>Ga0335078_10008638_pt1 | contig 15133 bp, 8 predicted proteins | sample Lox_Sample_32_FD_206711 | JGI IMG/M metagenome (GOLD analysis project Ga0335078, IMG submission 206711) | Soil microbial communities from Loxahatchee National Wildlife Refuge, Florida, United States - Lox_Sample_3.2 | ecosystem: Environmental > Terrestrial > Soil > Wetlands | place: USA: Florida... | reverse complement strand
CACCTCCCTTCCCCTCAACGAGAACTCCGGCGGGTACAACTGCTACTGGCCCATGCCGTTCCACAAGTCGGCGCGGTGGACGCTCACCAACGGCTCGGACACGCTCCTCGAGAACTTCTACTACAATATCGACTTCATCGCGCTCGATTCGCTCCCGGCCGGCACCCGCCATTTCCATGCGCAGTTCCGCCGGGAGAACCCGACGGCGCCCGGGCGCAACTACACTGTCCTGGAGACCGCGGGTGAGGGCCAGTACGTCGGCACCGCCCTCTTCATGACGGGTCTGACCATGGGCTTCCTCGAGGGCAACGAGATGGTCTATATTGACGGCGACACGAAGCCGACCCTCGAGGGAACGGGCACCGAGGACTATTTCTGCTCGGGCTGGTACTTCGACCGCGGCCTCTACTCGGCCCCGTACCACGGCGTCATCATCAAGGACGAGAAGCGGCCGCGCATCTCCGCCTACCGCTGGCACGTGGAGGACGCGATCCCCTTCACCAAGTCGATCCGGTTCACGATCGAGCACGGGGCCGAGAACACGGTGCCCGCCGACTACTCCTCCGTCGCGTACTACTACCTCGCCGGCCCGTCGCCCATGCCTCCGCCGCTGCCGGCCGACCTGCTTCCCTCGCATTGGGAGGCCCCCGACAAGCTCGCCATCGTGGGGGCGGTCGAGGCCGAGGACCTCCAGCCGACGGCGAAGGCGACCAACGGGGGGATGTGGGCGCACGACATGCCCCAGTCGGACGACGGCGTCATCTGGTCCAACGGCAGCGTGCTGACCTGGTACCCCAGCCAGGACGGGGCGCAGATGACCCTGCAGATCCCCTGCGCCTCGGAGGGCGAGTTCCACATCGTCGCCCGCATGGTGAGCGGGCCCGATGCCGGCACCGTGCAGTTCATCCTCAACGGCAGGCCGGTGGGCCAGCCCGTCGACCTCTACTCGCCCAAGACGGCGCCCAGGGAGGTCTCCCTCGGCACCCGTGAGCTCAAGCCCGGGACCCTGCCGCTCGTCCTCGAGCTCAAGGGCAAGAACGCGGCGTCAGCGGCGAAGTTCATCGGAATCGACGCCTTCATCCTCCGGCCGCTGCAGTAGGCTCGCTCCCCAGGCCGCCGGATCGGACGGTCACACGCCGATGTCAGCGGCCGGATTGTCATTTTTGTTAAAAACATCGTCGATTGTGCCATTCTTTATCCGCCCTGCCGCCCGTAGAATGAGCCCCCGGTGAGCCTCCCCCTGCGTTGGCCTGTATGACAACCCTCAACCGACGATGGCTCATTCGCCCATGCCCCCGATCACCCTGCGCGTCCGCCCCCCCCTTGACCCCGGCTTCCTCCCCGCCGCCCTCTGGAATCGCGCTTACCGCGGCCTGGTGGACGCCGACCCGGGCGCCCGCACCCTGACGATTGCGCTGGAGCGCCCGGAGGGCGGCGCCTCGCGCTACCAGAGCCGCGTCCTGTCGGCCGGCCACGCCTCGGCGGCCCTCACGCTGCGCTTCGCCGAGCGCCTGCTGAAATTCCTGCTTTGGCAGAAGGGCGGGTGCGTCGTGCGCGTGGCCGGCGCTCCCGAGGTGGCGGCCCATCTGGCCGCCGCCTACGGCCCGGGCGGCGAACGGGCCTTCGACCACGCCTTCATGGGCGGCAGGGTCTACCGGGGCAAGTTCAGCGTCGCGGCTGCGCAGGAGAGGGACCTCCCGCAGGACCACGACACGGGCCTTCCCATCGGGCGCCATCTCGAGGGCTGCAGGATCGGGTTCGACCTCGGGGGCAGCGACCGTAAATCGGCCGCGGTCATCGACGGTAGGGTCGTGTTCTCCGAGGAGGTGCCATGGGACCCGTACTTCCAGAAGGATCCGGCCTACCACATCGAGGGGATCAACGAGTCGCTCAGCCGGGCGGCGGCGCACCTGCCCAGGGTCGACGCCATCGGCGGGAGCGCGGCGGGCGTCTACGTGAACAACGAGGTGCGCGTGGCGTCGCTTTTCCGGGGAATCTCCCCGGACTTCTTCGAGCGCGACATCCGCCGCATTTTTTTCACGCTCCAGAAGCGCTGGGGAGGCGTGCCCTTTGAGGTGGCCAACGACGGTGAGGTCGCGGCGCTCGCCGGCTCGATGGCGCTCGGCGACAACGCGGTGCTCGGGATATCGATGGGAACGAGCCAGGCGGCCGGCTACGTCAGGCCGGGTGGCGACATCACCCCCTGGCTCAATGAGCTCGCCTTCGCTCCCGTTGACTACCGTGCGGATGCCCCCGTGGACGAGTGGTCCGGGGACGCCGGCTGCGGCGTGCAGTACTTTTCGCAGCAGGCCGTGTCGCGCCTCGCCGACCAGGCGGGCTTCGGGCTACCCAGCAAGATGCCGGCGCAGGAGCGCCTGAGCGCCGTGCAGGCGGCCCTGGAGGCGGGCGACCCGCGCGCCGCGAGCGTATTCGACACGGTGGGCGCCTACCTCGGGTACGCGATCGGCCACTACGCGGACTTCTACGACCTGCGCCACGTCCTCGTGGCCGGCCGCGTTACCTCGGGACCCGGGGGCGAGCGCATCCTCGACAGGGCCCGAGAGACCCTCGCGGCCGAGTTCCCGGCGGTCGCCTCGCGGATCCGCGTCGGCATGCCTGATGATAAAGGCAGACGCCTCGGACAGGCGATCGCTGCAGCCAGCCTTCCCGCAATCGGCGAAACTGCGGGCTCGCGACTGGCCTACGTCACTTCAAGATAATAAACCCATGAGATTCTCCAACCCGCAGGCCGACGTCTTCGTCCCCGTTCCCAATCTCCCGCCGGAGGAGGCGTTGCACAGGGTGACGCACCTGTGCGTCGCGGCCCACCAAGACGACATCGAGATCATGGCGCAGTCCGGCATCAGCGACTGCCTCGACCTGCCCGGAAAGGCGTTCGGCGGCGTCGTGGTGACGAACGGCGCGGGATCGCCGCGGTCCGGTAGCTACGGCTCGTACTCCGACGAGCAGATGCAGGCCGTGCGCCGCGAGGAGCAGCGCGCGGCCGCGAAGCTCGGCCGCTACGCGATCCAGCTGCAGCTCGCGCACGCGAGCGCGGATGTCAAGAGGCCCGGGCACGAGGGCGTCGCCGCCGACCTAGCCGCGATCTTCTCCGTGTGCCGACCCGAGGTGCTCTTCCTCCACAACCCGGCCGACAAGCACGACACCCACGTCGGCGTGCTCCTGCGCTGCCTGGAGGCGATTCTCGCCCTGCCCGAGGGGCGCAGGCCCAGGCGCGTCCTGGGGTGCGAGGTCTGGCGGGACCTCGACTGGGTCCCCGACTCGGAGAAGGTCGCGCTCGACTCGGGCCGCCACCCCAAGCTCTCGCGTCGGCTGCTGGGGGTCTTCGATTCGCAGATAGCCGGTGGCAAGCGCTATGATATCGCCACAATCGGCCGCCGCTCGGCGCACGCCACATTCTACGCGTCCCATGCGACCGACAAGATGGTCGGGGTCACCTGGGCCGTGGACCTCACCCCGATAACCCGCGACGGAGGGCCGGCCGTCCAGGACTTCGTGGCCGCGCTCATCGCCGGCCTCGGGGCGGACGTGTCGCAGCGGATCGCCAGATTGAGCTGACGGCGCGCAGCGCCGCGGGCGTCAACCGCTCGGCCTCGACGCCCGCCCACCGTGCCGGTAGGCCATGGGCGACACGCCGTAAGCCGTGTGGAACGCCCGGCTGAAGCTGTAGATCGAGGTGAAGTTGCAGAGTTCGGCGACCTCGGTCACCCGCCTCTGGCTCAGCCGCAACAGTCCGCAGGCCTTCTCGAGACGCAGCCGCCTGAGGTGCCGCCCGAGGCTCACACCGCACGAGGCGCGGAAACGCGCCCTCAGGTGGCTCGGGCTGATCCCGAGCGACCTTGCGATCTCCTTTGCACCCAGCGGCTGCTCGTTGTTCTGCGCCAGCTGGTTGACCTGCATGATGAGCCCGGGTGCCACGGGCGGCCTCTGGTGGCGCCTGAGGATCGGTTCGGCCTGGCGAATCCTTTGGAGCAGCACCGCCATGAGGAGGCTTGTCAGGTCGCCCTCGCCGCGGGTGAGATAGGCCTCGACGAGCTCCGCCGCGGTCTGCCTCACGATAGGCGTGACCACGAACGGCCGGAACCGGAGCGCCTGGAGCGGGGCCGCGTCGATCATGTCGAAGGTGACAAAGAGCCATCGAAGCTCCTCGCGCTCCGGCTCGACGTAGTCGTGGAACTGAAACGGAAGGACGAGCAGGCCCTCATTCGGGTTGAGGCGGATTGCGCGGTCGTCCACGGCGACCGTCACGCCCGTCTCGAGGGCGAGGATGAGGACGAAGCGGTGATGGAGCGCGCGGCCCCGCTGCGGCCGGTTCAGGTCGGTGGCCGAGCGGCGGCAGAAGCAGATGATGTTGTCGGGCAGGGCCAGGGGCGCGGCGCGCTTCCCATGCAGCGGCCTGAGCGGCGAAGGCAACAGATTTGCGAGTTTGTCGAGCGAAAGGATCCGGGCGGTGCGCGTATCTGACATTTTTGTTAAAAACATCGTCATTTATGCCATTTTTTAACGGCGACGCCAGCGTTATCATGTGCGCGTTAGAAACAAACCGCCAAATCTGTTTACCCCGGCAAAGATCGTTCTTCAGGATTGAATACCCCTCTTTCAGTGCGCGCGCGTTCTACGGACACGGCCCCGGTACGGGCCCGCCCCGCCCGCGGCGCCGCCGGGGGAACCCGTCGCAGCGATTGCGGACCACCCCACTAAATCCTTCCGCCAGAGAACCCGCGGCGACCCAAGAGGACCGCACCCCGTCCCGATAGGTCGCACGATTCGTCAAGACCCAAGATTCCAATTTGGGCCGCCGTGCAGGCGGCTCGATACGTCCTCGTTTTGTCCCCGAATTCCAACAACCACGCTAAATCATGAGAACACCTGTCACACGCGACCCCCTGACCGACCGAGGTCCTTCGGGTCTATCGGCGGCGCTGCGGAACTACTCCGTGCGCCTGATCCTCGCCCTCGGCATCGCGGGTCCCGCCTTTTCGCAGACGGCGCCCGCAACCACCACACCCTCCACGACAACGACGGCCGCAGCGGCCGCGCCCGGCGCGGGGCAAACCGCGAGCGAGGAGCCGGTCACCATGAACGAGTTCGTGGTGAACGGGTACGCCGCAAGCCTGGCGCAATCCCTGTCGGTCAAGCGGAGCTCGGACGCCAACGTCGAGGTCATTACGGCGGAGGATGTCGGCAAGTTCCCGGATCAGAACCTCGCCGAGTCGCTTTCCCACCTGCCGGGCGTCGAGATCGACAGGCTCTTCGGAGAGGGCGAACGGGTCAGCATCGAGGGCACCGACCCGAACCTGAACCGGGCCCTGTTGAATGGCGAACCCATCTCGACCGCGGACTGGTACGTCCTGGACAACCAGAGCCGGCAGTTCAACTACCTCCTGGTCAGCCCCGACGTCATCGGGGAGGTGACGCTCTACAAGACATGGGAGCCCCGCATCCTTGAAGGAAGCGTCGGCGGAACGGTGGACGTCACCACCCGCAATCCCCTGGAGATGGCCCCGATGGTATTCACGGGCGTCATCACCGACGGCTACAACAGCCGCTCCAGCAAGAACGAGGGAAGCGAGAGCGCGATGTTCAGCTGGCACAACGACTCAAAGACGTTCGGCATCATGGTCGGAGCCGAGGACAACCGCGAGTACCTGCGCCGCGACGGCGTTGAGTCCCTGTCCGAGCAGACCAACGCCAATCTTGGCGTCGGCGGCCCCCTTCCCGGCCAGCCCGCCGGCCCCTGGGTGACGGCCGAGGTCGTCAACTCCGCGGAATTCCTGCAACTGCGCCATCACCAGGGCGGCAACTTCGCCATAGACTTCAAGCCCACGGACCGGCTGACCTTGGAGGTGACCGGACTGTACGTGAAGCAGACCATGGATAACGTGAACTTCTCCTGGTACATCTATCCCGGCGACAACTGGTCCGGGCTGCCCAACATCACGAACGCCACGGTCACCAACGGGGTGCTGAACAGCTACACGATCAACTCCGCCCCCCTGGTCATCGACGCCTTCAACCGCGCGGCCGAGATCAAGACGCAGGACTACAACGCCAAGCTCACGTACAAGGGCGACAACTTCGACCTCTCGGCGAACGCGGGATTCACCCGTGCGACGGGCGGCACGCAGCACCAGTACTTCGCGGAGTACTTCGTGTTCGCGAACGCCAACATCAACGAGTCCGCGACCTCCTCGTCGTTCGCGGCAACGGGGGTCCCAGGCCCCGACCCGAGCGCCACAAACCTCAACAACGGCGCCGACTTTAGCGCCGCCGGGGAGCCGAGCTTCGACTATGGCAACATCGCCAGCAATCCCGAGGTCGACGACGAAAAGTGGGTCCAGGTCGACCTCACCGTCCCCCTGAAGGGCGCGCTGAAGAACATCGAGGCTGGCATGCGTTTCAGCGATCACAAGGCCGGCGAGACCGGCAGCATAGCCAGCGTCCCCGGAGCCGACGAGGTGACGACGCCCCTCTCCGCGATAGGCGTCTCGGCCCCTCCCTCCAACTACCTGTCCGGCCTCCCCGACATCACGGCCTCGATGTCGCAGCACGTCCTGACGAACTCCTACGGCTCGGTCGCCAACTTCATCGGGAACCTGCCCGAGGGCAACGGCCAGACCCTGCTGCAGTACTTCGACGCCAAGCCCCCGCAGGACGGCGCGGTGTTCACCTCGACTCCCACGTTCACGATCGACGAGCGGATCAATGCGGCGTACTTCGAGGGCAACTTCTCGGACGGGCCGCTGAGCGGCAACTTCGGCGCGCGGTTCGTCGAGACGACCACGACCAGCGCCAGCTACAACCTAAGCACGCCGACCCCGACCCTGCAGTCGACGCAGAGCACGTACACAAACGTCCTGCCCGCGGTCAACCTCACCTACAACCTGGCCCCGGACCAGCTGTCCCGCTTCGCGGTGTCGGAGGCGATCGCCCGGCCGAACACGTCGGCGGAAGCCAACTACGTCGAGCTGTATGACTCGACCCTCGCCGGCGTCGGCGGCAACGTGGGCCTGAAGCCCTACGAGTCGACCATCCTCGACTGGGACTACGAGTACTACTTCAAGAAGAACTCCTACTTCGCGGTGGACGTGTTCTACAAGAACATCTCCAACTACATCCTCAACGCGACCAACCAGGAGCAGTGGAAGGACTATTCGCTGACGGGGAACCCCACCGAGACGTACGAGATCACCCGGCCCTCCAACGGAGGGGCCGCCACATCCGAGGGCATCGAGCTCTCCTACCAGCAGATGTTTGCCTACGGCCTCGGCCTCCAGGCCAACTACACGCTCCTGCACACGACGAGCGCGAGCGGGCCCCTGCCCTTCTCGTCGAAGAACCAGGCCTACTTCAGCCCATTCTTCGAGAACAAGTGGGGCATGGTGCGCCTCACCTGGTCCTGGCGCGACGATTACGAGTCCAGCTCGTTCAACGGCACGAGCGCCGTCTGGACGGCGCCCCGCACCGAGCTCGATGCCAACGGGAAGATCAACATCACGAAGAACTTCTCGATCCTCATCGCGGCCACCAACCTCCTCGACGCGACGTACCGCCAGTACTTCAAGAACGTCGGGGCCGGCAACGTCCTCGCGGACGAGTACAAGTTCGGGACCCAGTACTCGTTCTCGCTGCACTGGAACTTCTAGGCGTGTCTGTCATTCATAGCGCCTGAGCAGTCAGTCCGACTCGGGCCCGGGTGCTTCGGCACCCGGGCCCTTTTTCCGCCGCGGCGCGGAAGAAGGTGGATAGCCCCGCCCCGAGCTGGCAACCTGGGGGCATGGAAGGAGAGCCATCCCCGCTCCCGGCGACCGGGCGGCCGCCCGCCGCGGCCCCGTTTCTGCGTCCGGACGGCCCCCAGGCAGCGCCCCCGCGATGACCGCGATCCTGGGCCTGTCCGCCTATTACCACGACTCGGCGGCCGCGCTGGTCGTGGACGGTCGCATCGTCGCCGCCGCGCAGGAGGAGCGTTTCTCGCGCGTGAAGCACGACCACCGGTTCCCCCGCCATGCCATCGACTACTGCCTCGCGGAAGCGGGCCTGAGGCCCGGGGACATCGACCACGTGGTCTTCTACGAGAAGCCCTTTCTCAAGTTCGAGCGTCTGCTCGAGACGTACCTCGCGGTCGCCCCAGCGGGGTTCCGCTCGTTCCTCCTGGCGATGCCCCTGTGGGTCCATGAGAAGCTCCGGCTGCCCAGCCAGATGGGCCGCGGCCTGGACGGCAAGTACGCCAGGCGGTACGTCTTCGTGGAGCACCACGAGTCGCACGCGGCGAGCGCCTTCTTCCCGTCGCCGTTCGACGAGGCCGCGATCCTGACGATCGACGGCGTCGGGGAATGGGCCACGGCGTGCCTGGGCCACGGGCGCGCCAACCGTATTGCGCTCAGCCATGAGATGAGGTTCCCCCACTCGCTCGGCCTCCTCTACTCGGCGTTCACCTACTTCTGCGGGTTCAGGGTCAACAGCGGCGAATACAAGCTCATGGGGCTCGCGCCTTTCGGCGTCCCGAGGTACGAGGGCCTCATCCGGGAGAGGCTCATGGACCTCAAGGAGGACGGCTCGTTTCGCCTGGACCTGTCGTACTTTGACTATTGCGCGGGACTGACGATGACCTCGCGCAGGTTCGACCGGCTGTTCGGCGGCCCGCCGCGCCGGCCCGAGTCCCCGATCACCCCGCGCGAGTGCGACCTCGCCGCGTCGATCCAGAGGGTGACCGAGCTCGTGATGCTTCGGATGGCGGCCCATCTTCACCGGCTGACCGGCTCCGAGAACCTCTGCCTTGCCGGTGGCGTGGCGCTCAACTGCGTCGGGGACGGCCGGCTGCTTCGCGAGTCCCCGTTCCGCAGGATATGGATCCAGCCGGCGTCGAGCGACGCGGGGGGCTCCCTCGGTGCGGCGCTGTTCGTCTGGCACCAGCTCCTGGAGAATGAGCGGGTTCCGCAGGAGCCCGACGCCCAGCGCGGCTCCCTCCTCGGGCCCTCGTACTCGGCCGACGAAGCGGAGCGCATACTGCGCGGGAAAGGGGCGGTGTACCGGCGCTTCGCCGGCGGCAGCGGGCTTTCGGGTGAGGTCGCCAGGCTCATCGCGGACGGAAAGGTGGTCGGCTGGATGCAGGGGCGGATGGAGTTCGGCCCAAGGGCGCTGGGCGCCCGGAGCATCCTCGGCGACGCGCGGAACCCCGAGATGCAGAGCGTGATGAACGTCAAGGTGAAGCACCGCGAGTCGTTCCGGCCGTTCGCCCCTGTCGTGCTTCGCGACCGCGCCCACGAGTACTTCGGGCTGAACGCCGACCAGGAGAGCCCGTACATGCTCCTCGTGGCACCCGTCCGCGAGGACAAGCGGCTGGTCCCGGACGCCGGCGCCTCGGGCGAGGCGGGCCTGGGCAGGATCCGGGCCGTGCGTTCCGTCGTGCCTGCGGTCACGCACGTCGACTACACCGCGCGGATCCAGACGGTCGACCGCGACCGGAACCCAAGGCTCTTCGCCCTGCTGGAGGCGTTCGCGGCGCTCACCGGGTGCCCGGTGATGATCAACACGAGCTTCAATGTCCGCGGCGAGCCCATCGTGTGCACCCCCGCCGACGCCTACCGCTGCTTCATGGCCACGGACATTGACGTCCTGGTGATCGACGACCTCCTGCTTCTGAAGGCCGACCAGCCGGAGGGCGCCCGGCCGAACCTCGAGGCCTACCTCGGCCGGTACGGAAACGACTGAGGCCCCCATCCCGCCGAATCGCGCGCCCCCCCCGAGATGTCCCTGATCCGCATCAACAAGAATCCCAGCGGCCGCCAGCTGCTCGTCTTCTCGCTGGCGTGGCTCGCGCTCCTCGGCCTGTCGGGATGGCGCTCCTGGCTCCGTGGCCGGCTCCCGGCCGCGGAGGCGCTCTGGATCCTCGCCGCGGTCATTCCGCTGTCGGGCATGCTCAGCCGGCGGCCGGTGCGGTGGATCTACCTGGCGTTGAGCTACGCGACCTACCCGATTGGGTTCGCCGTCTCCCGCGTCGTCCTCGCGCTTGTCTACTACCTTGCGTTGGCGCCGATCGGCTTGACAATGCGCCTGTTCGGCTACGATCCGCTCTTCCGGCGGTTCGATCCGGCGGCGCGCAGCTACTGGACCGACCGGATCGCGGCGCGGCCCACCGAGAGCTATTTTCAACAGTACTAGTCACCAACATGGCTGAGCCGGGGAAAGGCACCTTTAGCAGGCAGGCCGGGGGGAGGCAGAGGGGGCCCCTGGGCGAACTCCTCGGATTCGTCCTCCAAAACAAGAAATGGTGGCTGACGCCGATCATCATCGTCCTGATTCTGGTCGGCTTCCTTGCCGTTCTCGGCGGCTCCGGCGTGGCGCCGTTCATCTACACGTTGTTCTAGGGCGCCCGCGCTACGGGTTCTCCCGGCGCATCTGGGCGATGAGGCGCTCGATCGACCGCGTGACCGAAGGGTTCCCCTCGTTCAGCGAGAGGCTCCGGGCCTCGGCAAGGTGGGTCATCATCTCTCCCATGCGCCTGGCCCGGTAGAGCTTCAGGGCGAGCGTGAGCTCAAAGGTCGCGTTCACCGCGCCGCTGCGCTCGGCGGCCTCCAGGAAGCGGGCCGAGCGGGCCTCGTCGCCGCGCGCCTCGCAGATCTTTGCCGCCCGCAGGTTGTTGGCCTCGTTCCCCGGCTGGAAGTCGCCCTCGGCGAGGCTCACGTTCTCGGCGTCGGCTTCCCTTCCCACCTGGACGAGGAGGCCGACGAGCGCCTCGAGCGCGTCCTCGTTCGTGGGATCCCCCGCAAGCACGCCGCGGAACTCCCGCTCGGCCCCGGCAAGGTCGCCCGACGAGCGCATCAGGCCCCCGCGGTAAAGGCGAAGCACACGGCTGCCCGGATGGCCGGCGATCGCCCGGTCAAAGAACTGCCGGCCCTCGTCGAAGCGCTTGGACCACGTCCAGAAGTTCGCGAGGACCGGCGCAAGCAGGTCCAGGTCGCCGCCCGATCGGACGGCCTCCATGAGCACCCTCTCCGCGTCCGCAGACCGACCCAGGCGGATGAGGATCGAGGCCTCGTCGGCCGAGAGAGCGTAGTCGCGCGGCAGGAGCACCTCGGCCCGCCGAGCAAACGTGAGAGCCCCGGAGGCGTCGCCGGTGTCGAGATCGATGCCCTCGAGGATGCCTGCCAGGGCGGGGTTATTGGGGTCGCGCAGGATCGCCGCCGTCGCAACCTCGCCCGCCTGGCTGATCGTCTCGGGCTTCCTCGCGTCCTGCGCAGCGGCGCCGATCTCGCGGGCCATCCTCGCCTCGTCCTCGACATACGTGAGCTGGTTCGTGAACGGGGGCTTGCGCGTGAGCACGTCGATCCGAAGCAGCATGGGGAGCCGCTCATGGCGCGTGTAGGCGAGCGCCTGCGCGCACGCGGCCGAGTCAAGCCAGCCTGCGTTGCTCGGCCTGGCGCCGAAGAGCGCCTCGGCGGCGCTCTGCGCCACCATGCGTCCCAGCTGGAAGCTGCCGGGCCAGTCAAAGTGCACGTGCTCGAACAGGATCTCCCTCCCGCTCGGCGGGGCGCTCGAGTAGGGGTCCGCGCCCAGGGCCACCGCGGCATCCAGGAGACGGACGCCGTCCCGGCTTTCGCGGGCGACCTTGCGCACGATCTCGTTCACACTGGGGTCGGGGCGGAACCGCAGCGCGTCCCAGTGGAGCGCGTCGACGAGATGGCGCCGGGCGGCCTCGGTGTCGCCCGCCCGCAGGTCGAGGGAGCCGAGCATGAAATGGGTGTCCGCGTACTGCGGATCGATCCTCAGAGCCTCGGTGAGGCGCACCCTGGCCCGTTCGTTCTCCCCGAGCCTCCAGGCGAGGCACCCCTCGTCGAACGCGGCCCGCCAGGACCGGCGCTGCGCATCGGAGAGCCCCGGACGGTGCCGCGAAAGGAAAGGAGGGCAGTCCTTCAGGTTGGCGACGACCGTGCAGAGGATCGTCTTCGCTCCCGCCCCGGACGCCGCCCTGACAATGCCGCGCAGGTTCTCCTCGTAGTTGCGTAGGACGGTCGCGAGCCGCGGATCGTCGCCCGTCACCGCGCTGTCGATGAACATGGACATCCCCCCCCACTCGGCCGGACGGCGCCCCCGCGGGGCCAACCTGGCGGCAATCGCGCCGATCAACTGGCCCGTCCGCGTCGAGCGGACGAACACGCTCGCCCGAATCACCCAGAGGGGCGGCATCTGCGAGAGGTACGCGCATCCCGGGCCATAGGGCCCGACGACCTCGTTGTTGCCGACGTAGACGACGAACAGGTCGGGCTCGTACTGGGCGAGCTCCCGGGCGATCTGGTACACGACGTGGGAGTTGATCGCGACAATCCCGGTGTTGATGACCTCGAACTCCCTGCCCGGATAGCGCGCCCGCAGCTGGGCGCGGATCTGCGGGGCGAACGCAAAGCTGGGAACGGGAACCCCCTGGGCCGCCGACTCGCCGAGCAGGACGATCCGGACCGTGCCCGGGGCCTTGTGGGCCGACACGCGGAAGTTGAGCGGCCTCAGGTCGAAGCTGCCCGGCAGGAACAGGCGGGCGAAATCGGGGTTGGTCCTGAGGAAGCCCGGCCTGTCGTCGGGGACGAGGAACGTCGCGGGCCTGCCATATCCCGCCGCGCGCAACCCGAGTTCAAGCGCGAGGAAGAGCGCAACGGGAATGCTGACGGCCAGCGCGATCTGGTACGGCCACGCCCGGGAAGCCGGAAGCTCCAGCCCTTCGGTGCTCTCGGGTGTCGTGGGGGCTTCAGCTGGCACTGGAGATCAGCCGAGCCTGCTGCAACGCTCCTTGGGCTGTCAACCGAACGCCTCCCGTCGGGCGCCCCGCCGGGCCCGAGAACGGCCTAGCGGCCTGGGTCCCCGAGCGTGGCCAGGAGCCTGCGCGCCTGGTCGAGGTCGGGCCGGATCGCGAGCGCCCGCTCGAGGTGCTCGACCGCCTCGCGGCGGGACCCGCCGGTCCCCATGAGGCCGACGGCGAGGCAGTAGTGCGCCACGGCGGAGTTGGGATCGAGCCGCACGGCCTCCTTGAATTCCGCGACCGCCTCCGGCATCCGCCCGGCCGCGGCCGAAAGCGCGACGCCCAGGTCGAGGTGGGTCTGGGCGTCCCCGGGGTCAATCCTCAGGGCCCGCGCATACTCGGCCAGGGCGTCCGCCGCGCGGCCGGGGACCTTCGCCAGGGCGTTGGCCAGGTTGGCGTGGACCTGCGCGCTGCCGGGGTCCAGGCGGATCGCGGCCTCGAACTCCTGGATCGCCTCCGGGACGCGGCCGGGTATGCGGGCCAGGGCCGCGCCCAGGTCGCTGTGCGCCTTCATGTAGTCCGGCCTCAGGCGCAGCGCCTCGCGGTACTCGGCGACCGCGTCGCCCAGACGCCCGGGGGCCCGCGCAAGGGCGTTCGCGAGATTGAGGTGGTATTCGGGCCTGGCGGGCGCGAGACGCAGGGCCGCCTCGTACTGGTCGATCGCCTCCCCGGAGGCCCCCGGCTCCATCATCAGTAGGTTGCCCAGGTTGAAGTGCGCCAGGTCGTTGTCAGGATCGATCCGAACCGACTCCCGGACGTGCGCGATGGCCTCGGGAAGCCGGCCGGCGACCCGGCCGAGCGCCACGCCGAGGTTGTTGTGGGCGTCGGCGAAACCGGGATTGAGCCGCAGGGCCGCCTCGAACTCGGCGATCGCGTCGGCGGAGCGGCCGGGCACCCTCAGGAGGGCGCCGCCCAGATTGTTGTGCGCGGCCCAATGGTCCGGCTTGAGCCTGAGCGTCGCCTCGTATTCGGCAATGGCCTCCTGCTGGCGCTGCGGATTCTTGCCCAGCGATACCGCCAGGTTGTAGTGGGCCAGCCACGCCGAGGGGTTCCGGGCCAGGGTGGCCCGGTTGAGCGTGTCCGCGTCGGCGTAGATCCCGCATTGGCGCCACGACAGCAGGCCGAGCGCCGCCGGCACGGCGAATACGAGACAGGCCCGGGTTCCCGCGCCCGCGGGAATCCTGGAGGCGGCCCAGTCGAGGCCCCAGGCGGCGGGCACGATCACCCCGATCGAGGCCAGGTATTGGAAGTGGTCGGCCACAAACGAGAACAGAAACGGGTAGACGTTGACGAACCCCAGGGCGGGGAAAAGGGTCCCGGCGAAGAACAGGAGGCCGGCGAGGGGTCCGCGGCGCCGGCGGGCGAGAAGGGCGAGGGCGCCGGCGAGCGCCAGCACCGCCGCCGGGTAGAGGTACGCCCCGGCCTGCCGGGGGTCCATGGTCCACCGGGGATAGATGAACGTCAGGTTTCTCGGCCAGACGAGCTTGCCCGCATAGAACACGATCACCCTGCCGGCGAGCAGGACACGCTGCAGCGCGGTGAGCGAGAAATCGGCGCCCTCGGCGCCGATGAGCCTCCTCTCGGCCCACGCCGTGAAGAGGCCGCACACCGCCCCGGCGCCGAGCCACGGCAGGAGCGGCACCCCGTCGCGCCTCCAGCCGAGCCGGCCCCGGCGCCACCAGAGGGCCACCAGGAGGGCCGCGGGCAGGGTCGCGGTCACCGTCTTCGTCAGGAGGGCGAGGACGAAGAGCGCGAACGCGCCGGCGTACGCGGCCCTCCCGCGGGTCTCGTCGAAGCGCAGGTAGGCGAACGCCGCCGCGAGGTAGAACACGGCCGACAGCGTGTTCTTCTGCTCCGAGATCCAGGCCACGGACTCGACGCACACGGGGTGCAAGGCGAAGAGCAGGCCCGCAAGGAGCGGGGCCGGGAACGCGAGCCGGCGAAGAGCCAGCACCAGCAGCCACGCGGCGGCCGCGTGGAACGCCGCGTTCGCGAGATGGTAGCCGAGTGCCGAGGCACCCCAGATCCGGTGCTCCAACCAGAATGCGCTGTGGAGGACCGGATAATACTGCTGGGTGGCGCCCGGCTCGGACCAGATCCGCCACAGCCCATGGAGCGATCGCAGCCCCGGCTTGGTCACATGGGCGTCGTCGTCCCAGAGGAAGCCGCCCCCCAGCGCCGGGAGATAGGCGAGAAGGACCGCGGCCAGAATCAGGCCAGCCGAGCCGGCGACCTTGGGGTCCGCCCAGGCTGGCCTCGCCGGCCTGACGACGGGGGTGGAGGCCACGGCGCCCATTCGGCATGATTGGCTGCGGAGCGTCA
>Ga0335078_10008637_pt1 | contig 15133 bp, 5 predicted proteins | sample Lox_Sample_32_FD_206711 | JGI IMG/M metagenome (GOLD analysis project Ga0335078, IMG submission 206711) | Soil microbial communities from Loxahatchee National Wildlife Refuge, Florida, United States - Lox_Sample_3.2 | ecosystem: Environmental > Terrestrial > Soil > Wetlands | place: USA: Florida... | reverse complement strand
ACCCCCGCCCCCGCCACATACAACTCCCCCCACACCCCCTCCGGCACCACCCGCAACCACCCGTCCAGCACAAACACCCGCGCATTCGCCACCGGCCGCCCAATCGGCACATCGCCGCTGCGCAGCACATCGGCCGGGTCCACCACAGCGCACGCCGCGCAAACGGTGATCTCGGTCGGCCCGTACCCATTAACAAAGCGGACGCCGCGCGCCCGCGAGACGGCCAGCGACGGCGGGCACGCCTCGCCGCCCACCCCCAGCGTGCGGACCCCGGTGAACTCGACGCCAGCCATAGCGGCCAGCACCGACGGCGGCATCCACACATGCGAGACCGCCTCCCGCCGCACCACCTCGGCTAGCTCCTGCCCGCCCCGGACGCCCGCCTCCGCCACGACCAGCGTCGCTCCCGCCAGCAGCGTCCGGCAGATTTCCGCGATCGACGCGTCGAAGCCAGGCGATCCGAACTGCAGCACCCGGCTGCCCGCCTCGATCGCGAACCGCTCGATCTGCGTGGCGGCCAGGCTCGGGATGCCCGTGTGCGTCACCACGACTGCCTTGGGGGTCCCGGTCGACCCAGAGGTGTAGATCAGGTACGCCGGATGCTCCGGGACCAGGGGGCACAGCCGGTCCTCGTCGGTCAGGTCAGACCCGTCGAGCCCGGCGATCTGACCGGCCGTCTCCGGGTCGTCCACTACCACCAGCGGCACATCCAGGCCGGCCAGCGTGCCGGCCAACGCCGCCGTGGTGACTGAGCACACCGCACCCGCGTCCGCCAGCATGAAGCTGATCCGCGCCGCCGGGTGGGCCGGGTCGGCCGGCAAGTACGCCGCCCCCGCCTTCGCCACCGCCAGGAAAGCGGTCACCAGCTCTGCCGACCGGTCCATCACCACCGCCACCGGCCGTTCCGGACCTGCGCCCCGCGCCACCAGGTATCGCGCCAGGCGGCTCGCCCGCTGGCTGAGCTCGGCATACGTCAGCCGCTCCGGACCGCATACCACGGCCACGGCATCCGGCGCCGCCGCTGCCTGCGCCTCCAGCAGCACCGGCAGCGTCCCCGCCGGCATCGCTGTCCGGGTGCCGCTCCATTCCTCAAGCAACCGCGCCCGTTCAGCCGCCCCCATCAGCTCCGCCTCGCCCACCCGAACGTCCGGATCCGCGGCGACCTGGCCGAGCAGCGTCCGGTAATGTCCGGCCATCCGTTCGATCGCGGTCAGGTCGAAGGCGGAGCCACGGAAGTTCAGCGCCCCGACAACGCGGTCTTTGTTGTCGAAGACCTCCAGGCCCAGGAAATGCTTGCTGACGGGCCGCGGGCACGGCACGAGTTCCGCGGTCAGGTCACCGAAGGTCACCAGCACGCCGATCCCGGGCAGGTCACCATCACCTGTTGCCCAGGCTTGCGCCCGGGGTGCCGCCTTCACTGGCGGCATGCTGAACGCGACGTCTCCGATCAGGCTCGCCCGGACTCCGCTGCACCGGGATAGCTCGTCCGCGACCAGGGGGAATGGGTAGAGATGGTGCTCCTGCGCCGCCAGCACGGCCTGCCGGGCTTGCCGCAGCAGGCTGCGGAAGGCGGGATTGCCGTCCAGGCGGCTGCGAAGCAGGACCTGATTAGCGCAGTAGCCGACCATGTCGCGGTAGGCCGGACCCAGGCTGACCCGGTCATTCACCGGGGAACTGACCAGGATGTCGTCGGCGCCGCTGTAGCGGTGCAGGAGCATGAAGAAGACCGCGAGCAGCAGCGTGTACATGGTCGTCTCGTGCTGGGCGGACAGGTCCCTGAGCCGGGCTACCAGAGCCTGGTCCAGCTCGAACCGGCAGCAGCCGTCATCGGCTCCGGCCGCCGGAGTGCGGCTGCGCGCGGGAAGCCTGATGATTGGCTGGGCATCGCGGAGCTGCCGCTGCCAGTAGGCCCTGAGCCGCTCTCCCTCGGCGCCCGCCAGCATGTCCCGCTGCCACTGCACGTACTGGTGGTAATGCGCGGCCGCGGTGCTCAGCGCCGCCGGGCCGTGTCCCGTGGCGGCAGCCAGGTACAATTCCAGCAGCTCCGCTACGACCCTCCAGTACGACATGCCGTCGATAGCGATGTGATGGGTGAGCAGGAGCACCAGGTCTCCTGCCGGAGCGCAGCGCAGCAGGCGCACCCGGAAGACCGGGCCGCGAGCCAGGCTGGCTGGCCGGCGCACCTGGTCGGCGATGTCGGACTCCAGCTGCCCTGGACTCCAGCCGGCTGCGTCGATCACCTCGAGGGGCAGCGGCTGGCCATCCAGCACCCGCTGCGCCGGCGTCTGCCCGGCGAGCACGTAGACGGAGCGCAGCACAGGGTGGCGCTCGATCAGGAGTTCCAGCGCGCGCCTGAAGGCAGGCAGCTCGACGGACGTGTGCAGCCGGAGCGCCAGGGGCTCGTTCCATACCGGGCTGCCCGGGTCCTGCTCGTGGATCAGCCACAGGGCCCGCTGGCCGTGGGAGAGCGGGTACGCCTCAGGAACGCCGGCCCGACCGCTCGCGAGCAGCTGCGCCAGCCGGGAGCGCTTGTCCCGGGAGGGGCCGGGCACGTCAGCGGCCTGCCGGATCAGCACGCTGGCCTGACTCCAGCAGCCCAAGCAGGTCATCGACCTCATCATCGGAGAGATCGTCCACATCACCCAGCGGGGGCGGGGCGGGCTCGTTCCCGGCAAGCATCTGATCAGCGACGAACTGCGCGAGCTCGGCCACGGAGATCCCCTGCAGCAGGTTCAGCACCGGCACGGCCACGCCCAGGTCAGCCTCGATCGCGTTCCGCATCTCCACGGCCATCAGGGAGTCGAGGCCGAGGCGCTGCAGGCTCCTCTGCGCGTCCAGGCTGCCGGCAGCGAAGCCGAGGATCCTGGCACCGCGCTCGCTCAGGTAGCTTTCGATCAGCTTGTGCCGCTCGCCGGGCGGCGCCGACCTGATGACCTGCCCCAGGGCGCTTGCTGGCCGGTCCGGCCCACTCGCCGCGTCGCGGCCTGGCAGCCGGTCGAAGACCCGGGCGGCGCGGGCCGCCGGGTAGAACTCGCACCATCGCTGGTAGTCGAAGGGCACGACCGCGACCTGCGCCTTGTCCTGGCACAGGACCTGGCCGAGGGCCTGAAGTCCCTGGCGGGGGGCCATGCTGGGCAGGCCCCTGGCGGCGAGCCGCTTGCCTCGGTTCTCGCGCTGCGCGGCCAGGCCCACCCGAGCCCAGGCGCCCCAGGCGATGCTGAGGGCAGGCTGTCCCTGTGCCCTGCGCAGCTCGGCGAGCGCGTCGAGGAAGGTGTTGGCGGCGCAGTAATTGGCCTGCCCGGGTGAGCCGAGAAGGCCGGCGGCGGAGGAGAACAGCACGAAGAAGTCCAGCGGCACCCCGGTAGTGCCGCGATGCAGGTGCCAGGCCCCTAGCACCTTGGGTGCCAGCACGGACAGCAGGCGCTGCTCGGTGAGCTGCGCGATGATCCCGTCGTCCAAGACGGCCGCGGCATGGATCACCCCGCGTAGCTGCGGCAGGTCGCTCGCTGTCCTGCGCAGCATCTCGCGTACCTGTGCTTCGTCAGCGATGTCCACCAGGCTCACCACGACGTTCACGCCGCGCTCGCGCATCGCCGTGATCGCCTCGGCTGCTGCGCCGGATGGCTCCCGCCGTCCGGCCAGCACCAGAGTGCGGGCGCCATGCTCAGCCATCCAGCCGGCCACGGCAATGCCCAGCCCGCCCAGCCCGCCGGTGATCAGGTAGCTGGCGTCGGCGCGGAACTGCGTCGCATCGTCTGCTCGCCCAGTGACCGGTATCTCGCGGCCGGCGAGCCCTATCGCGATCTTGCCGATGTGCCGGGCCTGCGCCATCTGCCGGAAGGCTTCGGTGACCTGGTCCGGGCCGTAAACGCTGCCCGGCAGCGGGGTCAGGCCGTGCTCGCGGATGAAGCCGATAACCTCCCGCAGCGCGGCGGCCACGTCGGCCGGCTGCTCGTCGATCAGGCGCTTGAGGTCGAAGGCGAAAAAGGACTGGCTCTTGCGGAAATGGTGCAATCCGATACGGCGGCCCGGCTCATGCAGGTCCCGCACGCCGATTTCGACAAAGCGGCCGAAGCTCGCGAGCGTCTCCAAGGAGCGCTCCATCGCCGCCCCGGCAAGCGAGTTGAGCACGACATCCACGCCCCGGCCGCCGGTCAGGGCCAGGACCTCATCGGCGAAGGCGAGGCTGCGCGAGTCGAGCACATGCCGCACGCCGACCGAGCGCAGGAAATCGCGTTTTTCCGGGCTGCCCGCGGTGGCGAAGATCACCGCGCCCAGGCATTGAGCCACCCGGACCGCTGCCAGGCCCACCCCCCCGGCCGCGGCGTGGATCAGCACGCTCTCCCCGGCGGCCAGGCGGGCCTGGACGGCCAGCGCGTAATAAGCGGTGCCGTAGGCGACCGGGATCATCGCGGCATCCTCGAAGCTCCACTCCGGCGGCTTGGGCACCACCAGGCTGGCCTTCGTCGTGATGTAGCTGCCGAAGCACGGGTAGATGGTGCCCATCACCTCATCGCCCACCGCCAGGCCGGTGACGCCCGCACCGACCGCCGCGATCCGTCCTGAGCACTCATGGCCGGGATCGAACCGCCCTGGCGCCTGCCCCACGTTGACGCCGAGCGCGATCAGGATGTCCCGGAAATTCAGGCCGATCGCGCAGACCGCGATCTCTACCTCGCCCGGCCCTGGCGGCCGCCGGCGTGTCCGGGACCACTGCAGGCCGTCCAGCACCCCCAGCGTCGGATTAACCAGCATGGCCGCCTCGTCGGCCGTCGCGCTGGCCGGGGCCGGGCCAGCCGCTGGCGTGCCTGCCCCGGGTTTCGGTCCGCCCGCGGGCACCAGCCGCGCCACGTACCTGGCCGCCGCGGCGCGCAGCGCCACCTCATCCTCGGCGCAATCCGCGCGCAGCTCCCGGCATAGCGCCCCGGCATCGGCCGGGCCCGCGCCAGGGCTTAGGTCCACCAGCGCGCAGCGCAGCTCCGGCTGCTCCATCCGGATCGCGCGGCCCATCCCCCACAGCGGTGCCTGGGCGGGCGACACCGGCCCGGGCTCCCCGGCAGCCTGGGCACCAGCGGTCACCAGGAAAAGCCGCGGCGCGGGCTGGGCCCCGGCCGAGGCGAGCGCCTGGGTCAGGTACATCACGCTGGTGCAGGCCAGCGCCTGCCCGGCCTGCAGCAGGCCGGCGGTCAGCGCGTCAGGCTCGGCGAGGTCCAGCGACCACAGGTGCGCGATCCCGGAGACCGGCCCGGCCTGGCTGACCTCCGCCAGGAGCGCGTTCCACGCCGCGCCATCGCGGGGATCGATCTGGTAACTTCCCGGCCTGGCCGGCCGGCCTGGGCGCGCCGGCCAGACCGCCGCGCACTGCGCGCCGGCCTGCTCGAGGGCCGTGACCAGCGCCGGGCCCAGCCCGCGTCCATCACAGAGCACCAGCCAGCGCTCGCCCGCCGCGGCGCGGGGCGGTTCCGGCAGCGGCTCGCCAGCTTCCCACTCCAGCGCGTACAGCCACGCCCCGACGTCCGGGCCGCCCGGACCGGTCCTTTCGATCGGCGCCGTTGCCACCCCCTGCGCGGACAGCACCAGGCGGCCTGACTCATCGGTGACCGTGACATCGCCCACGAGCTGGTCTGGGTCGCCGTCGCCGGCCACCAGCCGTGCGTGGCTATAGAGCACCGGTCCTGGCCTGCTCGCCAGTCTCAGCCGGCGGACTGCGACGGGCACCGACGTGCCGGCGCCGGCCAGGTCGGCCGACTCGCGCGGGAACGCGGCGGCCAGGACCTGCAGGCAGGCGTCGAGGGCGACGGGATGCACCAGGTACCGGCCGGCTTCGTCAGCCAGCCGCGCGGGCAGCCGAACCCGGCCAAGCGCCTCGCCGTCCCTCCGCCAGACCTCTTCGACGCACTGGAAGGACGGCCCGTAGCTCAGGCCAGCCCGCCACAGCCTCTCGTAGTGAGCTGATCCGGGCAGAACCTCATCGCACGACTCACGGATTCCGTCCGGCCCGCCGGACTCGCCCGCCTCGTCAGCCGCCTGGGGCGCGCCAACGCCCACCATCCCGCTGGCGTGCGGCACCGGGTCGTCGTCCCCGCCCGGCCCGCTCAGGCTGAACACCTCGAATGCCGCCCGGTCCGGGCCTTCCCCGGTCAGCTCGAGCCGCAGCACCGTCTGCCGGTCGGCCCGCAGCACCAGCGGCCGGGAGAAGCTGACCTCCGACAGCTGGGTGGCCGCCGGCCCCAGCACCTCCTCCGCGGCCGCCAGGGCCAGCTCCGCGTAGCCCGCCGCCGGGAATACCACCGCATCCTGTACCCGGTGATCGCCGAGGTAGGACATCTCCCGCGGGCCGAGCACCGTCTGGAATACGTGCAGCTCCGGGTGGGACGCCGACCGGCCAGCTCGTTCGAGCAGCGGATGCGCCAGCGCGCCGTCACGGCGCCGCCGCAGCGCCGCGACGCCCGTCCCGCCGGCACCGCTCTTCCACCGGTCAGCGAATGGCGCCCAGTAATGTTCACGCTGCCACTGGTACGGCGGCAGCCGGACGCACCTGGCGGCGGGATAGAGATTCTCCCACGACACGTCCTGGCCGAGCAGGTACAGCCCGCCCAGCGATTCGAGCGCCACTGTGCGCTCATCCTCGTCGTGGCGCGCTGAGGCGAAAATCGCCGTGCCCGGCCAGCGGTCCCGGCACACCTCGCCGATCGCGCCGGCGAGCACCGGGTGCGGGCTTACCTCCACGACAATGTCGTGCCCGTCAGCTGCCGCGCGCTCGATGGCGTCCGCGAACAGGACCGGCTGGCGCAGGTTGCGCACCCAGTAAGCCGCGTCCAGGTCACGGCCATCGCCGACGGCCCCGGTCACCGTCGAGTACATCGGCACGAGCCCGGGCCGCGGCGCCAGCCCCGCCAGCGCGGCGAGCAGCTCGCCGCGCAGGCCATCGACCTGGCAGCTGTGCGACGCCACGTCGACCTCAACGCGGCGGCAGAACACCTCCCGGCCCTCCAGGCCAGTCACCAGCTCGGCTACCGCGGCGGCTTCCCCGGAAACGACCGTGGCACCGGGGCTATTGCACGCCGCCACCGAAACCTTGCCGCCGTAGTCCCCGAGCATCTCGCTGGCCTGGTCGGCTGGCAGCCCGACCACGGCCATCGCACCACGGCCGCTGAGCCGCCGCAGCAGTGCGCTGCGGCGGCAGATGACCCGCGCCGCGTCATCCAGCGATAGCGCTCCTGCCACGTGCGCCGCGGCGACCTCGCCCATGCTGTGGCCCACCACCGCATCGGGGGCCACGCCCCATGAGTCCCACAACCGCGCCAGTGCGACCTGGATGGCGAACAATGCTGGCTGGATCCGGTCGATCGCCGACCACCCCGCGTCGCGCTGGCCCGCGGCGATCAGGTCCGTCAGCGACCAGTCGGCGTACGGCGCGATCGCCTCCGCGCACTGCCGCACCGCCGCGGCGAACACCGGCTCCTCGCGCATCAGCCGCTGGCCCATGCCCGGCCACTGGCCGCCCTGGCCGGGGAACACGAACACCACCTTCCGCCCGCCCCCGGCCGCGGCCGCCTGCGCTGCCCTCCCGGTGCGGGACACTTCAGCGCTCAGCGCGGCCAGCTTCTCGGCGGCATCGGCTGCTGACAGCGCGGTCACGGCCAGCCGGTGCTCATGGTGCGCCCGGCGCGCGCCAGCCGTATAGCAGGCATCAGCGAGCTCGGTGCCATGTTCGCCCGCGGACCGCAGGAAGTCGGCATAGGCAGCAGCCATGCCCGCCAGGGCCCGTGGCGAGTTCGCCGACAGTGCCAGCAGGCAGGCGCGAGGAGCCCGGTCCGCCGCGGCTGCCGGGGCGGTGGCGGCCAGCTCCGGCGCGGCCTCCAGCACTACATGGACGTTGGTGCCGGAGACGCCGAACGAGTTGACCCCGGCCAGCAGTCGCTCCGCCGCGGGCCAGGGCGTCAGTTCACGCGACACGGCGAACGGGATACTGTCCCACTTGATGGCAGGGTTCAGCTCCGCGGCATGCAGGCTGGCCGGGATCTCCCGGTGCCGCAGGCACAGCGCGGCCTTGATAAGCCCGGCGACGCCTGCCGCCGCCTCGGCGTGGCCGATGTTCGTCTTCACCGACCCGATTAAGCAGAGCCGCTGTGCATCCCGGCCCGCGCCCAGCACCGCCGACAGCGATGCCATCTCCACCGGATCGCCGGCCGCCGTGCCGGTACCGTGCGCCTCCACGTACTGGACCAGCCGCGGATCGACGGCGGCCTGCCCGTAAGCGGCACGCAGCACCGCCTCCTGCCCGGCCTGGCCGGGCGTCATCAGCAGCCCGCTGCTCTGCCCGTCATTGCCGGCACCCGTGCCCAGGATCACCGCGTACACCGGGTTCCCGTCTGCCCGTGCCCGCTCTAGCGGCTTCAGCAGCACCACGCCAACTCCGTCGCTGCGCACGAAGCCGTCCCCGCCCGCCGCGAACGCCTTGCACCGGCCATCACCCGCGGCCATGCCCGCCTGCGAGAACGCGACCGTCGCGTGCGGGGCGAGTACCAGGTTGACCCCCCCGGCGAACGCCGACTCGCTTTCCCCGCGCCAGATGCTCTGGCACGCGAGGTGCACGGCAAGCAGCGATGACGAGCACGCGGTGTCCACCGTCAGGCTCGGGCCCCGCAGGTCCAGCACGTACGACAGGCGGCCCGAGCTGATCGCCCTGGTACTGCCGGTAATGGTGTACACGCTGTCGATCCGTGACGGGTCCGAGCCGGCCACCATGTCCCCGTAGTCGCTGCTGGTCTCGCCGATGAACACCCCGGTGGCGCGGCACGCGAGCCGCCCCGGGGTCTCCCCGGCGTCCTCCATCGCTTCCCAGCCCGCCTCAAGCAGCAGCCGGTGCTGAGGATCGATGCTCACCGCTTCGCGCGGCGCGATCCCGAAGAAGGCCGCGTCGAAGCCGGTAACGTCACTGAGCAGCCCGGCCCACCGGCTCCTGGTCCGGCCCGGCTCGGCCGGCCGCGGGTCGTACAGCGCCTCGACGTCGAAGCGGTCAGCCGGGATCTCGGTAATCGCATCGCCGCCGGCCCGGAGCAGCCGCCAGAGGTCAGCCACGCCGGATGCACCCGGGAATCGGCACCCGATGCCGATGATCGCGATCGGCTCCGGCGGTGCCGCACCCGTGATCAGCGAGGAGTTCTCTGCGCTCACCGCCGGTGTCATCGGCTGGCTCCCTCACGTCTTCAGCGAGCTGCCAGGGCAGCCGCCCGGCTCCTCCAAGTCGGCCCGCGTCCCGGCTGGGGAGCTGCGAGTCAGCGCCGACGCCTGCCAATCCGTTACCGAGACCAGTGGGAAGATCCAGGCCAGGCGGCGGGCAGGACACACTGCGGCGCGCGGGTGCCTGCATCCCTGGCTACGGCGGGCGGGCGCTGCTGGTTCACGCGGCGGACCCGGCCCTGCTCCAGGGCCGGCCTGCCGCCGTCAGCGCAGCGAGCGCGGGGCTGCGGGCCGTAGAGATACCGTTGGTGCTACTGTCAGCGGGGTAGTAGTTCATGCCCGGAGCGACACGACGGGCGCAGAACAACTCCATGTTAGTAAGGACGCCTTGCCAGAGTGCACAGCCAAGGACCGCCATATTCTCTGGCGTGGTGCCTCGATACGGGCGATCGGAGTCAAAGGTGACACCATCTGCCGTTCTGCTCTTCCCCGGGCTTGATGCCTATTCCGCAGGAGCCTTGCGGCAGGCACGGGAGGAATTCCCCGCGATCGGCGACATGGTGGCCCAGATCGACGATGCGGCCACGGCGCACGGCCTGCCGCGGCTGAGCAATGCGCTGTTCGACGGCCCGCCGCTCTCCCTGGCGGACCTCACCAGCCGCAGCCCGGCACTGGCCGAACTGGCGGTCTTCGCAACGTCGTTGATCACCGCCCGGGTGTTAATCGCCCAGGGACTGCGCCCCGCGCTCATGGGGCACAGCTTCGGTGAGATCGCCGCGCTCGCCGCAGCAGGCGCGCTGACGTCTGCTGACGCAGTCACCCTGGTTCTCGCCCGGTCAACCGCGTTCGACACGATCAGGGGCGAAGGCGCGATGGCTGTCGTCGGGGCGGGCGAGGCGGACGTGACGAAGCTGCTCACCGGCCTGGACAGGGCGGACGTCAGTATTGCCTGCGTCAACACGCCGACGCAGTGCGTGATCAGCGGGCCGGCGGAATCGGTCGACAGCGCCTCAGGCGCGTCGCGCAAGCTGGGGATTGCCTGCACCCCGCTGGCTCTTCCGTACGCCGCGCACTGCCCCGGCGCGCGCGCGGCGTCCAGGTACTTCCTCGACCTGATCGCCTCGGTGCGGCAGAAGCCGCTGCAGCACCCGGTGTTCTCGCCGGTGCGCAGCCGCTGGTACCAGGACGGGGACGACATCCGGCAGGCCCTGGCTGAGTGCATGCACCGGCCGGTGTACTTCAGTGACGCCGTTGGCGCCCTGCACGCCGCCGGGATCCGGGTCTTCATCGAGGCGGGCGCCCGCCGCAGCCTGACCCGCTACGCACGGGAAACTCTGGCTGGCGCGGGGGCTGTGAAGTTCATCGCCCCGCTGCTGGATCCGGCGGCGGAGAGCGAGAACCTGCGATTGGCCGCAGCCAGGCCGGCGGCGGTCCCGGTCGCAAGTGAGTAGCCGCCACCGCGATGCTCAGCTGCTGAGCCGGGGACACCGTCCGCTCCTGGCTGAGGATCGCGGAAAGGAGAGCCAGCATGGAAGCGCGGTCAACTGATGCGCTGTCGCACTCTCCCGCAGCGACGGACGCGGCGTTCAGTAACGGCAGCCCGTCAGCCGATCCGGTACTGGACGACCTGCTGTCCAGTGATCTGTTCACCTGCCGCCGGCCCGCCGGCCGCGATGCTCACAGCAATCTCACCTACCAGCGAATGCGCGCAATCGCCGGGTATCTCGGCCATGAGCCACTGCGCGACCAGGCGAGGCTGCTGCGGGTCATGGAACGCGCCGCGGTGGCTGATCCCGTTCTGTTCCACGGCCTGCTGGTGCACTACTACCTCGCCATGGGAACGCTGCTGCGGCTGCGCGGGGACCAGGAGGCGCTAGCCGGCCATGTGGCAAGCATGGCCGCGATGTCCTCAGTTGGCTCGTTCATGATCACCGAGATCGGTGCCGGCAACAGCCATGCCGCGCCGAGCACGACCGCCACTTTCGATCCGGGGCTCGGGGGCTTCGTCCTGCACTCACCGCACGCCGGGTCACAGAAGTTCCCGCCCAACGTCGCGCTGGCGGGGATCCCCCGGCTTGCCGTCGTTTTCGCCGCGTTGCGGGTCAGCGGGCGCACCCACGGCGTGTTCCCGTTCCTGGTCCCCGTTGCCGCCGGGGACGGTCCGCTGCCCGGGGTGCGGGTCACTGCGCTGCCGCCCACGGCCCTGATGCCCTTCGACTACGCCGTCGTCTCCTTCGACCGGGTGCAGGTACCGCTGAGTGCCTGGCTGCGCGACAGCGCCCACCTGTCACCGGACGGATCGTTCCACGACCCGCTGACCGGCCCGCAACGACTGCTGCGCTCCCTGTGTGCCGCGCCGTCGGTCTGGGTCGCCATCGCCGCCGGATGCGCTGCCGTCTCCCGGGCCAGCGTGACACTGGCGATCCGTCACGCCTACCGGCGCACCGCGATAGGCAGCCTCCCGGCAACCGAGCCGGTCATCCGCTACCGGCACCAGCAGCGCGAGCTGTTCGGGGCGCTGGCCGACTCCTACGCGATCACCTGTTTCGCGCATCAGGCGGAGCGCTCTTCCCTGCCCGCGGCGGACAGCCGGGGCGGCAGAAGCGGGCCAGCCGAGGGGGCGTCACCCTGGGTGGCCATCGACCGCCGCACGTCCCTGGCCAAGGTGGTCGCGGCGAGCGCCGCCGAGCAGATCACAGCCGCCTGCCGACGCTCCAGCGGTGCCCTCGGATTCTTCTCCGCTAACCGCTTCCTCGACTACCAGGGACTGGCGCACGCCTACCGTACTGCCGGGGGTGACAGCCAGCTCATCTTGCTGGACGCCGCCCGCGCGATGGTGGACGCGGCCGGCTACGACCCGCCGGATGCCAGCCGGCCCGGTCCGCATTCTGGGGACCTTGGCGACCGTGAGCTGTGGCCGCAACTGGCCGCGAGCCGTGAGCGGCTGCTGCACGAGCGGCTGGTCGAAGCGTTGCGGCAAGCCGCCGGGCAAGGCGCGGACCCGTTCGATGCCTGGAACGATCACATACCGCAGGCGCTGGAGCTAGCCGAGGCACACGCTGCCCGGCTGACCCTCGAAGCGGTGCTGGCCGCCACCCGGCCAGCACCGGCCGGCCAGCAGACCGACGGCCCCGGCACGCTATGCGCCTACCACGCGCTCGCCGAGATAACCAGGCACGCCGCCTGGTACCAGTGCGAGGGCTTGCTTTCCGCCCAGCAGCGGCACAGCCTCCCCGGCATCCTCAACGTCCTGTCCGACCGGCTGCTGCGGGTCGCGCCCGCCATAGTCGAGGAGATGGGCATGCCCCCGGAACTGCTCGGCGCACCGCTGGCCGCGCAGGACTACAGGACCGGCTTCGCCGATTTCCCCGGAGGGGAAAATGCCTGACGGGCCAGGTGGCTGTGCCGGTGCTGGGCAGGCACTTCCGGCGTCACTGCGGTACCGCCCAGCTCGTCTCGGGCGCTCCTATGTACGGCGCGGAGACGCTGTTCAGTAGCTGGACCGTGTCCGCAGGCAAGGTCAACGAGGCCCCGTCGAGCGTCTCCCGAAGCTGGGCGGCGGAGCTTGCCCCGATCACCGCGGAACTGACCGCGGGACGCGCGGTCACCCAGGCCACGGCGACTGCCGCCGGCGTCGCGCTGAGCCGCTGCGCCACGCCGGCGACGGATTCGACGATCCTGGAGGAGCGTTCGTCGAGGAACGGCCGCACGTAGAACTTGAAGAAGGCATCACCCGCCCGCGCCTCGGGCACGCCGCTGCGGTACTTGCCGCACAGGACGCTCCTTCCCAGCGGCGCCCATGCGATGATCGACATGCCCTGGTCCATCGCCGCGGGGAGGACCTCCCGCTCGATGCCGCGCTCGATCAGGGAGTACTCGACCTGCGTGGCCACCAGCGGCGATCCACCGCCGGCAGCCTGGCTCTGGGCCGCCTTCATCGTCTGCCAGCCGGAGTAGTTGCTGACGCCCGCGTAGCGGGCTCGCCCGGTCGACAGTGCCCAGTCGATCGCCGACAGCGTCTCCTCGAATGGATGCGCGGGGTCCCACCGGTGGATCTGCCACAGGTCGATGCGGTCGGTGCGCAGATTGCGCAGGGACTGGTCCAGAGCCTTCACGAGGTGCGCCCGCGAGGCGTCCGGCGGCGCGGCAGGACCTGCGAGCGACCCGCCGGCTTTCGTTGCCAGCACGATGCTGTCGCGGGAGATCACCTTGCCGAGCAGCTGCCCGATGATTCCTTCCGCCGCGCCGAGGCCGTAGACATCCGCCGTATCCAGGAGGCTCCCGCCGGCGTCGGCGAACACTTTCAGCTGGTCCGCGGCGTTACGCTCGTCTACCCTGATCCCCCACATCGAGGTGCCGAGTCCGATTTTCGAGACCTTGAGGTCGCTCGCTCCGACGTTGTTGACATCCATTCAGGTAACTCCTCACTGGGGTTCTTCAGCCATGGCGGAAGGGCGAGGTTCATCGCTACGGTCACGTCAGCACGACGGGCAGGCTGGCGAGCCGTCGCATGAAGATCCCGGGCTGCCAGATGGCGCTCTGTGCGGCTGCCGCCGCCTCGGTGGCAAGGCGCATGCCCGGGCTGCGCCGGAGCAGTGCGGACACCCCTATCTCAGTCTCAATCCGGCCGAGCTGCGCTCCGAGGCACCGATGTATGCCACGCCCGAAACCGAGGTTCGGCTGAGGCTGACGTGAGATATCGAAGGTGCCGGGACAGTCGAAGATGGCCGGATCCCGGTTGGCGGCGGCGGCCGACACCAGGATGATCTCGTTGCCGGGCACCACTGTGTCTCCCAGATCGACCGGCGTGACCGAGTACCGCGGGGTGAGCATCCGGAACGGGCTCTCGTACCGCAGCCCCTCCTCCACGCAGCGTGAGAGCAGCCCCGGCTCGGCGCGCAGCGCGGTTAGCTGGCCGGGGTTGGTGAGCAGCGCGTGGACGGTGTTGGCAATGGCGTTCGACGGCTCCATGCCGCCGGTGAGCAGCAGTTGCACGGACGCGATGAGCTCATTTTCGCCAAGGTCGCCCCGGCGCCTGCCCTCGATCAGGGCGGTCAGGATGTCGTCGCCGGGCTCGCGCTCTTTCTGTTCCACGACGGACCGGATGTAGCCGATCAGTTCCGTGGCTGCGTGGTGCAGCTCCTGTTTTTCCGGGGAGGTGAGCAGGGCGTTGACCCAGCGGGGAAAGTCGCCGGTGTCGCCGCGCGGCAGCCCGAGGAGCTTCGCGATGATCACGCGGGCAAGCGGTCGCGCGAAGGAGCCTACCAGGTCAACCGGCCGGCCCGATGGCAGCCGGTCCGCCAGGTCACTTGCTGTCCGCTCCGTCTCCGGCCGCAGGGACTCCACGGCCGCGCCGGTGAAATGCCCGCTGACGAGCCGCCGCAGCCGCGTGTGGTCAGGCTCGTCCCGGTCCAGCATGTGCCGCCTGAGCACCGCCGGCACACCGCGCAGGCGTTCGGGCCGCAGCACCGAGCTGCGCAAGATCGCGGCCTGGTTCGCGGTCAGGTCCTTCTTGACGGCAGGGTCGGCGAGCAGCCGCCGCGCGTCATTGAAGCGCGTCACTATCCACATGCGCATCCCGCTGCTGTCCACCGGCGTCGCTGCCCGTTCCCGCCGGAGCCGGTCCAGGTCCGGGTACGGATCCTGCATGAAGCTCCTGGTCACCAGCTTGACTACGGGGGGGATCGGCACGGGGCTCACGGTCACCTCTGGCCCTGGCGCAGCGTCGGCAACCAGGCTTCCATCGCCTCCGCGGTAGTGCTCGCGTCCTGGTCCAGGATGGTGAAATGGTCTCCGGTCACCGCGACCGCCGTATGCGGCAGCCGCCATCCTTCGCGCCGCAGGTGCAGCTCGACCGGAGTCTGGTCCTGCGGGTGCAGGTACAGCGTGGGCACGGTGCCGCGCTCTGGCCGCCACCGGGCCAGCAGCCCGAGGTACCAGCCGATCG
>Ga0335078_10008636_pt1 | contig 15134 bp, 14 predicted proteins | sample Lox_Sample_32_FD_206711 | JGI IMG/M metagenome (GOLD analysis project Ga0335078, IMG submission 206711) | Soil microbial communities from Loxahatchee National Wildlife Refuge, Florida, United States - Lox_Sample_3.2 | ecosystem: Environmental > Terrestrial > Soil > Wetlands | place: USA... | reverse complement strand
GCTCACCTCCAACGACACCGGGACCATGCTCAGCCGGGTGTCGATCATGCAGCAGCTGCAGAACGAGAACGGGGACCGGGTCGCCGCGCTGTCCACCGCGGCGGCGGCCGCGCGGCGGGCCCACGACACCGCGGTCCAGCAGACCGCCCGGGTGACCAAGCTATCCGCCCAGATGGCCAAGGAGAAGGCAGTCATCCAGGGCAAGGTGAACACGCTGAACAGCAAGGCGTTCGCCAAGGCGATGTCCATCTTCCAGCAGACCGGGAACTACCCGTCGCTCCACCTGCCCACCGCCAACACGGTCGGCGAGCAGGCGCTGCAGGCCGCGCTCACCCGCCGCGGCGACCCGTACGTGTGGGGCGCGGCCGGCCCAGACTCGTTCGACTGCTCGGGCCTGGTCAAGTGGGCGTACGCACAGGTGGGCATCAACCTGCCGCACTACACGGTGTCCCAGTGGAACATGGGCGAGCACATCTCGAAGAGCCAGCTCGAGCCCGGTGACCTGGTGTTCTTCTTCCCGACAATCGAGCACGTCGGCATCTACGTGGGCGACGGACTGATGCTGGACGCGCCGCAGACCGGCCAGGTCGTGCAGATCCAGCCGGTCTTCTGGAGCGAGTACGTCGGCGCGGTCCGCATCATCGCCTGACCGCGGCCGTTAGACCGGCCCTCTGGTCCGCCCGGGCTACTGCGGGCGGACCAGGGGGAACAGCGTGGTCTCCCGGATGCTCTCGCCGGTCAGCATGATCAGCACCCGGTCGATGCCCACGCCCACCCCACCGGTGGGCGGCATCCCGTACTCCAGGGCCTGCAGGAAGTCCTCGTCGAGCTGCATGGCCTCGGGGTCACCGCCCGCGGCCAGCAGCGACTGCTCGGTGAGCCGCCGCCGCTCCTCGACCGGGTCGATCAGCTCGGAATAGCCGGTCCCGAGCTCGGTGCCGAACGCGACCAGGTCCCACCGCTCGGCCACCCGTGGGTCGGTCCGGTGCGCCCGGGTCAGCGGGGACACCTCGACCGGGAAGTCGCGGTAGAACGTGGGCTCGACGGTCCGCTCCTCGACCAGCCGCTCGTACATCTCCAGCACGATCTGGCCGTGCCCCCAGCGCGGCTCGGTGGGCACGCCGGCCTGGGCGCACAGCGCGCGCAGGCGCGGCTCGCTGATGCCCGGATCGATCTCCTCGCCGAGCGCGGCCGAGATCGCGCCGTACACGGTCACCGACGGCCAGTCGCCGCTCAGGTCGTACTCCTGGCCGCCCCGCCGGGCCACCTGGGCGCCGAACGCGGCCTGGGCCGCGCCCTGGATCAGCTCCCGGGTCAGGACGGCGATCGAGTTGTAGTCGCCGTAGGACTCGTACGCCTCGAGCATGGTGAACTCGGGGTTGTGGGTGGCGTCCACGCCCTCGTTGCGGAAGATCCGGCCGATCTCGTAGACCTTCTCGAAGCCGCCCACGATCAGCCGCTTGAGGTGCAACTCCAGCGCGATCCGCAGGTACAGCTCCAGGTCGTAGGCGTTGATATGGGTGCGGAACGGGCGCGCGTTGGCCCCGCCGTGCACCGTCTGCAGCACCGGCGTCTCCACTTCCAGGAAGCCGCGGTCGTGCAGCCCTCGGCGGAACGAGGCCAGCACCGCACCGCGCAGTTCCGCGAGCCGGCGTCCGTCCGGGTTCACGATCAGATCTACATAACGCCGGCGCACGCGTTCCTCGGGGTCGCTCAGTCCGTGGTGCTTTTCTGGCAGCGGGCGCAACCCTTTGGCGGTGAGCAGGTAGCGGTCGGCCAGGATGGACAGCTCGCCGCGGCGGGATGAGATCACCTCGCCCTCGACGCCGATGTGGTCGCCCAGGTCGATGTCGCGCTTCCAGGCGGCCAGCGCGTCCGGGCCGACCCGGTCCAGCGACACCATCACCTGGATATCGCCGGTGCCGTCCCGGATGGTGGCGAAGCACAGTTTGCCGCCGGTGCGGGACAGCAGCACCCGGCCGGTGACGCCCACCTTGTCCCCGGTGTACGTGTCCGGGGCCAGGTCCGGGTAGCGGGCGCGCACCTCGGCGATCGTCGCGGTACGCGGGAAGCCGACCGGATAAGGGTCCACCCCCTCGTCGAGCAGGCGCTGGCGCTTGTCCAGCCGGACCTTCATCTGCTCCGGCACGTGATCGTCGTCCACATGGTCGACGCTACCGGGGCCGCCCGGCGTCGCGGCGGGGGCCGATACAGTCCAACACGTGCAAATCACCGTGGGCGACTACGAGCTGGACGATGACCGGCGCCGGGTGGACCGGGACGTGCTGTGGGCGTTCCTGTCCCAGGAGGCGTACTGGGGCCGGTGGCGCACCCGGACCGTGGTCGAGCAGCAGCTGGACAGCGCGTGGCGGGTGGTGGGCGTGTATCAGGCCGGCTCGGGCGAGATGGTCGGCTTCGCCCGGGCCATCTCGGACGGGGCGGGCTTCGCCTACCTGGCCGACGTGTTCATCGACAAGGGCCACCGCGGCCACGGCCTCGGCGTCGAACTGGTCGCCACGATGATCGACCGCGGCCCGGGGGCCACGTTCCGGTGGACGCTGCACACGTCCGACGCGCACGGGCTGTACGAGCGGTTCGGGTTCAGCCGGCCGGACCGGACCTACCTGGAACGGCCCGGGCGGCCCCCGGCCACGAGCTGATGTTGCGCTCGAACACCAGCCGCAGCCCGATCAGGGTGAGCCACGGCTCGTGCGCGTCGATGATCGGCACCTGATCGATGACCAGCGGGGCCAGCCCGCCGGTGGCGATGATCGTCACCGACTCGGGATCGCCGGGCGCGAGTTCCGCGGCCATCCGCCGGGCGATGCCCTCCACCTGCCCGGCGAACCCGTAGATGATCCCGGACTGCAGGGCCTCGACGGTGTTCTTGCCGATGACATGCTGCGGCCGGGTCAGCTCCACCTTGAGCAGCTGGGCGGCCCGCCGGGTCAGCGCGTCCACGGATATCTCGATGCCGGGCGCGAGCGCCCCGCCGACGAACTCGCCGCGCTCGCTGACCGCGTCGAAGTTGGTCGAGGTGCCGAAGTCGACCACCACGGCGGGGCCGCCGTACAGGTGCGCGGCGGCCACCGTGTTCATGATCCGGTCGCTGCCGACCTCCTTAGGGTTGTCCATCCGGACCGACACCCCGGTGCGCACGCCGGGCTCCACGATCATCGCGGACACGTCGCCGTAGTAGCGGCGGCACATCTCGCGCATCTCGTGCAGCACCGAAGGCACCGTGGAGCACAGCGCGATCCCGCTCACATCCGGGTCCTTGACCACCGAGCTGTGGCTGAGCAGGCCCTGCAGCACGACGGCGATCTCGTCGGCGGTGCGGTTCGGGTCAGTGGCGATCCGCCAGTGCTCGACGATCTGGTCGCCGTCGAAGATGCCCAGCACCGTGTTGGTGTTCCCGACATCTATAGTCAGCAGCAAGGCCACTCCTGGCAGTTAGTCCTGGTCCGCCGGGCCGAGGCGCAGCGGGGTGTTGTCGATCAGCCGGGTCGCCCCGACCTGCCCGGCGACCAGCAGCCGGGCCTCACCGGTGAAGTCGTCCGGCACCGGCTGGAACGTCTCCTGGTCGGCCAGTACCAGGTAGTCGAGCGCCAGTGGCGGGTCGGCGGCCTGGCCGAGCACCTCCCCGGCTGCTTTCAGCACGGCGCCGGGGCCGCCGGGCGCGGCCTCCCGCCCGGCCTGCAGCGCGGCCGGCAGCAGCAGCGCGGTGTGCCGCTCCGGACCGGACAGGAACCGGTTCCGGCTGGAGATGGCCAGCCCGTCGCCATCCCGCACGATCGGCACCCCGGTGATCTCGATGCCGAGGTCGAAGTCGGCGGCCATCCGGTGGACCAGCGCCAACTGCTGCGCATCCTTCTCGCCGAACACGGCCACGTCCGGCGCCGTGAGCTCGAACAGCTTGAGCACCACGGTGAGCACCCCGCCGAAGTGGCCGGGCCGGGCCTCGCCTTCGAGCCGCTGCCCCACGGGCCCGGGATCCACCGTGATGAGCTGCGGCCGCGGGTACATGACGCTGGTGTCCGGCGCGAATATCAGATCGGCGCGCTCCTCGGCGCAGGCCCGGACGTCCTCATCCAGGGTGCGCGGGTAGCGGTCCAGGTCCGCGGCCTCGCCGAACTGCAGCGGGTTGACAAAGATGGTCACCAGCACGCTGCCGTCCGGCCCGGCGATGTCGCGCGCCCGGCGTAGCAGCACCCGGTGGCCGTGGTGCAGCGCGCCCATCGTGGGCACTAGGACGACGGGGCAGCCCAGCGGCCGCCGGGCCGCGGCCAGGCCGAGCCTGGTCCGGGCCACCACTGGCATCATCGCGGGGCTCCGGCCAGCACGCCGAGCAGGCGCTGGGCGTCGGGGGCGCTGAGGATGCCGGCCGCCAGCGCCCGGTCGGCGGTGAGCCGGGCCAGCGCGAGGTAGGCGCGCAGCGCCTCAGGGGACGTGTCACGCAGGGCGGCGATGTGCCCGGCCACGGTGTCGGCGTCGCCACGGGCCACCGGCCCGGTGAGACCGGCATCGCCGAGACGCAGCGCGTTGTCCAGGGCCGCGGACAGCAGCGGCGCCAGCATCCGTGACGGCTCGGCCACCCCGGCCGCGCGCAGCACGTCGGCGGACTGTGCGACCAGCGCGACGAGGTGGTTGGCCGCGCTGGCCAGCCCGGCGTGGTACAGCGCCCGGTTGGCTTCGTCGATCACCACCGGCTCGCCGCCCATCTCGATGACCAGGGCCTCGGCCGCGGGCAGCACCGGCTCCGGCGCGGTCACCCCGAAACAGATGCCGTCCAGCCGGTCCAGGTCGTCCGGGCGCCCGGTGAACGTCATCACCGGGTGCAGGGCCATCGGCAGCCCGCCCCCCAGGGTGGCGGGCTGCAGCACGGCCGCGCCATAGCGGCCGCTGGTGTGGGCGAGCAGCCGGCCGGCCACCGGCGCACCCGTGCCGGCCAGCCCGGACACCAGCCCGGGCAGCACGTCGTCGGGCACGGTGAGCAGCACCAGGTCGGCGGCGGCCAGCACCTCAGGCGGCGGCTTGACCGGCACGCCGGGCAGCATCCGCTGCGCGGCGGCCCGTGAGCGCTCGGACACCGCGGACACCGCGACGACCTGATGGCCGGCCCGGGCCAGGGCGGCCCCCAGCACGGCGCCCACGCGGCCGGTCCCGATCACGCCGACCTTCAGCCGGGCCGGGCGCAGGCTGGCTTGATCCGCCATTGCCTCCGTCCTCTCGATGGCGTCCGGGGTGGCTACGAACGGCAGTGATCAGCATAACCGTGCCGCCTGGGCCGGCCGCCCTCCCGCCGCGCGGCCAGCCTCCTCCCGCGCAGCCAACCCCTCCCGCCCCGCGGCACTAGAGTCTGCTGGGTGTTGACGACCTGGCAGGAGGCCATGCAGGCGGCGCTGTACGGGCCGGGCGGCTTCTATACCCGCGGTGAGCGGCCGGCCGCGCACTTCCGGACCTCGGTGCATACCTCCGCGCGGTACGCCGCGGCCATGCTGGCGCTGCTGCACGAGGTGGACGCGGCGCTCGGCCAGCCGGCCCGGCTGGACGTGGTCGATATCGGCGCCGGGCAGGGCGAGCTGCTCAGCCAGCTGCTGGCCATGGCCGCGCCGCCGCTGGCCGGGCGGATCGTCCCGCACGCGATCGAGGTTGCGCCCCGGCCCCCCGGGCTCGACCGGCGGGTCCGCTGGGCGCCGGCGCCGCCCGCGGCGATCACCGGGCTGGTCATCGCCAGCGAGTGGCTGGACAACGTCCCGCTCGACGTGGCCGAGCTGGGCCTGGATGGGCCGCGGCTCGTACTGGTGGATCCGGCCACCGGCGCGGAGCACAGCGGGCCCCCGGCCGGCCCGGCCGACCTGGCCTGGCTGCGCCGCTGGTGGCCGCTGCGCCACCTGGGCGACCGCGCCGAGCTGGGCGGCCCGCGCTGCGCGGCGTGGGCCGGGGTGATCGGCCGGCTGGACCGCGGCGTGGCGCTGGCCGCCGACTACGGCCACCGGCGTTCCGGCCGCCCGCGGGCCGGGACGCTGGCGGGCTTCCGCGACGGCCGGCCGGTGCGCCCGATCCCGGACGGCTCACGGGACATCACCGCGCATGTGGCGGTGGACGCGTGCGCCGCCGCGGGCGTGGCCGCCGGGGCCAGCGGCACGCTGCTCACCAGCCAGCGGGCGGCACTGCGGGCACTCGGCCTGACCGGGCGGCGGCCCGCGTTGCGCCAGGCCGACCACGATCCGGCCGGGTATCTGGATGGGCTGCGGCAGGCGGCCGAGGAGGCCGAACTCACCGACCCGGCCGGCCTGGGCGGGTTCAGCTGGCTGGTCCAGGCGGTTGGCGTGCCGGCGCCTGAGTCGCTGGCCCGGCTCGACCGGCCACCAGTCGGCGTTAGGCAGAAAGATCTGGTGCGGCCGTGACGGCGGCGGGACAGCGGCAGGTGGACGCGGTCACCAGCGGATGGGCGGCGCCCGGCAGCGACCTGGTGCTGAACCTGGGCCCGGGCCACCCATCCGGGCATGGCCTGCTGCGCTTGCGGCTGGTGCTGGACGGGGACCGGGTGGTGACCGCGGAACCGGTGATCGGGTTCGTGCACCGCGGCGCCGAGAAGCTGTTCGAGGCCCGGGACTACCGGCAGATCATCGTGCTGGCCAACCGGCACGACTGGCTCGGCGCGTTCGCCAGCGAGCTGGGCGTGGTGCTGGCGGCCGAGCGGCTGGCCGGCATCGAGGTGCCGCCGCGCGGGGTGTGGGCCCGCACGCTGCTGGCCGAGCTCAACCGGGCGCTCAGCCACCTGGCGTTCCTCGGGTCCTACCCGCCCGAGGTGGCCGGCCCGGGTCCCGGTGCGGAGTCGGCCGAGGCGGCCCGGCAGGCCCGGGAGCGGCTGCTGGCGGTCATGGAGGAGATCTCTGGCGGCCGGATGCACTTCATGTTCAACCGGATCGGCGGGCTGAAGGAGGAGCTCCCGGCGGGCTGGCTCGGACGGGTGGGCGCGGCCGCCGCCGCGGTGCGGGCCGATCTGCCGCGGATCGGCGCCGTGGTGTCGGGCAGCGCGGAGTTCCGCGGCCGGGCCGAGGGGGTGGGCGTGCTGTCCGCCGGGCAGGTGGCGCAGTACGGGGTGAGCGGGCCCGCGGCCCGGGCCAGCGGGGTGGACTTCGACCTGCGCCGGGACGAGCCGTACCTGGCCTATGCCGAGCTGAGCGGCGTGCTGCGGGTGGTCTCACGGACGGCGGGCGACTGCCTGGCCCGGTTCGAGTGCGTGCTGGAGCAGGTCGCGGTGTCCCTGGACCTGGTGGACGCGTGTGCCAGCCGGCTGGCCAGCCTGCCCCGGGGCCCGCTCAGCGCGCGGATCCCCAAGGTGCTGCGGATCCCGCAAGGGCACGTCTACACCTGGACCGAGGGGCCGCTCGGGCTGAGCGGCTATTACCTGGTCTCAAGGGGCGGCAAGACGCCGTGGCGGCTCAAGGTGCGGTCGGCGTCGTTCAGCCACGTGCAGGTGCTCGGTGAGCTGCTGCCCGGGCACCGGGTGGCCGACCTGACCATGATCCTTGGGTCGATGTTCTTCGTGGTCGGGGATATGGACCGCTAGCCGCTCAGCTGTCGCCGGGGCGCGGGCGGCGGGCGGCGGCCACGAACGTGCCGCGGCCCTGCCGGGTGATGATCAGCCCCCGCTCCCGCAGGACCTTCATGGCGTGCCGGACGGTCTGGTAGGCGACGCCGTACTCCTCGGCCAGGTGGCGCTCGGACGGCAGCCGGTGGGTGAACTCGCCGAGCTCGATGCGCACCTGAATATTGTCCGCGACTTGTACGTACGAGAAGTCGTCGGCCAACGGATCGACCGGGGACGCACCCACATGATCAAGGTATGCACCACCGGGAGCTGTCTAAACGCCTGGTAGCATCTAGTGCTCTATGTGCTCTACAGTGCTCTCATGGCCGAGAACGGGATGCCGCCCTGGTGGCCGTACGCCGCCGAACTGCCGGACTGGACGGTGTGGCGGGACATCAGCGGGCTGGTCTACGCGCAACTGCGGGACACCACGCCGCCGGTGCTGGTCCGCGGCGAGGATGCGGTGGACCTGCGCGACGCGATCCGCCGCGAGGAATTCCTGCGCTCGTGTTACGGGCCAGGCTAGCGGCGGGTCTCGGTGGGCTCGCTGTCCTGCTCATCGTCGGTCGGGACCCGGCAGCTGTTCTCCAGGTAGAGCGCGCCGAGCAGCAGTACGACCGCGGCCACGATGGTGCCGCCGGCCGCGAACGCGTCGTTGCGCGGCACCGACTTGCTCAGCGAACTGGTCAGGTAGATGAGGAACCCGACGGCCAGGCCGCCGATCACTGCGGCCGCGTGCGAACTGGCCTTGCCCAGCGCCGCCATCCGGACCGCGGCCAGCGGGGCCACCGGCTTCAGCCCGGCGCCGCCCTGGATCCGGGCTCTCAGGTTCCGGCCGCTGAGCGCCTCGGCCACCCCGAGCAGCACCATGGCCACGGCTGCGGTCCAGGGCAGCGGCGGCAGGGAGGCATACACCTCGCGTAGGACCAGCCAGGCCAGCACGGCGCAGACGGCCGCGATGACGGCCAGCACCCAGAGCCGGGTCGGGGTCATGACGGCGGCCGCAGCTTCAGGTCATCGCGCCGCCGGACGCCGGACCGGTCCGCCGCGGCCAGCAGGCCTGCTACCCGGCCGCGGCCGGGGATTTCGGCGGCTGGTTCGGCGTCGAGCCACGGGGCCAGGACGAAGGCGCGCTGCCAGGCCCGCGGGTGCGGCAGGGTCAGCGCCGGATCGTCACTCACCAGGTCACCGTAAACGATGATGTCGACGTCCAGCGTCCGCGGACCCCAGACCTCCGGCCGGGTCCGGTGAAACGCCTGCTCAGCCTGCTGACACCGGTGCAGCAGGGCAGGCGGGGTCAGCGCGGCGCGGGCGATCAGCACGGCGTTCAGGTAGTCCGGCTGGGGCGGGCCGCCGACCGGGGCGGTCTCGTAGACCGGGGACAGGGCGGTCAGGGTCAGTCCGGGTCCGGTCAAGAGTTCCTGCACGGCGCCCTGCAAGGTGGCCAGCCGGTCGCCGAGGTTGCTGCCCAGGGCCAGCACGGCATGCTGGCCTTTCGCAGGCCGGCGGATGGTCACCGACACGTCCTCGAAACGGTGGCCGACCGGCGCGTGCGGCTTGTGCACGGTGATCTCTACCTCGCGGGCCCGAGGCTCGGTCGCGGTGGCCGCTTCGGCCAGGCGCTGGGCCAGCGTCTCGATGAGCCGGACCGGCGGGCCGGCCACGACGGCCGCGAGCCGGTCGGCCAGCGCCGCGTAGTTGGCCGTCAGTTCCAGGTCGTCGGCAGCCGCCGCGGCCGCGGTGTCCAGCCACAGCACCGCGTCCACGATGAACTCCTGGCCCTCCTCGCGCTCGGCGTCCAGCACCCCGTGATAGCCGAAGACCCGCAACCCGATGAGCGTGATCCGGTCCCCAGCTGGCTGCTCTGCGCTCACCCAGCGGCTCCGGCTGGCCGGGCCGGGCCGGCCAGGTCCGCCGTATCGGCGTGGTCCGTGCCGGGGTGGTCCGTGTCGGGGTGGTCGGGGTGCAGCGCGTGCCGCCAGGCTTCGGCCACCCGCACCGCGTCGGCGTTCCCCAGCACCTGGTGCACCCGGGCGCACCAGGCCCCGGCCACTGCGGCCAGCGCGGTCACCGACACGGTCGCGTCGTCGCCGCCGGCGAACGGCCGTGGCGTGCCATCCGGCGCGGCCAGCAGCCGGCCCAGGAAGCGCTTGCGGGACGCGCCGATCAGCACCGGGAAGCCCGGCGCCCGCCCGCCCAGCGTGCTGATCTGGTCCAGGCTGGTGAGCAGGGCCCAGTTGTGTTCGGGCCGTTTGGCGAAGCCGAGCCCCGGATCCAGGACGATCATGGCCGGGTCCACGCCCTGGGCGGTGACCACATCGACCCGGCGGGACAGTTCCTCGCCCACCTCCCGCACCACATCCTGGTACACGGCCCTGGAATCCATGCTGTGGCTGTGCCCACGCCAGTGCATCACCACATACGGCACCCCGGCCGCGCCGACCAGCCGGGGCATCTCCGGGTCGGCCAGGCCACCGCTCACGTCGTTGACCAGCCGGGCACCGGCGCTTAGGGCCTGCTCGGCCACCTCGGCCCGCATGGTGTCCACGCTGACCGGCAGGCCCGCCGCGACCAGGCCGTCGATCACCGGCCGCACCCGGCGCAACTCCTCCCCGGCGGTGATCCGCTGCGCGCCCGGGCGGGTCGACTCGCCGCCCACGTCCACGATGTCCGCGCCCTGGGCGGCCAGTTCCAGCCCGTGCGCGACGGCGGCGTCCGCGCCGAACCACTGGCCGCCGTCGGAGAACGAGTCCGGCGTCACGTTGACCACGCCCATGACCAGGCAGCGGTCCGGGGCAGGGAGCCCAGGCGGGCTGGCCGGACGGGCTGCGTTGCTGATCACGTGGGTAACCCTACGCGGCCCGTCACCAGCCCGGAACCGCCCCGCGGCTAGGATCCGCCACGCGGCTCGGCCACGTCAGCGCGGGTTTGCCGTAGTCCTGACTCAACGCCGCTGACTCGAGGTCGGCGCGCCGGTCGCGCCCACCGTGCGGGTGGGGCAGGCCGGCCTGCGGGCGTTGAGGCGATCCCTTTGGCGCGCGCAGCCCTGGGTGCGGTGCACCGGGTTCCGTGGGCCGCACCTGGTGAGGCCGGTGGTGCTGGTGTGGCTGCGCGGCATGCTCCCAGTTGTTGATGTTGACCTAGCGGACACGCGAGGGTCCGTAACTCCAACATCAACACCGAGGCCCTGGCCCGGGCCGCCGGCGCACCGCTCAGTCGGCGGCATTTGAGTCAGGACGGCAGCAAGCTTTCATCCATGCGGCCGCACCGCCGGGCTGGGCTCAGCCGCGCTGGGCTCAGCCGGGCCGGGCTCAGCCGGGCCGGGCTCAGCCGGGCTGGGCTTGGCCGGGCCGGCCTCGGCCCTCGGCTGGGGCTCGCCTGCCGGGGGCCGGTCACGCTCGCCGTCGGCGGCTGCCGCGGCATCAGCCGACCCCGGGGAAGCCGACCCCGGGGAAGCCGACGCCGGGGCAGCGGACGGCGAGGAAGCGGACGGCGAGGAAGCGGACGGAGCGGCAGCGGGCGCGGCGGACCCGGGCGCGGCGGATGGCCGGGACGCAGGCGCGTCAGCGCCAGCCCGGGCGGCGGTCGCCTGGGCCAGCCGACGGCGGGCCTTGCCCAGCCCGAGCCGCCGGGCCAGCCTGCGCACCTCCAGTTTCGGCCAGACCAGGAAGGCCTCGGCCTCCAGCGCGGCCAGCGCCACCCGCGGCGTATCCCTGGTGCCTGGCCAGACGAAGAACCGGGGCACCCACACCGGTGCGAACTTGGCGTTGAACTTGTACAGCGACTCGATCTGGAACCAGCGCGAGGCGAACACTAGGATGCCCCGCCACATCCGGAGCACTGGCCCGGCGCCGATCCGCTCGCCGCGTTCCAGGGCGGAACGGAACACCGCGAAGTTCAGCGACATGCGCTTGACCCCCAGGCCGCCAGCCGCGCTGATGGCCTCGACGATGAGGAAGTCGTTCACCCCCGGCTGCGCCGAACGGTCCCGGCGCATCAGGTCCAGCGACAGCCCATCCGGGCCCCACGGCACGAAGTGCAGGATCGCGCGCAGCTGGCCGTTCTCGTGCGCGGTGGCGATCACGCAGTCCTCGTCGCCCGGCGCGCCCATCCGGCCCAGCGCCATCGAGAATCCGCGCTCGGTGGGGTTGCCCCGCCAGGTCCCGGCCACCCGCCGGAACAGCGCGATCTCCTCCCGCGGGATGTCACGGACCCGGCGCACCTGGGCCGTGTAGCCGCCGCGCTCCACCCGGTTGACCATCTGCCGTACGTTGCGCATGGCCCGGCCCTTGAGGCTGAACCCGGACACGTCCACGATGGCCTCGTCGCCGAGTTCCAGCGCGGTCAGCCCGGCCTCGCGGCACCACACCTCGGCGGCCTGCTCGCCGCAGCCCATCACGGCGGGCACCCAGGCGTGCCGAGCCGCCTCGTCCAGGAACGCGTGGATGGCGCCGGGCCAGGCCTCCGGGTCGCCCAGCGGGTCGCCACCGGCCAGCATTACCCCCGACACCACCCGGTAGCCGATGCACGACTTGCCGGTCGGCGACCAGATGACGCTCTTGTCGCTGCGCAGCGTGAAGTAGCCGAGCGAGTCCCGGTAGCCCTGTTTGCAGAGCAGCTCGCGGACCCGGGCCGCGTCCTGCTGGCCGAGCCGCCCCGCGGGCCGGGCCGGGCGGAAGAACAGGTACACGGTGACGATCGCGGTGAACAGCCCGAGGCCGCTGGTCAGCAGCGCGAACAGGTCACCGCGATCCTCCGGCACCCACTGCACAGGACCGGTCACGCCGACCAGGCCGTAGACCACGTGCACGGTCCGCTGCCACAGCGAGTAGTTCTCGGCCAGACCCTTGGCCAGCAGCATGTAGGTCAGGCCGATGACGATGTCGGCCACCACCAGCCCGCAGAACACCCACATCGCCCGCCAGCGGGTCCGCGGGTCGCCGATCGCGTAGAACTCCTTGCGGAAGTACAGCAGGGCGCCCAGCAGGATGGCCGAGACGGCCGCGGTGATGACCCGGTCGTGCATCGGGTGGATGAGGTGCACCACCACGCTGGCCGCGAGCAGCAGGGCGACCGCCTGCCAGGCCCGGCGCTTCCTGCGGCGCAGCCCGTGCGAGAGCATCAGCAGCAGCAGGCCGATGATGACGGTCAGGGTGTGCGCGACGTTGGTCAGCGTGCCCGGCACGAACGCGTGAAACTTGTGCAGCCGGGTGACCGTGTACAGGCTGGGGCGGACCACCTGGATGATGTCGGCCAGCCCGATCAGCAGGCACAGCCAGCCGGCCGCCACCGGTACCCAGGCACGCTGCGTCCGGCGGTCCGGGGGCCGGACCGCCTGCTGGGATGCGGGAGCGGGCGGAGCGGCGTTATTAGCCGTTTCGCCCTTGCTCGGCGGCTTTTCTTCTGTTTCAGACATCCGGGTCACGCCCTGAATCACGGACCACTAGCGTAGTCATGGGTCCCGCGTCCGGCGGGCATTCCGCACAAGGGGAACGTTACCCGCCGGCGCGCCGCCCAAATAGCAAGCTCATCGCTTCCATCCTGGTCCGGTCGCTGTCACGGATGATCCCGCGGACCGCCGAGGTGACGGTCTTGGCGCCGGGCTTGCGCACGCCACGCATGGACATGCACAGGTGCTCGGCCTCTATCACTACCAGAACGCCGCGCGGCTCGAGAACGTTCATCAGGCCGTCCGCGATCTGGCTGGTCATCCGTTCCTGTACCTGCGGCCGGCGAGCATAAACATCGACCAGCCTGGCCAGCTTGGAGAGCCCGGTAATCTGGCCCTTTTCGTTCGGTATATAGCCGATGTGCGCGGCACCAAAAAAGGGCACCAAATGATGTTCACAGGTGCTGTACACCTCGATGTCGCGTACCAGCACCAACTCATCGTGGTCCGCGTCGAAGACGGTGGTCAGCACGTCCTCGGGACGCTGGCCCAGCCCGGAGAACTGCTCGGCGAAGGCCCGGGCCACCCGGGCCGGGGTGTCCCGCAGGCCATCGCGCTCCGGGTCCTCGCCGATGGCGAGCAGGATCTCCCGCACCGCCCGTTCGATGCGTGGCTGGTCGAAGTCGCTGCTCACCGGCCTTCGCCGGACGTGCCCGGCTGGCCGCCGGACGAGCCCTGACCGCCCTCGTGCCCGGTGGGCGAGCCCGTGCCGCCGATCGCGCCCGCGGCGCCGTTACCGGCCGCCGGGTGGTCGTTCATCTCGGCCGCGGCGGTCAGCGCCAGTTCCTTAGGGGTCAGCACCGGCGGCCGGTCGGACGGCAGCCGCTTGCCGTACCCGGTGTAGGAACCGCGGGTCGGGCGCTTCTGGATCGGGGCGAAGATGCGCAGCACCTCTTCCCGGCTCAGCGTCTCCTTGTCCATCAGGTTCAGCACCAGGTCGTCCAGGACCTCGCGGTAGGTGACCAGGATCTCCCACGCCTCGTCGTGCGCGGACTCGATGAGGCGGCGGACCTCCTCGTCGATGGTGGAGGCGATCTCGTCGGAGTAGTCCCGGGTGTGCGACATCTCCCGGCCCAGGAACGGCTCGCCGTCGCCGGTGCCGAACTTCCGCGCGCCCAGCCGCTCGCTCATCCCGTACTCGGTGACCATGCCGCGGGCCACCGAGCTGGCCTTCTCGATGTCGTTGGCGGCACCGGTGGTCGGCTCGTGGAACACCAGCTCCTCGGCGGTCCGGCCGCCGAGCAGCATGGCCAGCTGGTCCATCATCTCGGACCGGGTGACCAGGAACTTGTCCTCCTGCGGCGCGGACGCGGTGTAGCCGAGTGCCCGGCCGCGCGGGATGATGGTGATCTTGTGCACCGGGTCGGCGTTCGGCAGTGCGTGCCCGACCAGCGCGTGCCCACCCTCGTGGTACGCGATGATCTTGCGCTCCTTCTCGGAGAGCACGACGCTCTTGCGCTCCGGGCCGGCCATCACCCGGTCGATGGACTCCTCCAGGTTGGCCATCGTGATCAGGGTGCCGTTGTGCCGCGCGGTGAGCAGCGCGCCCTCGTTGATCACATTGGCCAGGTCGGCGCCGGTGAAGCCGGCCGTCCGCCGGGCGATCACGTCCAGGTCCACGTCGGTGGCGAACGGCTTGCCGCGCGCGTGCACCTTGAGGATGCCGCGCCGCCCGGCCAGGTCCGGCTGGGCCACCACGATCTGCCGGTCGAACCGGCCCGGGCGCAGCAGGGCCGGGTCCAGGATGTCCGGCCGGTTGGTCGCCGCGATGACGATCACGCCGCCCTTGACATCGAAGCCGTCCAGCTCGACCAGCAGCTGGTTCAGCGTCTGCTCGCGCTCGTCGTGGCCGCCGCCGAAGCCGGCCCCGCGGTGCCGGCCGACCGCGTCGATCTCGTCCACGAACACGATGGCCGGGGCGTTCGCCTTGGCCTGCTCGAACAGGTCGCGCACCCGGGAGGCGCCGACGCCGACGAACATTTCCACGAAGTCGGAGCCGGAGATGGAGTAGAACGGCACGCCCGCCTCACCGGCCACGGCCCGGGCCAGCAGCGTCTTGCCGGTTCCGGGCGGCCCGTACAGCAG
>Ga0335078_10008635_pt1 | contig 15134 bp, 9 predicted proteins | sample Lox_Sample_32_FD_206711 | JGI IMG/M metagenome (GOLD analysis project Ga0335078, IMG submission 206711) | Soil microbial communities from Loxahatchee National Wildlife Refuge, Florida, United States - Lox_Sample_3.2 | ecosystem: Environmental > Terrestrial > Soil > Wetlands | place: USA: Florida... | reverse complement strand
TTCTCTTTGAGTGTTCCCGCCATTGCCGTCTATCGTCGCCAAACTGCCCGTTTCTGCGTCAAAGACATCGTTTTCCGGCCATCAAATCTCGCCTAAATCACTGCCCATCAACAACCTCTTGGCTTTCGAGTAGTATGAAAAGAGAAGCGCTTTGTTTTCAATAACCTCTTGGCTTCGTTCGCTAAAACTCGCATCTCTGCTCGATTCCCCTCCGCAAAGCCGTCCCCGAAGAGCCGACAGACTATTGTCCTCCCGAAATTTGGGACGGTTCGTAAAACAGAGAAACTTCTTTTGCTGATTGTTTTCAAGTCTTTAGGACACTTTGGCCCAAATAGCCTGCATGACAGGACGGGCTGCCGTGGTCCAGTTCAATCAGCGCCGCTTATTCAGACTGAGCAGTCGAAGGTGCGGTAATGCCGATTTTTGCTCGCCGCTCATCACTCGCCAGTTTTGGCCAATTGGGTTGCGGTGGGCCGGGCTGACAAGAGCTTTCAACACTGAGAGCGCGGCGGAAGGCACAGAGGTTCCCTGGCCGAAATTAGCACCCCACCCATGCTGGCCGAAGGCGCCGAAGGTCTCTTCAGTTGCATCTCAGCGGCAATCAGAGGTATCGTTTCGGGCAAGCCCGAGGGCGATCATGGGAGTTCCGGCTGAATTCGAGATGACGGGGCAGGCACGCGCGCGAGGGCGCCAAATGCCGCAGACGGCCGAAAGACTTCGCCACTCTGCCTTGGTGCGCGTCACCCACTGGCTCATCGCTCTGTCCTTTCTCGCGCTGCTCGTCACCGGCGTGGAAATCCTGATGTCTCACCCGAGATTTTATTGGGGCGAGACCGGCAACGTGAATATGCATCCGCTCTTCACGCTGCACATTCCGTCGTCCCGGGACACCGTGCCCACCGGGTACGGCTACGTGCTTCCCGACCAGAACGGCTGGAGCCGCTATCTCCATTTTGAAGCTGCCTGGGTTGCGGTTTTAACCGGCTTCGTCTACTTCGCCTTCGGGCTGTTCAACGGGCATTTCCGGCGGAACTTGTTTCCCGGTCGCGCAGACCTCTCCCCAAGGGCGCTGGCGACCTCGCTGGGGACACACATGCGATTCAAGCGGCCGGCAGAGGAAGAAGCCTGGTCCTACAACACGCTGCAGCGACTCACGTATCTGCTGGTGATTTTCGTGTTCTTTCCCTTGATCATCTGGACGGGACTGGCGATGTCTCCGGTGTTCGAGGGCGCGTTTCCGTGGGCGGTCATTGCTCTGGGCGGCCGGCAATCCGCGCGCACGCTGCACTTCTTCGTGTCGGGACTGCTGGTGCTGTTTCTCTTCGTCCACGTCTTTATGGTCTGGTTTGCCGGATTCGGCCGCCGGATGCGCGCCATGATCACCGGCCGCCCTGGGGCGGCAAACAACCGGCGCTCATAGAGCGCCGCTACAGGAGTAAGCATGAGCACGATCTCACGGCGCAAACTGATCACCGCGGGCCTTGCAACCACGGCCGGCGTCGCCGGTCTTGGCGTGGCCGCGAAGCTCGCCCGGCGTTATGGACTGATTCCGCCCGATTCGGGCGTGCTCTACGGCGCCGGCGAGACTCTGACTTACGCCGCGCATCGGACAGTCACCCGTCACTCGATGGCGCGCGAGTTTTCTCCGAGCGAAATTTCGAAAGATCCCTTCGCCAACGAAGTCGCCCCGCTGGGACCGGAATTCCAGCGCCTTCAGCAGGGAAGTTTTGCGAATTGGCGCCTTACAGTCGATGGCATGGCGGCCCGCCCGGCGTCGTTCTCGCTCGCGGAGCTCAGGAGCTTCCCGCGCAGGAGTCAGATCACGTTCATCGCCTGCGAAGAAGGCTGGTCTTATATCGCTGAATGGAGTGGCGTGCCGCTGGCCCACATCCTGGACCGCGTGGGCGCTTTGCCCCCGGTCCGATACGTGGTCTACCGCTCGTTCCAACCCGACTGGTGGGAGAGCATCGACATGGTCGACGCCTTGCACCCGCAGACTGTCCTTGCGCTGGGCATGAACGGCGGTGAGCTTCCGGTTGGGTTCGGCGGACCTCTTCGCATGCGCGTCCCCCGCCAACTCGGCTATAAGAGCGTGAAATACATCACCCGCCTCACCCTGACCGACAGCCTGAAAGGTTTCGGCAAGGGACTGGGCTCGGCATCGCCCGAAGCCGGCTACGCGTGGTACGCGGGCATCTGAGCGCGTCACCCGATCCCCTCCTCAGGTGAGGAGGGGAATCCCTACAGGTTGGCCTTGAAAAACTCCAGCTCGCGCGCACTCAGATAGAGCCGCGCCGACGGGCTCGCGAATCCGTGCCTCTCTCCCGGCTGCAGATATTCTTCGAAGGGAATCTTTGCCTTCACCAGCGCCTCCACGAAATTCATGGTGTTTTGCATGTGGACGTTGTCGTCGTCGGTGCCGTGAATCAGCAGCACCTTGCTCTTGAGCTTGTCGGCGAAGTTGAGCGGCGCCGAATCGTGGTAGCCCTCCGGATTCTCCTCCGGCGTGCGCATGTAGCGCTCGGTATAAATCGAGTCGTAGAATTTCCACGCGGCCACCGGTCCGCCGGCGGCGCCGCATTTGAAGACGTTGGGCGCGTGGGTGAGCAGTTCGAGCGTCATGTAGCCGCCATAAGACCAGCCGTGAACGCCGATGCGGTTGCCATCAATGTAGGGCAGAGTCTTCAGGTAATTGATCCCGGCGAGCTGATCTTCAACCTCGTGCTGGCCCATGTGCTCGAAGATGACGCTCTCAAACGCGTGCCCGCGACCCGAGGAGCCACGATTGTCGAGCGACCAGATCACGTATCCCTGCTCGGCGTAGAGATGATCTTCGGCGCTGGTGCCACCCCAGGCATTGCGTACGATCTGCACGTCCGGGCCGCCGTAAACGTCCACCAGCACCGGATACTTCTTCCCGGGATCGAAATCCGGCGGCTTGACGAGCCGCGCGTAGAGTGGCGTGCCGTCATCGGCCTTGACGGTCACGAACTCGGTCGAGCCCAGTGCGTAATCCGCCCATGGATTTTTCACGGTGTTGAGCGTGGCCGCCGCTGTGCCGTCCGCTTTCAGCAGGCGCGTTTCGGGCGGCGTGGTGATGTTGGAGAAATTGTCGATGAAATACTTGCCGTCCGGCGAGAGTTCGACACTGTGCCCGCCGTGGTCCTGGGTCAGGCGCTGCATCTCGCCGGTGTCGAGGCGCACGCGATAGACCTGGCGCTCCTTCGGGTCGGGATTGGTGGAGAGAAAATAGGCCCAACCGGCCTGCTCGTCCACCTGGTAGGCGCCGAGACCCGGATTGGCGAATGTCGGACGGTCGATCGCCCAATCGCCGGAACCGAGTTCGCGGACCTCGCGCCCGTCGAGGCCATAGAGATAGAGGTGCAGCCACCCGTCGCGTTCGGAGAGCCAGAGGAATTGCCTTCCGTTCTTCAGAAAATAAGGCGCGTCAATGGCGTTGATCCAATACTTGTCCGTTTCCTCGATGAGCGTGCGGTCGGCGCCTGAATCGGCATCCCACAGGTGAACCTTCAGGTCGCTCTGATGACGATTCATGGTGGAGAAGGCAACGGTCTTGGAGTCGGGAGTCCAGGTGAAATCGGGGCTGATGTATTCGACGTCGCGATCCTTCAGGGGATAATTCCAGACCTTCGGTTCGTCCTCGGTGACCGTCACCACGTGCATGCCGGGAATCGGATTGGGATCGCCGGGCTGCGGAAAGCGCTGCTCCGTCATGGTCACGTGGTCGGAAACGTAGTGGGTGAGCGGATATTTGGGGACCGGCGTGTCGTCGAGGCTCAGGTAGGCGATCTTCTTGCTGTCGGGCGACCAGACGTAGGCGGGCGCGGTGCCGCGCTGCAGCAGTTCCTCCTCGTAAACCCAGTCGAGCTTGCCGTTCATCAGGTCGTCGTTGCCATCCGCGGTCAGCTTCTTCAGAAGACCCGTGGCGAGCTCGACCGTGTAGATGTCGTTGTGCTCCACGAATCCCACGCGGTTTCCGTCGGGCGAGAAAGTGACGTTCTCCTTCTCCTCCTGGTCTGCGGTAAGGCGGCGCGGCTCACCCCCTTTCAGGTCCATCAGCCAGATGTCGGAGCCGCCTTCGACGAGCAGCTTGTCTCCCTGAGGCGACCACTTGTAACTGAACAGGCTGAGGTGATGATCGCCGGCAGGCTCGGGCACTTCCTGCTCGCTGCCCGACGCCGCATCGCGCAACATCAGCCTCATTTGCATCTTCGGCGGCTGACCTTCCATCTTGATGTACGACAACTGGGCGGTTCCGGGGCGCCATTCGAGCCGGATCAGGCCGCCGAATCGCCGTCCGCCGCCGGAGTTGATGATCTCCGGCGTGAGCTGCTTCTTGCCTTGCTGGTCCCCCGGCGGATGGGCGGCTGCGAGCGCGAGTGGAATCGCCGCGATGGCGATCAAGCTTAAAGCTGCGTGTCGTTTCATGGAACTCCCCCAAGGTGCGGCAGGTGCGTCCGAAGCTGAATTTTAGATCGCCGAGAAAGTGAGGGACAGCCCAACTCGACCTTTGGCTTCTGAACCTGCCCCCTGATCCCTCAGTGAACCAGGGCGGCCTTTTCGAGCTTCAGGTCTGACGTCAACACCCCAAACTCGGTGGTGTTGGACAGCGTGACGGTCTCAACGCGTTTGGCCTTGAAGTCATAGATCTCACAGGTGTCGAAGGGCCGCGAGTAGATGTGCAGCGTCACCGCGCGCGAGCCAAACGAGCCCGGATTGGCTACGGAGTGAATCGGCTCTTCGGGATCGACTTCGGCGGGCCGTTCGGCGTCGATGATGAAGTTCGTGGTCGGCTCAAGCTCACAAAAGTGAGCAGCGGGACCCCGCTTCAGCACCCGGAAATTCTGCACCTGCACACGTCCATAGGCGATCGCCATCCAACAGCGCTGGTTGGCATGATTGTGAATTGCGCTCCGCTGTCCGACGTCCCAGCAGATGGCCAGCAACTCATAGAGCGGCGTCTTTTGAATCAGGTTGCGCGTATAGTGCTCCGCGCAGAAGTATAGATACGGATCGAGGCTGTCGAGGTCGACGGGATGGCGTCGCAGATAGTCGAGGACGCCCTGGTGCGTGAAATCCGCTTCGGGGATCGATGCCAGCTCTCGAGCGAAATTTTGGATGTTAACCATGGCTTACCCATGGTATTCGTTTTGGGGATTGATGTTCAAGAAGCGGGCGTGACGCCTGCGCCACCAGGAAGCAGACGCTGCTCAAGTCGCGTGAGCAGCTCCGCCTGCGCCGGATTGATCCTGCGACGCGCTTCCTCCATGTCAAAGAATTCGGCGCGATCCACCTCGGGGAATTCCGCCTGTTTCCCCGAGTGCGGGGGCCATTCCATCAGGAAAGAATTGCTCTTGATCTGGCTCGGGTCCCACTGGCCTTCGATCGCCCAGGCGTGAACGATCTTGCTGCTTTTGAGAGTCACCGAGCCCAGCGGAACGAACTCGCCGTCGGGACTGAATCCCAACTCCTCCTGGAACTCACGCCGCGCCGCGGCCAGTAAATCTTCGCCGGGATCGGCCTCGCCCTTGGGAATGCTCCAGACGCCCAGGTCTTTGCGGGCATAGAACGGACCGCCCGGATGCGCGAGCAGGACCTGGAGATTTGAGCCGCCGCGATAGAGGATCAGACCCGCACTGTGCTTGGGCATGGCACGAGGTTAGCACGCCGCTGCGCAGCGCGGGAGCCGCAGAGCGGGCCCGGAATTGTGGCGTCATGATGAAGACGTGCGGGCCCGCAAGAGGCCCCCGCACGTCTGAATTGCCGGGATTACGTCCCGTTGCCGCCCAGCCTGACGATTTGCGGGCTGCCGCCGCCATTATCCCCAACCTGCAGCATGCCAGAGCGTATGCCCTTTGCGCTAGGCGTGAAAGTGACACTGAAGGTGCAACTCAGGCCGGCGCCGACCGAGGATCCGCAGGTGTTGGTCTGCGCAAAATCGCCGGCATTGGCGCCGCCGATGGTCACGTTCCTGATCGTCAGCGTGGTGCTTCCGACGTTGGTGAGCGTAACCGTCTTCGGGGGGCTCGTCTGCCCAACTTTTAGGCTCCCGAAGTTCACGATCGCGGGCGATAGGCTGACCTGTGTTCCGACGCCCGTCAGCGACACCGTCTGCGGGCTGCCGGTGGCGTTGTCCGATACGGAGAGTGTACCGGTGGTGGTCGCGATCTTGGTGGGCGTGAACGTGACCGTGATGGTGCAGCTCTGGTTGGGCTGCACGGTCGAGCCGCAGTTGTTGGTCTGGTTGTAGGCGGTGGTGGTCGTGATCGACGTGATGGTCAGCGGGGCCGTGCCCGTGTTCGTCAAGGTGACGTTTTGACCCGGGCTCGTGGTATTGATCACGGTGGTCTTGAAAGTCAGGCTGGTGGGCGAGAGCGTGACCTGCGCCGTGCCAGAATTCACGACCTGGACGAACGACGGTGCGCTGTTGGGATTGTAATTACTGTCCCCGGAATAGCTGGTCGTGATGGTGTGATTGCCCGCGGCCAGCGTCGAGGTATTGAAGCTGGCAGTTCCGTTGCTGAGGGTCGCGCTGCCGAGCTCGCTCCCGTTGTCGAAGAACGTGACCGTGCCGCTGGGTGCGGCGCGCCCGGTTACGTTCACGCTGGGGTTGACGGTCGCCGTGAAGGTGACCGTCTGGCCAAAATTGGAGGGGTTCGGCGAACTGGTGGAGGTCATCAGCGTTCCGCCCACGTTGAGCAGCACGCTCACGCTGTTGCTGCCCTCGTTGGAGAGCACCATGTCCGGCGCTCCGTCTAAATTAAGGTCGATGGTGACCAGCCCGTAGGGGCTGTTCGCGACGCCGTAATCGGCATGGGTCTGGAACGTTCCGTCGCCGTTGCCGAGCAGCACGCTGGCGGTGCCGCTGTTCGTGTTCGACGAAGCCAGGTCGCGCCTGCCGTCTCCGTTGAAATCCGCGACGGCCACCGCTTCCGGACCGAGTCCCGGCCTGAAATCCGTATGCTGCTGAAATACTCCGCTCCCGCCATTCAGCAGGACACTCAGAGTGTTGCCGGTAGTGTTCGCCGTCGCAAGATCGGGCAGCCCGTCGCCATTAAAGTCGCCGGCCGCGATCCACGTCGGCTCAGACCCGGCGGAATAGCTTGCTTGAGCCTGGAAGGTGCCGTCTCCGTTGCCGAGCAGGACGCTGACAGTGTTACTCACGCTGTTCGCCACCACGAGGTCGGGGTTTCCGTCGCTATTCACGTCGCTCACAGTTGCTGCGTGCGGACCGAGGCCGGTCGCGTAGTCCGCGTGGCTTTGGAAAGTGCCGTCACCATTGCCGAGCAGGACACTCACGGTATTCGCATTGAGATCGGTCACGGCCAGGTCCAGCTTGCCATCCTTGTTGAAGTCGGCCGTCGCCACAAAAACGGGGTCCGTTCCCGTCGAGTAGTCCACGTGGCTTTGGAAGCCGGTACCCGTGGCCAGCAGCACGCTGACGGATGCACCGCTGAAATTGGCGACCGCCAGGTCAGGAATGCCGTCGCCATTGAAATCGCCGGACGCGACGGAGAAGGGAGCGTTGCCGGTTCCATAATTTGAGGGAGGCTGCAACGTCCCATTTGCGTTTCCGAGGAACACAGTGACCGTGTTGCTGCCCACGTTCGCGGCGGCCACGTCCGGCGTTCCGTCCTTGTTGAAGTCGGCGGATGCGAGCGACAAGGGCTCATCGGCGGTGGCGAAATCTCCCCGCGCCTGGAATGTCCCATTTCCATTGCCGAGCAGGACGCTGACGCTGTCAGCGATGGCATTGGAAACGACCACGTCGGCCGCCCCGCCGGGAATCAAGGTGGCGATGACCACGGAGAGGGGGTCGGGACCGGTTCCGTAGTCCACGTGGGTTCTGAAGGTACCGTCGCCGTTGCCGAGCAGTATGCTGAGGGTTTCACTCTGGCTGTTGGCTACGGCCACGTCAGGGAACCCGTCGCCGTTTAGATCGCCCGCCTTGGCGGAACGCGGGTCGCCGCCCGTGGCGTAGTCGACATAGGACTGGAACGTGCCGTCGCCCTTGCCCAGCAGGATTCCCACGGTGTTGTTCAGCGCGTTTGAGACGACAACGTCGGCATTTGAGTCGGAGTTCAACAGACCCGTGGCCACCGAGACGGGCCCGCAGGAGCTGGGGCCGGTTTGATAGTCAACGTGCGTCTGGAACGTGCCGCTCCCCGTGTTGAGGAGAACGCTCACGCTGTTGCCGGGTCCTGTGTTGCCGATATTCAGGTAGTTCGCCGTGACCACGTCCGGATGGCCGTCGTTGTTCAGATCCGCCAGCGCCACCGAGATGGGCTCGTTGCCCGTGGCGTAGAGAGCATAATGCTGGAACGTGGCGCCCCCGATGCCGATCAGCACGCTGATTCCGTTAGCAGTGGCGGAGGCGGCCACGAGGTCCTGGATGCCGTCCCCATTCACGTCGCCAGCGGCGAGCCAGACGGGTCCGCCAGCCACGGCATCGGTAAGTGCGGCCGAAAACGTCCCATGACCGGCGCCGAGCAGGATGCTTACCGTATTGTCGAAGAAGTTGGCTGCCGCAAGGTCCGGTATACCGTCGCCATTGAAATCTGCAATGACAACCGAGAGGGGCTCCCGCCCGGTCGCGTACTCGACGGGCGTTTGAAAGGTCCCGTTACCGACACCGAGCATCACACTCACGGCGTTATCAACTGAATCAGCTGCGACCATATCCGGAATACCGTCGCCATTAAGGTCGGCGACTGCGACGGAATAAGGATCTTCCCCGGCGGCATATTGCGGCGCCACCAGGAATTCCTGTGCGCGCGCCGTCCAAACTGCCGCCCCCAGACACATGACCGCGAGAAAAGCTAATCGGCGTACGAGCATTTCGTTCTACCCCCACTGACCCGGCAGCGGATACCGGGTCAAAGTTGTTAAAATGGCGTGGCGCCGATTCTAAATCGGGCTGAGCCGATTTTACAAGTCACATCTCGGTTCAATACCTCGGAATATTATGCCGCAGGAAGGTAATAGCTGATCGAGTGGCGATCAGGCCTCCAGCTTGTAACGCGTCGAAGCCAGAAAGTAGAGCCGTCGCCAGACCAGTCGATTGAAGGTGACCACCATCAGAGCCATTACAGCGGTCGCCCCGAGCAGCACCGAGACGTTTCCCGCGTCAGTTGCCCGGCTGATAACCGCGCCCAGCCCGGTGGTCGAAAAGGTCCGGCCATGAAAGTGGACGTACTCGGCCACGATGCTGGCGTTCCAGGCCCCGCCGGATGCGGTGATGAACCCGGTGATCATGAAGGGAAAAATTCCCGGCAGAATGAACTTGCGCCAGCGTTCGATCCGGGTGAGCCCGAAGATGTCGCAGACTTCGCGCAGGTCGGTTGGCAAGGCCGTGGCGCCGGCGATCACGTTGAAGAGCACGTACCATTGCGTGCCCAGCAGCAGAAGAACGATGGACGCGATGCCCAATCCGCCGCCGATGCGGATCAGCAGAAGCAGCACGATGGGAAACAAGGCGGTTGCCGGTATCGACGCGGTCACCTGCGCGATGGGTTGAGCGATGGCGGCAATGCGCGGCCGCGTCCCGATGTAGACGCCGACGGGAATCGTCCAGAGCGCGGCCAGAAACAGCGAGAACTCCACGCGCAGGAACGTCGCTCCGGCGCCGCGGACGATCGCCAGCAGGTCGAAGCGCGACAAGGTCGTGAACGCGAGGACCATTCTCCAGATCGCATACGCGATTCCCGCGAGCGCGGCGCCTCCCACGGCGCGCCCGATCCATCGCATCGGACCGCGACCTGCGGCGCTGGTTCCCGCAGCCTCGCGGCTCCGCGCAAAGTGCAGTATCAGGGCCTCGCGCGCCGGTGTTAACAGCGCCCGATCCGCGCGCGCCATCAGGCGTGAATGACGCAGCAGATCGAGAATCGGCGACCGCGGGACCTGCGCCGCCTCAACCTGCTCGAACTTGAACTTCTGGCTCCAGGCGATGGCCGGTCGCCAGATGAGTTGGTCCATCAGGATGATGACCGCGATCATGGCGGCGAGACCCCACAGCACAGCCCTCGTATCGCCGGCGTTGGCCGCCGTCTGCAGGTACGAGCCGAGCCCGGGCAGGCGCAGGTCGTGATTCCCCAGCACAAACATCTCGCAGGCCATGAGGAAGAACCAGCCGCCCGCCACGGACATCATCGAGTTCCACACCAGTCCGATCGTCGAGTAGGGCAGTTCCAGCTGCACGAGCTTCTGCCACCAGCTCAGCCCGTAGGCCTCCGACGCTTCCAGCAGGTCGTTCGGCACGCTCTTCATGGAAGAGTAGACGCTGAAGGCCATGTTCCAGACCTGGCCCGTGAAGATCAGCACAATGGACCCCAGCTCGATGCCCATCTGTTTGCCCGGAAAGAGCGCGACCATCGACACCATGACGCTCGGCAGGAAGCTCAGCACAGGAATGGATTGCAGCGTGTCGAGCAACGGGATCATGAAGCGCTCGGCCCGGCGGTTGTGCGCCGCCACATACGCGTAAACCAGAGTGACGGCCAGGCTCAGAAGGTATGCCACCATAATGCGCGTGACCGAATACAACGCGTATACCGGCAGCGCCCGCGGATCCAGACGGATTTCCGGTTGACTGTTTACGGCGCCTGCCCAATAGCGGCTGAGCGCGATGAGTCCATAAAGAAGAGCGAGGCCCGCGGCTAAGATCGGTAGATCGCGGACCAGGGAAGCAACGCTTGCGCGGGAGGCGCTCCACGGCGCAAGCCGCGCGGATCGGGTCTCGGAGCTGTTGAGCGCTGAGGTTGTTACGTCGGGCACAAATCTGTTCCTGGATTATGAGCGGGGGGTCGTCAGTTGCTTGTAGATCGTTGTTCGCGGACCCTGCGTCGTCGACTCATGTGCAGCGATTGGCTTCACGAACTACGATCCACGATCTACGAACGACAATTGCCAACCGGGAACCGGCAATTGACCCCTGACATCACTCGTCACTCGTCACTTGCGCCACGCTCCCGGTTTCCTCGGCCGGAGCCGCCGCGTGCAGCGACAGCCGCTCGCTTTCGGAATCGTAGGTGAAAAGGTCTGCGTAGCGGCCCCAATTCAGGGCCGTCTCGATCTGCTGTTGCGCTTCCGCTTCGGGGAAGTGTTCCAGCAAAATGTCGCGGAAGAACTCGAGCGGCATGCTGTGATCGGACTTCGCTGCCAGAACCGTGTGGATCTGTTTCAGCAAGGGCACGTTGGCGAGAGCGGCCTCGCGGAACAAGCGCTTGCGCGTGTCGATATCGGCTTCGGCGAATGCCTTGCCGCCGGCCGTCAGCTCGAGATCTCCGTGCTCGGCGCGGGCAAACGACAGGATGGTGACGGATTCCACCAGCGGGAACAGGCTGTCGACGCCCATCTGCAGGTCGTCCGCAATGTGGTAGAGGTCGTCTTTCCCGCCGCGGTCGTTCAGCAGTTCGAGCAGACCGGCGGCGGCGCCGGAGTGCACGTTGGGCAGCGGCGGATAAGGCACCTTGGCGGCGGGGACGGCCGAGAGCGGGCCCGGCTGCCGGTCGGGTTGTGTCATGAGCTTGTAAATGTAATCGACGTAGAGCAGAAACTCGGCGGAATTGTGCTCGCGCGGATGCGGGAGCGGCACCCGGAAGTCTGCGCGGATCCTCGCCGGATTGCGGCCGAGCACAATGATCCGATCGGCCAGCGTGACGGCTTCCTCGATGTTGTGTGTGACCATGAAAACGCTGCGCGTGGGAATCTTCTTCGCCAGCCACAGCTCCAGCAGTTCCCCGCGCAAGGCCTCCGCCGTGAGCACGTCGAGCGCCGAGAACGGCTCGTCCATGAACAGGACTTCGGGCTCGACGGCCAGCGCCCGCGCGAACCCGGCGCGCTGCTTCATGCCGCCGGAAAGTTCCTTCGGGTAGGCGCTCTCGAAGCCCTTCAACCCCACGGAGTGGAGAGCGCTCAGAGCCCGCCGATGCCTCTCCGTGATCTTCCTGGCCTGCGCTTCGAGCGGTGCTTCAACGTTTTCGAGAATGGTGAGCCAGGGGAACAAGGCGAAGCTCTGAAAGACGATGGCCGCATTCGGGCGGCACTGGCCGATCGGTTTCCCGTGCCACAGGACTTCTCCGCCGGTGGGCGGCGTGAGTCCGGTGAGGATGCGCAGCAGGGTGGATTTGCCGGACCCGGAAGGCCCCAGCAGGGCGAGAATGCAGCCGGGTTCGATGGCCAGATCAGTCGGGGCGATTACCTGAGTCGGCTCGCCGCCTTCGCGCTGGAATGACTTTTCGATGCCACGAGCCTCGATGATCGGTTCCTCATGAACCGGCGGCGCCACGACCGGCGCGCCGGCTTCGATCGCTTTCCCAGGTTCTTCTTCGGCCTCTCCCGGTCTCTCGGCAAGCTCGTCCATGAGCTGCTGCCAGGTCTCCTGCGGGAGCTGATCGAAGAACTGCACGCGATCATCGGGATTCATGGCGTCGACGATGGCGACGATGTCGGCGTGTGGCCGCGAATGGAGGAGCACGTAGGTCTGGTAGTAAGGAAGATCTCCGGCCAAGGTGGCGGCTACGGGGACGGGCAATTTGCGGAACAGCCTTTGCTGATCCTCAAAGGGCAGGTTGATGAACGCGTCGGCTGCTGCCGCAGGGTCAAGGGATTGGAGAATCCCGGCCGCTTGCTCCCAGCGCTGCTGGGAAATCGCCAATCGAAGCGGCGTTACATGGCTCATGGCAGGAACAGGCTATCACAGTGAGAAGTACGTCAGTTGTCAGTCGTCCATTGCGCGCGTTCTCATCGGCTCTCTGCGGCGAAGATCGTAGTTCTTGGATCGCAGGTCGTGGCGGTGCGAGATCTCGATTTGTCGGAACTTCGTCGCCAGGAACAACAAAACAACGAATATCGAACAACGAACTGCCATCGGTCTGAAGGACTGACCACTGAAAACTGATTCACGGTTTCACCTCCACTCCCGGCCAGAGCGTCGCCGGCTCGCCGGGCGCCAGCGGCGCGGCCAGACCGTCCGTCAGCAAATATCCCTGGATCGCCACTGCGGATTCCCACTCTCTCACCAGCGCGCTGGTGTACTCTTCGCGAAGCTGAAACCAGGTGCGCTGCGCGATCAGCACCTGCGGATAAGCCGCCGCCATTTCCCGGTACCTGGCCAGATACATCCGATACGCCTGCTCCGCATCGGGCAGCATCTGGTCGCGATAGGCCATCACCGCCTCGGCCGATTCGGCGTAGTCATGGAAGGCCGCGGCGAAACTCGCGCGCAGGCCCAGCCTCACGCGCTCCAGCTCCTGGCGCGCGTGAGTGAGCTCGGCCTGCGCTGTGCTGATGTTGCCCTGATTGCGATTGAACAGCGGAATCTGTACCCCGACCTCGGCTTCGCCCTCCCACCCCACCGGCGCATTCATCGGCCCCAGCAACTCGCGATTGTAATCGACTCCGCCGCGCAGTTCGACGTTCGGCAGTCTCTCGGCTCGAGCTCGTTTCAGGGCCTCTTCAGCCCGCATCACGCCTTGCGTCGCCGCCTTCACTTCCGGGCTCTGGCTCAGAATTGCGGCCAGCGCCTGCTGTTCGACGATCATCGGCAGCGGATCGTCAAGCTTTCCGGCGAGAGTGCTCATAGGCAGTGCGGGATTGCCGACGGTCGCAGCAAGCTCCTGCCACTGGCTATCCTGCGCTGACTGAGCCGCCAGCAGATCGAGCCGCGCGCGGCCCGCCTCCACGCGCGCTTCCAGCACGTCGGGCTGATCGGCCTGACCGACGTTTGCGAGTTCGCTGCTCGTCCTGGCGGCGCGGCGGGCCAGATCGGCAAGTTCGGCCGTGAGTCCGACGCGCTCCTGCGCACCCAACGCGCGGTAGTAGGCAATCCGCACGCTGTTCAATACGCGTTGCCGCTGCGCTGCCGCCTCCGATTGCGCCTGTTCCGCCTCCGTCGCGAAAACCTGTTTGCTCAGCCCCAGCTTGCCGCCGGTCACGATCGGCTGCTCGACGAAGATGCCATGCTCGCCGCCGCGATAAACGGGCCCGGAGTTGATCTCACGTCCTTCGTACCCGATCGTCGGATTGGGATAGAGGCCCGACTGCCGCTTGCGCCCTTGTGACGCGAGCACGTCCGCCTGCGCTTCGGACAGCGTGGGGTTGCGGGCCAGGGCCATGCGTTCGAGGTCGGCCAGCGTAACGGCGGGACTTTGGGTTCGGGGCTCGGGGTTCGGGCCACTCGGCGTGGCGGGGTTCGGGGTTCGGAGTTCGGTGTTCGCTGCGGCCTGCTGTGGCCACGAGGAAGCCGGTACGGCGCTCAAGTATGCGACGACTAAACAGCCGGCCCATGCGGGACCACCTGTGGTTCTTGCCATATTCAATTCACCTCACGCACTGGCCTTAATGAGCTTCGCGTTTTATTGAGCAGGTCGCCCCTGCGGTTAACACCATCAGCAGGTGAGCCTACCCTCACCCACCGCTGAGCGGTCCCCGCTCTCCCAAAGACGGGAGGGTTGTTTCGCGAGATTTTCTGCCCTCTCCCGCCGGGAGAGGGTGGCCCGCTGCCGGCGCTTTCATCAGCCGGGGCGGGCCGGGTGAGGGCCGCTCCATGACGAGGCGATTACAGCCCTGCACAATATTCCGCGAACCTCAGTAGGTCGGCGACCATGAACCTGCAAGCGACAACCACCTCACGACGATTGCTGCCGGACACGCGCCATCACCTGGTCGTAGAGGTCCGGTTCGAGAACTCGCACCAGCGTCATCATCCCGCTCAGATCGCCGCTCCAGCCCGGCGGGAGTCCGTAGGTCTCAGGCTTCGAGGTTGGCGCGCTCATGTTCATCATCATGTCCTGGGGAAAGCCGGGTACTCGCCACGGATCGCTCGCACCCTGCGGGCTGTTCTGGCGATCGCCGAGCGGCAGGTTGGTGGAGGGCTTTTCGTGATCGGCGCCAATGCCGATCGAGCGCCCGAGACTGGCACCGTTCTCGGCGTCGAGCGCGCCGCCCTGCTGCATCATGCCCATGCCTTCGGCCATGCCCATGCCTGTGGGCATGGCGTGCGACATGCCGTGCCCCGGCTCCATCATCGGGCCGGCCATCGATGCCATGTGGTTCATCATGTGGTGCGGCATGTGACAGTGAAACATCCAGTCTCCGGGATTGTTCGCTTCGAA
>Ga0335078_10008634_pt1 | contig 15134 bp, 16 predicted proteins | sample Lox_Sample_32_FD_206711 | JGI IMG/M metagenome (GOLD analysis project Ga0335078, IMG submission 206711) | Soil microbial communities from Loxahatchee National Wildlife Refuge, Florida, United States - Lox_Sample_3.2 | ecosystem: Environmental > Terrestrial > Soil > Wetlands | place: USA... | reverse complement strand
GCGCAGGCCCGCTGCAGGCGGGGCTCGATCTCCGACCGCGCCGCCCGGCGGTACCACCGTTCGAGGGCCGGGTCGCGGTCCACCCCGTCGGGAACCAGCAGCACGTCACCGCGCCGCGTCACCCGCTGGCGCCCGAGCTCGCCCCGCAGCGCCAGCGTCCGCCCGAGGTAGGGGACCGTGTCGCCCCGTGCCGCCACCGCGGCGCGCGCGGACTCGAGCTCGGCGACCCGGCGCTCGATCCACGGCCGGAGCTCGCGGATCGCCGCCGCCGCCTCCCGCTCCGGGGCGCGGCGCGGCAGCACGACCTCGATGCCCCGAGCGGCGTCGATCGTCACACGAACTCGCCGTGCCCGATCCGAACGTCGCACTTGATAGACCACCGGTTCCACGGCGAGACAGGGTACGGTCCGTTTCCGACGGCAGCAATGTCTCCCGGACCCGCCCTATGAGCTCGTTCCCCCAATTGACCGAGCCGCTGACCGAAGGCGCCGTCGTGCTGCGCGACTACGTCGAACGTGACATCCCGGAGATCCTGATCGCCTATCAGGACGATCCGCGACTGCACCTGCTGACCGGCGAGGACCGGCCCCCGAGCGGGGCCGAGCTCGGCCGTCTGGCCGAGCGCGAGTGGGCCGGCCGCAACGCCGGCGAGCGGGCGGCGCTGACGATCCTCGAGCCTGGCTCGGACACCTGCCTGGGGCAGATCCGTGTGCAGCCGGTCGACTGGGACCAGTCCCGTGCCGAGATCGGCATCTGGCTGGCGCCGCAGGTCAGAGGCCGCGGGCTCGGGCGCGGCGCGCTCCGCCTCGCCGGCGGATGGCTGCTCGGGCCGTGCCGGCTCGCCCGCGTGGAACTGGTCGTCGAGCCCGACAACGCGCCTATGATCCGCGCCGCGCAGGCCGCCGGGTTCGTGCGCGAGGGTCTGCTGCGCGAGTACGTCCGAAAGCGCGGGAAAGGCGTCGATGTCGCGATCATGTCGCTGATCACAGGGGATCTGTGAATGAACTACTGGCGCGTGAAGGTCCCGCCGGGCGTCCGCTCGCCGTTCGAGGTCTACGTCAACGGGGTGCCCCAGGAGCTCGGGACCGACTACCGGATCGCTTCCGGTGAGCTCCTGTTCGAGCGGGAACTGGTCAGCCAGAAGCTGAGCGGCTGGGCGTGGTTCCTCGGGTTCTGGGGAATCGGGACCTACAAGCGCAACGACGAGGTCGACATCCGCTACGAGGTCGACGGCCAGCCGCGGCTGGCCCACGCGCGCGAGATCATTCCGCCGTCCGCACGACCTCGCGCCTGACCCAGGGGCGCAACAGGCGCAGCGCGGCCAGGATCGCCTGCGTCGCCGGCGAGCGGTTCAGCGTGTAGAAGTGGATGCCCGGCGCGCCGCGCGCGAGCAGCTCGGCGCACTGGAGGGTGGCGTAGGAGACGCCGAGCTGGAGCACCGCGCTCGGGAACGGCGCGCGCTGCTCCAGCTGCTTGAGCAGCGACTGCGGGATGCGCGCGCCGCACATTCCGGTGATCGTCTTGATCTGAGCGACGTCGGTGATGGGCATGATCCCCGGGATGATCGGGACGTCGATCCCGATCGCCCGCGCCTCTTCGACGAACTGGAAGTACACGTCGTTGTCGAAGAACAGCTGAGTGATCAGGAACGAGGCGCCGGCCTCCACCTTCTGCTTGAGGAAGCGCAGATCGCTCGCCAGGTCGGTCGCCTCGGGATGGATCTCCGGGAAGCACGCGGCTCCGACGCTCATCGGATACCGCTCGTCGATCAGCGTCGCGAGCTCGCTCGAGTAGCGCAGACCGCCGGGATGCGGCCGCCATTCGGTCTGGCCTCGCGGCGGGTCGCCTCGCAGCGCAAGCACGTTCTCGATCCCGGCCTCGTCGAGGCTGTCGAGGATCACGCACAGCTCGTCGCGGGTGGCGCCGACGCAGCTCAGATGCGCCATCGCCTCGATCCCGAGCTCCTGCTTGATCCACTTCGTGAGCTCGAGCGTGAGGCCGCGCGTCGAGCCGGCCGCGCCGTAGGTCACCGACACGAAGTCGGGCTCGAGCTCGCGCAGTGCTGAGAGGGCCGCGCGGAGGTTCTGCTCGCCCTCCTCGGTCTTGGGGGGGAAGAACTCGAACGAGAAGACCGGCTCGTCGGTGGTGGCGAGGATGTGATCGATGCGCATGGTCGCGGGACTGTACCAACCTTGACACAACCGTGTCAAGGTTTAGGAGGCCGAAGTTTTCCAGCGAGCCAGATCGCCCTCGGATTCGCGCGCAATCCGTCCCGCGAGCTCGAGATGGCTCAGGTAGCAGAGCGTCTCCTGGAGCCTCCATCCCGTGTTGGTCTCGGTCAGTTCCTCGCCGTAGACGCTCGCGGCGATCTCGACCGCGGCCTTGGGCTCGTGCCGCACCGCCGCCAGCGCGGAATCGAGCCGTTCGCGCACCAGGGCCCGATTGGCCTCGATGTGGCCGTGTACGTCGATGAACGGCTTGCCGTGGCCGGACAGAGCCAGTCGCGCTCCGAGCGCGTCGGTCAGGTCCAGCGAGCTGGAGAACTCGCCGATCGGGTCGGGCGTCCAGCCGTAATCGAAGTACAGCGAGATACGGCCGAGCAGGTGGTCACCCGAGATCAGGAGCCGCCGCTCGGCCTGGAACAGGCAGACGTGCGACGGGGCGTGCCCCGGGGTCTCGAACACCTTCCACACGCCCAGGTCGGTCTCGATTTCGACGCCGCCCACGAGCGGCCGGTCGGGCTCGATCACGCGCGCGATCCCGGAGGCCGTCCCGCGGGCGCGTTCGGCATATCGCTGCAGCACGGCTTCCGGCACACCGCTCTGGCGCCCTATCTCGAGCCGACGGGCGAGCGCGAGCTCGCGGTCGGTGGCGGTCGCAAAGCCGTGCTGGTGGTTGGGGTGCAGCCAGAACTCGCATCCGGTCCGGTCGCGGATCGTCGCCGCCTGCCCCCAGTGATCGACGTGCGCGTGGGTGCACGCGAGCAACCGCACCTGGTCCACGCTCAGACCTACCTGGGCCATCGACCGCTCGAGCTCGGCCATCGATCCCGGCTCGTGCATGCCGGTGTCGACCAGCACCACGCCGTCCCCCGCCGCGATCGCCCACGCGTTGCAATGGGGCACCCCCGGCAGCGGCAGCGGCAGCCGTAGACGCCACAGCCCCGGTATCACCCGCTCTCCACGGCCGAGCTCGCGTCTGCGCGACATGGCTGCGCACGATATTCGCAGCGATGCCTAGACTCGACACTTGCTATGTCGAGCGCCGACGTCGCCACGCGGTACTTCGAGGCTGTGGCCGCAAAGGATTTCGACGCCGCGCTCGCGTTGTGGGCGCCCGGCGGGGTCGAGCGCGTCGTCGGCCGGCCGGAGCTGACGGCGCCGGACGGCGTCCGCGACCAGCTCGGCGAGTTGCACGGCGCGTTTCCCGACCTGCGATGGGAGGTGGTCGACGTGACCGCCTCCGGGGACCGCGCCGCGGTGCGGTGGCGCGCGTGCGGCACGTTCGCCGGCCCCGGCAGGTTCCAGGGGTTCTCGCCCAACGGAGCCCGGCTCGAGATGGAGGGCTGCGACGTCCTCACCGTCACCGACGGCAAGATCGAGCGGCTCGACGCCTACCTCGACAGTGGCGACGTCGCCCGCCAGCTCGGCGTGCTCCCGCCGGCCGGCTCGCGCGCCGAGGCGCGCCTGACCCAGCTCGCGAACGCGCGGACGCGCGCGCTCTCGTGGATCCGGGGTTCCGTCCCGGAGCGGATCGCCGAGGGCGTGTGGCTCGTCCGGGGCGGCATCCCGAAGACCATGAACGTGTACCTGCTCGAGGACGATGACGGCGTCACCGTGTTCGACTGCGGAGCGTCCGACATGGCCGCGCCGCTGGCCGCCGCCGGGGCCCGGCTCGGGGGGATCAAGCGGGTCGTGCTCGGCCACGCCGACGCCGATCACCGGGGAGCGGCGCCCGGGCTGAAGGTGCCCGTCTACTGCCATCCGGCCGAGCGCGCCGCCGCGGAGTCGTCGAGCGCGTACCGCGACTACTGGGACCGCTCGAAGCTCGACGCGCGCGGGCGCACGCTGCTGTGGCGGCTGATCGCCACCTGGGACGGCGGGCCGGTGGAGATCGCCGGCACGGTGACCGAGGGCGACGAGGTCGCCGGCTTCAGGGTGGTCGAGCTGCCCGGCCATGCGCCCGGGCTGATCGGGCTGTTCCGCGAGTCGGACCGCCTCGCGCTCGTCTCGGACACCGTGTACACGCTCGACTCCCAGAGCGGGCGCCGGCGACCCGCGCATGTCCCTCATCCGGCGTTCAACCAGGACACCGAACGCGCGCGGGCCTCGATCCGCAAGCTCGCGACGCTCGAGCCGTCCGCGGTGTGGGCGGGCCACGCCGACCCGATCACCGCCGACGTCGGCGGGCAGCTGGAGCGCGCGGCCGGCGCGCCGGCATGAGCGAGGGGATCGTGGCCAAGCGCAGCCGCAAGCGCGAGAAGCTCGCCGCCCCCGTGAGCGAGTACCGCGACGCCGACGGGAACGTGTTGACCCTGCGCGGGTCGCTGACCCCGGGCGCGCGTCGCGAATATGCCGACACGATCGCGGGCGGCCTCGAGCGCGAAGACGCCTGGCAGAGGGCGACCGAGCTCCTGTTCGAGCGCCTCGCGGTCTCGTGGACGATCTCGGGGCTCGAGATCACGCGCCAGAAGGAGCTGCTCGGCCGCTACCGGCTGGCCACCGGCGACGAGCGGCGGTTCGTTCGCGACGCGCTCCGCGAGCACGTGTCCGAGCACTTCCCGGAGGTCCAGGCGCCGTGATCGACCCCGACGCGTTCGCGACGCTGATCTGCGACTGGTGCATCGAGGCCCGCGAGGGCGATCAGGTGCTGGTCGGGGTCACCCCGCTGTCGCTGCCGCTCGTGGCCGGCCTCCATCGGGCGCTGCTCGAGCGCGGGGCGTGGCCGCTGATCCGGCTCGCGCCGAGCGTGCTCGTCGACGACTTCTACCGCCACGCCACCGAGCGCCATCTCGACTCGTTCGCCCCGCTCGAGCTCGCCGAGGTGCGGGGCGCGGACGCGGTCATCTCGATCGACGCGCCCGTCAACACGCAGATCCTGGCCGGGATCGATCCGGCGCTGATCGCGCGCGTCGCGCGGGCGCGGTCGGCGGTCCAGGAGGCGCGGCTGGCGCTGCGGTGGTGCGGGACGCTGTGGCCGACGCCGGCGCTCGCCCAGCAGGCGCGGATGAGCGAGCACGAGTACGCCGCGTTCGTCGAGCGCGCGCTGTTCCTCGACCGGCCCGACCCGGTGGCCGCGTGGAGCCAGCTGTCGGCGCGCCAGCAGCGAATCGTCGAACGGCTGACGTCCGCACGGGAGATCCGGATCGAGGCCGAGGGAACCGACCTGCGCCTCCGCGTCGAGGGCCGGACGTGGATCAACTCCAACGGCCGCCACAACATGCCGAGCGGCGAGGTCTTCACCGGCCCGATCGAGGACTCGGCCAACGGGACGATCCGCTTCACGGTCCCCTCGAGCCCGCGTGGCGTCGACGTCTCCGGCGTCGAGCTGACGTTCGAGAATGGGAAGGTGGTCGCCGCCACCGCCGAGCGCGGCCAGGACTACCTCGGCGCCGCGCTCGCCACCGATCCCGGCGCCCGCTTCCTCGGCGAGCTCGGGATCGGCACGAACGTGGGCATCGACCGTCCGACCGGATCGGTCCTGCTCGACGAGAAGATGGCCGGGACCATCCACCTCGCGCTCGGCCGCTCGTACAAGGAGACGGGCGGCCGGAACGCGTCGGCGCTGCACTGGGATCTGATCTGCGACCTTCGCGACGGCGGCCGTCTGACCGCCGACGGCGACCCGGTCAGCCTGTAGCAGGCCGCCCTCGGTCTACGACGTCCGCTCGAGCCAGAACTTCTGGTTCGAGTGGTCCTGCGAGGACTGGCTGTTCGCCGAGATGTCGAACACCACCGGCTGGCCGATCGGGAAAGACTGGCCCTTGTCGGCCATGCACCCGGTCACGTCGACGGTGAAGCTCATCGTGTTCGCGGCGCTGGCCGGCTGATCGCCCGTGGAGTCGACCAGCATGCCGGACCCCGGAGGCGCGCGGAACTCACTCGTGCTCGAGCCGCCGTCGATGTCGGTCAACGTCGAGGACGGGTTCGAGTAGGAGGCCGTGGAGCACTGCGGCGAGACCGCCTGGCCGACGGTCGTCTGGCCCGGTGCCTGCGGCGAGACCGAATCGAACGCGTACCACAGGTGGCCGATGTCCATGAAGGCAGGCTCCCCGGCCCCGGCGATGCCGGCCCGCTGCGGGCGGTAGACGGTGAGCGTGACACGGACATGGCCGTCGGATCCCGGGGTCACCTTGATCGGGTTGTTCGGTCCGCCGAGCCCCGAAGCGTCCGGATAGGAGATCGACCCTGCGTGGCCCTGGCCATCGTCGTAGGAAGCGATCGCCGGCACGGTGTTGAACACGAACTCGATCGTGGTCGGGCTCTGGGTGGTGACGCCGCCGGTCGTGGCCTGTTCGGTGACGACATCGCCCGATCCGATCTGCGAGCTGGTCGCGTTCGGGAACAGGCTGAACTCCTTGCCGCCGTTCTGCGTCAGCGTGCCGAGGAGCCCCTGTGGCGCGTCCGGCCCGATGACCTCGCCGAAGCCGGTAGAGGGATCGAGCGAGGCGCCCGGGAAGGGCACGGTCGGGTAGACACCCTGCGCCGCGAGTAGGCCCTCCTCGGCGGCCTGGCCGGTGCCGCCCTGCGCGCAGAAGCTGAGCCCGTTGCAGTCGAGCTCGAGCTTGTCGGCCTGCGGCAGACCGGTCAGCTTGAGGTTCAGGTTCGACTGGAGCGTGGAGTCGATTTCGGCCTGCGAGATGCCCGTGGCGTCATCGTTGACGGTCTGGTCGATCGGCAGGAACAGCTGGCTCATCCAGGTCGGGCCGGCGTCCGGCCCGCCGATCGGCGGACCCGCGTCGGCGAGACGCGCGCCGAGGTGCGCATGGCTCGGCGCGAGCGCGTCGATCACGGCGTTGCCGTTCGAGGCGATGTCGAACACGTTCGGGATCCCGCTGCGGTCGCTGTCGCCGCCCGGACCGGTCGGGCCGCTGCCCTTGGTCGGCGAGACCACCAGCCCGAAGTTCTTGCCGTTGCCGATCGGCACCCCGTGCTTGGCCCATGCCCAGCGCGAGCTGACCACCGAGGCGGCGCGGACACGCTTCGCGACGCGGGCGTAGCCCTTGGCGGCGACGACGTCGATCGTCCCGAGCCGCACGCCGCCCTGGAGGCCCACGATCACCTTTTGCGACTTGCCGCCGACGACGACCGGGCCCGCGTACTGGCCGTGGGCGTTGATCAGCTGGAGCGTGTACTGACGCGCCGGCGCGCGCAGCGAGAACGAGCGCGCCTTCGACCAGGTCATCTTGCCGTTGGTGCCGAGCGCGACGATCGTGTAGCCGCCCGCGTTCAGGTGGCCGGTGACGAGCCTGTCTGTGGCGTGCCGGTGGTGGGTCGATGCAAACGCCGTCCCGCCGCTTGCGAGCAGCGCCGCGCCGGTCAAAGTGATCAGCGCACCCTTCGTCTTGAACACGTTTAGAAGCTCCTTGGTAGCAATCGCGGGCGAGTCGGCGCGGGCTGCGCCTGTGCACGGTTCTCGGTGGGTCGGGGTCCGGTCTTTAGCCCCCGCGCGTCCTCACGGCGCAATAACGAGTCCGAGGCCCGAGTGCAGTAGCTTCCGGGGCGTCATGCGCCGCACCAAGATCGTCGCCACCATCGGACCTTCCTCACGCGACCTCGAGACGCTGACCCGGATGGCCGAGGCCGGGATGGACGTGGCGCGCCTGAACTTCTCCCACGGCAACCGAGAGATCCACGCCGAGAACGCCGAGCTGGTCCGCCGGGCCGCCTCCGCGGCGGGGCGGCAGGTGGCGATCCTCCAGGACCTTCCCGGCCCGAAGCTGCGCATCGGCGCGCTCAAGGACGACATCGCCGAGCTCAAGCCGGGCGAGAAGCTCGTGCTCGCATGCGGGTCGACCGAGCCCGGCGACGGCGAGGTGATGTCGGTGACGTGGGCGGGCCTCGCCGGCGCGGTCGATCCCGACGACGTGATCTACCTCGCCGACGGCGCGATCCGGCTGCGCGTCACGAAGATCCGCGAGGGCGACGGCGAGGTCGAGACCGCGGTCGAGATCGGCGGCTCGGTGGCCTCGCGCCAGGGTCTGAACATCCCCGGCTCGACTCGCGGGCTGGCGGCCGTGCCCGAGGAGGACCTCGACATGCTGCGCTTCGGCGAGTCGATCGGGGTCGACGTGGTGGCGCTGTCGTTCGTCCGCACGGCCGAGGACGTCACCTTCGTCCGCCGGCACACGCGGTTGCCGCTGATCGCCAAGATCGAGAAGCCCCAGGCGGTCGACGCCGCCGAGGAGATCATCCGCGCCGCCGATTGCGTGATGGTCGCGCGCGGCGATCTCGGGATCGAGCTCCCGATCGAGGACGTCCCGATCGTCCAGAAGCAGCTGCTCCGGATCGCCGGCAAGCTGGCTCGCCCGTCGATCACCGCCACCCAGATGCTCGACTCGATGGTGAACTCCTCGCGGCCGACGCGCGCCGAGGTCGCCGACGTCGCCAACGCGATCCTCGACGGGACCGATGCGGTGATGCTCTCGCAGGAGACCGCGATCGGTCAGTACCCAGTGGGTGCGGTGACGATGATGGCGTCGGTGGCCGAGCGGACCGAGCACACGCTTCCGTACCGGACCTGGAACGAGGAGCGGGTCCGGCGCGACGCCCGCGACCCGGCGTACACGGTGGCGTACAGCATGTGCGCGGCCGCGCGCGACCTGCACCTGGCCGCGCTGGTGGTGCCGACGCTGTCGGGCCGCTCGGCGCGGCTGATCTCCGCCCACCGCCCCCAGGTGCCGATCTACGCGCTGTCGCCCGGCAAGGAGACCGTCCGACGCTGCAGCCTGATGTGGGGCGTGCAGGCCGGCTCGATGCGCCGGCACGAGGTGACCGAGGCGCTGATCGCGGACTCGGCGCGGCGCGTGGTCGAGCTCGGCTGGGTCAAGCCCGGGGCGCGCGTCGGGATCACCGCCGGGCTTCCGAGCGGCCGTCCGGGGACCACGAGCCTGATGCAGATCCAGCGGGTTTAGCTGGGGCCGGCTTCGCCGGCGTCCACGGGAAATCCGGCTTCGGGCGTCTTCGAGCGCGAAACGCGCGTGCGCCGCGCCGGATTCCCTCAAGGGAATTCGGCGCACACCGGTTCCTCCAGACGAGGCGTTCGGGCGCCGAATTCCCCGGGGCCGGCTTCGCCGGGCATCCACATGCCCGGCGGCCTACGCGACCGCGCACGCCTGATTCCGCCCCGGACAACGGGACAGTCGGCCGCCCCGCCGGGGGTGAATGCCGGTTCACCCGGCTCTGGTACGGGGAACGGCTCACTCGCGCCGCAGCCGATCGCCGAGTGTCCACTTGACCGGAGTGGTTCAGACGGCCGCGCGACCGTAGAACGCGGCTTCCTGCTCGCCGAGCTCGGTCGCCGGCGGGTCGACGTAGAACCACTCGCGCGCGATCCGGTGGAAGTTCCCGCGCGCGTGCAGCTGGGACAGCACCGCGAGCGTGAGCACCTCCATCCGCCGGCCGAAGATGTGGTCCGGTGGCGCGGACTCGTGGCGAAGCTGGCCGAAGTACTCAGACCGCGGGTCGCTCATGTCGATCAGCACCTGGGTGGCGTAGTCGGGGGTCAGCTCGGTGTCCTGGTCGACGGTGTACCACGAGGTCGCGGCGCGGAAGTGCGCGAGCACGCGCTGGGGGTCGAACTTGTCGGGCTCGGGGAAGAACCCGACCTCGGCGCCAAGCCGCATGATCGTCTCGGTGTCTGACTCGATGATCGCGCGCGCGACCTGGATCTCGAGCTCGACCGCGCCGGTCGGCATCCGCTTGAACAGCCCGAAGTCGTAGAACGCCATGCGGCCGTCGTCGAGCAGCATCGAGTTACCGGGGTGCGGGTCGCCCGAGAACTGGTGATGGCGGTACAGGCAGCCGAAGTAGAAGCGGAACAGGATCTCGCCGATCCGGTCGCGGTGCTCCTGGGGATACCGCTTGAGGTCCTCGAACCCGGTACCCGAGACGAACTCCGAGACCATCACGCGCTCGCGCGACAGGGACGTCACGACCTCGGGGATCACGATGAACGGATGGCCGCGGAAGATCCGGGCGAGCGTGCGCTGATTCTGGGCCTCGAGCTCGTAGTCGAGCTCGTCGTGGATCCGCTCCGAGATCTCGCGGCCGATCGCCGCCGGGTTCAGTCCGGGCGCGATCCGCTTCGCGAGGCGCAGGATCAGCCCGAGGTTCTGCATGTCCGAGCGGACGGCCGCGGCGACGCCCGGGTACTGGACCTTGACCGCGACCTCCCGGCCGTCGGCGAGCCTCGCGCGGTACACCTGGCCGATCGAGGCGGCCGCCACCGGCTCCTCGTCGAACTCGGCGAAGACCTCCTTCAGCGGATCCTCGAGCTCCTCCTCGATGACCTTGCGCATGTCCTTGAACGCGACGTTCGGAGCGGCGTCGCGGAGCGCGGCGAGCTTGCGCTGGAACTCGTCGCGGTATTCCTCGGGCACGAGGCCGACGTCGAGGAACGACAACACCTGGCCGACCTTCATCGCCGCGCCCTTCATCGTTCCGAGCGCGGCCACGATCTGCTCGGCCGCCTCGATCTGGCGCTTCTCGAGGGCGACCTTCCGCCCCTCGTCGTTGCGGGTCACGTTGGCCGCGCGGGTGCCCGCCTGACGGATCGCCTGCCCAGCAGCCAGCCCCCCGATCCTCGCCGTGCGCCCCACGCGTGAGGTGGGGATCTTGTCCTTCGCCACGTCCTTAGATGCTAGCTCTCAGGTTTTCACGCGCTCAACGCTGCACGCGCGAGCCCGGGACGATGTCGTCGGAACCGTCGGGCCAGCGGACCCAGGCCTTGTGTCCACCGTCGTAGTCGTCGCCGAGCAGGATCAGCGTGGCCGGCTCGCCGAGCGCCGTGCACGGCTCGGTCCCCTCCGGGTCGAGCCCGCGCCAGATCCGCACGAACCGGTTGTGCTCGAGCTCGTCGGCGACCGTCGTCGGGTCGGTGTGACCGGGATGGATGTGGGTGTCGGGCGGCAGCTTCAGCAGCTTGTCCATGATCGAGGACTTGAGGTCGGCATACGAGGTGCTGCCGGGCGCGCGAACCCCGCCGACCGATCCCTTGAACAGCGTGTCGCCGGTGAACACGTCGGTGCCGCCCACAAGCAGCGACAGCATCCCGGCGGTATGGCCCGGGGTGTGGATCGGCTCGATCGTCAGGGCGCCACTCTCGATGGTCTGACCCGGGGCCATCGTGCCGGTGGCCGCCGTCACGCGGTCCCGCTCGAGCTCGTGGATCAGGACGGGCGTCCCCGGATGGTGCTCGAGGACGCGGCCGACCTCGGCCACATGGTCGTGGTGGTGGTGGGTGAGCAGGACGTGCGTCAGCGTGAGCTGGCCCCGCCTGAGGTACTCGAGCAACGGCTCGACCGGGCCGCCGGCGTCGATCATCACCGCGTGGCCGCCGGGCTCGTCGGCGACGAGGTACGTGTTCGACAGGAACGAGTCGTTCATCGAGCGCTCAACGATCACAGGCCGCAGCGTACTCTTAGCGGCCATGAGCCTCCTCCATACCTGTTACCGAATCACCGACATCGATCGTTCCGTCGCGTTCTACGAGGCCCTGGGCTTCGAGGAGCGGCGCCGCGCGCCGATCCGCGACGAAGCCATCAATGTGTTCATGAGCCTCCCGGACGACGGCCCCGAGCCGCGCCTCGAGCTGACCTACAACTTCGGCGTCGACTCCTACGAGCTCGGCACCGCATACGGCCACATCGCGATCTCGACCGGAGATCTGGACGGCACGCTCGAGCGGCTGAAGGCGCAGGGGATCGAGCCCGAGCGCCCGCCGTACACGGTCAGCAAGGGCGGCAGCCGCCTGTGCTTCGTGCGCGACCCGGACAACTACCGGGTCGAGATCATCGAGCGCAACGGCGCGAGCTGATCGATCCGGGCCGACCCGATAGCCTGAGGCCGACCCGATAGCCTGAGGCCGACCCGATAGCCTGAGAAGCTCGATGGCGGAGCCGAGCAAGATCGCCAAGCTGTTGCAGCAGGTCGCGATGGGCGTCGCCGCCCACGACCGCGAGAACCCAGACCACAACACGTGGGGGATCGGCATGGCGAGCTTCGACATCGAGCGGCTCGGCCTCGACGAAGGCGAGGAGCTCATCCCGGGCATCGTCCTGCAGGCCGACGGCGGGCAAACCGGCCAGTTCCGGATCCTGTGCGACGGCCAGCACGATCAGGGCGAGGTCGAGGAGGAGGAAGAGGTCGTCGACGCGGTCGCGAGCGAAGAGCTTGCCCAGCCGCTGCAGGCGCCCGGTCCCGCGCCCCGGGTCACCCCGCCCTTCTAGAAGCCGCGCAGCGCGGTGACGTACTCGATCGTCGCGCGCGACCCCGCCACCGGCGAGCTCGGCGTCGCGGTCCAGTCGCACTGGTTCTCGGTCGGATCGCTCGTGACCTGGGCCCGCCCCGGCGTCGGGGCGGTCGCCACCCAGGCGAACGTCGATCCGGGCTACGGGCCCCGCGCGCTGGACCTGCTCGGCGGCGGCGTGTCCGCGGGGGATGCGCTCGATCGGCTCCTGGCCGCGGACGCGGCCGCGTCCTCGCGCCAGGTGGCCGTCGTCGACGTCGACGGAGGGGTCGCCGCGCACACGGGCTCGGCGTGCATCGCGTGTGCCGGCCACGTGACCGGCCCGGACGTCTCCTGCCAGGCCAACATCATGGCCTCAGAGCGGGTCTGGCCGGCGATGCTCGATGCGTTCACCGCCACCGGGGGCTCGCTGACGGGCCGGCTGCTGAGCGCGCTCGACGCCGCCGAGCGCGAGGGCGGCGATCTCCGCGGCCGCCAGTCGGCGGCGATCCTCGTCGTCCCGCCGGACGGCGAGGTGTGGCAGACGGTCGTCTCGCTGCGTGTCGAGGACCATCCCGAGCCGCTGCCCGAGCTGCGCCGGCTGGTCGATCTGGGCCGCGCGTACTCGCTCGCGGGCGAGGCCGACGAGCTGTTGAACTCCGGTCGCCACGACGAGGCCGCGCGTCTGTACGTGGAGGCGAGCGAGCTCGTGCCCGCAAACCACGAGCTGCTGTTCTGGGCCGGGCTCGGGACCGCGCAGGCCGGCGACCTCGACGCCGGGGTGGCGCAGGTCCGGGCGGCGATCGCGCTTCAGCCGAGCTGGCGCGAGCTGTTGACGCGTCTCGGACCCGACGTCGCCCCGTCGGCGGACGCGGTGCTGGCGAGTCTGGGCGAGGGCTAGTACGAGCCGGACCGCGCCTTGACGAGGAGGTCGCCGAGCGCGCGAGCGGACAGTCGCTCCTTGGGGATGAACCCGCGTGCCGGCGCGGTCGTAAGGCGGGCGCCGTAGCTCGGGGCGTCGGTGCTGGAGGTCAGCACGACCGTCGGCGGCGACCGGCGCACGGCCAGGAGCTTGGCCACGGCGATCCCGTCGAGCCCGGGGAGGCGGACATCGAGCAGCACCACGTCGGGGTTCGTCCTGGCGGCCGCCGACAGCGCGTCCACGCCATCGGCCGCCTCCGCGACGACCTCGAGGCCGGCCGCCTCCGCGATCCGGCGCGCGAGCGCCCGGAACTCGGCGCTGTCATCGACGATCAGGATGGTTCGGTTAGACGTTGTTGGAGCTTACGATACGAGCTGTCTCGTATCACCCAATCGCATTACCTCGCGCTCGGTGGCCCGGATCAGAGGGATATCGTTCCCGCCGTGGACGCGACCGGTCGCGGAGGCCACGGGAGGGATCCGTCTCCAGGCGGTCGGGCGCGCAACCCCGACCTCGACGATGCGATTGCCAACGCGACGACCTCGCTGCTGGAGGAGCGCGGCTTGGCTGCACTGACTATTGAGGCGATCGCCCGCCGCGCCGCCGTGGGCCGGGCCACGATCTACCGCCGCTGGCCGAACCTGGACGCGCTCGTCCTGCATGTGCTGCGCGGCGTCGTCCGCGAGATCCCGGTTCCGGACCGCGGCAGCGTGCGCGACGACCTGATCGAGATGCTGGGCGACCAGCTCAGGCTGATCGAGCGCGAGGCCGGCAAGCTGTACCCGAGCCTCGCCCACCAGGCCACGGTGTCTCCCGCCGCCCGGCAAGCCCTGCGCGAGCTCATGCAACGCCGCCGCGCCGCTGTGGATGCCGTCCTGCAACGCGGGATCGAGCGCGGGGAGATCCCCGGCGACGTCGATCTCCAGATCGCGTTCTTCCAGCTCTGGGGTCCCGTCTATTACCGGTACCTGAGCGCGTTCGCAGCCGAATGCGCGATCGAGGCCGACTTCGTCGTCAGGCTCGTCGACGGGGTGCTGGTGAGCATCGGAACCCGCCGCTAACGCCGGGCGCGCCGCTTGGCCGCGCGCTTGGCCGCCTGCTGCTCGCGCATGGCCTCGCGACTCTGGTCCCGGATCTCCCCGAACGCCGCCCGTGCCTGACGCAGAGCCTTGACGACCTGATCGCGCGCGTCCTCGGCGGCCTTGGCGGCGTCGAGCACCTGCTGGCGGGTGCGGCGGCCGTGGGTGAGGAGGTTGAACGACCACAGGCCGGTCTCGAGCAGGCGGGCCGCCCGATCGAGATCGGCAAGGACGGCGTCGCGGAGCGCGGCCCCGCGGAGCCCCTGCTCGATGTAGCGGACGCGCGCGCCGAGGGCCACGCCGCCGAGCCCGCTCAGCGCCCGCGCGGCGATCATCGGCTCGGGGTCGCGGGGGTCCACCTCCGCACGTTGCGCCAGCTCCTCGGTGACGACCGTGACGATCTGGTCGTACATCTCGAGCCAGGCCGCGCGCAACGCCGGGGTCGACTCGATCAGCGCGACGAACCTCGGCAGGAACACGACGAGGTCGTCCGGAACGTCGTCGAACCGCTCCATGTCCTCCTTCATCGCGCGCACGACCGCGGCGGTCACCGACTCGTTCGGCGGGCACTCGCGGATCACCCGGGCCATGCTCTCGACTGCCTCGTCGGCCCAGTCGAGGACCATCGACTCCTTGGTCGGGAAGTAGTTGTAGACGGTCTTCTTCGAGACGCCGACGATGTCGGC
>Ga0335078_10008633_pt1 | contig 15135 bp, 21 predicted proteins | sample Lox_Sample_32_FD_206711 | JGI IMG/M metagenome (GOLD analysis project Ga0335078, IMG submission 206711) | Soil microbial communities from Loxahatchee National Wildlife Refuge, Florida, United States - Lox_Sample_3.2 | ecosystem: Environmental > Terrestrial > Soil > Wetlands | place: USA... | reverse complement strand
CGGTGTCGAGCATGGTGTGTACCGGGTTGGTGCGCCGCCGCCAGCCGGTCTGCGGGCCGTGCATGTCGAACGGCTGCGCCAGGGAGAACGAGACCCCGCGGCGGACGAGCCTGGCGCCCTCGACCCGCTTGTCGTCGGTCAGGAAGTTGAGCGTGCCGCGCACGTCGCCGTCACCCCAGCGGCCCCAGTTGGAGCACGCGGCGGCCGCCGCGGCGATCGCCTGCTCCGGCCGGGCCGGGTCGGCCGGGCCGGGCTGGTCGTGATCGGGTGCTCGCACGGCAGGGGTTCCTCTGGCTGAAGGTGATTGCCTTCAATGTGCCGGACAGAGCACTATCAGGGAAGACCGACTTGCCGATGCTGGATATAGACCGAACTGATGACCCGGCCACCGCATGAGATCAAGCTCGCCAACCTGGACCTGAACCTGCTCGTGTCCCTGGACGCCCTGCTCCAGGAGCGCAGCGTCAGCCGGGCGGCCGCGCGCCTGGGCCTGAGCCAGCCCTCGCTGAGCGCCTCGCTGGCCCGGCTGCGCCGTCACTTCCGCGACGACCTGCTCGACCGGGTGGGCAACCGCTACGAACTCACCCCGCTGGCCGCGCAGCTGGCCGGGCAGACTACCAGCGCGCTGGCCGCGGTGGCCCGCGTGTTCGCCAGCGAGCCCGACTTCGACCCGGCCACCGCCGGGCGCGAGTTCACCGTGCTGATCTCCGACTACGCCATCACCGTGCTTGGCCCCGAACTGGCCGCGCTGCTGCAGCGGGCGCCGAACGTCCGGCTGCGCCTGCAGCAGGTCGCCATCCCGGCGGTCAACGCCGCCGCGCAGGCGCTGCGTGACGTCGACGCGATGGTGCTGCCGCACGGGTACCTGTCGGACCTGCCGTCGCAGCAGCTGTTCACCGACCGGTGGGTCTGCATCGTGGCCGCCGGCCATCCCGGCGTCGGCGAGAAACTGACCATGACCGATCTGGAGGAGCTGCCGATGGTGGTCGCTCATCACGAGCCGGCCTCCTACACCCCCGCGGGCAAGCAGCTCAGCATGCTGGGCGTGCAGCCCAGGGTGCAGCTCGTGGCCGAAACCTTCCTGGCCCTGCCGTTCCTCGTCGCGGCAGGCAACGGCGTGGCGCTGATCCAGGAGCGGCTGGCCCGGCAGCTCGCCCCCGCCGTCCCGATCCGCATCCTGCCCTGCCCCTTCGACGTCGCGCCCCTCATGGAGGCGCTGTGGTGGCATCCCATGTACGACCGGGACCCCGGGCACCGCTGGCTGCGCCAGCTGTTCACCGAGGCGGCGCGGTTCGCGCACCCCGGCACTGACTGATCCAGCGGACGCGGCATCAACCCAGTCGATACCGGCTATCAGCGATGTCGTCTTCCCTGGCCCGCCGGAAGGCACCGATCCTGATGAGAACGTCAACCGTTTTTGCGAAGGGACGCACGTCGAGCACGCCGCGATCGCGGCGGCCGAGGCATCGGCGGACGAGGACGAGGCCTCGGCCGCGCTGGTGGGCGGCAAGTCGCTGTGGACCGCCCGGGTGTCCAAGGAGAGCCGGGTCCGGCACGGGGCGCCGCTCGAGCTCAGCGTGGACACCCGCTACCTGCAGTTCTTCGACCCGGCCAGCGGCCTGTCCATCGGCCACCCGAAGGCCGCCCGGGCCTTACCCGGCCCGGGCCGGCGGTCCGTGGCTGTGCAGCACGGCATGCCGTCCCCGCGGCCGCGATCGGGGTCCGTGTCCTTGTGGGATAGAACGAGAGAGAAAGCAGCAACCCCGGGTTCGCCTCACCCGGGGTTGCCATAGTTGGAATTCCCCGGTAGCCGCGCCGCCAGCATGCCAGGGGCTCCTACTTCATGCCTACGCGTAACCGGCCCGGGTACTAGGGGCAAACGACCTGACGTCGAGGTGACCAACTTCCTCGGCCGCCGTTGAGGCGGGCGTCAGAGCATCAGATCCCATCCCAGATGTGGGTCACGTGGTAGACCCACGGGTAGTCCTCTTTCGGGTTGACGCCGAATCGCTGCTGCCGATCCAGGGACTGCTCCCAGCAATCGTCGCAGAAGCCCTCGGGAAGGGACTCCAGAATCTCGGCCCGGGACATGCCTTCGATCATCAAAACTCCGGAACTCGGCGGGCGGGTACTAGCCTGTCCTCTGCGATGTTTCGCCGCAGCCCTGCCAGGATGCGCCGCTCGCGGAGCGGCGCGCCAGGGCCATTGGTCCCGGATGAAGGACCGATCCTGGCAGCGATTCACGCTGAGCTGCGTCACCCCGGGGCGGCCAGGGCGTGGCTGCATACCGTCCTGCGCAACGTCTGCCTCATGCGCATCAGGCAGCGCCGTGAGATCCCATCCGCCGAGGTCGAGTTGCCCGGCGTACTGCCCGGGCCCGAGGAGGCGCTCGACAACCACGTCATGCGCGAGTGGGTGTGGCAGGCGCTGGACAGCTTGAGCGCCGAGGAGCGGCTGGCCGTCATGCTGCGCTACTTCACCCGGTGTACCAGCTACGCAGCGGTCCCGGCCACGATCGTGGACGTGCTCGCCAGCAGCGGCATCACCGTCCTCGAGATCGACTTCTGCAACCCCGCCGAATGGCCCGGCCACTGCCCGCCGCAGGCCAACTTCATTCACCGCCTCAGTGACGGGCGCACCCGCCAGCTACAGATCCACTACCCAGCCGAGAACTGGCAGCGATGAGCTGAACATCAGTCCAGGGCGCGATAGCGGAAGTCGCGGAACGTCACGGCGCCTTGGCCGGCGGCGAACAGGGCCGGGCGCAGGCTGAGCAGGTCGCCGGCGGTGTTGGCGTGATAGCCGCTGGTCTCGAAGCGGACCCCGTGCCGGGTCCACTGCCTGCCGTCGGCGCTGTGGAAGAACGTGACGATGTGATGATCGTTCCTGATGCGCAGGTGCAGCGGGCCGCCGGGCGGGACCGGCTCCCGCCAGTGGCTGCGGCGGCCTCCGCTGTAGGTGGTCATCGTGGTGCCGTCCCAGCCCATGCCGAGGTACAGCGCGCGGTTGAAGAACAGCAGCAGTCCGCCGTGCGCGCCGGGCCCGGCCCGGGACAGGGTGACCTCCACCTGGTACGCGCGGTCCCCGGGTCGATGGCGGCGGTGATGCCGAGGTCGACCGGCTCGCTCCACGGTCCTTCGATCCGGTCGGCGTGGATGACGAAGATCCGCGGGACCGGCCCGAACTCCAGGGCCCACGGCGACGGGATGAACGGGATGTAGATGAAGTACCGGCCCTGGTGCTTGACCAGGTCGACCGCGAAGACCGTGGTGAGCGGCCGCGGCAGGGCGAAGGTGAGCGGCGCCCAGTTGACCAGGTCCCTCGAGTGGTGGATCAGCAAGCCCGGCGAGGCGTCGAACGAGGAGGTCGTGAGGTAGTAGTCCTCGCCGTCCTTGAGCACGGTCGGATCCGGGAAGTCGCCGGATAGCACGGGGTTGCGGTAGGTCCCGTTCCCGAGGTCAGCGATCCGCTGTCCTTCGGGACCGGTACCCCACGCACGGTTCGGTCGCATCACGTCTCATCCAGTTCGGCGGCGACAAAACTTGGAGTCTATCCAATTTCGGATATACTCCAAGTATGTCGACCGGAACGCCAGTCAAGCCTCCGCTGCGCGACCGCAGGCGGGCCGCCGTGGAGCGCATCGCCCTCGATCTCGCGCTCGAGCACGGCTACGACGCCGTGACGGTCGAGATGATCTGCGACGCCGCGCTGATATCCGCGAGCACCTTCTTCAACTACTTCGGCTCCAAGGAACGGGCGGTGCTCGGGCCCGAGCCCCCGCCGCTGGACGACCGGCGTCTGGCCGCCTTCGCGGCGGGCCGCGGCGACGCGCTCACCGAGCTGATGCGGCTGATCGTGGCGGACTGGCCCGATGCTCCCGCCGAGCGCGAGGTCCTGCTCAAGCGCCTCGACCTCACCGAGCGCACGCCCGCCCTGCGCGCCGCCCACATCGCCCGCCTGGACCAGGCCAGCGAGCAGGTCGAGCAGGCCGCCGTGCGCCGCCTGCGCCGCCAGGGGGCGGACAATACGGCCGAACGGGCGAAGATGCTCGTCGCCCTGAGCCATGCGGCGATGCACTGGATGATCGGCCGTCTCCGCGTCGAGCCGGCCATCCCGTGGCCCGCCCTGGTCAGCCGGGCGGTCGCGGTACTCCGTGACGTCGCCGGGGAAACGGATTGACCGCCCCGGCGGCCGACCGGCGGCGGCTCCGGCTCGTCATGGCGGCGCTGGTGGCGGCGATCCTGCTGGCCAGCCTGGACGGGATGATCTTCAACACGGCGCTGCCGACGATCGTCGGCCAGCTGCACGGCATCGCGCGCATGTCCTGGGTGCCGACGGCGTGCCTGCTCACGACCGCGATCACCATGCCCGTCTACGGCAAGCTCGGCGACCTGGCCGGGCGCAAGTGGCTCTTCGTCGCGGCGCTCGCGCTGTTCCTGTCCGGCAGCGTCCTCGGCGGGCTGGCCGGCTCGATGCCCATGCTGATCGCGGCGCGCGCCTGGCAGGGTCTGGGCAGCGGCGGTCTCATCGTGCTCGCGCAGGCCATCATCGCCGACGTCGTGCCGCCGCGGGAGCGGGGCCGCTACATGGCCGTCGTCGGCAGCGTGTTCATCTTCTCGTCGGTGGCGGGCCCGCTGCTCGGCGGCTGGTTCGCGACCACCATCGGATGGCGGTGGGCGTTCTGGATGAACGTGCCGATCGCGCTGCTGGCCATCACGGCCGCGATCACGGTGCTCCCTCCCGCCCGCGCCAGCACGCGCCCGCGGATAGCCACGATCGGCGTCGCACCCTCGGCGATCTCCTGGTGAGCGAGTACTACGGCACCGTCGCCGGGATCGCGCGGGCCCGCGGCCTCGCCTACTACGCGGAGGCGCTGGAGGATCATCGCCCGCAGCTCGGGGACGATCTGGCCATGCGGGCTCAGGCGGACGTGCCGATGGGGCGATGTGGGTCTTCGACCCGGGTTCGGGTACGCCAGGCCCGACCTACGTGGCCGACCTGCGGGGTGCGTCCTCCGTGGCGCACGTCTACGGGAAGCCGTGGACCGGCGCGGAATCGATGAGCGCCTTCCACCGGCCGTGGAGCTACACGCCGCAGCGGCTGAAGCACGTCGCCGATCTCGAGCTCGCGCCCGGCGTGACGCGGTTCTGCATCCACACCTCGCCGCACCAGCCCGCCGGGACCCCGCCGCCGGGGATCGGGCTGGCACCGTTCCTCGGCCAGGTTTTCGTGCGCACCGAGCCCTGGGCCCGCTTCGCCGCTCCCTGGGTGGATTACCTGGCCCGGTGTTCGTATGTGCTCAACCAGGGGCGGCCGGCGGTCGACGTCGCCGTTTTTCCAGGTGAGGAGGCTCCGCTGACCGCGTTGTACGGCGACCGGGCCGACCGGTCGGTGCCGGCCGGCTTCGGGTTCGATTACGTGGGCCTGGACGGGCTCGAGGAATGCGTGACCGTCGAAGACGGGGTGATCGTCGCGTGCGGCGCCCGTTACCGGGTGCTCTACCTGGGCGGCTCGAGCCATCGCATGACGCTGCGGGCTCTCGGCCGGGTCAGGGCGCTGCTGGACCAGGGGGCGACGGTCATCGGCTCGCGGCCGGCCTGCTCACCCTCGCTCGCCGACGATCCCGCGGAGCACGCGCGAGCCGTCCGGGACCTCTGGGAGGCCGGCGAGCCCTCCGGGTGGCCCGGGCTGGGGCGGCTCATCGGCACGGCGGACCTGGCTCACGCCCTGAGCGGTCCCGTCGTGCTCCGGGCCTACGCGCCATGAGCCGCGTCGAGGAGCTGCTGCGCTTGATGACGTGGGACGAGAAGCTCGCGCAGATGCAGATCGTGTTCCGGCCCGACCCGGCCGAACTCGAGCGGTGGGTCCGGGCGGGTGTCGGGGCCATCTTCTGGCCGCGCAGCGCCGCCGCGGTCAACGCGCTGCAGCGGGTCGCGGTCGAGCAGACCCGGCTGGGCATCCCGCTGCTGGTCGGCCTGGACGTCATTCACGGCCAGCGCACGATCGCCGGGCACGCCGAAGTAGGTGAAGCTGTAATGCGCGTCGTCGGCCTGGTGGACCAGCGCCGGGCGGGCCATCTGGTGGAGCGGCGCTGGGCTGTGGCGCACCCGCCACGCCAGCCACGTCAGCCTCATGCCTTCCGCTCGGGGCGGGGGACGCAACCGCGACGATTTGGCATCGTGACGGTCAGGAGCCGCAGGATGATAACCCGCAGGTTTCTCGTGCGGGATGGACGTGCTGGCCTGGCCTCTGCTGTCCCGGTGGCTCCTCCGCGACGCCTACGCGTTAATAACCGACGCCTACCCAGGACCGTGACGATGTCACATCGTCGCGGCCGCCCGGGGCCTGATCAGCGCCAGCGGCACGCGATTCCTGATCACTTGTGAACCACTGAACCCACAAGGAATCACTGATCTAGGAGGGGTCGGCGGCCGCGCCGGCGGCGCCGAACGCCTCCGCCAGGGTGACAAGGTCGCCGTGATGCCCGGCCCGCGCGGCCCCGCGGTCCAGGACCGGAAGCATCGCGTCCAGGGCGGTGAGGATTTCGCGGCTGACCTGCTGCACCGGCCGCATCGCATCGACGGAAACCAGGATCCCGCGGTCGCGGTACCAGCAGATGATGGGAGATGTCACCTGGTGGTAGAGGGCCAGGCGCTGGGCAATGACCTCTGCGGTGTCGTCCGAGCGGTGCTCGAGCGCGGCCCGCGCCAGCAGCCGGCGGGTGACCTCGGCATCGTCGGCGTCCAGGTACAACGCGACATCCGCGGTCATGCCGAGCTCGCGGGCGATCAGGTAGGTCGCGCGGGCCTGCTGCATGTTCCGCGGGATCCCGTCCAGGACATAACCGCCGCCCGCCGCCTTCGCCGCGACTATCGCCTCCCGCACCATGTCCAGGACGACCTGATCGGGGACGAGTTCACCGCGGTCGAGATACTCCTGGACGGCTAGGCCCAGATCGGTCCGCCGCGCCACGTGATCACGCAGCAGTTCCCCGGTCGCGATGTGGGGAATGCCGAAGTGCGCGGCGATCAGCGCGCCCTGAGTCCCCTTGCCCGCGCCCGGCGGCGCGATCATCAGTACCCGCATCCTCGCGATTATGCTGCCTCACCCCCGCATCCGGCTAGGCCAGGTCCGGGCCTGCGGATCCGGGACTCATGCAGCCGGAACCGGGCGAGCATGTCGGCGACGATGAGGCGGAAGTCCAGGTCGGTGTAGACGCGGCGGCGCGCGGCGCGGCCGCGCCCGGGCGGCGGGCACGTGGCGGCGCTCGGCTCCGTCGACAGCGCGGTCACCAGGACCGTCGGGCTGTCGCCGAGGGGCCAGACGCCGCCGATGCGGACCCAGTCGGGTGGGTCGGTGAAATGCGACCACAGCCAGCGCCCGAGCCGTCCGCAGCCGCCCAGGTCGTGTTCCAGTTCGGCGACCGAGTAGGCGCAGCGCCGGTAGGTCTCCACGGGGAACTGGTGGATCTCCAGCTCCGGCTGGCCGAAGACGAACGCGGCCGCCGCCGGGTCCGCGCATGGGTCAGGCAGCCGTCAGGGTGAGGGTCTTGCGGTCGCGGCCGCCGCCGGGCACGGGCATGTAGGAGATGCGCAGCCGGACCGAGACGGCGACGTCATGCTCGCCGGCCGCGAGCGGCTCGCCGGTCTCGAAGGCCAGTTCGGCCCGCTCCCCCATCTCCCAGCGGTCGTCGGTGACGGCGGGCAGCTCGGCGAAGGTATAGGTGTGGCGGGGCACCCTCCACAAGGACGTCAACGCCCTGGCCAAGGCGCTGTCCGACAGCGGCGTGGCCCTGACCTCCGTGCTGGCTGAGCCCCGGACCAACTTCACCCTGCCCGGCACCGACCTCGGCCCGTTCTTCGACGGCCTGGACCGCGGCGTCGAGAACGCCCGCCTGCTCGGCGCGCCGCGCATCGTGCTCGGCTCCGGCGTCGGCTTTCCCGGGGCCAAGCGGGCGCAGAACCTGGACCGGCTGGCCGAGGTCTTCTCCCAGGCCGTCGAGCGGACCCGGGGGTCGGGCGTGAAGCTCATCCTCGAGCCGGTCAACACCCGCGTCGACCATCCCGGCGCGCTCCTGGACCGCACGGCCGACGCGGTCGCCGTCGCCAGGGCGGTCAACTCCGGCTCGTTCGGCCTCCTGTACGACCTGTACCACTCGGTGACCGAAGGCGAGGACCCGGCGGCCGAGCTGGCCGGAGCCGGGGACCTGGTGGACTACGTGCAGATCGCCGACTCGCCGGGCCGGGGGCAGCCGGGCAGCGGCGCGATCGACTGGCCGGCCAGCCTGGCCGTGCTGCGGGCGGCGGGCTACGCGGGCCCGCTCGGGCTCGAGTACTTCCCCACCGTGGCGTCCGCCGAGTCCCTGCAGGCCATCAGGGCTTTCGCGGCGGCGGCATGAACGAGTACGGCATCATCCAGACGCGAGGGTTTACTAACGTCATCCCGTGGGCCGACATCGTCCGCACGCTGCGCGACGGCGGGTACACCGGCTGGCTGTCCAGCGGGTACGAAGGGCGCCGCGAACCTTACCGCGGCCGCGAGCAGGTCCGTCGCCAGCACGCGCTGCTCCGCGCGCTGGAGGCCGCACCATGACCGCCCGGCCAGGCCGGGTGGTGGAGCGGACCGGGCTGGCGGACGGCGCCGTGTTCATCGACCGTCTGACCAAGCGAGAGCACCGGGTCTTCGCGGACGTCGTGGTGCTGTGCGCCTCGACGATCGAGTCGATCCGGCTGATGCTCAACTCCGCTTGCCGCCGGTACCCGAATGGCCTCGGCAATTCCAATGGCCTGCTCGGGCGTTACTTCATGGACCAGACCATCAGCCTGGCGTTCTGCTCCGTCCCGCAATTCCCCGGCTACTCCAAGGCCGACACGCTGCCCCCGGCTGACCCGTTCTACCCGCCCACCGGCGGCATCCTGATCCCGCGGTACGAGAACATGGGCCCCGAGCCGGAGCGGGATTACGTGCGCGGCATCTCCTTCCAGGGCGCCGGCGGGCGCTTGCCCGTACCGGAGACCTACCCGACCTCGTTCGGCCTCGGTGGCGTCGGGGAGATGCTGCCGAGGCCGACAGCGTGCGGCTGCTGGTGGACACCGGCGTCTCGGACCGGGTGCTGCGGGACGGCATCGCGCACCAGGGCATCGACCTGAGGTTCGGCGGCGAGAACCACCGGATCGACTTCAAGGCGCTGGTGGGAGAGTCGTCGTGGCTCTACCCGCAGACCGACGTGTTCACCGACCTGGCCGATGCGCGGGACCGGGACGGCGGCGACGTGCGGTTCGGCGTCAGCGGGACCCGGGTCACGGACGTCACCAGCGACCGGCCCGGCATCTGGTACACCGACGCCGAGGGCGCCGGCCACGAGGTGCGCTGCGACTACCTGGCCGGCGCCGACGGGTCCCGGTCGGTGTGCCGGTTCGAGATCCCGGAGGCGCGGCGGACGCACTACTTCCGCGAGTACCCGTTCGCCTGGCTCGGCATCCTGGCCGAGGCGCCCAAGAGCGCGCCCGGCTTCGACCTGCGCCGGCAACTCGGCGAGCTCGAATCCGTGGCCAGCTCGGCGGCCGGGTCCAGCTACCTCGCCGAGGCCTACACCGGCTGGCCACGCCGCTGACGGGAGCGGGTGAGGCGGCGGGAGGGCAGGAACGCCATTGGTTCGGTACAAAAGATCTTTGGTCCCGAACGGAGTACGGTTCCTGCCTTGCCGGGACGTTACCCGTGGGGCGCCGGCGGGAGGCTGTTGGTCATGAGCAGCGTGTTCTCGGACAGGACGGAGAGCCAGTAGTTCATCCGCTCGGCGTTGGTCGTGTCCTGCCAGTGGGCGAACAGAGGGGCGGCGTCGGCAAGCGGCAGCCGGCCTTCTACCTGGTGTATCTCGGCCGTGAAGGAGGCTTCCCCGGGTGGGCACGCGCTGATGGCTGCCGACACGATGGAAGCCAGGCCGCCGGGGCCGTACATCATGTTCAGCGACTGGCGGCCCTGGTAGCTGAACGGGACGGGCAGCCGGGTCAGGAAGCTGAAGTGATCCCGGAGCCCCGGGACCAGGGGATGCCCGTCGTGCAGGTGAAAGTGCACGTGCTTGCCGAGCCGGCCGAGCGAGCGCGTGACGTCGAGCACGTGCGGCAGGGCCGCGGCCACCGCGTCCTGGATGCCGGCGGCCAGGCCGGGCGCGCGGGGGTCGGCCGGGCCGAGCTTCTTGAGGTCCAGGCCGGGATGGCTGTGCGCGAACGCGGCGGTCACCTGCCTCAGGCCGATGTGCCCGACGTCGATGCAGCAGCTGATCCGTTCGGCGTCCCGGAGCCGCTCGGCCACCTCGACGAACCACCCGCGGTCAAGACCGGCGGCGTACTCGAGGAAGACCAGGGGACCGTCCGGCCGCTGGCGCAGCCGGGCGTCCAGCTCACGCAGCCCGGCCAGCAGGCGGTCCGTCTCCGCCCCCATCTCACGCTTGTCGTGCACGACCAGGCCGGCCACGCGGCCCGCGAAGCGGTCGGCGAATTCCCCGACCAGCGCGCGGTCCCGGCCGTGCAGAACGTTCAGGCTCCGGCTCAGGTGGACGAAGGGCAGCCGCGGGTGGCCGGGCACGAACCGCAGGACATGCTCGAGCTGATCCGGCGTGTCGGCGTAGACCTCGGCGGCCGCGCCCATCTGGGCGAAGCGGAGCCCGGCGAGCCGCAGCAGCGCCTCATCCCCGTCGACGCGCTGCTGGAACAGGGCGTGAACGCAGCCGGATGCGTCGACGGGACCTCGTTCGTCCATGATCCTCCACAGGTTAGGCGGCGCGCGGCAGCTGCTGCTGCGCGGCGGCCGGGAAGCGGTCCACGGCGGCCGGGAAGCGGTCCACGGCGCGCGGCATGGTCCGTCGCAGCTGCTTCAGCTGGACGCGGGCGCTGTCATGGCGCATGCGGACGTAGTGGACGATGCCTTCCACCGTCTTTTTCCCGTGCCGCAGCTCGTGCTGCCGGCAGCCGCTCCGGTAGACCTCGTCGTTGCTGTACCGCCGGCCGGTGGACGCGCGGCCGTGGGGCGTATCCGACTCCAGGTACGCCGCCCGCCGGACCCGGTGCCACAGGCCGTCTTCGGAGCGCGGGGCGATCTGCGCGGCCATGGCCTCCGGATTGAACTCGGTGTCGAGCATGTACTCCAGATAATCCAGGTAGTACTGGCGGTAGTCGTGGTTGCGGAGCAGGTTCCGCACCAGCGGGATCCTCGGCTTGTGACGGCCGGTTTTCCCCGGCCAGTCCAGGATATCGGCGTACTGCCACCGGGTGCCGGAATAGTCGATCCCCAGGCAGTTATCGTAGTCCCACGGTATGAAGTGGAAATAGGGAGAGCCGACGAAATCCTTCGCCGCTCCCCGGTGCCCCGAGTTGTACAGGTAATAGTTAGACCCGGACGCGTAATAGTTGTCCCAGCTGCCGAGCAGCATGTTGACGGCCGCCCACCGCAGGAAGGCGGTGACGTTCATGATGCCGTCCACCGACTCGCGGAAAGCGTCGGTGCCGAAGCGTTCCGGGCCGCCGCCCAGCCCGATGCCGTTGATCGTCCTGATGAAACAGGCCAGGTCGTCGTAGGTGCTGGCCTCGGGGTTGTTCTTGTTGGTCTGGAGCCGGTAGGTACGCTCGGCCGAGCCGGGGACGAAGTACTGCCGTCCCGAGTCATCTCCGTCCGGCGCGGTCCGGTGTTCCAGGTACGCGCCCCCGATATCCCGGTAGCCGGTCTTGTAGAGGTTGCCCCGGTAGTTCCCGCCGAAATGATCCCTCAGGAACTTCTTGTCGACGTGCTCGATGACCGAGAACAGGCCCCGGTAGTGTGTGCCGAACGCCAGCTTCGCGTACGTGTGCCGCGGCGCGGGAATATCGGCCAGGCCGAACAGGCGCCAGGCCAGCGCCTCGCGCATCTGCGACGGGTCGTTATACATCGCCTTGAGGTTGATCCGGCTCATCCCGGCCAGCCGGTTGCCCGGTCCGGCGGGATCGAGGAGTATCCGCCAGGATGGCTTCGGGGCGCGGAGCGTGCGGTTCCCGCTGTTCTTGAGCGCGAAGGCCTCGGTGCTGAACAGGACGCCTTCCCCGCCGGGAGCCGGGACGCGCCGGCGGTCGGCCGGATCGGTCGGCCACACGTCGACCCTGGCGCCGCGGCCGGGCCTGACCGGCTCGGTCAGGACACCGCGTCCGCGGTGTCCGCCGTGTCCACTGTGTCCCGGGCGGAACCCGGTGACCTGGAACATGTACATGTCCGTGCCGAAGAACTCCGGCTTGCCCAGCGACGCACCATCACGGCCGGTCCCCCCGGACAGCCGTGTCCACGCTTCCCCCATGCCTGTACCTTCCCCCGCGGTGCCCGGCCGCCAGCCTCCCCGGCGGGGCGGCGCGCCCGGACACCTGCTCTTCCTCTCAGAGCGCTCAGCGGGAGGGGTGATACATGCGGATTGCCGGATCAGTAGATGGTGAGGACCGGCCCGGTCTTCGCGATGCTGCCGTTGCTGCCGCCGATGAACGCGTGGACCTTCAGGTGCGCGGTGTAGAGGATGAACGTCGTCGAGACGCACGAGCTATTGCCCGGCCCGGTCAGGATGGTCGCGCCGATGTTCTTGCTGGCGCCGCTGGTGTTATAGACGACCGCCACCGCGCCCACCGAGAACGCGGCCCCGGTCTGCTTGGCGCACATGGTCACCTTCACCCGCGCGGTGCCTATCTTGGCGTACGAACCGTAGCCGCTGACGACGTTGTCGCCGGAGATGGCGGGCACCGTGAAACTGCCCGACCCGGAACTGGCGCTGGTCGGGGACACCGTCGCGCGCGGGGAAGCTGTCGCGTGCGTAGAAGCCTTGACGGTTGCGGTGGCGGAGGGCTCAGCGGCGGCGGAATGCGTGCGGGTCGGGGTCGGCGTCGGGGATGACGAGGGTGTACTGGTGAGCGCGGACGTCGGCGACCCGGCGGGCGTGGCGGCCAGGGCCGCCGACGAGCCGGCCGGAGCCGCTGCGGAGGCGGCGGCGGCAGGGGTCGAGCCGCTCGCCCCGCACGCGGTCAGGCCGGCCCCGCCGATGACGGCGGCGATGATCACACCCGCAACCCGGCACCTTCTCATACTCTTTCGCCCTCCGTAAAGTAACCATTTCGCTACATAAAGTGACCGTGACGGCCTAGTTGTAACGATAGGTGAAGGGGCTGGTGTGACGCGGCGGACTTAACCAGAAACAGAGCACTTCAGCCGCGGGTCGCGGGAGCCGGGAACCGGACCCCGGGAACGGCGGTGCGGTCCAGTTCGGCCGCCAGGTCCGGCGGCGCGCCGACCAGCAGCAGGCACCGTTCCGCCTGCTCCAGTTCGAGGGCGGGGGCCCGCAGGTTCCGGGCGAGCGCGGACGGGGCCGGCACATCGGTGGCGGTCAGGTCGATGACGACCATGTCGCAGCTGGCGGCCAGGCGGCTGAGCGCCTGGCTGAGCCGGCGGCGCCCCCGCCGGTCCAGCGTTCCCGCCGGGCGCAGCACCGTGGTGAGCCACCCGTCCGCGTCGGGGTTCGGGCCGGCCGGCCGGGTTCCGGTGACCAGGTGCCTGCTTGTTCCCGGGACTGCTGTCATCACCACGGTGTACTCCAGTTCGGTTCGGGGAGGTGGTACACCGCCAGTCTGGCCGCAGTGGCTCAAAGGCCGCTGCGCCGCAGTTCAGCACTTCCTGCCGAATCTGGCGGCCGCCGGGCCGGCAGAAGGAATATCGACGGAACTCTGACCGGGCGGTCACGAGGCGTTGCTACGCTCGGTATATCGCGCTCGTGAGGAGGTACCGGTGATGATCGGTCCCGGAGACGAGATAGCAGCAGGCCAGAGCGGCCTGCCGGCGTCAGGCGCCGGCCGCGAGCAGGTGATCGAGGCGCTCAAGACCGCGTTCGTGCAGGGACGGCTGACCAGGGACGAGTTCGACCTGCGGGTCAGCAAGGTGCTCGCCGCCTACGCGGAACTTGATGACCTTACCGCCGACATCCCGGCCGGGCCGGCGCCCGCCCGGTCGCCGGGGGCCGGCCAGCCGCCGGGGCTCGCCCGGGAGTCACATAACCGGAAGGTGATCCAGCGCGGGACCGCCGCGGGCGCGGGCGCGACCATGGCGTTCACCGCGGCGATGGTGACGGTGGCCGGGGGCCCCCTATGGGTCGGCCTGGTCGTCGTGCCGCTGGCCGGCTTCTTCATGGCCGTGCTGCTGGCCGGGCTCTTGACGCTGTTTTCCTGGGCTCTGGAGAAGGGCTCAGCCAGGCAGGCCACGCCGGGACTGCCACCGGGCCCCGGCGGCCAGGCATCCGGGCGCCCGGCACCGGCCGAACCCGCAGCCCCCGTAGAATCCGCAGACCCCGCAGGCCCGGCCCGGCAGGCCCGGCGCTTTCAGTTTTTCGCGGGGGTGCGCCGGGCGGTGAGGAACAGCTCGATCAGTTCCTGGGTGGTGGTGGCGTCTTCGGGGGCCTTGTCGTCGCGCCAGCGTCCGGTGAACCGGGGGAAGCGCATGGCCAGCCCGGCGTCGTCGTCGACCTGGCCCCAGGCGGCGGTGTAGTTCGGCGAGAGGGTCAGCTCGGCGCTGAGGATCTCCAGCACGAGCCCGGGCTCGAACCAGACGTCGGGCTCCTGCCGGGCGTCGACGCGAGCGGGCCGGTTTGGGCTGGCCAGCGGCGCCAGCTTCCCGGGCAGCGCGGCCAGGTCCGCGTCGGAGAACCCGGCGCCGCACTTGGTCACGGCGCGGAACAGGTCGGCGGCGGGGTCGTAGGCGGCCAGCAGCACCGCGCCGTAGACGCCGGTGCGGCGGCCGCGCCCGGCGAACGCGCCGATGACGACCAGGTCGGTGGTGTCGGACAGCTCGGTACGGTAGTCCCGCTTGAGCTTGATCCACTGCCAGCCGCGCGCGCCGGCCTGGTAGGCCGAGTCCGGGCCGACCGATTTGCACACCAGCCCTTCGCAGCCGTCGGTGACCGCCTGGGCGAACGTCGCGTCCAGCGCGGCCGGGTCGGCGACCTCGGCGGCGGTGGTGAGCCGCAGCCGGGGCCCCACGGTGATCGCCTGGGCCAGCCTGGCCCGGCGCTCGGGGTAAGGCAGCCGGGTCAGGTCCTCACCGTCGGCATACAGCAGCTCGAAGCAGAACAAGCCCACAGGCACA
>Ga0335078_10008630_pt1 | contig 15138 bp, 17 predicted proteins | sample Lox_Sample_32_FD_206711 | JGI IMG/M metagenome (GOLD analysis project Ga0335078, IMG submission 206711) | Soil microbial communities from Loxahatchee National Wildlife Refuge, Florida, United States - Lox_Sample_3.2 | ecosystem: Environmental > Terrestrial > Soil > Wetlands | place: USA... | reverse complement strand
TAGGCCTTCGTGACCCGCCTTCGATTGACTTGTTCTAGCCAGCCTTCTCGCTGACCACCTTAAGCAAGGGTGCCGTTCCGGTTGCTGCCCTGGCCGCCGTTACCCTGATAGGCGTCTTGGTCTCCCTGCCCACTTTCACTTCTACCGTGTCCAGGGTGACGGCCCTCACTCGCATACGCAAGCTGTCGGGAATTTACAACCAGGTTCGACTCAGCCGGTCATTATCCGCTGTCCTACTCGCCTACTTAGCACGGCAACGTTGCGAGTCCGTGACCCGTTCGGCTTTGGGATGGGTTGTCAATGAACGAATCAAGCTGACAAGAAAGACTATACACCGTATTGGTGCATACTGTCAAGCACAAAATGCATCAACGCGCGAAATATTTCCTTGCGCGATGTATATGAATCGTTTAGACTGGCCTAGAATGGAGGTTGCTATGGTGCATCTTAGGATAGACGAACTATTGGCGGCGCGCGGCCGGACCGCGTATTGGCTGGCCGTCGAAGCGGGTATCACGCACTCGACAGTCTACAAGCTTAGGCACGGCAAGATGAAAACGTTAAGGCTGGACCTGATCGAATCGCTTTGCCGGACTCTGGAATGCTCGCCAAACGATCTTATAGAGATACGGACCGGCCGGACCGCACAGCCAAAACAGACTGGCGGCTCGCGCAAATCAAAAGCGAAGGCAGAGCGATAGGCCGGAAGGTTGTCTTCAAGGGTATGCCCCCGAGGTGGGTGGTATACCGCTACCTGGCTTCAGGCAGAATTTTTTTTGATTCTTCAACTAGTGCACTTCATCTAATTGCACCTTCAGAAGCGGTGTTAACTCTCCTTGCGCGCCCGATACCCCGTCTTCAGCCAAAGCGCCATTTCACACACCGTTTTCATAAGAGCTAGCTTTCAGTGATTCACGGTGCTAGATTTTGAGTGCTTTTTGGGAGCGACAGGAAGGCCCAATGCCTGTACCCGGCGTCGATCACCTTGCGCGGCTATCAGCGACCTCCACCCACGGGGACGTGCAGCGACACTTGTCAGCATTTCTGGAGGAGGTTCTAGATTGGCAGCTTGTCACCGAGCGGAGAACCGAAACCGGAATCATCGACTCGTTACCGATTGGTCCCACTGACCGTCCTATTCCCGTCTTCGTAATCGAATACAAGTCAGGAGGGTCGGCGTCTCTCGAAGAACTCGAAAACAAAGCCGGCAGCCGTCAGGGCGAGACAGCACTAGATCAGCTCATCGGCTATATGACCACTGAGCGGATGACTCTATTCGGGTTGCTTGCCGATGCCTCTCGGCTAGCCGTCTATTCAAACGCTGCCGGGACGGTTAAGCGGCCGCCGATTCTCCATATTGAGTTCGCAACGATCACTCATGTCGATGTTGAAAGGCTGCGCTCGCGGCTCCCTCTGAATACTAATGAAACAGAACAGTTGGAAATTACCAACAAGGATGAGTTCATTGACCTCCTTTCACTAATGATCGATACGCTCCGAGAGCCGCTCTCATCAATGTTGCAGCGTTACACTCCAACGGAGTATTCACTTCTCTCGCGCCTATTTCCTGTTGGAATCAGCCTTAGTGAATTTGCAGACAAGACTGCCGCGTCACTTGTTTCAAAGCTCCTTCTGATCCGAGCGATGGAAGATCAGAACAACCGATTTGGAGCCATCATTAACCCTGTGGTCGCTAAGAGTTTTGGCCAAAGTCAGTACGGCTTTATAGTGCTCGCGCATAGTGCCTACGAATTGGCGGGCACTAAATTCCCACACGTGTTCAAGGCAGATATAGACGTATTTGACTGGTGGCTCCCCAGCAACATGACCAGCCAATACCGCCAAAACCTCAAACCGTATTTTGACGAGCTGAACACCCGACTATTTACCGTTTTGCAACGCCTGTGGACGTATCGCATAAGCGTCGAGGGTGACTTGATGGGCATCGCCTATCAAAAGCTCAGGGCGACTAGCGAGACCGCTATCCTAGGAGCCTACTTTACTCCACCGGCTCTAACCGAATTCACGATAAATGCCCTTCTCGCATACCTCGATAAACCGTTCACCCATCTCGGTCGGACAGATCTCTTGGACGCTGTGAATGGTGAGCACCGTATAGTAGACATAACATGTGGTTCAGGGACGTTCTTGGTTTCTCTAGCGGCGAAGGCGGTTAGGGAGACGCACCGCGCCGCCCGAGATTGTTCAAGGGACTTGGTTTCGCGCTTATACGGTATCGATATTGACCCCCTAGCAGTGCTGATGGCGAGATCACAGACCTTCGCCGCGTTGGCCAACCATCTAGAGGAGGCGCCAGCGCCACACATCTACTGGCAAAATGCGCTTACCCTGTTGGACCCGGCCGAGACCCAATACAACCTGTTCGAGAACTATAGCAGTATTGGAACGGCCATAGAGGAGGCAAGGCACGATACCGAGGAGTGTCATACTTTGGTAAGGCCAGGTACATTTTCGTTTGTCATCGGAAATCCACCGTGGGGCCGCCGATCGCAGATCGGTCTACGTATGCGAAGGGCAGGTGTCCCAGATGGTGAAATCGACGCTAGGCTGAGCGAACTGATAGGGGGTCGATGGGCCGACTGGTTTCAGAACCGCGATGATAACTTGCTCTCACCCTTTGTCAGTATGGGTGCCGACCTCCTGGCTAACCAGGGCGTGCTTGCCCTGATACTGGACGCCCGCTTCATATCCGCGGAATGGGGTTCTCGGTGCATCGAGACTCTTGAAAGGGACTTCGAAAACGTGTGGATACTCGATGTATCCATTGACGGGGGTTTCCCTTACAGTTCGAGCTATCCAGCGATTGTCCTGGCTCAGAAGAAGTAGGAGATGACATGCCGCCTAGAATATTACGCGGTTCACGCGAGCATTGTTTGTCCGGTCTGATATCCGGCGAGTTCGATTTGGCTGAGTATCCACTGAAGACATACGGCGGCCATGAAGCGATCACGATTGCCGACGAAGAGGTCCGGATCTATCAAGGCGTGAACCCTACCCCTCAGCGCAGATTTCAGGTGTTCCTCGGGAATGAGGCAGCTGGCTTCCTCGGGTTTGATTTGCCAGGGGTTGTTCCCTTTCTGGTGAGTAGCTTTCAGGTCAGTGCTCGGCATCGCGTCAGCTACCCCAAGCCTACCGAGATCGGCTTGCCGCTCCTAACCACTGAAGATGGGTATATGATTCGATGGATGTTTGGCAGGAATGGAGCCAGAAATGCGGGTCACACGCTCTGGCGCCGCTTGACGCAAGAGGAGCTTGACCAAGTACCACAGGTGCTGATGCCGGACGAAAGCATAGAGCCAGATGCACGTACCGGGGTGAGTTACCAAGGGGTCTCTGGAGGCGTCGCGGCACCCGAACCAGCAGAATATGTTCAAGCTCGGGCTGGCGGATTTCCTCATGAGCCGTGGATGGCCAGGAGTGTCGAACTCGCAAACTCTTGGCGTGTCGTAGTGCCAAACACTAGCGTCAGTTGCCGACCCGTAATAGTTCCGCCCAGTCTCACAATTATCGGCCAAAACTTTAACGTTATTCTTTGCAACTCCTCACTGGTTGCGATTGCCATAGGCATAGTGCTTTCCCGTCGAACCTCTCGATTATCTCGTCGGCATTTCACCGTGGTCCCAAGGTAACACGCCGAGACCTCGAAGTAAGCACGTTAATGCAACCATCCATGCGTTTAATATGGATATCGACGCTCTCCTGGTGCAAGAGAATCAGGCTTTGTCTCGTCTTGCCGAGGGACTTGAGGAAGTATGGCGACTCCACTTGATCACCGCGATCTCGATTGCTAAGGCACGGGACGCAGCTGGGCAACCCCTTCGAAACCACTATCGGGCCATCGAACCTCGCGAGTCTCTCGGCCTTATTCCGACGGCCGTGACCGGCCTGGAGGGGAATACGTTAAGCCTTAATACAGGTTATGAAAATATTGCGATTCAGTTTGGCACCGCGGAGCAAGCCGCGCTCGCAGCCGTTGCGGCCTGGACAGCGATTCCACGGCAGTTGTCGGTTGGCGACCTGCTGGGGCTTCACTTCCAGGAGCATGATTGTGCCAGACCAACCGCCGTCAAGAATGTACTAGTTGAGCGACATTGGAGCGGACTGATCGGGGAGCAACATGGCCAGGAGATTGAAGCGGCAGGGGTCGATGCGGCGGTTGATGAATAGCCAAGCACCTCGCCTCTCTCTGCGGAGGGACATCTCCGCGTATGAAAACTCTCAGGTCAGTCGGAAAGGTATTGGCGCGAGCACGCGCCCGTTAAGACCACCCTACTCGCCAATGGAGGCCGTTTCCGTCTCCGTCATACCAACGGGCGACCGCTGGCAGTACGAACCCAAGTGGGACGGCTTCTGCTGCCTCGCGTTCAGGGATGGTAACAAGGTCGAGCTTCAGTCTAAGTCGCGGAGGATTCTCACCGCCTACTTTCCCGAAGTGGTGAGCGCGCTGCTGAAGCTGTCGCCGCCCACGTTCGTCCTAGACGGCGAGATAGTCATACCCGTGAACGGCGAGCTGTCATTCGATCACTTGTTGATGCGCCTGTCCCGCGCGCAGGGCGGGGCCAAGAAGCAAGCGGCGGACTTCCCAGCCGTGATGTTCGTGTTCGACATCCTGGCCGACGACAGCTTGCTTACCGACGAGACAATGGCCATCCGCCGGGCCAAGCTGGAGCAATTCGCCGACACCTACCTGGACGACAACGGAACTATCCGCCTGTCGCCCGCCACAACCGATATCGAGGTAGCCCGCAAGTGGCTGTCCATGGCTGGCGGGTCCCTGGACGGCGTTGTCGCCAAGCGGCTCGATCTCCCATATGAATCGGGGACCAGCCGCGGCATGCAGAAGATTAAGAAGCAGCGCACGGTTGATTGTGTTGTCGGCGGGATTACCTATTCGGCGGACAAGAAGGCAGTCTCGTACCTACACCTTGGCTTGTACGACTGCGGCCTACTGAACTTCGTCGGGTCCGCCCCATTACCAGCGGCTGAAGGCAAGAAGCTCGCTCCGCTAATCGGGGGTATCATCGAGCCACCGGGCTTTACCGGGAAAGCTCCTGGCGAGTTCAGGGGCCAGTTTGGCCGCGTGATAAGCGAGTGGCACCCGCTCCTGCCAAGTCTCGTCGCCGAAGTCCAGTTTGATCATTTCACCGGCGGCCGGTTCCGGCATGGAGCGAAGTTTCTGCGATGGCGGCCGGACAAGGAACCGACGACCTGTGGCATGGGCCAAGTCAAGCCCTAGACCAACTTCCTCAGCCGTTCCTTCAGCACCAGATCCGTCGGGCCTTTTGCGGGGCTGCCGATCCAGTCCCGAATGCGCTGTGGCGTGACTGTGTGCTTGACCGTGCTGGTGATTTCGATGTCGAGCTTCGATACCGGGGCGGGCTCACACTCGTGGCGCCGGAACACCGAGATCGCCAGGGCGCCCGCCTCGAAAAGGCTCTGCGCTTCTACTTCAACGGCATGGCGAATGCCGTCTGAATCGACAAATGACACCACGCAACGGGGCATGGGAGCGAAGATATCATTTTCGGCTATTTTCGGTCAATGTCGGTCTTGGTGAGCTTGGTGGGTGGTCGGACGGGGGAGGGGCCGTACCCAGGGCCGATAAAGGCCGCTTGAACCTCGCGGCATGAGCATCCCGAGGTGGGACCCGCAGTCAGTCCACCCCGCGTTTCCCGGGACCAGTTCCGTCCAGGAAACCTGTGTGCTTAGTAAGGAAAACCAAAGTACTCTCTATTTCTGGGATCAGTTCCATCGCCTGTGGCAGACTGGCGACCCCAAGCAACGAGGCGATATCGGCGAGCCTCCGAAAGGGATTTCCCTCCTTGGACGACAGATAGAGATCCTCTAGCTCCGGGTACTTCATCATGCCGCGAACTATGGCCTCGTCGATCTTTCCGGCCTCTTCCCTGTACTTGCGGATTAGATCAGTCCGTCGCTGCTCCTGCTCCAAGTAGGCCTCGGGCGGTCCTTCCGGCCAAGCTTGCAGTCGTATCCGAATGGCTTCCTCGTGAAGATGTTTGGCGATGCTGGAGATCTCGCCCCTGCCGACGATCCCCTCGCTAAGCTGGGCGTCGACCTCGCTTGCGAGCTTATGTAGCCGCATAGCTACCTCCTCCAAGCACCTCAAGGCCTCAGACTGTCGGCGCTCGGGGGGACCCGCCGCCTCCCTGAGTGAACGTAGTATCCGATAGATTCGTAAAAGATGAGTAAGGGTCGTCTCTTCCTCATGTGGTTCCGGTGCGGTCAGCCGAGGATGCCTGTCGCCGACCCACTCCGATCTCACGCCAACCAGCCACAATAGCAACTGTACACCCAGCGCTATTGCTAACGTCCCTACCAGGGGCGCGCCCGGCCATCCCCGCTCATAAAAACAGACCCCCACCAATATCAGCGAAGCAGCAAACCCTGCCATGTCTATGCGAATCAGGAAGTATCTCGACCGGTGGCTCAGTCGAGGCCGCGCGGCGAGTGCGAGAACGCCGAGGACGCTCACGACAAGAAGTGTGAAAGCGGTGTAAGTCATTGTTCGTCGATGGCCTTGATTAGCCGCTTGACTACGCTAACCAGTCCCTTCCCTCCCAGTATCGCGGCCCCAATCGCGGCAACCTGGGGCGCGTGCGGAACATTGAGCACTCCAGGATCAAGCAATGCGACAGTACCCCCAATAAGCCCGGCCGCCCCTGTAACCTTTGCCGTCACAAACCCGATGTAGTCGCTCCACGCTGCAAGCCGCTCGTTTCGAAGAAGGGCTCTTACCTCTATCTCCTCCCTTGTCTCGGCAACCTTGGATTTTGGCTTGGATTGTGCCACAGCGTCCCCTCAACTCGTTGGCCCAGGGGCGTTATTCCGAAAGCGGCCTGCCGTGCGCCTGTACGGTCCCAAGACGCTACGGAAGGTACGGTAGATCGCTACCTCAATCACTACGCCACTCCCCCATGGGGACTGCACGTCCCCTGGTGATGCTGGCTGAAGCTGTACGGCCCATCATTGCAACGGGCCGTTGCCCCGCGAGGCGCGGTTCGGGCATGCATCGGGGAGTGAACCCGCTGGCCGCCTGAATTCCTGTAGTAGTGGCGACGGCGGTGATGCCGCGCGGTGGCTGGCAGGGCGAGGGTCACCGCGAGTAGCAGCGCGGCGAGGATATGCGCGATTCGCGTCATGGGTGCTCCTTGTCGTGACCGCTGCGAGGGCCGTTAGGGGAAAGGGGTTCCCCGGACAGGCCCCCATGGTTATATGACCGAAACGCCCGATATATTACACCCGATGTTAGCGAATCAGAAGATCGGAGCGGTGCCGCGTGCTGGCGGTCGTACTCCCGGACTAATTCGGCCCCCAGACCGGCGGGTGCCTGGCCCGGTCAGCGCTCAATTTGATGAACCGTATGGGTGATGTTTTCTGCTGCCTTGCACCAGGCGTCCAGCGAATCATGGTATTCTTCGAGGTAGGACAAGAACTCATCTGCCTTGCTACGCCTTTCGTCGCGCTCCCTGATAACTTTAATGAGATCCTCAAGGAAGTCCACAACCTCTAGTCCGGGTATGTGCTTGACTATAAACATAAAACCGTCTAACACGAGTTGCAGCCTAAACTGCGCCCGCTCGGGTCCCACAATGCGGTCCAGTAATACCTCGCGCATTACATCGACGGCAAGAGCGGCTGACGCTAACATAACCCCAGCCGCCAACCCCGAGGATTGTTGCACGACGGTCATAAGCTGTTCTTGCTGGTTGCAATCATTTTCAGCCCAGTCGGCCATCTCTTCATATCGCTTGGACAGGTCAGGCCGCGCCTCTTGAAGATCTCTCGCCCTCACTCGATTTTTCGCGGCCCCCCATCGCATCTGAGCCACCGTCAGCCGAAAAGCGGCCCAATCGGCTGCGGCGGTCTCATTTTGGACAGCAACGGCCTCCTCGACCCTTAGCCCAAGCTGGCAGAGTGAGGCAAGGTCAGTTTCACTCTTGTCCGTTAGTTGTAAGCAGTCGTCCAGGCAGGACCGAAGCACCCTCGCACTACTCCTGCCCATCGCCTCCTCAAAATGCTTGCGTCTCTTTTCGAACTTCTCGTGGTCGGTTGACATCGAATTCCTCTCTAGCCAGTTCGATTTCGGTACTACAGCGTACGCGAAGAGGCATTCCTTCTTTAGGCCCTGTCGATACCACCTTGTCGGGTGGCATGCGGGCCGAGCAACTCGTCGCGACGGCGGCCGTCCAGAGGCCCGGCGATGCCCGCGACTTCCGGCGTCAGTCCCGCCTCGTCAAGGAAGTCCCGAAGTGTCATGACTCCTCCTGGCTGTGCCCGTGTTTCGGTGGGGTGGCCCGATTAACGACACCACCCCAGAGTTGCCCGATTAGATCAATCACCGCTCACCACGACGGCCTGGGGGGAACGGGTCCGCGCAGGCGGGGTTAATGATATTCCTTCGTCGCGCCTGCATCAACATGCGAAGGGCGGCCCAGGGTGCGAGACCAGCGCGGCAAAACGGGGCGCCTGAAATGTTTCGCCGGATAACGCCATATAGTAATAGAGCAAGCTTTGTCCGACCGGGAGGGTACATATGGAATCAAGTGAACCGAAGGGATCGGTAGACAAGGTTATTGATGACGAAGTGCTGAGAGCACGGATCCGCAAGATCGCGGACGAGCCTCCGTCGCCAAGTAGGTGGAAGGCGCTCTCGACCAGCCCACTCACCGCAATTGTGCTGGGGTTCGTACTGACTGGCATACTCGGGGCCTCTCTGACCTACTATTACAACAGAAAACAGGCGGACTTGGAGTACCAGCGTACCCAGCAACAGAAAGAAATCGATTTTCAGCGCGCAGAACAACAAAGAGAGATCGACTATCAGCGTACCCTGCAACAGAGGCGGACGGACCAACTCCGTGAGGACGCGAAGAGGGAGTCGGACCGACAATACGACGAACTTCAGAGGAAACGCGACGCTGAAAACAACAGGCTTCAGAAGGAGCGGGACGCCGCGCTCGCCTCCAAGCAGCAGGAACTAGCTCGTGAGCACTCTTTCTCCGACGAGCTGAACAAGGTCGCCGTTCAGAAAATTGCCGAGGTATGGGAAAGCGTGTACGCCTATGAGAGCGCATATCAGAACTACCTTCCAGCCATGACTAGATCGGCGTACCAAGAGGGTAACCAGTTTGGCGTATTACACGCACAAGGCGAGAATAGTGAGGCGTACAAGGAGGCCACAAAGCAGTACGAAGAGGCAAAAGCGCGACTTGTCGTCGTATCGGGAACATACAAACAGGCAAGAGACGAATTGCACGGTTTATTGCAGCGTAATCGGTTCTGGCTGGGCGAAGACATATATGGCCAGGTCCAAGAGTACGTTGATGCGAGCGCCATGCTTGCAAAGGAACTCCGACTGGGCACCTCCTTGGAGCGTTCCAAAGGGGATAAGGAGATCAATGCATTGCAGGCGAGAACAGACCGGCTAAGGCTGACGCTCCAACGAATCCGCGATCAAATGCTCCACCCACCCGCAAGCTCCAAGTGAAACCGTAGCGCCCTGCTAAATGCTTCCCCAACGAAGGAGTCGATGGTGCTACAATCTCGCTGGAGGGCAACACCATGCCACGACCCAGAGCCGTCGAGATCGAGGGCCGAGCTGAGTAGTTTTTCGACTGGAGGCAATTCGGGACATCTGTTGCATCAGTCTGGCTTATGGCTACGATTGCCTATGATCGTGGTGAAGGCAGTCGGCATTGCATAGACATGATGAAAGCGGGCCGTACCATGTACTGCCGTTTTTGCAACTCATGCCACCCTTAAATATATGAGCAGCAAAGAGCGGCAAACAATGCAGCTATACGTTGCAGTCCCGCGGCACTTGAAGCAATCGCCTTGGGATTGGCGATGTTACAGACCACCCATCTTGCTTCACTGCTAACCGTCCGCCAAGCGGCTGCTGTCCGTGTTGCTGTAAAAAACAGTAGGGCCACCTTTGAGATGGCCCTAAGTCGTTGAAAAATTCTGGCTCCTGAGGTAGGACTCGAACCTACAACCCTCCGGTTAACAGCCGGATGCTCTGCCATTGAGCTACTCAGGATTATTCCGCCGTCGTGGGACTATCTGCTGACCTTCCCAAAGACGAACCTTAAAAGTACCAAACGTATTTGCAACGTGTCAATCTCCGCAAGTAGCCAAAATCAGACCTCCAAAGCCCTCCTTCGGATCGCTTAATCTCTCCACAAGCTCCATAAAGGGATACTTGAACCGCGTCAATACTCGGCGCTATATTGTTAGGCAATGACAGAGATTCCCAATAGCGAGCGGCTGATCGTCGCTTTGGACTATCCCGGCAGATCCGGAGCTTTGAAGTTAGTAGAACAGCTATCCGGCCTTTTAAGCACTTACAAGATCGGTTTTGAGCTTTTTACCGCTGAGGGGCCTGCTCTAGTGCGCGAAATCATCAGCGGCGGCGCAAGTGTCTTTCTGGATTTGAAGTTCCACGACATACCAAACACCGTTGCGGGCGCGGTAGCATCGGCCGCGCGCCTGGGTGTTTCCATAACGAACGTGCACGCGCTTGGCGGATCCGAAATGATGAGGGCCGCGGCGCAATCGGCCCTTGCGGTCGCATCAGCGAGTCAGGCTGACGGTCGGGGCCAAGGTCAACAGTCGCGTCCGAAGGTCATTGCGGTGACGGTTTTGACCAGTATGGATCAGGCCGCCTTGAATGGAGTTGGTATATCAACTGCCCCCGATAGCCAGGCCGTAAAGCTTGCCTCGCTGGCAAAGGATGCCGGGTTGGATGGTGTGGTTGCGTCACCACGGGAAGCACGGATGATTCGCGAGTCCGTGGGAAGCGACGGATTTCTGATAGTCACGCCGGGAATTCGGCCAGAATGGGCAGCAACTGGAGACCAGCGCAGGATCGCCACTCCATCTGAAGCGATTCGCAGCGGAGCCGACTACCTGGTGGTTGGCCGTCCGATAATCGCGGCCGCCGATCCCCGTGCCGCGGCTCAGCGAATATTAGATGAAATCGGATAGCCGCAAACTGCATGCCTCTTTGAATTCGTCTTCCAGTCGCATCGAATCAGAAGACATCGCTCGCTCCGCCAAAGACTCCTCAATTGCGGCTGCGCGCACAGTTGCTTCATACAAGCAACCGTGCTGTCCAAACTACCAGATAAGCGGAGTGGGCCCTTTGCTGGTAAACATTCCCGGTCTGGATGGGACTGGCGAACTCATTTTCAAACAGATTCCCGCCCTTCAAGACCGCTATCGGGTCGCCACTTTTAGGCTGAGAGAGTCCGGCCGGTTCTCATATGACGACCTGGCCGCGGACGTGGCCGCGATAATCAAGGATATCGGTGAGCGACGTGCCACGATTCTCGGAGAATCATTTGGAGGAACGGTTGCCCTCTGGTTTGCGCTTCTTTATCCGGAGATGCTCGACAGGCTGGTGATTATCAATTCATTCGCTCGCTTTCGAAATCGGCTCAAAATAACATTCGGGCGGCGCCTCGCCTCCAGGATCCCGTTTCGAGCCGCCTGGTATATCCGGGCGCTCGGCACGGCGATCGCTCAACGGGCCGATGGCGTCCTCGCCGAGGACCGCAAGCGATGCTTTAGCATAATGAGAACGGTTGCCCGCGATGGTTACGTGCGGCGGCTGCAGTTGATAGAGGATCTGGATCTCCGCGACCGGCTCCCTGAGATTAAAGCGCCTACGCTGTTCATAGCCGCCGATCGGGATTTGCTGATCCCTTCTGTGCGTGAGGCGAGATTTATGGCCTCCCGAATTCCGGGCGCCAGGATTGAAGTTATCCGTGGCGCCGGACACGCCTGCCTGATGGGAAGCCGGGTTTCACTTGCCGATGTTCTGTCTAAATGGACTCGCGAAATTTCAGGGCAGGTAAGGTCTGTCTGATGCTCGGGCAGCGTTTCAATGTGCCGGCGCTTTTTGTGGGTCTTCATCGCCGGTGCCTGGGCGTTTGCGATAGATCATCAGATTTCCCGCGGCGCCAACCGGCATGTAACTGGTCATGAACTCCCTCGTTTCATAATACGCTTTGATTCCCAGACTTGGGTTATACATTCCCCACTCGTCAATAATGTAGCGGGGCCGGGTTTGCTCCAGTTCCCTTACCAATTCCGCCCGTGCGTTGGCCGTTTCGCCGGCGCTCAGTACTGGAGCAATGCTGCCGCTATCGTATTCGCTGCCTGCGGGAACTCCGGTGAGAGGCTGAGCGCTAAGATATTTCGAAGCCGGCGTCAGCCCTGACCAGTAATAAATCCACGGGCGATAACCCCAAACAAAAAGGCGCCTGGAATCAGCCCCGGCAGCATCAGGTTCTGTGGGGATTGCCCTAATGGCCTCAAGCGCGACGTCATCCACCTTAGCGCTATCACTCGCGTCCTTCACAATCGCCGCCGCTTGCCGCTCCTCCCGGTTGCGGATTTCGTGGTACCAGGTTTTGGTCGCAACGCTTTTGTATCCTCGCATCCAGTCGCTGGCAAGCCAGAACGTCCGGCTATGATATCTGACCAGGGTTACGATCAAGCTGGCGGCCATCACCGGGGCGACGGCGCGTCTCCACAAACGGACGCGGGAGTCCACCCTCGAAGATAAAAACCAACGGGCCATCAAAAGAAGTCCGCGCCCTCCGATCAGACACAAGCAGGGGAGAACCTGAAAGAAGTAGTGTGGGAAGAATCGGCCGCCCAGCGAAAGGGCGAGAAACGAGACCGCCAGCCATAGCAGCAAACCAAGGTCGTACAAGCGGGACCGCGACGATTCCCGGTCAATAACTACCGCCCCGGCCGGCGAATTCAGAACTCCCCCACCTTCCGTCCGTAAGCGCTTAAATCCTTGCCGGCCCAGGCTGGCGATTACGACAAAAAGCGCGATAGCAAATGTGCCATTCAACGCAAAATAGCCCGCGGTTGTCCAGAGCCCACGTTTGAGCACCTTTGTCAGCGGATAATAATTTGAGTATTTGAAGCCCCACAGCCAGACATAGGTCCAGTAATACGATAGCGATCCAGAACGTGCAATGTAGATCAAGCAGGGCGCACTGCCCAGCAGCGCACCCACGCAGGAGATAAAAAACAGTATGACGCCGGCCGTTGAGTTAGCTTTTCGGAGATAGTCCTTACGATGATAAACCAGAAGTGATCTGCTCTCCGCCCTTGCAAAGCGCCTAAAGCGGCCGGAGCATACCAGGGCCAATCCAAAGAACATCAGGGCAAAGAGGCCCTTTGGATTGATCTGGCAGGCGATTCCGCTGAGTATTCCACCGGCAAAACCGTACCAGAGCGCCGTCCTGCTTAAAGCCGCCCGGCGGAATCTGGTCTCCTCCGAGCGCAGGAATAGGTAAGCGGCCACGGTGTAAGGCACTACCATCAGGAAGTCCGTGTTCAGCCCCTGCATATGGCCCGCGCCGTAAGTTGTGCTGAAGTACGCAAAGAGCAACGCGGCTAGCGCGCCTGTTCGACGGTCATAGATATTTGATCCGATCCAAAACAGAATTCCTGAAATCGCCGATGCATAGACGATGGTGAACAGTCTGATAGTGAGTATGTGTGCTCCAAAGCATTTGAACGCAAACGCGTACGTAAGCGGGAGCAGTGGTGGCTTGTCAAAGTAGATTTCCCGATAGAGTGCCTTGCCTCTTAGAATTTGCTCGGCGGCCGTGAACCACATGCCGTCATCTTCGTACAGATGCCCGGCGTAAAAAATCCTCAGAATAAACGTGAGCCCAATCACTGAGACGAAAAGCCAGACTGTCGAGACCCTCGGTGCGGGCCGCCCTGCAGGTAGGCTTTCTAATGGTAGAAGAACCGTAACCGAGCCAGCGGTCACGCCCTCATAGTCAGGATCGAGCTTCTTGGATGGTTTCTGGGATACGGAGGCGCGCGAAAGGAGCGTCATTTATTTTTGCGGCTTCTCTGGCAGCTTGGTCTAAAGTCGTCGGAACGCTCGCCTCACAGCGACCGCCTTTGTCGCGGCCCGGTACGTCCCAATTCAACCGGCGCCAGTGTTAGAACGCCCATCTCCGGTCCTTTATGCACTGCTTGATCAAGTTCATCAGCCAGATCGCCTACCGGTTCAGCTCCGGCCGCTTTGAAGTTCAACAATCCCACGTCCATCAATTGCGACGGCCGAATGTTCCCGAGCGCCTTTAGCATCGAGCCCCGAACCATTGGGATCTCGCCTTGCAGCTCATCAATCAGTCTTTTTACGCGCTTCCTCTTGAGATTCTCCTGCGAGCCACAAAGGTCACAAGGGATGATTTCAAAGGCCTGCGTCGCCGCAAAAGCCGCAATGTCTGACTCCCAACAATAAGCCAGAGGGCGAATAACCGTGTTGCGGCCATCATCACTCTTTAAAACAGGCGGCATGGCTTTCAACGACCCGGCAAAGAATAAGTTCAGAAAAAAGGTCTCGATGATGTCATCGGCATGGTGACCGAGCGCAATTTTGTTGCATCCCTCTTCAACCGCTACGTTGTACAAGATCCCACGACGCAGCCGTGAACACAGCCCGCAGGTTGTCTGCCCCTCTGGCACAACGGATTTCACGATCGAATAGGTATCTCTTTCAATGATCCGGAATGGGACGCCGAGTTTTGATAGATATCCAGGAAGAACGTGAGCCGGGAATCCGGGCTGTTTCTGATCCAGGTTCACGGCCAGCAGCTCGAAGCTAACCGGTGCTCGTTTTTGCAGATCCATCAACAGCGCCAACAAGGTATAGCTATCCTTGCCGCCGCTGAGGCAGACCATTATCCGGTCGCCCTGATCAATCATGCCGAAATCGGCAATCGCTCGGCCGACGGGCCGCAGCAAGAGCTGTTTAAGCCTTTCAGGTGTCGCCTTGTTGTCCGGCATCCCGAATCTTTTTCTCCTTGGTTGTGAAGGCGCGGCACACGGCCGCCGCCCCACGAAGTACTAAAAGTGAAATGCGCTCCGATTAAGCGGCGGCGCAGCGGTCCTGGCGCCTAAGGGAGTCGTTTTAGTTTGTTCGAGCGAAGCGTTCGCTCCTGCAATGTCACCGGGTAGAAGGGGCCGCTCTGGAACTGAATAACTGACTTCAACTTCCTTTCCCCGGCGAAATACGGTCAATGATACGGTTGATCCAACTTCCACTTTTCT
>Ga0335078_10008629_pt1 | contig 15140 bp, 16 predicted proteins | sample Lox_Sample_32_FD_206711 | JGI IMG/M metagenome (GOLD analysis project Ga0335078, IMG submission 206711) | Soil microbial communities from Loxahatchee National Wildlife Refuge, Florida, United States - Lox_Sample_3.2 | ecosystem: Environmental > Terrestrial > Soil > Wetlands | place: USA... | reverse complement strand
AATTTCAAAGTGTGCGCGCTCGAAACGCCCGGCGCGGGCGGCGCGGCGGGATTCGGCGGGCACATGCACCGCAGCCTGGGCGCGCTCGCGATCGCGCGCGAAACCGAGCGCGCGATCCGCATGTGCAAGCTCGGAAAAAATCCGATCGAGCTCGACGCGGGAACGTACGACGTCGTGATGGAGCCCGCCGCGATCGCGGAGCTGCTCGAGTGGCTCGCGCAAATCACGTTCGGCGCGCAAGAAGTCGAACAAGGCGGAAGCCCGCTCTCGTCGAAGCTCGGCGAGCGCATCACGGGCGAGCGCGTCACGCTCTTCGAAGACGCGACGCTCGACGATCCGGATTTCGGATTCGGCGCGCCGTTCGATCGCGAGGGCACCCTGCGCGCGCCGGTCACGCTGATCGATCGCGGCGTCGGCCGCTCGATCCTCTACGACCGCACGTACGCCGCGCGCGCGCACGTGAAGTCCACGGGCAACGCGCAGCTCGGCGAGACGGGAGGCGGCGGCTCGATCGGCGTGTCGAACATGATCCTCGGCGCGGGCGACGCGGCGAGCACGGAGGATCTCCTCGCGGGCATGAAGCGCGGCCTCTACGTGTGTCGGCTTCACTACGTGAACGGATTTTTGGAGACGCCGCGCGCCGTGATGACCGGCCTCACGCGCGATGGATGCTTCCTCGTCGAAGACGGAAAAATCGCGCGCGCCGTCGGAAACATGCGCTTCACGGACAGCGTGCTCGAGGGGCTCGAACGTTGCGACGGCATGACGCGCGCGCGCTCCGCGATTCCGACGTGGTGGAGCGACGCCGGGTCGGTCGTCGCGCCCGCCGTGCGCATGCGAGCGTTCGCGTTCAACGGTCGCAGCCAGCGCGCCGTCGCGTCCATCGACGAGAATCCATGACGAAGCGCTACGTCGCGGTCGCCGGAACGATCGGCGCAGGCAAGACGTCGCTCGTTCGGTGGCTCGAGAAACGCTACGGGTTCCGTCCGTTCTTCGAGCCGCACGAAGCCAATCCGTACCTCGAGGACTTCTACGCCGACATGAAGCGCTGGGGGTTTCAATCGCAGCTCTTCTTTCTCGCGCACAAGCTCGAGCTTCATCAGCAGCTCATCGCGAGCAAGCAGCCGGCGGTCATCGACCGGACGATCTACGAAGACGCGCAGATCTTCGCGCGGAACTTGTTTCTGCAGCGACTCATCGATCGGCGCGATTGGCAGGTCTACACGCGGCTCTACGAAGGCATCGCGCGGAGCCTCCAACCTCCCGACATCTTGATCGCGCTCACGTGCTCGGTGCGCACGGCGAAGAAACGGATTCGCCTGCGCGCGCGCGCGATGGAGCAGTCGATTCCCGACGCGTACTTGAAGAGGCTCCACAAGCTCTACGCGCAATGGTTCGACAGCTACGATCTTTCTCCGATCGTTCGGATCCGAACCGACGACATGGATTACGTCGAAGATCTGATCGACTTGATCGATCTCCAACATCTCCTTGACGAAGCTTTACGTTGATCCGCCAGTTTGCGGAATGCGCCTTGCTGACGGACGTGGGACGAGCGCGCTCGATCGAATTTTTGGTCTTGCGCGTCGCCTGACGCCCTAGCGGCGTTGTTCCACACGGCATTCCGCCCCACTCCGAAAGATTGCCTGCGATGACTCAAACTTCTTCGACCAACGCGATTTCGCAAACAAAAGCTCGTGTGCTTCTCATCGAGGACGACGAAACGCTCGCGCAGCTTCTGGCTCGAGTGCTCCGGACCGATTCGTACCAGGTGGACACGTTCGAGTCCGGGGAATCGCTGCCAACGGGCGGCAAGCTCGCGTCTTACGACGTCGTGCTCACCGACGTTCACCTCGCCGGAAAGCTCACCGGCCACGAGGTGCTCAAACGCGTGCGTGAGGCCAACCCGACGATGCCGGTGATCTTGATGACGGCGTACGCCGACATCGAAGGCGCGATGAACGCCGTGAGCCAAGGCGCGTACGACTACCTTCCGAAGCCGATCGAGCCGACCGAGCTCCGGCGGATGCTCGCGGAGGCGATCGGGCGAAAGCGTTTGTCGGAGACGAAGAAGCCGCAAACCGACGCGCGCGAGACGGCGGCGATCGACGCGAGCATCGTGGGCAGCGCGCCGGCGATGATCGAGGTCTACAAGACCGTGGCGCAGGTCGCGCCGACGACCGCGACGGTGCTCATCGTCGGCGAGAGCGGGACGGGCAAAGAGCTCGTCGCGCGCGCCATCCACGCGAAGTCTCCTCGCGCGCAAAAGCCGTTCGTCGCGGTGAACTGCGCGGCGCTCCCCGAGTCGATCCTCGAGAGCGAGCTCTTCGGACACGAGAAAGGCGCGTTCACGGGCGCGGCGTCGTCGAAGCGCGGTCTTTTCGAAGAGGCGAACGGAGGAACGCTCTTCTTGGACGAGGTCGGAGACATCTCGCCGAAGATGCAGGTTCAGCTCCTGCGCGTGCTTCAAGAGGGCGAGATTCGGCGCGTCGGAGGCAACGACGTGGTGAAGGTGGACGTCCGTGTCGTCGCGGCGACCAACCGCGATCTCAAGGCGGACGTCGCGGCGGGTCGATTCCGCGAGGACTTGTATTTCCGTCTTCAGGTCGTGACGGTGCGCGTGCCGCCGCTCCGCGAGCGCAGACAAGACATCAAGCTCCTCGTGCATCACTTCCTCGCGAAGCACGCCGAGCGATTGAAGCGGCCGGTGCCGCGCGTCGCGTCGGACGCGATGGATGCGCTCGAGGCGTACGCGTTCCCGGGGAACGTGCGCGAGCTCTCTCACCTCGTCGAGCGCGCGATGCTGCTCGCGCGCGAAGGCGCGGTCACCAGCGCGGATCTGCCGAAGGAGATCGCGAACGGCGGAAAGACCACGCCGGCGAACGGTGGGAGCCTCGTCGACGACTGGCCGACGCTCGCGGTGCTCGATCGGCGGTACATCGATCGCGTCCTCGCGCGAACGGGCGGAAACAAAACTCGCGCGGCCGAGGTGCTCGGGATCGATCGTCGAACGCTGAACCGCATGTTCGCGCGCGAGCGCGCGGCGGCGCGTGCGGCGGCTGCGGCGCAAAAGGAGTAGCCATCGCGGGCTCGCGCCGATAAACGTTTGGCGCGATGCTCGCGCTCCTCGACACGATTCGTTCGCAAGACGCGGCGACGGAGACGCTCCGGCGCGCGCTGCGCACGGGTCGCGTTCATCACGCTTATTTGTTCGACGGGCCGGAGGGCGTCGGGAAAAATCTCGGCGCCTTCGCGCTCGCTCAAGCGCTCGTGTGCACGTCGCCGACGAGCGCGAACGAAGCGTGCGGGACCTGCAGCGCGTGCGCGCGCGCGGTGCCCGATCCGAAGACGACGCGCGCGAAGCATCCGGACATCGTCGTGCTCGAGCGCGGGCTCTACGATCCGCAGTCGATCGGGCGGCGCACGCCGGAAAATCAGGATCTCTCGATCGATCAAGTTCGAACGCTGGTGCTCGCGCACGCGGCGTACGCGCCGCACGAGGGGCGCGCGCGCGTGTTCATCGTGCGGCGCGCGGAGGAGATGAGCACGGCGGCGGCGAACGCGCTCCTGAAGACGCTCGAGGAGCCAATCGAAAAGACGCACTTCATCTTGCTCACGTCGCAACCTGACGCGCTCCTTCCTACGATTCTTTCGCGCGTGCAGCGCGTGCGGTTCGCGCCGCTGCCGGACGCGCTGGTCGCGGAGCTGCTCGTCGCGCGCGGCGTCGCGGCGGACGTCGCGGGCCGCGTCGCACCGCTCGCGAGCGGGAGCATGAAGACGGCGCTCGGGCTGTGCGACGAGGACGCGACCGCCGCGCGCGAAGCGTTCGTCGCGCGCGCGCTCGAAGCCCTCGAGGCTCCCACGCTCTCCATCGCGCTCGACATCGGCGAGCAGGGAAAGCGCGACAAGGTCGCGCTGCGCGTTCATCTGCTCGCGCTCGCGGCGCGCATCGCGAACCTCGCGAGGACGCAATCGGAGCCGGCGCGATGGGCGGCGCGTTACGCGCACGTCCTCCAGGCGTTGCGCGATCTCGACGCGAACGCGTCGCCGCAGCTCACGCTCGAGGCGATGCTCGTGCGCATGCGCTAGTCGCGTTCAGCCCTTGCCAGGGAGCACGTCGTACGAGCCGGGCGCGAGCGTCACGCCGCGGAGCGCGATCGTTTTCTCCTTCGACGCGAGCACGACGAGCTGTTCGTCGGAGAGCCCCGTGTATTCTGCAACAATCACGTCGCCCGCGAAATCCGGCGCGCTCGAGCCGATGCGCTCCACGCGGAGCGGGAGTCGGCGTTTGCGCTCGAAGCGATCGCCCGCGGCTTCGAGCGCCGTCGGTGGATCGCCCGAGACGACGACGTCCTTCGCGGGCGAGAGCCATGCGATGTCCTTCGACGTCGCGCGCGCGAGGACGGCGCGATCGCCGCCTGCTTCCGGCGAGAAGAAGAGAACGAGCGCGACCTCGCTCGACTCGCGGAGCACGAGCGCGCCCGCGAGCCACGCCTCTTCGCCGGTCGAGCGGAGGACGACGTCGCCGAGCTGGCACGGGAGGGCCGCGAGATCCGGCGCGCGCGCCGCGGGCTTCGAAGGTCGTTCCTCGCCGTGATCGTCGTTCGGCGGTTCTGCGTCGGGCGGCTGCGTCGTGCCGCGCGCGATCAAGCGCCCGACGAGCACGCCGCAACCGACGAGCAACCCCGTGACGAGGACGCTCACGTGCCGACGTCTCCGAATGACGCGAGCGGATCGTCGAAGGCGGCGGCGTATTGACGCGCGCGCGCGCGCACGTAGTCGTACGCGTCGGTTCCGAGGAGATCGCTCGGCGGGATCAAATCCGCGATCACCGCGGCGGCGTCGGCGTACGGCGTGATCTCCGCCACGCGCTCCAGCGTGACGCCGCCGATCGCGACGAGCGCCGGACGGAATCCGGTCTCGCGCGCGTGGTGTCGAATGAGCTGCGCAGCTTGCTTCACGCCGGCGACGCCGACGATCGGATCGGGCGCGCTCTTCGATCGCGTCGACCACACCGGACCGAACGCGACGTAGTCAGGCATGGCGCGGAGCGCGGACACCAGCTCTTCCGGCGTGTGCGTCGAGAGACCGAGCCGCACGTCGGGCGCGAGCACGCGAGCGAGCGCGGGCGACGCGTCGGTTTGACCGAGGTGCACGACGTCCGCGCGCGCGACGGCCGCGAGATCGGCGCGATCGTTCGCGACGAGCGGCACACGCGCGGCGTTGCACAACGGACGCAGCGCGCGGAGGAGCTCGAGGGTCGCCTCGGGCGTCGCGTGTTTTGCGCGCAGTTGGAGCGCGCACGGCGCGCTGTCGAGGAGCGCGGACGCGAACGCGAGCGCGTCGAGCCCGCGCGACTCGAGCGCATCGAGATCCACGATCGCATAGAGGCCGCGCACGAGGTTCTCGTACCACGCGCGGCGCGCGCCGTCAGCCGCCGGTGGCCTTCCGCACGAACGCGAGCGGCTCGATTCGCACGCGCGTCGCGCGCGCGACGCGTTCTTCGTCCACGCCGAGCGGCGGATCGAACGCGAGCACGTCGCCGCGCGTCGCGCGCGTCCACGCGTCGTCATCCTTCGGCGCGTCGCGGTCGAGGCGCGCGACGCGCCGAATCGCCGCCGCGCTCCCCTCCCCCGCGCAAAACATGAGCTCGCTCTTGCCCTTCGTGACGATCGGCAGCGACACGACGCGGCGCGCGCCGGGCGCGACGCGATCGCGCAGCGTCGCGCCGTCTCGCCGCAAGACGAGGTACGAAAACGTGAGGCCCTGCCACCGAAGCCCCGCGGCGCGCGCGATCGCGGCGACCTCGGAGGGTAAGTCGATCGGCAGATCCTCGTGGCACCAATCGGTCTCGCGCGCGAGCATCGGGCACGGCGCGGCGTGGAGGCACGGCGCGAAGATCGTGACGCCCGACTGCGCGAGCGCGTCGCGGACGCGGTGGAGTCGACGCGTGCGATCGCGGAGCGCGGGCTCGATCACGACGAGCGAACCGTCGCGTTCGAGCGCGCCTTCGAGCAGCGCGCCAAGGAGCGAGATCTGCGCGTCGTCGCGCGCGTCGATCTCGCCGAGCGATTGACCGACGAGCACGACGTCGTATCGCTCGCGCGACGAAAACGATCGAGCGCTCGTCGCGCGCGTCGAAACACGCACTTCGATTTCGCCTTCGCGCCTTCGCGCGTCCGCGATGCGCGAAGCGAGCGCGAGCGCGCGCGCGTCCTCGTCGATCATCGTCGCGTCGATCGCGCCGCGCGCGCCGTGGAGCGCGAGCAAACGCGCGAGGCCCCACGTCGATGCGCCGAGCCCCGCGCCGACGTCGAGCACGCGAAGCGCGCGATCGGATGGCAGCGCGACGAGCCCGAAGTGCGCGAGCTCGCGCGCCGCGCACGCCGACTTCGGCACGTCGCGAGGAAACGAAAACGAAAGGCGCGCGGCGAGCGCGTCGCTCGCGCGGCTCCGCGCGAACTCGCCCGCGTTGTACGCGCCGGAGAGCGCGCGCACCGCGGACGCGAGCTTCGGGGGCGAAAGCGCGAGACCCTCCGCGCGCGCGACGCGATCGAGCACGTCGAGCCACGAGCGATCGAGCGCGAGTCGAGCGAGCACGCCGAAACCCTACTACGCTGGTCGCGTGGAGACGAAGCTCGCGGTCGGCGCGGTGATCTTTCGCGACGACGGCGCCGTGCTCGTCGTGCGACGCGCGAAGCCGCCAGCGGAAGGATCGTGGACGCTGCCCGGCGGGCGCGTCGAAGACGGCGAGACGCTCGAGCACGCCGTCGTGCGCGAAGTGCGCGAAGAAACTTCGCTCGAAGTCGTCGTGACGAAGGAGCTCGAGACGCTCGTCCTCGAGCGAGAAGGGTTTTCGTATCGCATCACCGATTTTTCGTGTCGCCGCGTGTCGGGCGAGCTTCGCGCGGGGGACGACGCGTCGTCGGCGCGCTGGGTCCTCCCGCAGAATTTCGACGATCTCGCGCTCACGGCCGACGTGCGCCGCGTGATCGCCCGGGCGCGCGACTCGGGGTAAGGTGCGCTCATGATCAAGAAATGCATCGTCGCGATCGCGAGCGTCGCGTCGACGACCGCGTGCACGCCGCCGCCACCCGCGTCGCAATTTCCGAACGCGCAAGCCGCGATCGATCGCATGCGGGCGACGAGCTCGTGCGGCAACGCGCTACAAGCGGACGCGAAGCTCGATCACTTCGCGCAGCGGACCGGGCGCGTGCGCACCGAGCTGCTCTTCATCGCGGCGCGCCCCGCGAGCTTGCGCATGGACGCGCTCGCGCCGGTCGTGGGAACGGTCTTCACGCTCACGAGCAACGGGCAGGATTTCCAAATCGCGAGCCAGCGCGATCACCGCTTCTATTTCGGACAGGCGACCGCGAGCAACATCGGGCGCATCACGCAAATCCCGATGCCGATGCACCCGCTCATCACGCTGATGATGGGGCGCGCGCCGGTCCTCAAGCACGACGCGCCGAACGTCGCGCCGCCGACCATCGCGTGGCAGGACGGTCAGTACGTCGTGAAGATCCCCGGCAACAACGACGCGCTCGAGGAGATCCACCTCGTGCCGCACGAAGCCGACTGGAACAAACCGTGGAGCGAGCAGCGCGTGCGCGTCACGGACGTCAGCGTGAAGCAGAGCGGCACGACGCTCTACCACGCCGAGCTCGACACGCACGAAGCGACGCCGATGTGGACGCCCGGAAAGAACGGCGCGGTCGCGTGCGACGACGTCTGCATGGCGACTGGTGGTCAGCCCGTTCACGCGAGCGGTCCGCAATGCGACGCGGAGATCCCACGGCGCTTGCACGTCGAGATCCCCGTGCGCGGCGCCGACGTGCTCTTTCGCTACGACAAGGTCACGTGGAACCCGCCGCTCGACGCGAGCACGTTCGCGCAATCGCAGCCAGCGGGCCTCACGCCGACTCCAGTCGACGACGTCGCAACGAGTCCGTGATGATCCAGTCGACGCCCGCGCGCTGAAACGCGCGAGCCTCGTCCGCGTCGTTCACGGTCCACACGCCGACGTGGAGGCCCCGTGATTTCAGCTTCGCGACGATGCGATCGTCGGCTTGCACGCGCTCGAGGTGCACGGCGAACACGAGCGGCGCGCCCGCGTGAGACAACGTGCGCGCGAGGGGGAGCGACCACGCGCGCTCCGTCGTCGTGAGAAACGCGACGCGCGTCTTCGGCTTGATCGCGCGCGCACGCGCCAAGATGCGCGGATCGAACGACGACACGATCACGTCCGCGCGCGGGAGCTCGTCGATCGTGGCCATCACGTCGCGCACGAGCGGCGCGCGATCGACGAAATCGTATTTGATCTCGACGTTCACGCCGACGCTCCGATCGACGCACAGCGCGAGCACGTCGCGCAAGAGCGGCACGCGATGACGCGTCGCGAGCTCGAGGTACGGCACGTCGCGCACGAGGCGCGCGTCTCGGCCGTCGCTCATCCGCTTCAGATCGGGATCGTGGAACACGACCACCTCGCCCGTCGCGCACGCGCGCACGTCGAGCTCGATCGCGTCGACGCCTTCGTCGATCGCGCGCTCGAACGCCGCGACGGTGTTCTCCGTCGGCCAACCTTCCCCTCGCCCGCCGCGATGACCGACGACGACGAGCCTCTCGCGAGATTCGAACGCGCTCACGTCTTCGGTGTTTGCGTCGCTGGAACGGCGAGCTCGTCGGTGATGTCGCTCGCGATTTTTCTAGCGCGCTCGACGTCGCTCGACGTCAGGCTGATCGCGCCGACCACGGGGTGACCGCCGCCGCCGTAACGCTCGCAGATCGACGCGATCTGATGCGTCCGCGGCCGCGGCCCCCAGGGGTTGTACCCGATCGAGATCTTGCACTTCGAAGGCGAGCGCGTGAGCACGATCGAGTAGAGGCTTTGCGGGAAGAGCGCGTACGTGACGAACTTGCTCGCGACGTCGATGTTCTCCGCGCTGAGATCCACGAACACGGCGTCGCCGTGTGTCGTCGCGCGCGCCTCGACGAGCTTCACGAACTGTTCGTGCGCGGACTGGAGCGGCGCGAACGCCTTCTGCACGTCCTCGGAGCGCGCGACGTCGTCGAGCGACTCGTGGAGCAATCGCTTGACCATTTTCGCGAGCATCGCGTCGTCGCCGTGGTGCTCGATGACGGTCATCATTTGGAGCGGCGGCTCTTTGCGCGCGACGGCCATCTCCGCGCTCGGAAACGCGGCGGAGTCGATCACGTCCGCCCAACGAACGAGCTCCGCGAGATCGTCCATCGTCACGCCGAAGACGCTCGCGGCGACGTCGCGGATGTATTTCGTGCACGACGGGTACGCGCCGTCATGAAACATGTGGCGCGCGCGCCCTTCGTGCGTCGCGACGTGCGCGTCGTACACCGCGCGATCCTCCGGCGTGGCGAACGCGGAGACGTGATGATCGAAATACCACGTGAGCTTCTCGGATCGACTGAAGCGAAAATCCAAGATCGCGTTCTCGTCGCCGCGGAGCTTCTGGGGATCGACGCCGCTCTGTCCGGGACCGTAGCCCGCGCCGAAATATTCGAACGTCGCGCCGGATCCTCTCAACGCTTGCATGAAGCGCGTGAACACGACCGCGGAGCAGAGCCCGTCGAAGCAGTGTCCGTGCGTCGCGACCGTGATCATCGGCAAAGGCGTACCATGCAACCGTGAAGATCCACCACATCGCGCTGCGCACGACGCGACGTCGCGCGCTCGAGCGTTTCTACGGCGAGCTCCTCGGGCTCCGCACCATGCGCAAGACGAAGCGCAGCACGTGGCTCGACGCCGGCGGAACGGTGCTGATGATCGAGCGGCGCGCGCGCGGCGAACCTGCAGTTCCTCGCGGTTCGCTCGAGCTCGTCGCGTTCGGCGTGAGCGAGCGTGAGCACGTGAAGCTGCGAAAAAAAATTTCCGTGGAGGCGGAGACCGAGTTCACCTCGTACTTCCGTGATCCCGACGGACGACGCGTTGCCCTGAGTCACTTCCGCTTTCGACGCGACGTCCGATGATCGTCGTAGGCATGTGTGGTACCTTTCGGGCGTGAGCCAGGCGAGCGCGCTCGAACGCACCGTGCTTCCCGGAACGCGGCTCGGCCGGTACGAAATCATCACGAACCTCGCCTCGGGCGGCATGGCGACGGTGTTCCTCGGGCGCGCGCTCGGCGCGGCCGGGTTCAATCGGCTCGTCGCGATCAAGCTCCTCCACCCGCACATCGCGGCGGACGAACAGTTCATCTCGATGTTCATCGACGAGGCGCGGCTCGCGGCGCGCATCCGCCACCCGAACGTCGTGGCGACGGTCGATCTGCAGTACGGACCCGAAGGTCACTACCTCGTCATGGATTTCGTCGAGGGCGAGAGCTTGCTCGGGCTCTTGCGGCAGACCGTGAAGAACAACAAACCGATGCCGTCGGGGATCGCGATTCGCATCGTGCTCGACGCGCTCGCCGGTTTGCACGCGGCGCACGAGCTGACGGGTGATTCGGGCGAGCCGCTCAACCTCGTCCATCGCGACGTCTCGCCGCACAACATCTTGGTCGGCGTCGACGGCATCTCGCGCATCGTCGACTTCGGCGTCGCGCGCGCCGAAGAGCGAATCGGCACGACGCGCGACGGACAAGTCAAAGGCAAGCTCGCGTACATGGCGCCCGAGCAGACGAACAACGAGCCCGTCGATCGCCGCGTGGACGTGTTCACGTCGGGGATCGTGCTTTGGGAAGCGCTCACCGCGAAGCGTTTGTTCCGCGGACAAACGGACGCCGAGGTCGTGCGCAACTTGATCGACAAACCGATCCCACGCCTCCGCGAAATCTCGCCGGCCTTTCCTCAAGCGCTCGACGACGTCGTGGCGCGTGCGCTCCAACGCGACAAGAACGCGCGCTTCGACACCGCGCTCGAGTTCGCCGAGGAGCTCGAGAAGGCCGCCGAGGCGCTCGGCATCGCGAGCGCGAAGCAAGTGGGCGCGTACGTCCGCGAGTCCGCGGGCGACGTGATCGACAACGTGATGAAGCGCGTGTGCGCGTTCCAAGAGGGCGTGCGCGATCGGAAGACGAAGCTCGAGATCGCGGAGATCGACGAAGGCGAAGGCAGCGCGGTGCGCACGTCCGCCGGCGCGATGATCGCGCCGAGCGCGCAGGAGCTCGTCGCGGAGGGTCCGCCCGCGCGGCGACCGATCGTGTTCGCGATCGCGGCCGCCGCGTTCGTCATCGTCGGCGCGATCATCGCGACGGTCACGCTGCTCGTCGCGCAATCGCCGCAACCGAAGGGCGCGGCGGCGACCGCTCCCCAACCGACCTCTCCCGCGAGCACGCAACTCGCGCCACAACCCGCGATCTCCGCGCCGAGCGTTTCGATCACCGACTTGCCGCGCGCGACCGAGCCCCACGCGCGATCGGGTTTCGCGTCCGCGCGCCACGCGTCGACGGCGCCCGCTGCGCCGAGCGTCACACCGTCGGTCACCGCGGCGAGCGCACCTCCACCCGTCGTCGTGAAACCGCCGACCGCGCCGAACGCACCCGCCGCGACCGGCGCGTTCAACCCCGAGTCGATGTGATGCGAACCTCGTCGCGCGCGCTCGCGCTCGCTGCGTTTCTCGCGGCCGCCACGGCGAGCGCACAAACGCAAGAAGCCGTCGCCCAGACGCGCTTCAACAAAGGACGCGAGCTCTTCATCGCCGGTCAATTCGCGCCCGCGCTCGTCGAGTTTCGCGCGGCCACCGAGCTCTACGAGAGCCCGAACACGCGCCTCTACATCGCGCGTTGCGAGCGCGAGCTCGGTCACGCGTCCGCCGCGTACATCGAATTTTCGCGCGCCGCGACCGAAGCCGCCGATCGCAGCCGCGCAGATCCCCGCTACGCGAGCACGCGCGACGCGGCCAAGCAGGAAGCCGCCGCGCTCGAGCCGAAGCTCGCGCACGTCACGGTGCTCGCGCCGAACGGATTGCCCGACGGCGCGACGATCACCGTGAACGGCGTCGCGCTGAACGCGGCCGCCGTCGGCGTCGCCGCGCCCATCGATCCTGGACCCATCGAGATCGTCGCGAACGCGCCCGGCTACGTGCAGCAGAAAAAATCCGCGCGCGCGGCAGCCGGCGAGTCCGTCGAGATCAAGGTGCAGCTCGAGAAGGCGCCCGAGAGCGCGCAAACGCAGACCGCGGAGACGGCGACGCAAACGCAAGCGACGCAAACGCCGCTTCCGCGCGACGAGCCGCCGCGCGACGAGTCTCCGCAAGCCAGCCACGGGCTGCGCAACGCGGGCTTCGTCGTCGGAGGCATCGGCATCGCGGGCATGGCGGTGTTCGGTGTGTTCGCGGGGCTCGCGCAGTCGCGTTACGACCAATTGAAGAACGAGTGCAACGGCGGCCCATGCGATCCGTCGTACAACTCGAAGATCGACGAAGGCTCGACGTTTCAAACCGTGGCGAACGTGGCGCTCGCGGCGGGCGGCGGGCTCATCGTGACGGGCGCGATCATGATCATCGCGGGGATCTCCACGGGAAGCGCGTCGCCTCCGGTGCAAGCGAGCTTCGCGCCGCTCCCGAACGGCGGATGGTTTGCAGGAGTCGGGCGTGCGTTCTAGAATTTTTTTGAGCGCGCTCGTCGCGCTCGCGCCGGCGTCGTGCCTCTTGAATTGGGACTCGCTGCGCGAGCCGGACGGCGGTGCGCCGTTCGATGGATCGATCGACGCGGCGCCGCCCATCGACGCGAGCAACGAGGCGACGACGACGGACGCGAGCGACGCGTCGACCGACGCGACGACGTGCTCGCTCGAGCTCGTCATCAACGAAGTGCAAGCGGACGGATTGCAGGGACCCTCCGACGAGTTCGTCGAGCTCCGCAACGGCGCGTCGTGCGGCGGCAGCTTGTTCAATTGGGGCCTGCGTTACTCGAGCGCGAGCGGGAGCTCTCCATCGCAACTCTGGACGGGGCAAGCGGGCGACACGATCGACGCGCACGGTTACGTGATCCTCGGCGGCTACGCGTTTCAAGCGCCGGGAGACGCGAGCGTCCTCGGGCGCATCAGCACCGATTTGAACGGCTCGCTCGCGAAGGCCGGCGGCGGCGTCGGTCTCTTCGATCCGGGAGGCACGCTCGTCGACGGCGTCGCGTACGAAACGCTGACGACGTCGACGCACCCGTTCATTCGTCCCGCGAACGCGGGCGTCGACGGCGGCGCGCCGAACCCGCCGACCGAGAAATCGATCGCGCGAACACCCGACGGAATGAACACGAACACCAACGCGACGGATTTCCAAGTCGCGACGCCGACGCCCGGCGCGCCGAACGACTGATTCGCGTTTTCATTTTGACTGGTGCGGTCCGCGCGCGCGCGTGGCATGGTTGCCCGCCATGAAGATGAGAAATGCAAGTTTGGTGGTGCTCGTCGCGCTCGCGTGCGGCGCGCCGATGGCTTCGCTCGCGTGCGGCGGCGGTGATTCGAACCTTCCGCCTCCTCCGCCTCCACCCGGCACCGGCGTCGCGTCGGCGAGCAGCAGCGCCGCGACGGCGTCGGCCACGGCGACCACTCCGCCTCCTCCACCCGCTCCGCCGCCCGCGCTCGTGCTCGGCGCCGCGAGCGACGACCCGACGCCCGCGCCCACGGTGAAATTTCTCGCGCCGACGAAAGACCAAGTCATCCCGAAGGACAAAGCCGCCGACTTCGTCGTGAAGCTCGACGTGAAAAACTGGCAGACCGCCATGGGCAGCCAGCACGTCCACTTGATCCTCGACAACCACCCCTACAAACCGATCTACGACACGAAGGCGCCGGTGAAGCTCAGCGATCTCCTGGGCGGCGATCCGCTGAACGAAGGCGAGCACGTGATCGTCGCGTTCCCCTCGCGCGCGAACCACGAATCGGTGAAGACGAAAGACGCGCTCGCGATGCTCACGTTCTGGGTCGGCAAGAAGGACAAGCCGCAGATCGATCTGAAAAAGCCGATGCTGATCTACTCGCGTCCGAAGGGTGACTACAAAGGCATGATGGCGAGCCACGTGATCGTCGATTGGCAGCTCGTGAACGACACGCTCGGCGAAGGAAAAGATCACGTGCACATCACCGTCACGGGTCCGGGCATCGCCGACAAGCTCGAAGCGAAAGCCGAGAAGTTCGGCCCGCCGTACTTCCTCGACAACCTCCAAGACGGCGCATACCAAGTGAAGCTCGAGCTGATGAGCGGCGCGGGCGCGGACATGAAGGTCGTCCCCGGCGCGTGGAACTCGACGACGCGCACGATCCACATCGATCACAACGCGCCGAGCGACATGGCCATGCCCGCGGCGAGCGGGAGCGTGGCGCCCCTGAAGAAGTGAATCGCGACGCGATCGTCGCGCTCGACAAAGCGCACGTCTGGCATCCGTACACCGCGATGCGGGTCTACTTGGACGAAGTGGACCCGCTCGTGGTGACGCGCGCGCAAGGCGCGCATTTGATCGACGCGGACGGCAAGCGCTACATCGACGGGAACGCGTCGTGGTGGGCGACGACGCTCGGTCATCGTCATCCGCGCGTGCTCGCGGCGCTCGCGCGACAAGCCGCCGAGCTCGATCACTGCGCGCTCGCGGGAATCGCGCACGAGCCCGCCGCCGCGCTCGCAGCGGAATTGTGCGCGACGCTCCCACCGCAGCTATCGCGTGTATTCTACACTGACGACGGATCGACCGCGATCGAAGCCGCGGTGAAGATGTGCGTGCAGCATTGGGTGGCGCGCGGCGCGCCGAAGAAATCGCGCTTCGTCGCGCTCGAGGGCGCGTTTCATGGCGAGACGATCGGCGCGACGAGCCTCGGCGGAGTCGAGGTGTTTCGTCGTCCGTTCGCGAGCGTCGTGTTCGACTGCGTGCACGTTCCGTTTCCCGCCCTCGGCGACGCCGACGCGCACGCGTCGGCGTTCACCGCGCTCCGCGCGATCGTCGAGCGCGAGCGCGACTCGATCGCGGCCGTCGTGGTCGAGCCCATCCTCCAAGGCGCAGCGGGCATGCGAACGTACGCGCCGTCGTATTTGGTCGAGCTTCGCGATCTCTGCGATCGCATGGACGTGCTGCTCGTCTTCGACGAAGTGTTCGCCGGGTACGCGCGCACCGGGCCGATGTGGGCCGCGGAGCACGCGGGCGCCTGGCCCGATTTGATGTGCGTCGGAAAGGCGTTCG
>Ga0335078_10008628_pt1 | contig 15141 bp, 13 predicted proteins | sample Lox_Sample_32_FD_206711 | JGI IMG/M metagenome (GOLD analysis project Ga0335078, IMG submission 206711) | Soil microbial communities from Loxahatchee National Wildlife Refuge, Florida, United States - Lox_Sample_3.2 | ecosystem: Environmental > Terrestrial > Soil > Wetlands | place: USA... | reverse complement strand
CTGCTGAAAAAGGCCGCGGAAGGGCGGGGCTACAGCCCCGCCGCACCAAAGTCCTTAAAGCAAATTATTGAAGATATTAGGGCGTGCCTTTTCGGCGGGGCTGAAGCCCCGCCCTTCCTCGGCCTTTTTCAGCACTCTGCTAGGATTCTGACCACTGTCTGCCGTCTCCTGCCTGCTGTTCTTTTCTTCATTCTGACTCCTGACTCCTGGCTCGTGACTCCTTGTTTCGGGCAGGTAGAGAGCGTGGCCGGACCGTCGGCGCAACCGGTGTGGATCAGCCACGGCCGGGTGGAAGGCCACTTGGCGTTGCACTACTCGCCCGCGGGCGCGTTCTCGCCGGACAGCGCAACCCTCGCCGTGGTCAGCGAAGAAAAGATCCCGCTCATGGACCTCGCCGCCGGCGACGTGCGCAAGGTGCTGAAGCCGCACCTCAAGGATATTGGCGACCTTCGCATCGACTCGGCGAATTACATCTCTCCCACCCGGCTTTTCATTCTTGGCAACGGCGTGATCGAGCCAAAAGGCGGCAAGGGAGGCGCTGTGGCCACGCCGACCCTCGGCTTCCAGTGGGTGGCCGAGGAGGATGCGCTGTACGGCAAGGTGGACGCCATCGGCAGCGGCGGCGGATTCGGGCCCCCGACGTATTTTCCGCGCCTCGGCTACGTGGGCCTCTACAAGGACAGCGATTTCACGCTCTGGAACGCCAACAGCGGCCGCGCCATCGGTATCAAAATCCCCGACCTCACCCGGCGGCCCGATCTCTATGCTTTCTCACCCGACGGACACTTTCTGCTGCTGGCCCAGATCGAGGGGAGCGGCAACGCCGATCCGGTAGTGGTGCTGCTGAAGGAACACAAGTTCGCCGACGCGCTGCCCGGCCATCAGGGCACCGTCCTCTGCCTTTCGTTCTCATCGGATAGCCGCCTAGTCGCAACCACGTGCGAGGACGGCAAGGTCCGGATCTGGCGGGAGGAAGATTGGAAGCTCCTCCGGACCCTGAACGGCCACGTCGGACCCGTCCACTGGGCCGACTTTTCTCCCGACGGCAAATGGCTGGCCTCGGCGGGCGAGGACAAGACCGTGCGGGTCTGGAACGTCGAAACCGGCCAACTTGTTCAGACGCTCAGCGAGAGTAAGGAACCCGTCCGGACGGTGGCTTTCTCACCCAATGGGCAGTATATTGCCGCTTCCACCGAGAACACGGCGCTGGTGTGGCAGAGGCAGTAGACAGGTTGGAGGCCTAATCGCTAGTTGATTTTATCGACAGACTTCAATTGATAATAGCCAATAAACTGCTTGTTTTCATAAACATCGTGGGATAACAAAAATAAGTCATTTGTTATCATGAACATCGTGGGACTCTCCCACATCCCATTTTTCGTACCTTTGTTTTCATCAACATCGTGGGTTGTTCCTTCATATTGAGTATGCACCCGCGAGCATTTCTACCCGAGGTTGCCTTTGAGCTTTCCTGCCAGGGGGCACCGTTTGGGTCGAACAACCTGCCACGGCAAGCTGGCGCTCCCGCTGCCGGAACTCGACCCTTTGTGTCTTGGCGAGACATTCTTCATTCGTTCCAACCCTTGGCAGCCTCCTTGTTCCTTCCCCTTCATTCCTTCGCTCGCTCAACCCAGTCGGTGCGCCCGCGCCAGGGAAGAGATGCCCTCCCCAGGGGCAGAGGCCGCAATGGAGGCCAAATTCCCGTCCTCCCGATCTAACTATAGCATACATAAGTCTTATGTCAATCTAATTCTTCTTAGCATCGTCGGAATCGTGCGGTTGTGGGTTGCCCCTTAAAGGCCAGGCACGACGCCTGCCCTATTCGTGCCTTAGCGCCACCATGGGATCGACCTTGGTCGCCCGCCGGGCGGGGATGTAACTTGCCAGCAGCGCCACGCCGGTCAGAATCAAGGAGACCGCAGCAAATGTGACCGGATCGGTCGGCTTCACGCCATAGAGCAAGCTCGACAAAAGGCGCGTTAGTTTAAGGGCGCCGATAATTCCGATCACGACGCCGGCCAGAGCGGGCCTGAGACCTTCCCCAATGACCGTTCTCAGAACATCGGCCTTCTGCGCCCCTAGCGCCATGCGAATGCCGATCTCGTGCGTGCGCCGGACGACGATATAAGCGATCACGCCGTAAATCCCCAGGCAGGCCAGCAGCAATGCCAGTCCCGCGAAGCCACCGAGGAGCACACTGATGAAACGCGGCACCGCCACCGACTCCGAGAAGTGCTGGTCGAGGGGCTCCACATGATAAAGGGGTGTGTTCCTATCCAAGGAGGCTACCTGGCGGCGAGCCGCCTCGACCAGGCTGCTTGGATCATTTGCGGTACGCACCACCAAGAGCATGGTATCAAAGGGGCTCTGCGCCAAGGGGGCATAAACCTCGGGAGCGGCTTCGCTGCCGAGGTCGCTTTGCTTCACATCGCCGATGACGCCCACGATTTCGCGCATCGGCGGCTCCCCCGGACTGTAGCCATTCCCGATACCGGGCCTGACGTGCTTCCCAATCGGGTCCTGGTTGGGGAAGAAGCGCCGCACCAGCGTGCGGTTGACGATCACCACCGGGGTGGACTTTGAAACGTCGCGTTCCGTAAAGTCCCGTCCGGCAACGAGGCTTATTCCCAGCGTTCGAAAATAATTCGGTTCCACCGCGTTGAAGTCAGCCGAGGGCCGTGAGCCCATCGGCGTGGGCTCCCCTTCAATTTCAATGCTGGAGCTGATGTTGTCACCCGTCAGGGGCAGCGACGCCACCGCACTGGCCGAGCTGACACCCGGGAGCGCGCTCATCTTGGCCACAACGTCGCGAAAGAATGCCGGAACCTGTGCGCCCTGTTTTCCAGCGGGCGTATCGAGCTGAAAAGTTAAGACATGGTGTGGATCGAATCCCGGATCGACCCGAATGAGGCGCAGAAAACTCTGGATCAACAGACCCGCGCCCAGCAACAGCACGACGGCTAAGGCAACCTCACTCACCACTAGAGCGCCTCGCAGGCCGCTGCGCTCTTTACCTCCGCTTCCTGAGCCGCGCCCGGTCTCGTTGAGCGATTCGGTGAGACTCATCTTTGCGGCCCGCAGGGCGGGAGCGAGACCGAACAGGATTCCCGCCGCGAGCGAGATCAGCAAAGCGAAACCGAGCAGGCGCCCGTCGAGGCCGACGCCGGTCAGGCGTGGAATGTCAGCCGGGATGAGCCGCACGAGTATCCGGAGCGACGCCACCGCCAGCGCGAGACCGAGGCCACCTCCCAGCAGGCCGAGCCCAACACTCTCGGTGAGCAGTTGTCGAATCGCCCGGCGGCGGCTGGCGCCGAGGGCAGCCCGGAGAGCCATCTCCTTGTGCCTTGCGGTGGCCCGCGCCAGCAACAGGTTTGCCACGTTGACGCACACGATCAGGAGCACGCAGCCCACGGCCCCCAGCAGCACCAGCAGCGGAGTGCGGAGAGGGCCGATAAGAGCCTCGACCTCCGGCACAATCCCCACGGTGCGCGGCTTGTTCTCGGGATGTTGTTTGTTCAGCGCGCTGGCGATAGCGGCCAGCTCAGCCTGCGCCTGCTGAAGCTTAACCCCCGGCTTCAACAGGCCAACAACGTCGAGGTAGTGCGCACCACGCTGTGCAGCCATCGCGCTCGGGCCACCTCGGGCATCAACGGCAATCGTAGTCCACAGCGCGACCCGCTCACCCTGATCTCCGCTTCGGGCAAGGAGCATAGGGTACTGGAACGCCGGCGGCATCACCCCGACTACCGTAAAGGGTTGGTCGCCGAGCCGGATGGCGTGGCCCAGCACCGACGCGTCAGCGCCGAACTCCCGTTGCCACAAACTGTAGCTCAAGATGACGGGATCGGTGCCACTCGCCGCAGCGGGGTTGTCCTCTTCCGGGAGGAAAACGCGCCCGAGTGCGGGCGTTACCCCCAGCAGAGAAAACAGTTGCGCAGATACTACCGCCCCTTGCAAATGGAGTGGTTCGCGTGGGCCGATCAGAGTGAAGTCGTTGGTTCGGAAAACGGCCATGCTCTCGAGGACGTGATTCCGTGCCCGCCAATCAAGGAAATCCGGATAGGACGCTACAGCGCCGTGGCCCGTGGCGGCAATCACCGACCTGATTCGTACCAAGCGGTCCGCAGTGGGAAATGGCAGCGGCTTGAACATTACCGTATCGACCACGCTGAAGATCGCGGTGGTGGCGCCAATCCCCAGCGCCAGAGTCAGGATCGCGGTAGCCGCGAAGCCGGGATTCCGCCTGAGCATCCGCACGCCGTAGCGAACGTCCTGGACTAGATTCTCGATGTAGTTCACTCGTCGCATATCGCGGCACTCCTCTTTGATTTGTTCCACGCCGCCCAGCTCGCGCAGGGCTGCGTAGCGGGCTTCCTCCGAGGTCATCCCTTGCGCGACCTTCTCCTCGATTAGCCTTTCCAGGTGCAAGCGGAGTTCCTCGCTCAGCTCCTGCTCAACGCGGTCCTTGCGAAACAGCGACCGCAGTCGTAGTGGCAATTTGTAAAGCCAGCGCATAGACGCCTCCCCGATTCCTTTCCCGCCTGGCGCAGCCTACTCGTATCTCAAGGCAATCATCGGGTCTACTTTCGTTGCACGGCGCGCCGGGACATAACAGGCCACGAGCGCCACGGACATGAGAAGGAGCGAAACCCCCAAGAACGCCACCGGGTCGAGCGAACTGATACCGAACAATAGTGACGAGAAAAGGCGCGAAAGAGCCGCGGAGAGAACGAGCCCCACCGACATGCCGAACGCTACAGGTCGGGCGCTCTGGCGGAGAATCAGCGTCAGAACATCTCGTCTTCGGGCTCCCAGCGCCATGCGGACACCCACTTCATGGGTACGTTGGACGACGGCGTAGCTCACCATCCCGTAAATGCCCACCGAAGCGAGCAAAAGCCCGAGCAGGCCAATGATCGTGGAAAATACCGCCCCGACTCTGGATAGCACGAACCCTGGATTCATCGTAATCAAGCCATCCAAGGTCTCGGCGTAGACGATTACGCTCGGATTGACCGCCTTCACGTCCTCAGCAAGCTCGTTGATCAGCCCGTTAGGGTCGTTGTCCGCTCTGATCATCACATCACCATAGCGAGTGGGAGGTAAGGGCATGGCAAGGAGGCCCGGATCGACTTTATTCAGCCAGGCGCTGCGAATGTCCTTACTGACACCGATCACCTGAAAGGATTGACCGCTGGGAAAGGGCTCGTCGGAGCCGTGGTATTGCCTGGTAGCGTCGAGAGTGATGCGTTTTCCGATCGGGTCCTGGCCCGGCCAGAACTTCCTGGCGACCGCCTCGCTGATGACCGTGACCGCAGCACCCGCCCGCGCTTCAGAGTCCGTGAAAGTGCGGCCGCGCACGATTGGAATACTGAGCGTATCGAAGTAATTGGGGGTTACGTAGCTGTAGTAAAACTCCGGCGCCGGTGTGCTGGATTGCCTGGCGGAGGCATCGAGCAAGGCCGAGGCTGTTCTCAACCCGCCGGCCAGCGGTACCCTGCCGGAAGCGACCGCCTTCACCCCCGGCGCAGTTTCGAAGCGCTGGAGGAGTTGGTGAACAATGGCTCTCTGTTTGGAGGCGTCGTAGCCAGAGCCGGGCGGCATCTCGATGTCCAACCCGAGAATTCTCTTGGTCTCGAACCCGGGGTTGAGGCTGACCGCCCGCGCCGAGCCTCGCGCCAGGAGCCCCGCGACAATCAACAGAACCAGGCAGATAGCCACTTGGGCTCCGATAAAGACGTGCCGCAACCGGAGCCCGCGCAACTTGCCGGCGAAGCTTACGCCTTCCTCCTTCAAAATGGAGTTGAGGTTGAGTTTGGAGGCTTCGAGCGCGGGGGTCAGGCCGAACAGAATCCCGGTGACGAGCGAAACACCGAGGGTGTAGTCGAACACGCGAAGGTCAGGGTTGACGTTAATGGCCAGAAATCCCCACACCGGGGGCAGGGCGGCTGCCACGGAAGCGACGAGGAATCGTTCCGCAAACCAGGAGGCCAGCAGTCCGGCGCCCCCTGCTATAACCGCCAGCATGCTTGCCTCCGTGAGCAACTGTTGCATCAGGCGCCCACGGCTGGCGCCGAGCGCGAGCCTCACGCCGATCTCCTTCCGCCGCGCGGCCGAACGAGCCAACTGCAGGCCGGCAACATTGGCGCATGCAATCAGCAGGACGAGGCCCACCGCGCTCATCAAGGCTGCCAGCATCGTGACGACTTCCCGACTGGGGTGCAATCCAAACGGCGATGCCGCCTCGAGAGAGATGGTAACCGGCCGGTTGTTCTTCGAGCCGGAAGGATAGGTTCGCCGCAGTTGCTCGGCCAACACGGTCGTGTCAGCCTGCGCCTGCTGCAGGGTTACGCCGGTCTTGAGGCGTCCGAAGATCCCACAGCACTCATCGTTGGAGTTATGGAGCGGGTCGCGTCCCGCCTCCAGCAACGGATAAGCCGAGACCGGCAGCCAAACGGCAGGAGCATTCGGATACGTGCCGATGAAATCCTTGGGGGTGATGCCAATAACCGTGAACGGCTTCCCATTCAGTTTCAGCGTCTTACCCAACAGGCTGGGGTCGGACCGGAATCGACGGGCCCAGAAGTTGTAGCTCAGCATCACCACAGGGTAAGGCTCGGTGGCGGCGAAACTGCGCCCCTTCACGGGATTGATCCCGAGGGTTGGGAAGTAATTCTCCGAGACCATCGCCGCCCGATCGAGTTCAGCAGTGCCGGCCATCTGCTGGAAAAAGCGCAAGCCGATCGCCGCCGCGATTCCTCCCGTTGGTCGCGTAGGTTCCCTTGCGTTCGCTGCCTCGCTCAACGCCACGTCGGCTTCCGAAGCCGCGAACAAACCAGTAAAGACCTTGTTATGGTCGCGGTAGTACAAATAGTCGATGTAGTTGAACGCTTCGACGTTCTGGTCTTGCAGCGTGGACCTGTAGACGGCTACGATCCTACCGGGATCGGTTGCCTGAATCGGACGCAGCGCCGTGGCATTGAAAGCCGTGAAAACGGCGGTGTTCAGGGCGATGCCAACCGCCAGGGCGAACACCGACAAGGCGGTAAAGCCGGGATTCTTCGCAAGCATGCGAAGGCCATACCGAAGGTCCTGAGTGAAATTATCGATATAGTTCACTCGGCGCATATCGCGGCACTCCTCTTTGATTTGTTCCACGCCGCCCAGTTCCTGCCGGGCGGCGTAGCGCGCTTCCTCCAAGCTCATTCCTTGTCCGACCTTCTCCTCAATCAGTTTTTCCAGGTGGAAGCGGAGTTCGTCGGTCAACTCCTGCTCGACCCGGTTCTTGCGAAACAGCGACCGAACCCGTAGCGGCAATTTGTATAGCCAGCGCATAAGAAGTGCTCAGTTCTCGGTTTTCAGTTCTCAGTTCCCAGTTCTCAGTTCCCAGTTACCAAAACTTAGCTCGATTGACATTTTTCCGTACATCGCGTATGGTTTTCCATATGAAGACCACACTGATCATTCCTGATCCGGTTTTTCGCGATTTGAAGAAGCGTGCCGTGGAGCGCAACACGACGCTCTCCGAACTCGCCACCGAATACCTGCGTCAGGGGCTGCAAGAGCGGCCGAAGCCCAAACGGCTGCCTCGCCTGCCTTCTTTCAAAATGGGCCCCCCTCTGATTGACGTCACCAGTCGCGACGAAATATATCGCGTTCTCGACCTGGATCGTCTGCACCTGTACCGCGACCTCAAAGGGTCCGAGAAAAAGGACTGACGGTGTTCGTCGTTGACACCAACCTGCTGGTCTACGCCGCCGATGAAGACTTCGTCGGGCAGGGGCAGATGCGAGAGGTTCTCTGCGAATGGAGTTTGTCGACGGAACCATGGTGCGTCACCTGGTCGATTGTCTATGAGTTCCTGAGCGTTAGCACCCAGCGCTCGGCCTTTGCCCACCCGCTCTCGTTTTCGCAAGCCTGGCACTTCATCGGAGCGTTGCGGGCGTTTTCTTCTTTCGAAATCCTGATGGAGACCGACCGCCACGCGGAAATCGTCAGTGACCTGACGCTCGAGTATCCGCAGATGTCGGGCACCCGGTTTCACGATCTCCATATCGCCGCGGTCATGAGGGAGCATGGAATCACCGAGATCCGCACCGCTGATACGGATTTTCACCAGTTCAAGTTCCTCCGTGTCACCAACCCACTTCTCCGCCGTGGCTAGCAGGCGCGCCCTCTCCCTTTCCTTCTAGCCACTCGCCACTGCTTTAGAAGCCACTAGCCCCTGTTTCCAGAACCAGTCCGATAGCGGCGGAGAGTCTTAGCCAGTTGGCGTGCTCTTGCTCCAAGTACTTGCGCCCGGCAGGCGTCAGCGAATAAAACTTGGCGCGGCGATTGTTGTCGGACTCCCCCCACTTCGCCTTGATCCATCCGCTTTGCTCAAGGCGATGCAGAGCGGGATACAGCGCTCCCTGGTTCACCTGGAGAACCTCCCCGGACACTTGCCGGATTCGCTGAGCGATGCCCCATCCGTGCATCGGCTCCAGCGCAATGGTCTTGAGGATCAGGAGGTCCAACGTGCCTTGGACTAAATCGGTCGGCTTGCTCATTCTTCACTCCCCTCAGTCATCGACAGCTCATCCTAGCTCTGCTCGTGTCAATAATCAAGGGGAGATTTACCGACTCACAGGCGGGGTCGGAAGGGATGGCAAAATGAATGGAAGCACGAGGAGGAGACTTCCGGCTGGCGCACTCCGACACCGGTCGGCGGCGAAGTATGGTAAAATTTCTACTTGCGGAACAGCGAAAAGAGACGACCGTGAGCCGGGCGACGACTATCGACCACGGAGCGACGGGCCACTGACGACGGACAACGGACGACTGGCGAAAATGCCCAAAGTGGGAATGGTGAGTCTGGGCTGTCCTAAGAACCTCGTGGACAGCGAAGTGATGCTGGGCGTGCTGGCCGGGCACGGCTATGAATTGACGCCGCGCGCCGAGGAGGCCGACGTCCTCATCGTCAACACCTGCGGCTTCATCGAGCCCGCCCGGCAGGAGTCCATCGACACGATTCTGGAGATGGCCGAGCACAAAAAGTCCGGGAACGCCAAAAGGCTGGTGGTGGCTGGCTGCCTGGTGGAGCGGTTCCGGCAGGACATTCTGCGGGAAATTCCGGAAGTCGATTTCGTGATCGGCACCAACCAACTGGAGCGGGTGCTGGACGCCTGTGAGTGGAACGACAGCCCCGTTGGCTCTGTCCGTTCCGCTTCGGGCAGGCGCCGGATGGTGGAGGATTCCCCGGCGCCGTATCTTTACCACGAATTCACGCCGCGGGTGCTGACCACCCCCTCGTACTCCGCTTACGTCAAGATCGCTGAGGGCTGCGATCATCCTTGCACTTTCTGCGTGATTCCACAGATGCGCGGGCATTTCCGGTCGCGCCGGTTCGAGAGCGTGGTGCGCGAAGTGGAAAACCTGGTGCGGCAGGGCGTGAGCGAGATCACGCTGATCGGCCAGGACACCACCAGCTACGGCCGCGACCTCGGCCTCGCCGACGGCTTGCCGGCCCTGCTGCGCCAATTAGGCCAATCGGGCCAGATCGAGCAGATACCCGGCCTGGTCTGGCTGCGCTTCCTTTACTGCTATCCCAACCAGGTGACGGAGGCGCTGATCGCGGCGGTGGCTGAGACGCCGAAGGTGGCCAAGTATTTCGATATCCCGTTGCAGCACGCCAGCGCGCCGCTGCTGAAGCTGATGAAGCGCGGCTCTTCCGGCCATCAGTTTCTGCGGATGCTGGAACGGATTCGGGCCGGCGTTCCCAACGCGTCGCTGCGGACCTCGATGATCGTGGGTTTTCCGGGCGAGACGGAGGACGATTTCAAGGCCCTGATGGATTTCGTCAGCGCCGCCGAGTTCGATCACCTGGGGGTTTTCCTTTATTCGAATGAAGAGACCAGCGGCAGCTTCGCGCTCCCCAACCCGGTGCCTCCGCAAGTGGCGCGCCGGCGCCAGCGGCAGTTGCTGGCACTACAGCGCAAGATTTCGCGGCGCAAGCTGCGCGCGCGAATCGGGCAATCGCTGGCGGTGCTGGTGGAAGGGCGTTCCGAGGAGACAGACCTGCTTTTCCAGGGGCGGACCGAGTGGCAGGCCCCGGAAATCGACGGGGTGGTGCTCATCAACGATTTCGAAGGCACCGAGCCCGTGCCGGGCGAGTTCCGGTGGGCCACGGTGACAGACGCTTCCGACTATGACTTAGTGGCACGACTGGAATCGCGTGCGTTTGCTGAGGGTCTCCCGCGGAAGGCGCCGGCAAACGACCGCGCGGGAACCGGAACGTTGGCTGCCGTTTCGAGTGGACTGGTGAACATTCAGGCGGCGGCAGTCGCCGGCCGGTGAGGGTTTAAGACTAAGGGTTGAGCCAGATGCGGTGCCCGATCTGTGGAAAAGAGGCGGCCGGCGAGGGCAACTCCTTTCGACCCTTTTGCACTGAGCGCTGCAAGCTGATCGATCTCGATAACTGGTTGCAAGGCCGCTATCGGATCTCGACGCCAATCGAGGATCACGACGACGCCGAAGAAGCGGCGGAGGCGGCGGAAGCGATGAAGGCCGACACCGTTGAGTAGAAGCGTGACTCAGCAGCGCCGAGGGTTGGCCGTCTGGATCGCCACCTGCGGTCCCATCGGCGACATTCCGATTGCGCCTGGCACGTTCGGGTCAGCCGTGGGCTTGGTATTCGTGGCGGCGCTGGCGCAACTGCCGCTGAATGGGACAGCTCGGACGACAGGGTTGGCAGCGCTCGCCTTGGTTACCCTGGCCGTGGGCGTCTGGTCGTCGGGCAAGGCAGAGGAGTTCTTTGGCCGGAAGGATCCGGGTCAGGTGGTGATCGACGAAGTGATGGGTCAGATGGTCACATTTCTCTCCGTCTCCTATCGCGTCCGGCTCACTTGGAAGTGGCTGCTGGCCGGGTTCGTGCTGTTCAGGATTTTCGACCTCCTCAAGCCCCCGCCGGCAAGGAACCTGGAGCGGTTGCCGGGTGGTTGGGGCATCATGATGGATGATGGCGCGGCGGGGCTTTACAGCCTCGTCGTACTCTCGGTCTTCAGGGTTGTATTAAGATGAGTCTCTGGAAGAAAGCTGGCGATTCAGGTCGGGCGATGCAAAAGGGCGGAGACGCGGCGGCGGAGAAGACCGGAAAGGGGAAGCCGTCGATCGAGCAGGTGGCGCCGCGCGCCGCCATTGCCGGAGGCGAAATCACCTTGCGTGGGATCGGTCTCACCGAGAACGGCCGCACGCGCCCCTTGGTGCGGTTCGGCGATCTGCCGGGCAGCCTGCTGCTGAGCTCTCCTAATCACCTGGTGGTCCGCGTACCCGACGGTGCGACGAGCGGCCAGTTGACGGTGGATACCGGCAAGGCGGTGAGCGCCCCGGTGGCGGTAGCGGTCGGCATCACGGTTGCGGAAAACCTCCATCCGGTTGCCAATCCCGCCGTGGACGCTGCCGGCAGCGTTTTTACTACGTTCAGCGGGAGCCGCGGGCAGAAGGTCACCACGTCGGTTTTCAGGGTCGACCGCAATCACGCCCCGCGTGGTTTCTTGAATGACCTGATGAATCCCACCGGCCTGGCGTTCGATCGCGAGGGCCTTCTCTATATCTCCAGCCGCCACGAGGGCACGATCTATCAGGTGACGGCGCAAGGGCATCGGACCCTCTATGCGGAGGGCATGGGAATTGCCACCGGCATCGCCTTCGACGGCGCCGGAAATCTCTACGTCGGCGACCGCAGCGGCACGATCTTCAAGATCAGCCGCGACCGGCAGATTTTCGTTTTTGCTACCCTCGAGCCGAGCCTGGCCGCTTACCACCTGGCGTTCGGGCCCGACGGCCACCTCTACGTCACCGCCCCCACCACCTCCAGCTTCGATCATATCTACCGCGTCTCGCCTGCCGGAGATGTGAGCAGCTTTTACCGTGGCCTGGGAAGGCCGCAAGGCCTGGCGTTTGACGCGGAAGGGAACCTGTACGTGGCCGGCAGCCTGGCCGGGCAGCGTGGCGTCGTGCGGCTGACGCCCCAGGCCAAGCCGGAATTGTTTGTCTCCGGCCACAGCATCGTGGGGCTGGCGTTCACGCCCCACCGCTCGTTGATCCTGGCTACCAACAGCTCTCTGATCGAGTTGCTGCTGGGCATCGAGGGCAAGCGTCTAATGCAGTGACCAGTGACGAGTGGCGAGTGACGAGTTGAAGACGGTAGTCGCCGCTAGCCACCCCTCCCTCGTCACGGCTCTCTAATTTGGCCCTCTTTACTGGTCACTCGTCACTGGTCACTGCTCCTAAGATGGACGCTGAAATCATTGCCGTCGGCTCCGAGTTGCTCACGCCCTACCGGCTGGACACCAACTCTCTGTTTCTCACCCAGAAGCTTAACTCGTTCGGGATCGAGGTGCGGTTCAAGACGGTGGTGGGCGACGATCGCGTGCGCCTGGGAGAGGCTTTCCGCGCGGCGTTGGCGCGCTCGCAGTTGGTGATCCTGACGGGCGGCCTCGGCCCCACCGAGGACGACGTCAACCGCGAGGTAGTGGCCGACGTGCTGGGCCGCCCGCTCTGCGAGGTGGAGGAGATTCGACGCCACCTCGAAGAGCGCTTTGTGCGCCTGGGGCGCACCATGTCGCCCAACAACCTGCGCCAGGCGTTGGTTCCGCAAGGCGCGGACTGGCTGGAGAACCCGAACGGCACGGCGCCGGGACTCTGGATCGAGCAGGACGGGCGCATCGCCATCCTGTTGCCGGGCCCGCCGCGCGAACTGGAAGCCCTCTTTGACACGGCCTGCCTGCCCCGCCTGCAGCGCATCGCCACCGGCCAGCGGCTCCGCAGCCGCGTCTACAAGGTGGTCGGCCTCCCGGAGTCCGAGCTCGACCAGCGCATCGCTCCGATCTACAAGCCTTACGACAACCCAACGACTACCGTCCTAGCCGTCGCAGGAGCGATCGAGGTCCACTTGCGGGCGCGCGCGGGCAGCGACGAAGAAGCCGAGGCTTTGCTGGCGGAGCTGGGAGATAAGATCGAGGGAGTGCTCGGGGACCACGTGTTCTCGACGCACGGTGAGACGCTGGAGCAAGTGGTCGGCATGTACCTGGTGATGAAGCAGAAGACGGTGGCCACCGCCGAAAGCTGCACCGCCGGCTTGCTCAGCGAACGGTTGACACGCGTCCCGGGAAGCTCGAACTATTTCGTGGGCGGGGCCGTGGTCTATAGCAACGAGCTGAAGACCAAACTCGTGGGCGTCCCGGCGGAGCTCATCGCCGAGAATGGCGCGGTCTCAAAGCCCGTTGCCCAGGCTCTGGCGGATGGGATCCGCCTGCGCACCGGAGCTTCCTTTGGCGTGGGCATTACCGGCATCGCCGGCCCGGTGGGCGGTACGCCTGAGAAACCCGTGGGACTGGTGTTCGTCGCCCTGGCGGACGAGCGCGGGACGCAGGTGCGCGAGTTCCGCTTTCCCGGCGATCGCGAGCGCATTCGCTTCTGGGCCACGCAGGCCGCACTCGAGATGATCCGCCGACGGGTCCGGAGCTAGTGGTTGGCTAGTGACGAGTGGCTGGCCACCGTTGGTGCGCAAATGCCGATGCGGTTGTCTAGCCACTAGCCACTGGCCACTTGCCACTTGCTACTTGCTAAGCATGAGAGCCTTCGTCGCCATCGAGCTTCCTCCGGCGGTGCAAGGTGAGTTGCGCCGCCAACAGGCGGCGCTGCGCGCCGTCGCGCCTGAGGCGCGCTGGACCCGCCCGGAAGGTATCCACATCACGCTGAAGTTTCTGGGCGAGATCGATAGCGTCAAGGTTGACTCCGTAGTTAAGACATTGGCGGCGCTCGGGCCTTTCACCGGGTTTGAGATCGAGCTGAAGGACTTCGGATTCTTTCCCGATGCGCGCCGGCCGCGTGTCTTTTGGGCGGGAGTTCACGCGCCCGCCGGTCTCACGGACTTGGCAGCGCGCGTCGAGGAAGCGATGGAGGATCTGGGATTCGCCCCGGAGGAGCACACATTCACTCCCCACCTCACCCTGGCGCGATTCAAGATTCCGCGCTCCCAGCCCGACCTGGCTGCGGCGGTCGAAAAACAGCGCCACTTGAGCCTCGGCCGTTTCCACGTCTCGGAATTCTTTCTGTTTGAGAGCAAACTTTCGCCCCAAGGGGCTGAGTATCGGAAGGTGGCAAGGTTCCCGACGGAGGGAGTAGGGATTCGGGAGTAGGGAGTCGGGTCAGTGTTCAGGCTTGTTTCCTTTCCGTGCTCGCTGCTCGCGGCCCTGCCGGCGGGTTTGTCTCCCCGATTCCCTGCTCCCTGCTCCCTACTCCCCACTCCCTACTCCGCGCCGCTCACCACGCTGATCGCTTACCTGCTCGGCTCGATTCCTTTCGGCTACCTCATCGTCCGCTGGCAAAAGGGGATCGACATCCGCGCCACCGGCAGCGGCGGCACCGGCGCCACCAACGTGATGCGCAACCTGGGCATCGCCGGCTTTGCGGGCACCTTCGTTCTCGACTTCGCCAAGGGCTACGCTGCTATCTGGGCCACTTCCTGCCTCACCCACGCCGATCCGCGCTGGATTGCGGCGGCGGCGGTCACTGCCATCGCCGGGCACATCTTTCCCGTCTGGTTAAGATTTCACGGCGGCAAGGGCGTCGCCACCAGCGTCGGCGTGTTTGCCGCGCTCGCTCCTCTCCCTATGGCTTTCGTGCTGGTGATCTTTCTGGTGGTCCTGGCGGCCTGGCGATACGTCTCGCTCGGCTCCATCATTGCGACGGCGGCTTTTCCTGCTTTGGTGTATCTGCAGGTATGCCTCCTCGGGCGTCCCGCCAGGGTCATCGTGGTCGGAGCGGCGGGCGCCGCCGCCCTGATCATCGCCAGCCATCACGCGAATATCCGCAGGCTGTGGCATGGGACGGAGAACAAGATTGGAAGGCAGGCAGTGAAGGAGTGATGAAGGAATTGACGATTGCAGATTGACGATTGACGATGGCCTATTGGAAGCGCCGCCGACTCTTCTCTTTTAATCGTCAATCGTCAATCGTCAATCTGCAATCGGTAATTCTTCGGTCACCACAGCGCAAATTGCAGCACAAACAGCGCCGCGAACACGTAGGTCAGCACCGGGCACTCCCGCCCGCGCCCCGTCACGAGTTTGGCGACCACGTAGGAGATCAGCCCCAAGG
>Ga0335078_10008627_pt1 | contig 15142 bp, 19 predicted proteins | sample Lox_Sample_32_FD_206711 | JGI IMG/M metagenome (GOLD analysis project Ga0335078, IMG submission 206711) | Soil microbial communities from Loxahatchee National Wildlife Refuge, Florida, United States - Lox_Sample_3.2 | ecosystem: Environmental > Terrestrial > Soil > Wetlands | place: USA... | reverse complement strand
GCGGCCTGGAGGCCGCCGCAGGCTGAGACCTGCCCTACTCACTTGCTTCTAGTGAGACCCAGCGCGCGGATGCGTTTGTGCAGGTTGGTGCGCTCCATGCCCAGGGCGCGGGCGGCGCCGGAGACGTTCCAGTTGGCTTCTTCGAGGGCGCGGAGGATGTGGTCGCGCTCGGCCGATTCGCGAGCTTCCTGGACGCTGGAGCGGGGGGCGGGGTCGCGCTGGACGCGGATCTCGACGGGGATGGATTCGCGCGTCAGGCGCTCGCCGGTGGTGAGGATGGCCATGCGCTCGATGGCGTTGCGCAACTCGCGGGCATTGCCGGGCCAGGGGTAACTTTCAAGCACCGGATAGACGGAATCGTCCAGCGCTTTGGGCTTGAAGTTGTTGCGGGCGCAGAAGTCATCGAGGAAGTATTCGGCCAGCAGCTTGATGTCCTGGAGGCGCTCGCGAAGGGCGGGGACGCGGATGGGCACCACGCTGAGGCGGTAATACAAATCCTCGCGGAACTTACCCTGGGAGACCAGGCCGCTGAGCTCGCGGTTGGTGGCGGAGATGACGCGCACGGCGACGCGGATGGTCTGCTCGCCGCCGACGCGATGGAACTCACCTTCCTGGAGGACGCGCAGGAGCTTGGCCTGGGAGGCGGCGTGCAGGTCGCCGACTTCGTCGAGGAAGATGGTGCCGCTGTCGGCCAACTCGAACTTGCCGCGGCGGGCGCCGGCCGCGCCGGTGAAGGCGCCTTTCTCGTGTCCGAACAATTCGCTCTCGAGCAATTCGGTGGGGATGGCGGCGCAATTGACCTTGACGAACGGTCCGGCGGCAAAAGGACTGTTCTGATGGATATGGGCGGCCAGCAGTTCTTTGCCGGTGCCGGATTCACCGATCAAGAGGACGCGGGCGTCGGAGCGGGCGGCCATGCCGGCCTGGGCGACGGCGCGCTGGAAGGCGGGGCTGGAGCCGATCATCCGGGGGCCGCCGCCGACCAATTCGCGCAGGCGCTCGTTTTCGGCCTGGAGGCTCGAATGATCGAGGGCGTTCTTGACGGCCAGCAGGACTTTATCGCGGCCGAGGGGTTTTTCGAGGAAGTCGAAGGCGCCGGCGCGGGTGGCTTCCACGGCGTCGGCAATGGTGCCGTGGCCGGAGATCATGACGGCGGGCGCGGGATTGCCGTTCTGGCGGACGGAGCGGAGCAGATCGATCCCGCTGCCATCGGGGAGGCGCACATCGAAGAGGAAAGCGTCGGCGCGCCCGGCATCGGGGTGCGCGCGAAACTCGGCGGCGGAGCGGCACACGGCGATGCTGTAGCCTTCCCGCTCCAGGATGAGGCGCAGGGAGCGACCGATGTTCTCTTCGTCATCCACGATCAGGATGCGCTTGGATACCATTGGATGCGATGGGCAGCAGCACGCGGAAGGCGGCGCCGCCCAGTTCTCCTTTCACCAGCAGGATGTCGCCGCCCGTGAGGAGGGCGCCCTTGCGGGAGATGGAAAGACCCAGCCCCATGCCGCCCTTCTTGAACGAGATGGACGGCTGAAACAGCGATTCGCGGACCTGGTCGCTGAGGCCGGGGCCGGAATCGTGCACTTCGACGAGGGCATGGCCGTTTTGGGAGGCGGTAACGCCGAGGACGCGGCCGCCCGGGCCGGCGGCTTCGGCGGCGTTTTCGAGCAGGTTGGTGAGGACGCCTTTGACGAGGTCCTCGTCGGCGAGGGCGGTGGGATGGGCGGCGTCGAGGCGCAGATCATAGCTAACCTCGGGGTGGCCAGCCTTGAGGAACTTGATGCGTTCTTCGAGGAGCGCGTTGAGGTCAAGGGGTTCGGGGGCAACGGGAGGCTCGGCAGCGAACTGGGAGAAGGCGCGCACGCGGCGCTCGAGGCTCTCGACTTCGTCGACCACGATCTGGGCGGCCTGTTCGATGAAGGCGCGGTCGGAATCGCCGAAGCGGGCGAGCATCTCCTCGACGGTGAGGCGGATGGGGGTGAGGGAATTCTTCACCTCGTGGGCCATCTTGCGGGCGAGCGAGCGCCAGCTTGCCAGTTGGGTAAGGTAGACGAGGCGTTCGGTGCTCTGCTGGAGGCGCTCGGCCATATCGTTGAAGGCGCGGATGGCGCGGCCGATTTCGTCGTCGCGGCGGGCCTCGACGCGGGTGGCCAGGTCGCCGGCGGCGAGGCGGGAGAGGCCGGCGGTGAGCTGCTGGATGGGGCGGCTGATGCGATGAGCCAGGAAAATCAACAGGGCCAGGGAGACGAGCCACACGGACGCGGCGAGTAGCACGTAGGTGTAGGTGAAGCCGCGCAGGAGATCGCTCGACTGGCGCTTCTCGACGATCTGGCGGGCCTGGCGGTAATCCTGCGAGAGGCGGTCGAGGCGGATGTCGCCGAGGCTGGCGGACCACTGCCACACGTCGTGGCCGTGGCGGACGAAATAATCGATGCGGCTGCCGCCGGGGCCGGCGATCTGAAAGCGCTCGGGATCGCTGCTCGAGAAGAAGGTCCGCACGGGGGCGGGCCAGCGGGACTGGTCCGCCGCGGTGAAGCGGGTGGGGGGGAGGCGCCCGGAGAGGGCGTCATTCTTCAACTCGAGGCAGGCGCGCTGGTACAACTCCTTGCCGGTCTGCTGGAGGGAGTGCGAGAGGCGGTCGAGTTCCTCGGTGGAGGCATAGCGGAGGCTGCGGTCGAGGAGGGAGGTGGTGAGCCAGAGAGTGACGGCCAGGGGCACGAGGGTGGCCGCGAGGAAGATCCCGATCAGGCGATTGCGGAGGCGGTTCACGACGGCCGGGGAGCGCGGCCCACCAGTCTCTTCAGGTCCGCGAGGCGTAAGGGGCCGGCTTCCACGGTCCATTGCGGCTGCTGTGCGCGCGGGCGGCGGCTGAAGATTTCGATGAGGCGCGTGAGGTTGAGGCCGGAGTCGCCCAGGACCGCGGGTTCGTCGCGGGGCTCGGCGGCGCGCAGCTCGAAGCGCAGCCAGAAGGGGCGGTCCTGGGGAAGACCGGTGGAGCTGATGGCGATGTTATCCAGGCACCAAGCCTCGGCGGCAGCGGCGGTGAGGTGGGAAACCGTGCGCTGGCCTTCGCCGAGCTTGGTGACGGAGAACTTCTCTTCCCACAGGTCGTAACTGAAAACGAAGCGGCCGGCATTGCGGCGGAGGGCGGTGGCGAAATTATCGGTGGTAAGGGTCAACTGGGTGAGGAAGACGACGGAGAGGCCATCGTGCAGGCGGTCGAGCGGCTTGCCAGCCAGGAAGTGGATCTGGGGGGCGGCTACGTGCAGATCATCGCCGTCCCAGGTGACGGTGAGGGGAGCGACGGCGAAGGCGCGAGAGACAGGTATAGCGATGCCGGCCAGCAACCAGCGCCTCCGGCTAATCCGCACCGCTTGTTCAGGGTCGCTTGTGGCTCGCGCCATTCAATAATTCATGCCCACCATGAAAACGGGCTCGATGTGACCTTCCTTGACCGGAAACGCCAGCGCGGCGTAGAGGCCGTTCTGGCGAATACCGACACCGAGGGCATGCCGGAACACGGCTGTCTGCCCCTGATCCCATATTGCCCCAGTATCGTAGAAGACGTCGAATAAACCGTACCGGTACTCCACCGAGTTACAAATCATGCGGCTGCCGCCGAGCGGATCGAGCTCGAAGCGGTTCCAGCCGCGGAGCAAGGTGCTGTTGCCGAGCATAAAACGCTCAAACAACGGGGCGCGGCCGGCGATGAAGCCGACCGTCAGATTGTCGAGGACCTGATTGCGGCCCCAGAGATAGACGTATTGGGCGTCGCCCTGGTGACGGGTATAAGCGAAATCGCTGCCCAGAAAACCGGTGGCGGCGCGCAGGCTGTAACCGGCGTCCCACTCCTGCTGGTTCGCGCCGGAGGTCTCCAGGCGGCGATGGAAGCGCAGAGTGGCGACCATGGCGTTGGCGGACTCGGCGGGCGCGGCGGGAAGCTGTGGCTGGAGGGTTTCGAAGCTGGCTCCCAGGGTGAGGTCGAGAGCGGCCGCCGCGGCATGCGTGAGGGCGAAAGTCGCCAGCGGTTCGATGTTCTGGCGGGCGCGGTAGATGGCGGGAGCGCCGGGCGCGGATGCGGCGGTGACGGTAGCCGGGTCCCACTGGTCGTGATAGCTCTCGAAATCGAGGCGCACGCCCGCGCGGCCGCCAGCCAAATGGCGGAGCTCGTAGCGCGCCAGGACGCCGGTGTAACGCTCGAGCAGATCGTCACCATCGCTGAGGACGCCGGCAGTGAAGGCCTGGGAGCCGAGCACACCGGTGGCTTCGGCCGCTCCGGTAAATCCGCCGAAGGAGCTATACAGGATTTTCGGAGCCGAGAGTTCGAATTTGGCGGGGCGGCCACGGACCTCGAAGACGACGCGGACGTGCTGGGGGGTCTGGCCGCGCACGAGGCGGTGGGTAACGGCGCGCACGTGCAATTCGCGGCGGAGGCGGAGGGCCAGACTATCGAGCAAGGCGGGATTCAGTTTTTCACCCACCAGATGTTTGAGGTCGCTGCGCAAGCCGGTGCTGATATCGACCTGGGCGCTGCCGGCCAGTTCCACGCTCTCGACGGTATAGCGGGTGTTGACGTTCATGTTCTGGTCCGGGGAACCGGCCAGGAGCAGGCCGCTTGAAAGGACGCAGATCGAGAGCGCGCGGGCGAATCTCATGCGCGGCACCGTTGCAGGCCGCTGGCCAAAAGCAGACGGTTCAAAAGGAACGACTTCGACAGGCCTCGCCTGTGACCATGGTTCACAGGTGTGGGGACTGCGAGCCGCATGCATTTACGGTAGCACGGAGGAGGCGCAGGTTATTGAGGTTGGAAGGGCCCGCCGGAATTGCGGGCTACGGGAGCCACGGGTGAGCGGCGGGCGCCCGGTTCGTACTATAAGGCCTTAGCCAACTCGGCGCCGAAGGCGGTTTTGGGGGGCTGGTCTTTGCCGCGGCGGCCCTTGCGCCCGCCCCGGTGGTGCTGCTGGGGCCGCTCGGCCGGTTTACCGTCTTTGCCCTTGGACGGCTGCGCGGGGTTGGCGCGCAACAAGCGGTCTTCGAGCGGCGCGCGATCGAAGCGGCGGATGATGGCCTGCATCTCATCGGCGGTAGGAGCCTCGACGAAAGCGAAGCCCTTGGATTCCTGCGTTTCGTGATTGCGGATGACTTTAATGGAATCGGCCACCAAGTTCTCGGCGGTGAGCCATCCCTTAATATCGTCGGCGGTGACCCAGGTGGGCAGGTTGCCCAGAAAAACAGTGAAGTTCATTCAGTAATCTGATCTCTCCGGTGGTTGGAATTATGGCGATTCAAGGAAGGATGCCATCTAGATAGTACCAGACCGGCGCGCGGGATTGCAAACGAGTTTGGGGCGAGCAGCGGGACTGAAACCGGGAATGGGCGAAGCCAAGGGCCGAGTGATTTGTTATGATCTTGAGTTCGGAACTCGGGGGCTGCGGACGGCGTCGAATGTATTGCGCCGCTGACGGTGATCAGGTATACTCCGCTGATACCCACCGATTCTGTTGAGCGAGCATCCGCAGGAGGCAGCAAGTGCAGCATTCTTTACGACGGCTAACGGGGATCGCGGCCATGGCGCTGCTGGGCGCCGGATTGGGCCTGGCGCAGAACAGCCAGCCGGAGTCGCAGGGCCAGGCGGCTTCGACGAGCACGGCGACACGGAAGGGGAAGCAATACAAAGATCAGCAGGAGTACACGCTCTACAAATCTGTCAGCGAGGAACAGGATCTGCACAAGAAGCTGGCGCTGCTGAAGACGTGGGAGGAGAAGTATCCAAACTCCGACTTCAAAGAGGACCGCTTGAGGATCCTGCTGGACACCTACCAAAAGCTCGGTCAGGCGGCCAACATGGTGCAGACCGCCAAAGAGATCCTGGCGATCGAGCCGAAGGACATCACGTCACTCTATTGGATCACGTTCCTGACGCCGTCCTTAGCGAACACCAGCGAGGACGCGCTGGCGACGGGGACCAAGGCGGCCAACGGACTGCTCGCGGCGGAGAAGCCGCCCACCACCAAGGAAGCGGACTGGACCGTGGCGAAGGCGAAGTTCGACGCGGTCGCTTACAAGACCCTGGGTTGGGTGGCGATGGTGCAGAAGAACAACGCGCAGGCGCAAACAGAGTTCAAGAAGAGCCTGCAATCGGATCCCAAATCGGGAGAGGTTGCCTACTGGCTGGGCCAGGTGATGCTGGCTCGCTCAATCGCGGAGAAGAAGCCGGAGATGCAGTCGGAGGCTCTGTTCTACTTTGCGCGGGCGGCAGCTTACGACGGGCAGGGAGCGCTGCCTCCGGCGGGGCGGAAGCAGGTGAACGATTACCTGACCAAAGCGTACACACAGATTCACGGCGACACCTCCGGCCTGGCCGACATGCTGGCGCTGGCGAAGGCCAACGATGCGCCACCGGCGAATTTCAAGATCAAGACGGCAGCGGAAGTGGCGGCGGAGAAGGAAGAGGAACTGAAGAAGACCAACCCGGAACTGGCGCTGTGGCTGAACATCAAGGGGCAACTGCTGGCGCCGAACGGGCAGCAGTACTTCGACGGTTCCATGAAGGGCGCCGCCATACCGAAGCTGAAAGGCTGGCTGATCTCCGCCAAGCCGGACGTAAGGTCGAAAGAACTGCTGCTGAGCATGGAAGGCAAGGATAAGCCGGCGGACCTGACGCTGAAGCTGGTAGGCGAGGATGGCCGGACGCCGCTCGCTTTAGTCGGCAAGCCGGAGTTGGGCGACGAGCTGGAGTTCGACGGGGGGGTGGGGGACTCCTTCACCCAGGATCCGTTCATGGTGACGCTGGATATTCAGAAGAGCAAGATCACGGGGCTGAAAGAGGAAAAGCCGGTTGTGCACCACCGGCCAGTACACAGGCGAAAGTAGGCCGGCTTAGCCGTGCCGGGGTGCGCGGGAATCGCGCGCCTCGGCATTCATCAACGCCAGGCTGAAGACCAGCCGCTGGACCGGATTCAAAGGCTCCTGGCGCAAAGCTTCAAAATATTGCTGAAAGGTTTGCGCCGAGCGGCTGATGGCCCTTACGCAGACGTGGCGGCTTTGCGAGGCTCCCAATATGGTGGCCATCACCAGGGTGATCACTGCTGCTCGCATCCGCATACCTATAAGACGAATGAAAGGGCGGGGTGTTACGCGGGCGCCCGGCGTGTTAGAATGAAACAAGTTTCAACACTGGGCGACTAAAGTATTATGCCGTTGTACGAGTACAAATGCGCCCGATGCGGCGAAGTTTTCGAGGTGATTCAGAAGTTTGCGGACGCGCCTTTGCGGGAGCACCCGGGATGCGGCGGGGTGGTGGAGAGGTTGCTGTCGGCTCCGGCGCTGCAATTCAAAGGCTCCGGCTGGTACGTGACGGACTACGGCCGGAACGGCTCGGCAGGCAAAGAGAAACGCAAAAGCGATTCAGGGGATCACAGCAAGAAGGCTGAAGGATCCAAGCCCGAAGCCGCGCCCGCCAAGGAAACCTCCAGCACTACGAAGAGCGCGTAAAGACGCGGCCGGCGGCGGCCGCGACGAGGCTCATGGCGAAGCCGGCCACGGCATCGGCCAGGTAGTGATATCTTCCATAGACGGTGGCGGTGGCGATGAGGATCGCCAACACCAGGAGCAGGCGGCCCACCCAGGGTTTTTCCGGCAGGTGGCGGCGCATCGCGAATGCGGCCGAGAAGGCGCCGGCGACGTGTGCGCTGGGAAAGACGCTGGTGTGGATGCCATAGCCGCCCAGCATCCACCAATTGAAGCGCCGGAAGATGGTCAGGTAGGATGGGAAATCCTGGCCGCGAAAGACGGTGCGGGGCGGCTCGGACGGCCAGAGGGGATACTGGGCATAACACAGCAGCACTCCCAGGACGAAGACGAACAGGAACGGCGCCACGCGCGCTCTTCGCCGGTAGACATAGAGCATGGCGAGCGAAAACGGTGCGAGCGCATAGACCAGGGTGTAGGCAATTTCAAGAATGGAGGGGAGGACGGGGCCGAGGATCTCGATGGCAGCGTGCAGGCCGCAGCGTTCGAGGAGGAAGCGGTCCCAGACGATCCAGAGGTTCTCGAGGCGGGGGGCATGGGGCTGGGCGAACCAGCCGATCTCCCGGTAAGCCAGCAGCATCAGGGCTAGCGGGTACCAGTCGCGGATCACGCCGAGCAGCAGGCGGTGGCGCAGCGAGTCCACGGCCACCAGCAGGGCATAAGCGGCCAGCACCAGGGCATTGAGGAGAGGCGCGACGAAGGCGATAGGACGCGGCGCCGGAAGGGTCTCGGCCAGCACACACGTGTAGAGAAAGTAGGCTGCGAGGAGGTACTCGCAACGGCGGATTCGCAGGTGGGACCCGGTCAGCCGCGCGCGACGGCTTCCGCCCAGCGGCGAAGCCTGAGATCGCTGCGGGCGCTCCACGCGCCGTCCGGCACAGCTCGCGCGAGGGTGCGGAACTCGTATTGTTCCATGGTGGAAGCCACCGTGCCGTGCGCGCTTCTAAGCACACGCCCGAAGCCGATCAACTGCAGGGGACAGCGGTTTTCGAGCAACGCGGGCCAAGCGATTGACAGCTCGATGAACGCGCCGGGAGGCAAATCCTGATCGGTTACGAATGCCACACCGTTGCTGCTGAGGTTGATGGTTTTGCCGCTACCCACGGCGATGATTCTATCCTGTTCCAACACGCGGTAGCGGATTTCACGCTCCATGATGAAACGCCGCTTCGCCCTCCGTTCGACCGTCACATCCGATTTTGCAGGTCCCATTTTTGTATTCCGTCACCACCGTTTGGATACGCCCACTCCACGCGGAGTCCTTCGTAGGGAACGGCTGTCGACCACACTTGGGGAGACTCACGTTCAGGCCAGCCAGAGGTGCGCGCCTGTCGGCAGCCTTTAATCTCCAATAGGATAGCACCTTGAGGAGGCAGCTGTGGGCGCTAACTTCAGTCAACAGCGTAAGGAAGAGTCCTAAGGGTTCTAATGCGGCCCTGGGAGCCAGCACTGGCTCCGGCAGCAGGTGTTGGGTCCTGGGCGCTGGGTTCTGGCGGACTGGCCTCTGAACGGGAGGGCACTGGTACAGCATCCAGCGAACGCTGGATTGAAATCGGCTGGGACTTCTGCCCGGCGAGAAGGTCACTGGCCGGAAGGCGAGGGAGTCTGAAGTCAGAAAAAAGACCGGGCGCCCGTTAGAGCGCCCGGTTGAGGAGCACCTGCAGGCCGCTCGGAGGATTCAACCTGCAGGGGTGGAGGAGACCGTCAATCAGCCGAGCAACCCCCCATGTCCCAGGCAGCCGACTTCCCAGCCTGAGACGCGATACCGTGCCAGCAGTGGTGGCAACACGAGGTCCACCACGTTGGGCTTGGCGGAGCGGAAACATCCCGGAGCGGAGATCATCGGGATATCGTCCTTGTACGCCAGGAGGAGGAGATTTCCGGGTTCCACGGGCGCCAGGAACCTTTCCAAGTGGCCGCCGATTTTTTCCATCGCCTGCCCGACCACGTCTTCGGGGCCAGCCGGGGCGGTCGTCGAGGCGATCAAGATCACACAAGGCCGGGTGCGCAGCAATTGCTGCAGGCCCCGGCCCACGGAGGGTTCATCCTCCGTGCAGGAGAGGACCGCGTTGGCGCATACGCCAAAGCGTTCGAGCCGCTGGCGCATGATGTTCTCGAACAACTGCCGGGCGCGGTCTCCGCTGAACGCATCGGTGTACAAAACTCCCACAGTGGGATTGCGCATGGGGCGGGCTTGGAGGATGGGACCGCGCTCCTTCACAATTCCGAGGACAGCGTCCAACTGCGCGCGAGAAACCGCGAAGGGCGCGCTCTTCACGGTAGCGACCCGCTGGCCCGGCATGGCGAAACTGAAGTTCAGCGCGGTGGCGATGACCACACTGGCGGTACAGTTGATCTGCTTCAACAGATCGTCGTCCACCAGCACACAGCATTTTTCGGTGGCTTGCAAGTTGGCGCGGCCACCCGCCGCCAGGCGGACTTCAAAGCTGCCGCAGGCCATTTCGCTGGCTACCGCGCAGACCGCGTCGTCCTCGCCGACCTCGCCCTCTTCCAGTTCCGTGACCCAGATGGTTTCCAGGCCTTCGGACTCGAGGACGCGGATATCGTCGTCGCTAATCACATGGCCCTTCGCCAATAACTTCTTGCCACCGGGACGAAAGACGGTGCAACACAGCACCCGGCCATTCGATGATTTCACATCAACCGTTTGGGCTCGCATGACACCTCAATCAAGATAATTAAAGATTTCTTTATCCTGTTTCAGAGTATAGTACATTTGGCGTAGGATTTCACATCAGATTTGCAGAGGCTCTTTTGGGGGTATATTTTTCATACCCCAATTTGGGGGTAATGGCTTACGCGATGCGCACGACTGGCAGTTGGATCAGCCGCAGCCCCTCGTCGTCGTGGTGGTGAGGGAATTCCCGGTATTCGGGGCGCAGAATCCGCATCACAGCGATCTCGTCGCAGCACTGGAATTTCGGGCAGCGGAGGCAGTCTTTCCAGGCCTTTAGCGGCAACTCGCCGCGCTCCACTTCGGCGAAGCCCATCTTGCGAAAAAAGCCTGGCACATAGGTGAAGGCGAATACGGCATCGAGCGCATAACCGGAGGCCTCTTCGACCAGGGCTTCGATCAGCCGCCGGCCGATGCCGTGAGTCTTGGAGACCTCAGCCACGGCCAAGGAGCGAATCTCGCCGATGGAAGGCGTATAGAAATGCAGCGCACCGCAACCCAGCAGCCGGCCGGCGGAGAGGATGACGGTGAAGTCGCGGATATCCTCGGAGACTTCCAATTCGGTGCGCGGGAGCATGATGCCTTGGGCGGCGTAGCCGTTGATGAGGTCGAGGATGGGGCGGATGTCGCGCATCCCCGCTTTGCGGACGGCCAAGTCGCGCGGCGCTCCGGACTGTTCGGCGATGGCGTCTTCGGTAAGACCGCTGATCATTGTGCGCATACCTCCTGGTCGGACAAGCGCGTCCCTATATTTTCGCCGGACAGGATACGTCCGACGACACCCTCGGCGTTTCCGGCGGCGATACGCACTTCCGGCACGCCCTGGCGAAGGGCGGTGGCGGCGGCGTTCAGTTTGGCCAGCATGCCGCCGGTGGCGATGCCCTCGGCGATCAACGACTGGCTGCGCTCCAGAGTGACATGCGAGAGGAGCCGGCGGCCGGTGTCGAGAACGCCTTCAACGTCCGTGAGGAAGATGAGCTTGTCGGCGCCCAACGCAGCGGCACAGGCGACGGCCATCTGATCGGCATTGACGTTGTAAATGCGGCCATCGCGGCCGCCCGCCACGCATGCGACCACGGGCAGAAATCCGCCGGCCAGCAACGCATCGAGGAGCGCCGGGTTGGCCTGGGTTACGCGTCCGACGCTGCCCAGCGCGGGATCCATCTCCTCGGCTTCCACGAGGCCGGCGTCAATTCCGGAGATGCCAACGGCGCGGCCGCCGGCGCGGTTGAGCGTGACGGTGAGTTGACGGTTGACGCTTCCGGCGATCACCTTGACGACCGCATCGAGAACCTCAGGGGTGGTGACGCGAAGTCCATTGACGAACTGGCTCGAGATGCCGTGCGCGCTGAGATAGCGGGTCATCTGCCAGCCGCCGCCGTGCACCACAACGAGCGACACCTGGCGCGCGGCGTCCGCGATCTGCCGGGCCAGGCGCTCGCGGGGCTCGTTTTCATCGAGCAGCGTGCCGCCAATTTTGAGCAGCACCTTCACAGCAGGCCCTCGGTTTCGGGATAGCCCAGCAACAGGTTCATATTCTGGACGGCCTGTCCGGCGGCGCCTTTGACCAGGTTGTCGATGGCACTGACGACCACGGCGCGGCGCGTGGGTGCGTCCACGATGACGCCGATGTCGCAGAAGTTGGTGTGCGCGACGGCGTGCAAGTCCGGCAGGTGCCCAGCGGGGTACAGGCGGATGAAGGGTTCGCCGGCGTAGCGTTGCGTGTAGACGGCCAGGAGATCCTGCGCGCTGGCCGAGTTTTGCACGCGGAAATAGATGGTTTCGAGGATACCGCGATCGACCGGTAAAAGCTGCGCCGTGAAGCTGAGCTCGCGCTCCTCGAGGCCCGAGATGAGGAGCACTTCCGGGACGTGGCGGTGGTGCAGCACGGAGTAAGCCGAGAAGTTGCCGGTGACTTCGCAGAAACTGGTGCGGTGGGAAGGCTTGCGGCCCGCGCCGCTGACGCCGGACTTGGCGTCGCACACGATGCCGGCGGCGCGGTCGATGACGGCGGCTTCCACGAGAGGCCGGATGGCCAGGTTGGCCGCGGTGGGATAGCAGCCCGGATTCGCCACCAAGCGCGCGCCGGGGATGCGTTCGCGGCAGAACTCCGGCAGCCCGTAGGCAGCCTCGGCCAGCAGTTCGGGCTGCGTGTGGGCCTCTTTGTACCAGGCGGCATAGGCGGCCGGTGTAGGCAGGCGGAAGGCGCCGCTGAGGTCGATGACCTTGGCGCCGGCCGCCAGGAGATCGGGCGCCAGTTGCATGGAGACGTCCGGCGGTGTGGCCAGGAAGACGATGGAGATGCCCTCGTCGCGCACGGTTTCGGGCGAGCAGGGAGCGTGGCGAGGCGCGCGGGGACCTGCGACAGCCGGGTGGGCGGCGGAATCTTCGCGGTGATCGAGGAGCAGGGGCGTGATGCGGGGGTGGTGTTGGAGGATGGAGGCCAATTCGGCTCCGCTATAGCCGCGATATCCGACGATTCCAGCGACGGGGATGGGCATGGTTGTTTATGCAACCTATTGAATAATTATACTACAGGTATCGACGCCCAACTTCCCTCGCCGGAGTTTGCAGACGTCGGCCTTGTCTGCACCGTCCGTTTTCATCGCGTTCGACCGCACCAAGTCTGGTTGTTAGACGACATCGAAGGGTACCGCCTCGAGGCATTGATGGTTTTGGACTTCGGCCAAGGCAATCAGAACGAGTGAAAGGAGGAGACCCGAGGGATGTCGTCACCAGATTTAGCCGATGTGCGATCGGTACGCAAAACTGCCGAACGGACACCATCAATCGACGCCCACGCCAGCGGCACGGACAAAATCTGAAACACATGCAGGTGCGGTGCTTTGCGGCGACCGATCCGGGCGGGAAAGCGCACTGGCGGGAGACGAAGAGGGGCAGTAACACGCGGGTGTGCGCGTGTACCTGTGGCGCTCGAGGCTGCGAAATGAGCGGTGAGCCGCGCCCGCGGCGGACAGTGGAGGAGCAACCGGGCATTGAAAAGAATGTCTACAGCCTCACGGGGCTTGAGGCTGCCGATGCGGCCGGTCATCGCTTTAAACGGTGACTATCAGCTTTTCCCTCACCGGCTGGCCAGGGGCAAAGGGATCTTCAGGAATTTCTTCGTGGTCTTTCAGCAGGCCGCGGATGTGGCAGGTGACGGCGTCCCTGGCCTCTCCCGAGCCTCCGATGGCGTTCGACCATAGGAAACAAGGCCGGGCAAGGCAGGCACGATGACCTGATAGCCGCCTTCTTCCAATTGCTCGTAGATCACGGTGTAGCCGTATTCGGCCATGGCAGAACTCCCTTGTTTAATTGTCGCTGATCAATAGCCATGAGTGGAAGTTGCGGAGCGGAGGTCTCCAGGCGCGTGCGGCTAGCCTACCGCTCCGAGACTGACTTCTCCGCCAGTTCGCCGATGATGGGAAGCGAGTAGGCCTCCTCGTGGCTGGCCTTGACGATCATGAAGATGGACACGCCCAGCAGCACGGCTTCGATGATGCCGTTGATGTGCAGATGGGGGATTTCCGAGAAGACGGGCTTGAGGACCCAGTCTTCGATGAGCCAAGCCACGAAGAGATACAGGCCCTGGAACGCGTGGAAGCGCACGGTACGGTTGGTGCGGAAGCGCTCCGAGGCGAGCACGATGATGGAAACGATCCAACCGAGTCCGGGGATGTAGCACAGGATGGAGGCCGTGCGCGGCGTGATGGAGGAGAAGGGATCGGTTGGAGTCTTGGGAACAACAGGCTGGCGCGCGCCGCACCTGGCGCAAAAGGCGTCCGTGGCGTCCACGGGGTTCCCGCACTGGCTGCAAAAGGGCATCCGTAACTTGATACGTTACGCCAAGGGCCGATGTTCCGGCAACCCTGTGGCGCGCAAGTACTTGCGGCCCGAGCCCGGCAGCCAGCCCGGGAATCTGGAGGGTAACGCGAGGCGCCTCACTGCACCTGGAACGAAACGGTGGCGGTGTGGTGTTCCCACGCCAACTCGAGTTTGCCGGAGTTCGCGCCGGTCTCGGAGAGTGTCATCTTATAGACCTCGACGAGGTCGGGTGGCGTACCCATGGTCATCTTCACGCGGCCGAGGTCATCGGCCTTGTTGTAGGCCAAGCCCCACTCGCCGGTGTCTTTGCTGACGATCAGGTCCCACTGGTTGGGGTCCTCAATATTGACGAAGAGGGTGTAGTTGCCGGCCGGCACGTGCAGGCCCTGGATATCGAGGGCGGCATCGGTGTGCAGGGAGGTGGCGGCGTTGGCTCCGGCGCGCCAGACCGGGTAGGTCTTGTCGTGCGAGATCAGGCCGCCTGGGCCGAAGATCTGCCGGCCGCGAACGGAAGGCGCCGAATACTTGATGGTGATGGTCTTGCCGGCAATGGTGACGGAAGTCTGGGCCGGCGGGCTCTTCTGGGCGAATGTCGGGCTCGCCATAAGGGCGAGGGCGGCGCAAAGCAGAACGTATTTCGTCATGGGCTTCTCCTATTGCGGATTTTTGGGAAAGGGCGTCGGTCAGCTCGCGAGGCCAGCGCGAAACTCCCCACAAAACTAGCCTACTCCAAAAGGAATGGTGCGTTCAGACACCGGAGGGATTGTGGGGCAGGGCAAGGTGCTGATGATCTCCCTGCCGGCGCTGTGGCTGGTCATTCAAGGCGCCAATCCGGACGGCCTCGTTCCATTCACTCCAAGCTTATCGCTACCTTAGCGCGGCATGCCCTTGCTCAACGTAAGCCATCGCATCGGCGGTGCGACTCAGCGGATAACACTGATCGATCACCGGAGTTACTCTTGCGGTTGTCATCAGTTGGCATAGTACCGCCAGGTCGTCTTTTCTAAGCTTCGCGACAAAGAAGATGAACTTCCTGGGCAGGAAGGGCGGCCAGGCAAGCGCCTTAAGGATACGGGCGAAGGCGGCCCATAT
>Ga0335078_10008626_pt1 | contig 15143 bp, 16 predicted proteins | sample Lox_Sample_32_FD_206711 | JGI IMG/M metagenome (GOLD analysis project Ga0335078, IMG submission 206711) | Soil microbial communities from Loxahatchee National Wildlife Refuge, Florida, United States - Lox_Sample_3.2 | ecosystem: Environmental > Terrestrial > Soil > Wetlands | place: USA... | reverse complement strand
TGAGGGGCGAGGCGGTGGAGGAAGCAGGGGCGGAAGTAGCGGGCAGAGGGGCGGAGGGAATCGGGCGATCGGGCGATTGAGTGATTTCATGATTGAAAGAATCCATCTCGACGAAAGCGGCGATTCATTCGCTCAATCCCAAATCGCCCCATCGCCCGCTCCCTCGATCGCCCGATCACCCGATTATGGCAAGCGGAAGCCGGCGATCGACCGGCATTTCGCCTGGGAGCTCTTTTCGACCGGGCCGACCGTCCGGCGCAACGGCAAGAAACTTTATCAGCTTCCCGTGGCGCTGTGCGGCAGCTGGGTGAAGGACGGCCGCCACTTTTCCATCAGTCCCAGGGATCTGCGGGACATGATGGAGAATTTCGACAAACGCAAGAACGACATGCTGGTGATTGACTACGAGCACGCCAGCGAACAGCCCGAGGTGGCGCGCGGCGGGCCGGTGCCGGCCGCAGGTTGGATTCACGAGTTGTTTATCGACCACGTCGCCTCCGCGGCGCTTGCCAAGAACGGTGGGGACGAAGTTGTGCTGAAGGCGCTCGTAGAGTGGACGCCGGAGGCTAGCGGGCTGATCGAATCCGGCAGGTATCGCTTCTTCTCGCCGTCGATCGACTGGGGCGCGCGCGACAAGGAAACCGGAAAGCCCCAAGGCGCGACGCTGACCTCGGGCGCGCTGACGAATCATCCGTTCCTGGAGGAACTGCCGCCCCTCATGCTGACGGATCTGAGGGCAGCCTCGCCGGCGGGAAGCAATCGCGGAACCGGCGCCAGCCGGGAGCGGGGATCTGACAAAGGAGAAACCACCATGGAGATGAAGAGACTGAGCATTCGCAGGCTCGAAGACGGGCCCCACGCCGGCCATCACGCCGTGTTTTACGGCGACGATGTGGTCGGTTACATGACCGACGAGGACTTCACCAAGTACGCCCAGAAGCACCTGGCAGGCGGCGCCAACGCGGCCGGCGACGGGATCCAGGCGGGAGAGATTCAACCGGATGAGGCGTCGCTCTCCATGCTGTTCGCCAAGCGGGTGGGCGCGCCGGGTGCGGGTCTGGACGACATCCGCGGGCTCATTGAGGCGGGGCGCCTGGGGCGGGCGCAGCAGACGGAGGCGTCGTCGCGAAGGCTCGTCCTGAGCGAGGTCGTGCGGGACGGCCGCGTGCGTCCGGAGCGGGCTCTCGAGCTGGCGCGGGATCAAAAGATCTCCCTGGCGGACTACGTGGCGGTGCAGTCCGCTGAACGGGCGCTCGAGCGCGCCGTCGATCAAGGCAAGATTCTGCCGCGCGACCGGCACTTCTACTTCCGCGACGCCCTGGAGCGTCCGGCGGAATTCGCGGCATTCGTCGAGCGCGCCGCTCCGCTGGTGAAGCTCGGCTCGGAGGGCATTGGCTCCGGTGAGGCTGTGCCCATCGATCAGGAGGTCGACCTGGGCGTACGCCGTCTGATGAGCGAGCACAAGATCTCGTACGGCAAAGCGCTGAAGGCGCTCTTCCGCGAACATCCGGCGCTCGAAGCGCGCTATCGAACCGCGCATAGCCACAAAGTCGAAATCGGCCCGCCGACGGAGCCCGCGGTCAGCGCGGGGATCACGCAGTAAAAGAGTCGCGAGCCTCAGCGGCGAATCAGCGATGGAACCCAGCGGGGCAACGGGTAGCTGAAGACGGAAAATTGGAGGGAATATGGCAGGAGCAACCAACGGTCTGGCACTCGGGTTTCGGGCGGACGCGAACGTGAGAATCAGCAAGTTCACGGCGCTCGTGCAGTCGGTGGCCAATCCGTCGACGCAGTCACAGCAATTCGCGGCCGTGCCCGCGGCCGCCAACGCACCGGGCGTTCTTGGCGTGACCCTGGAGCATTTCGTGGAGCCGAACTACTTCGTGCCCCAAGGAACGAACCCAACCACGGTCACCGGTACGCCGCCGACGCTTTACAACCTGCAGAATCGGGGTCTGACGCTGCAGGTGAATGGCGTCGCGCGGTGCATCGCCGCGGGTCCCATCAATCAAGGGCAGCTGGTCAACATTGCGGATCAATTTGGACGAGTGAAGGCCGTGAACGAGGCTGCGGGTACCACGGTTTATCCGGTGGGAATGGCACTGCACGGCGTCACCAGCGTCAACGACGTCGTCCAAGTCGAGTTGAACTTCGCGCAGACCAAAGTGTAGGGAGGAAACATGGCAGACATCAGCCTGCAATATTTGGACCAGCCGCTGAATAACGTGAGCGTCGGCTATCGAAACGACGACTATTTTGCCGAGCGGCTCTTCCCGGTTACGCCGGTCAAGAAACAGAGCGGACGCTACTGGGTATTCGGAAAAGAGAAGTTCCGGCAGTACGAGACGATCCGGCACGCTCGCGCGGAGGCGCGGGAGATTGCGCCCTGGTCGCTTTCGAACTCGCCCTACTTCTGCGATGACCACTCGCTGAAAGACGCTATCTCGGATGAAGAGTCGGCCAACGCGGAGGGCACCGATCTCGAAGTGAACACGGTGGAGAATCTGACGGACGCTATCTTGCTCGATTTCGAGATACGAGTAATGAATCTTCTCATGGGGCCGAGTTCAACGGTGCCTAACACGACGCTGTCGGGCACCACTCAGTGGTCCGACTTCGTGAACTCAGATCCGATCGCCGCCGTGGAGGCGCAAAAGACCGTAATCAAGCAAGCCATCGCGCAGACACCCAACACGCTCGCAGTGTCTTACCCGGTCTATTCGACGCTCCGCCAGCACCCGAGGATCATTGATCGTTTCAAGTATACCCAGGTCGGCGTCCTCCAAGCGGATCACCTTAAGAGCGCCTTCGACGTCGACAATTTCTGGGTGCTGGGCGCCGAGTACGACACCGCGACGGAAGGACAGCCTCCATCGCTTAACTTCGTTTGGGGCAAGAGCGGGCTGCTGGCCTATATCCCCGAGGAACCGCGACTTCGGGAGCCGGCTCTGGGTTACACATTCCGTTGGCTCTTTGGCGCACCGCAATTGGGCGGCACGCTCACCAAGCGCTACCGCGTGGAGCACCGAATGGCGGACGTGATCGAAGTGCACCGCTACGACGACATTCAGATCGTGGCACCTCAAGCCGGATTTGTCTTCCTCAGCGCCACGCAGTAGCGCTTAGGTGAGCTGAGAATCAGCCACCACTCTCGAGGTGGAGGGTAAGCGATTCGTGGAGGTTGCAATGCCGAATTACAGGGTTCTCCGTCCCATCGAGCGCAATCAGAAACTCTACTTGCCCGAGACAAGGACGGGGCCGGAAAAGGTCAAGAGCGTCGGTCACGGGCAGGATATTCCGGTCGATGCCTCCGGAATGATCGAGCTCGATGAGGAAGAGGCGCGGAGTTTCAGAGACGGCCAGATCGAGGCTATTCCAGAATCGGCGGAGCCCGGCGGTTAGCCGAAGCGCGTAAGAGGCTAGCCGGTCCGCAGTTCTACCAAGTGAGGCAAGTGATGGCAGGAATCAGTGTGACACCGACTTATCGCTATCTTGCTCAGACGTATCAGGGAGTACCCATCCGACAGGCCCGCCTTGTGATCGCAGGTCTGGTCACGGGGGCGAACACAGTGCCGCATGGGTTGGCCTCGACGCCCATCAGCGTCTCCTACGATCCAGGAGCCGCGGGACTTTGGGGTGAGACGCAGCTACCGGACAAGACGAATCTGTACATAACGGTAGGCACTGGCGGAGCGACGTCCGGCACGGCCTACGTTCAGTATTGAGCCGCTCGGTCGGGCTGGGGCCACAAGAATAGGTTCTAAGCCACCGAACGAAGAAGCGAGCGAACTTCCAATGTCGTACACCACTGTCAGTAACGTGGCCGGAATGTTCCCAACATTCAAGCGTGGGAACCCGCAGCAGAGTCCGCCGGACGCGCTCATTCAGACCTACATCGACGACGTGGCGGGCGACGTCGACGCGGTCCTGGAGCGCCGATTCAGCGAGTCCATTGGCGCAGCGCCTTTTAACGGCTCGCTTGCCGCTTGGATCGCGGCGCTGTCGACCGATGCCCAGAATGTGCTGGAGAGAATCAACCGATACGGGGCGGCAGCCCAGCTTGGCGAGACGCTCGCAAGCTTCGGTGTAGCCACGGCACGCGAGATTGCTCAGGATTGCGAGTCGCACTATAGCGAGCTACTGTCGGCCCTGAACGCTCGTGACAGGAGTGGGCATCCCAGGCCCGGCGGGCTCTATGACTACTTGTTCGATTCCATGGCGCAGACGGAGACACCGCGGGCCGCACTCGAAGGCATCGCCGGCGGGGATCAGCCAGCAGGTCAAAGACCTGCCGAAATGGGGTCGAGTCAAGTCTTCGGGAAGTTCGACCGCAGGGGCACATAGGGAGCAGAGTAAGATCTCGCGGCGACGCTCAAGAAGAACATGGGCGCTTGGCGACAGGGCAAGTCTGGGGCACGAGATGTTGGGATTAACGTTTCACACCGATACTGCTGTAGTTGACGCTGCCGTCGGAGCCCTGATTGGGAGACTCGATGGGCTGGCGACGACGGCTTCCAGCGACTGCTGGGGTGTCAGCAAACGCTATGTGAAGCGGTCGCACCCGGAGCGCGAAAATCGGCACGGGCAAGAGAGTAGCTCCAAGGACAAGCGTGATGGATGGGCTCAGACTGTCGCCGACAAACTCCTCGCCTACGTTCTGGGATGCGCTGACGAAGGCAGTGGAGGGCGAGGCGGCGATCTCTAAGGAAATTGTCGATTTCTGACTTCTGTCTATGGCCTACACACCACAATGGAACGCCCTATTTGCGAAGCCGGTGCTCAATCAGGCTATTGCGATCATCCAGCGTGATCAGGGCGCGGCCCTCGCGATCGTCAACCCGGCCTTGTCTCCGATCAACGAGTTTCACAAGGGCCCGGGGTTACGCACCGCGTTTCCCTGGTTGACGCTCTCTTTGGATGGGCTGACTTTCGCTGAAGACGTACAGGGTACGCGGCAGTCTCGACCGCGAATCGCGTTGGTGCTTGACGTGGGCCAGTTTGACCAGGAGTTGGCGCAGGACAACGCGCAGGACTACACCCGCATGTTGGACATGGTCATCACCACGGCCTCCGGCGCCGACTGGGAAACGCCACTTCCGATTTCACAGGAGACCGTGCTCAGCGGAATGACCTCACCAAACGCAAGCGGATCGGTGAAAGAGGTTTACGTCGAGTCCCATCGTTACAGCCTGGTGACACTCGAGGCGATTCAAACACCGGTGCTGCGCGCGACGCTTAACCTGGAATTCGTGCTGGACGAAGCCTGAGAACCGAGCCTGGATGTGAGGGACTATGGCAAGTTTCACGATTACGGTGCCGGACATTCATCAGGGTACGGGAATGTTCTGGCATGGAGTGGCGGTGCCCGGTGCGGGCGCACGCTTGTTGATCGATGCGAATGGTAATCCGATTGGCGGCTCCCCGAGTCCCATGGGCGCTTCCGACGGTGTGGCCACCTTCCACTTAGAAGCCAAGATTGAGGAGGTCGCAATTGACCAGGAAACCGCGCCGGTGGACGCGATCATGACAGCCGAATCCGCGTACATGGAATTGACCCTTAAGGAATCCGCATTGATGAAGGTCGCCACGAGCCTCGCCCACTCCACTTACACGTCGGGCACCGATCCTGGACTCCCCGCTGGCGCCCAGAATTACGAGGAGATTACCGTAGGAGGACTGGTGACGATTCCGCAAGCGGCGGTGGCCATAATTTCCCCGCGCCGGGGTTTCAGCTCTCCGGGCAAGTTCATGGTGGCCTGTCTTTACAACGCCTACGCCAAGAGTGCATTTCAGATCGGGTTCACTCGTGCCAAAGAGGCCACTTACAAAGTGCGGTTTGAGGGATTGGCGGTGCTAAGCCGTTTGCCGGGTGATCGGGTAGCTCAGTTCTACCGCCAAACATAGTTGGGCGGACTTCTCGGAGCGAGGATCGAAGAGGATTTGACTAGCGCGATGGATAGCGAAAACAAGAATGGGTTAGCATCCGCGGAGGATTTCCAGTCGGCGGCACGGGCTCGGGGCGAGGTGGAGCGCATCGTCCTGCCCAAGTCGGGTTTGAACGTGATGTTACGACGGCCGAGCCCTATGTGGTTCCTGTTTCACGGACTGCTGCCAGCCAGCTTGGCGGCACGCATCGCCGCCGGCGAGGTTCGCATCGACACCGTCCAAGACCTGCGAACCCTGGCAGATTGGATGGTGCCGCTGTTAAGCGAGGTCTTTGTGCAACCTCGTCTTACACTCGATCCGGGTCCGGGCGAGATCTCGCCTGACCTACTCGATCTGGAAGACGCGAGCTTTGTGATTCGATGGTCGGTGGGCGAGGTCGCTGCTGAATCGGGCGACCTCGCGGCCTTTCGCAGCGAGCGATCATCTCCTGCAAGTGGCGCAAGTCGCCGAAACCTGGCACTGCCGACCTAGCGATCTTCTTGCCATTGGCCAGCCTTTAGTGGCAATGCAGATCGATTTCGCGGCCGCAGTCGCGCTATGGCGCTGGCGGCAAGAACAGTCGCGGAGATAGGTGTACATGGTGCCGGAAGTCGCTGCCCAAAGTGGCGGGCCAGTCATTCTGAGCGCTAGCGAAGAGTCCCTACATTTGTCTTTTGCGGACACAAGGAAATGCCGAGATTCTTCAATAGCGCTCAGAATGACAGGCGCTTCGCGGCGCCTCACGACGTACGCACTCTGCAAAAGACTGGTGTGCGGCATGCTGGGCTGTCTCTCGTAACTTGCAGAGCATGCCAACCGAGGTTGTCCCTGTGGCTCAGAATCCTGTGGGCTTGCTGTTCAAGATTAACGCAGATCCTTCGCAGGCTCAGAGCGCGCTCGAGAGCTTCCGGGGCAAGACCGTCGAGCAAATGGAGTCCGTTCGCTCCGAATTCGCACTCGTGCAGCAGGGGCAATCCGAGTGGAGCAGCGATTTCCTGACCCAGACTTCGGCGGTTGGCAGCGCGCTTCTCACTCTGGGGCAGGCGGCGGCGGCCACCTTCGACCAATTCGCAGCCGGTCTGGGAAAGAACACCAGCACTGCGCTGGTCTATTCACAGTCCATGAGCGAGGCATTGGATCGAACGCTGAAGTCAACCACCGCATCGATTGCAGCCGAGGCTATCGTGCAGGGGTTGCGCTCGACAGCACTTGGCTTCTATCTCCTGGCCGTAGGTGATGCCGGAGGGGCTGGCAGCGCCTTCGAATCGGCAGCGGTTTGGGGAAGCATCGGCTCCGTGGCAGCCGGCATTGCCGCCGGAATCTCGGGAACGGGCGCGCCAGGAGCCCGCGGAGTCCGATCCGCTGTTTCTGGAAACTCCGGCTTCGCCGGTAGCGGAGCGCCGGCCTCAGCCCTCGCTCCCGGAGCGGCACCCGTTTCGCGGCCGGCCGGGAACCTGACAGTGACAATTATGGGGGATGCGGACGCGGCGAATTGGCTGGCAACCACGCTCAACGCCGGGGTGGCACGCGGCGTCACCCTGAATGCCACCAGCGTGCAAAAGAGTCCATACGCCGCCGGCTAAGGAATTCGGCGGGCGGAAGAAAGCCCGAAATTCAGAGTATCTGTTCTGGCCGGTTATGGCTTATCCGCAGATTGTGTATAACCCGGGCCTGGGGCCTGTGACGCTGCCATTCCAGCGGTCTCCGCGCAATGTGCCGGCCTATGAGTTTCGGGCCATGCGCCATGACAACATCGCTTCCAGCGGCGTGCGCGAGTCTGTCATCGAGCGTATCGACGCGTTTCTGACCCTCGAAATGGAATGGGTTGGAATCGGAACAGACGTGCAGGCCTGGTCGAGCTTCATAAGTTTCGCATTGGCGGGTGGACAGTTCGCTTACTACCCGGATGCTTCGCAGGTTGCTTTCACGAATTATTGGCTGGAAGACACGAACTGGACCGCGGGCTACAAGTCGCCGGGCCAGTATACGTTCAAGTTGAAATTCAGACAGGTGGTTAGCTGAAAAATGATCTCCGGCAATTCACCCTGGCAGGCAGGCTTGGCGCAGCTCCAGAAGCAGCCGCTCTACCAGTTGTACATCCCGGATTTCGAGATGCTTTTAGCCAGCTATTCACCGGTTGCCACCGGCGTGACCGGCTACAGCTTGGGTGCAGGGCCTACCGTCTCCGATTACTACCCAGGAGACTTCCAAGGCGACATGAAGGCCACGCTCAACTGGCTGCTGTCGCGTCGCGCCGGTGTGGCCGGGGCGTGGCAGGCTAATGCCAACCCCACCGAGTATCCTGTCTCTGCTTCGCCTGGAGCACCGCTGATAGCGACCACGCCGGCGCTGGCCGAGTGCGGGGTTCTCTCGATAAACGATCTTTCGGAGCCGCCGTTCACCCAAACACTCATCGAGAATCTCGCGGTGCTTCCGCCCTCCGGCCAGCCACTCGATACTACGGTCGGCCCCGACGGCTTCCCCGTGAACTACTCTCCTGTCAGTTTGCCCACGGGAACGCTGTTTTGTCCGCCTTTCCCGGTCAGTTCCGGGCAGATTACGGCCGCTTACAACAGCGCCGTGGCCGAATATCCGAACGGCGTGAAGCTATGCGACGGAAATACCTACAATGTCTTGAACGGCATGACCGTGTACGGCTACCTGTTAAATCTCTTCGCCACGCCAGGGCTTGCGCACATCGGAGATTACCGCGTCGACGTGTTCTCCGTGACCGACCAGTATTACTACCAGTCGAGTGCGCCCGGCACCAGCGTGCCGACGACAGGGCCGTGTGCGGGCGTCGTGCCCTCGCCGAGCGAGTTCCAATCGTTGTTAGTTGCGCAGGGCTCGAATGGGTTCTGGGCGGCGCAGGTGATCGGCCCCGGGGTGGTGGTGGCTGCGCTTTATCCGTCCAGCGTTCTGCAGCCGGGACCCGGATCGTATAGCTCATCTCTGCCTCCAGGCTGGATTTGCCACAGTAACACGGGGGTGGGCAATCGGCTCAATGGCTACTTCGCGCGCATCTACTCGAAAACCGACATTGAGTATCTGCAGGAAGACACCGTTCCCATTATCCTTCAGGATGACTACCACGCGCGGGTGGGATCTAGTGTGGTGCCCGCGCCCGGCAATTTGACCGTCCACATCCTCCAAGAAGGAAGCACGGACGCTCTGGTCTACACGTCGCTTGCGGCGGAGTCGGCCTTTGCGAAGCTGCCGCTTTCCTTTGTGGTTCCGGCCTCCGATCCGCTCTATGTTCCCGACCCAACCGTCACCAACGTTGCCGGACTGCAGTACCGGAGTTACATCTACGACTGCGCGCTCGGCATCATCACCTATGCGGCGTCAGGAAACTTCGTGGCGTCCGCTTCGATCATCAGCGAGCTAAACGGCATTTTGGTCAATCCGGGATTCATGGCCACTGCAGTGCTTGAGAACGCAGAGGATGGATCAACCGCTCGCTGGAGCTCCTCAGGCGGAACCATTGCCAACTTGCCCGCCAATAGTATGACCCCTGGGGAACCGCCTTATGGAACCGGCCAAGTGCTGAAATTCACCTCCGGAGCGTCAACCGCGACGTTCACTTTCACGGGGAACGGTTTGCCCGATCGCACCGACCCCATCGTCAGCTTCGAGCACTGGGAGCCTCCGAACGGTGGATCCAGTACGATCGACATTGGAGTCACCACCCGGTCGGGCAAAGTAACCGACATTCAAGTGAACGCGAGCGGTTCCGGCGCCTCCACCTACAACAGCAGCACCGGTCAAATCCAGGTTCCGATCGAAATTGGGACTGGGGGCTGGCGGGTCACAGAAGTGAACATCGCGGACCTGGTGACCACGCTCGCAAGCGACAGCCTTTCCAGCATCGACAGCTTTACAGTGACGCTGCCGGGCAGTACGTGGATCTTCTTCGATAATTTGGAGGTCGGCGGTCTTCAGCCTGCCAACTCACTCAGCTTCAGCTATGACACGTACTATGGCCAGGTGGACCAGGCCTACATCCGCACCGGCGCAATGGCGTGGGTCTGTTACGCATACGCGGTCTACATGAGCCTGTCACTGGATTACAGTCCGGCTCCGCAGCTTGAAGCCATGATCAGCTTTCTGCTGACCCTGCAATCAACCGCCAGCGACTTGACGAACGGATTGTTCTATCTCGGTTATGGCGCATACAAGAACCCCGGCTATCAATTTGTCCCAGGCTTGCAGACGAGCGTGTCCACCGAGCACCAAGTAGACATGTATTTCGCTCTCGTGCGGGCCGCCAATATCCTGCCAGCAGCGGCGGCCAATCTCCTGGCTACAGGTGAGCTCATCCAGGCAGAAGCGACGGCGATGCAGACCCTCGCTGGCACACTTTCGGGCCTGGCCGAAACTCTAGGAGCGAAGATCATCAGCACACTTTACATCGCGCCCGCCGGCAACGTCGCGGGGCACTTTGCGCAAGGACTAACGGGCAACTCGCTCGACCCCTCCCAAGCCTTGGACGCCTCCGGATACCTAACAGCGATTCTGGCGCATACGCTGGCACGCGATGACATTGCTCTACAGTGCATCGAGTTTCTCTATCAGAGTTTCCTGCTGTCGAACCAGACCATCCAGCTTTCAAGCGCGAGCACAAGTTGGAATGAAGCTTACCAGCAGTTGACGCCATTTCAGGGCTTCAGAAACTACAATGATTCACCGGGCGGATACTCCGACTCCCCATTCTCGGTATGGCAGGAGGGAACCTGGAGCGTCATTGCAGCCCTACTCGGCTTTTACAGTATTGACGGCTTGGCGGGTTACTTCCAGGGGCTCGGAACAAGCATCGACAGCGTCTTGAGCGTGCTCATATCGAGTCAACAGACGATGCGCGGCACGACGGGCGACGGCGGTCTACTGGCTTATTCGCTGGCGGCCCGGGATCTGCCTTGGGAGTTCGAGGTATGGCCGGCCTTCGCGGCCACCGCGCTGATGTGGCTGGTGTCGCTTTACCCCTACCTCCTCTTCGGGGTTGAGGCTCAACCTCTGACACTATTGGACAGCATGCAGGTCCCACAGGGTTGCTCCCAGACGCCAAATGAGCTGGAAGGATCGTCTTCTATTGGCACCATGACAGTCAGGTGCGTGGATCCTACAGGTTCGCTCAAGCAGCTCGCGGCCCAGGATACCTTGATCGGCCGAACGGTTCAGTTACAACAGGGCTTTCCGGGATTCGCGATTTCGGACTTTGTGACCCTACACACCTTGCAGATTACGCAGGTCGGATGGGACTCGAACGGCATGGTGACCATAACCTGCCAGGACGTGCAGCGATTCATTCAAGGGCAGCAGGTGTTCTGGAGCGGCGGACCTCTCGAATGGTCGCCGGGGCAGACGGCCGAGCAGCCAGTAGGACCCGCCGCCGCCGCGAACGGCCTTCCCGTGAGTCAGAACAACCCACGCTACCTGCAAGGCAATCCTCTCGATCTGCTCCTGGCGGTTCTGCAGAATGAGCTAGGCGTAGGCCAAGACCCGTCCCTACTCGGGTCGAACTATATCCTGAATCAGTTGCAGCCGGTCTACTGCGAGCAACAAAACTACGAGCCACTGCCACCGCCCTCAGGCTGGGTGCTGTTCGAACCAGGAAACGACAGCACCCTGATCAACCCTAACCCCTATATCGACGTCGCGCAATTCTTAGAGCTTCGCGCTTCGCAGTTCTCGGGCGACTGGTTCGAGTTTCAGGTTACGCGGCCTGTGGATGGTAAGCAGTTCATCGAGGAGCAGATTCTCAAGCCGCTCGGCGGTTATCTGATAGTGGGAGCGGACGGGAAGTTTCGTATTAAGCCGATGAAGCCCCAGCCTTACCAGAGCCCGGGGTTCAATTTTTCGGTTCACAACGTTATCGGTATTCCGCAGACCGAAAGACAGGCTATCGTGAATCTTTTGACTGCCAAACTGGACGTGAGCAATACAGGTTGCACCACTGCAGCTCGGATGTACAACGGTCAACTAACCTATGAGCAGCACACTTCGCTCGGGCGTTACCGACAGGTGTACCAGCAAAACATCGAGAGCACGGGGTTGCGTGTGAATTACGGCGGAGTATGTCGCACGCGTCTGCTGGCCGATCGCATATTCCGGCGCCACGCATTCGCCCCGCCCGCCTATCGGGTCAAGGCGCACTTGGCATCGTTGGCGGTGGAACTTGGTGATCTGGTCTCGCTGACTCACCCCCTACTGCTCGACTTTGAGAACGGGAGGCTCGGGGTGGTTAACATCGCCTGCGAAGTGATTGATCGCACTCCTAACTACGCCGCCGGCAGCATGGAATTTCTGCTGCTTGACACTCGCTTCGTGAACCTGGCCGAGCCTTACGAGATCGCGGCCGCGGCGGACAGCATTCCGGCTTGGACGGCGGCCACCGCGGCTCAAAGGCAACAATATATGTTCATCAGCCTGGCAGCTTCGGGCGGTCAGTACAGCGACGAAACGCCGGGGAACACGATTTATTGAGGTCTCGTCGATCATGAGTCAACTCACGATATCCGCCATTCCGGGTTTCTTTGATCTCGCCGATTCGGCGATAGCCGGCGGCCAGCCCCTCACGGACGACTCGATTCTAAAGATCTCGCATAACGCGAAGTTTGGCGCCGTCCGGAGCGAAATCATCTATATGGGTTTCTACACCAGCGGCAACACAGTTCCGACTCCCACAAGTCCTGTAGACGGGTACGCGTATCAGCGTTCGGAGTGTGCTTTCATTCCCATCTTGGCTTCCAGCCGACAGCCGGCGGCAGGCTTTGTTCCCGGACAAGCGCCATTCCCTGCGCTTTCCTCGAGCGACCTAGGCACCGGGAGTCTGCTGATCGTTCCCTATGAGCTCGACATCAACGATTCCACGGGCGTGGTGACCTGCCAGGTCTTTTTTTCCGGCAACGCTGCCCAAAATCAAGGAACCGTGAAGGTGTATTGCATTGCTACCCGCTCCAGCGTGAATGTGAACAATTGAGCAGAGGGTTGAATACGATGCGCGCCTGGTGTGGGACTACAAAGGGAGCAGGTGAGTTAGGCGAATTCTATTCCAGGAGGCCTCGGTGTTTAGTGCACGTTATACAACGACCGAAAGCTTGGGTAAGTGGATCGTGAATCAGAAGCGCGAGAAGCTTGATATAACAGTGGCTACCCGGTTGCCCCTGGCCCGCTACCGGGCATTAGAAGGCTGGTGCCGTCGAAGTATGCGGCGTCGCTCTGAACTTGTTGGGATCGTCCTGGACCGGGTGATCGCGATCTATGAAAATGAGGCCAAGGCCGACGAGCCGCTCGAGTTCTTCATCCGCCGCCTACACCTCGATCGTGATTTGTAAACATTGTTTACTTCGTTCGGAACGTTTACAACGTTCGGCATATTATAACTGTGAATAATAATCCATACCTTTACTTCATTTGGCTGGCTGTTTTACGGTGTCTTCCGGACGCTGACATTTCGCGCTCGGAAAGGACTGATCACCATGGCACCGTGGCCGTTCTAAGGGACCAAGGGAATAATCGTCTACGCGAGGAGGCTTTCCCGATATGAAGACTGTCGGTTTTTGGGCACTCGACGCTACCGTCGCATTTGCCCTGTCATTGCTCTATTTTCACCAAGGATACCACCGCAAGAATCCTATCTTTGCGGTATGGCTCTGCAACATTGTCGCTCTGCAACTTGTGGCTGCTTGGGCCTTGGCTGCCGGACCCCCGCCATGGCTCAATTACGTGCGCGCAGCCGATGATGTGGTGACGTACCTCTTGGCCGCGGGCGTCTTGTTAACAGCCGCAGCCCAGTGGCGATGTCCGGTGAACCGCAGCTTGCTGTGGGGAGTGGGAGGATTGGTCGTGCTTAGTGTGATCACGCGAATCCTAGGTGTCCACCTCGATCACTCTCTGCAGATTTGGCTTCGCAATATCGCTTTTTTTGGACCGGCGATTTTCCTGCTGATCGCGCTGTCGAACATCCGTGTGGATATGTTGCCACTCTGGGTGAGTGCTGCATTTCGGGGCGTCGGCGATCGATGGGCTGAGGGCTCAGCGCTGGCGGCCGTCAGCGTCCTCGGGGTGCTCCTCGGCCGCAGGCGGTAGCGGTGTACTGGCCTTTTGCTCCGGCGACGGCGAACGTGGCGTTTTAACGCCTCCCACGAAGAGCCGGTCCAGGTGTTCGAAGAACTTCTTGCGAGTGGCTGTTTCGAGGCGGCGCAGCGAAGCCAGCCGCATCTGCATCAGCAAGACGCCGGTACGTTTGCGCAGGAGCCACCGATAACGGAGGAGATAACTGCCCGACGCGGGAAGGGTGAGGGCATAATATCCGGCAGCCGCACGGCCGGCGAGGCCATTGACCAGCGCGATCTGACCCGCGTAGCATGACAAAACCACCAAGGTCCGAGCCAGCCATGGCTCGCGCTTCGAGCTCTGGTCGCGTCTGGTAAGGCCACAGACACGAAGCAAAATGGCAGCAGTCAGATGATTCAATAGTCCGTAGCACGCCACGGGCAGCCCGGCCGCGCTTTCGGTCCATCCCCAAAAGCGCCTGAGAAATGAAAGCTGCTTACGCCCAAGTTCTGCGCGAAAGCGAGCCAGTGACCATTGCCGACGGGCCTCGCGACTGCTTTCGGATAGGTCTCGGAAGGCCACCAGAGTTGCGGGCTCCTCCCGATTGATCTTGCTAAGCGATTCGGCCGCGCACAAACTGAGTCGAAATCCGCCTGCATTCTGATTCCACGCGCGCCGTGTCTGCCACTGTTCCGTCAGCCGATCTCGCAGGGCCTGCTCCAGGTCGCCGCGCAACTCTGCAAGAACTCCGTCGTCCAAAGCAAAGACACAGTTGCAGCACGCTTCCTGAAGAGTGCGACTCGATTGCGGTCCTGCGCCGTTGCCTGGGTGATCGCGTTGGCGGTCCGGAGAGAGTTTACCGCCAACGTGGACCATAGTGTCCCGGCGTCGCGCGGCGGGATAGAAGATTTGAATGGGCAAGACAACAGGGAGCTTTCCGGGAAAGGCGCTGGCCCAAGCGTCGCACGCCAGCGCGAACGCTGTGTTGGCGCGGTCGCAGCTTGGCTGGCCGGATTCGATCAGCACCGTGCCTCCGGAAGCCAAAACCTTGGTGCAGACCCTGAGTGACGAATGCCAGGCCCGAGGCTCCGGTCCGCAGGACATCAGGTTGAGCGCGGAGGCCAACAGCGAGTGCGAACGACTGTCAGGCTCGTAATCGGTAA
>Ga0335078_10008625_pt1 | contig 15143 bp, 13 predicted proteins | sample Lox_Sample_32_FD_206711 | JGI IMG/M metagenome (GOLD analysis project Ga0335078, IMG submission 206711) | Soil microbial communities from Loxahatchee National Wildlife Refuge, Florida, United States - Lox_Sample_3.2 | ecosystem: Environmental > Terrestrial > Soil > Wetlands | place: USA... | reverse complement strand
GTGCCGGTTTCCCGGCCCTTGCGGATGGCGATCACGCCGAATTGCCGCGGCTCGGGGCGGTCGAGCAGATCCCTGACGAGCTCCCGGTACCGTTCCTCGAAGATGTGCAGCGGCAGCAGCATGCCGGGGTAGAGCACCGCGCCGAGCGGGAACAACGGCAGCATTTCGCTCATGTTCTTGACACTACGCGCATGAGCCCGTCGCGGGCAGCACGGGCACATCGCCGGGCATTGTTTCGTCCTGAGGGTCGTGACGTCACGGCACGAGGACGATCTTTCCCCGGATGTGGCCCTGCTCTAGCCGCCGGTAAGCGTCCTGCACCTGGTCGAGGGGGTAGACGCCCGCGACGGGCAGCTCCAGCTGGCCGGACTCGATCAGCCCGGCGAGCTCGGCGAGCACGCTGGCGCTCGCCCCGGCGGCGTTCCCGTCGCCCTTGACGCCGTAGCGCGTTACGGCCTCGAAGTCGGCGATGGTATCGATGCGCGAGGGCTCGACACCGAGCTCGAGCGCCAGCTGGACGTAGCCCGAGCCGAACGTGTCGACGAACGCGTTGACCTTCGCCGCGGCGGCCTGCCGGATCCGTTCGGCCACCCCGTCGCCGTAGGCAACCGGGATCACGCCGTGGGCGGTCAGCCACTTGTGGTTGTCCGGGCCGGCCAGCCCGATCACCGTGGCCCCGGCGCGCCTGGCCAGCTGAACGGCGAGCGAGCCGACTCCCCCGGCGGCGCCGGAGACGACCACCGTGTCGCCGTCGGCCGGCGCGACCGCCCGCACGGCCGCGTACGCCGTGGCTCCGGCCACGAACAGCGCTCCGGCGACCACCCAGGGCAGGTCGGCCGGCTTGGCGGTCAGGTGCCCATCCTCGACCACCACGTACTCGGCCTGGCTGGCCCGGTTGTCAGTGAAGCCGATGACCTCGTCGCCGACCGAGGCCCCGGTAACGCCGGGCCCGGTCTCTGCGACGACCCCGGCCAGGTCGCTGCCCTGCCCGGAAGGGAACGTGGCCGGCCAGCGCGCGTGCAGCAGCCCGACGCGGATCTTGGCCTCACCTGGGTTGATCCCCGCCGCCTTGACCTGGACAAGCACCTGGCCAGGCCCGGGGACGGGCCGCGGCACGTCCACGACCTTCAGCACGTCGATGCCGCCGTAGTCCTCGAACCGCACTGCCTTCACTGCCGTGCCTCCTTGTCCCTGGCTTCCTGCTCCGGATAGCAGTCAACCGCGGCTTGCGGACCTTTATGCCGGCGCTCAGCGTAGTGTGCCCATGTGGCGGAGCTACGCGAGGCGAGGGTCGCGTCCGGCCTGGCGGAGCTGGACAGGTGGCTGACCGATCAGGTCCGCCAGGGCCTCGCGGGCAGCCAGAGGTCCGGCTACCGGCACTGGGACGACATAGCCGCCCGCATGATCGATGCGCAGGCGCCGGGCCTGGCCGAGCGCCTGCGCGCCCTCGCGGCGGTCCCGCATTCCGGTCCCGGCTGGGAGGGCCGACTGCTCGAGGAGTACGCGCTGCTGCACCTGCTAGCCACCGCGTACCGCGGGCAGGCCGACCTGCCGCCGCCGCTGCGGGCCACCGTCCGGTCGCGGATCGGCTTCACCGTGCGCAAGGCCGACGTACTCGCGAGCGCACCGCCGGTCCGTGACCGCTGGTCCGTGCTGGCCCGCCGGGACGCCGACCACGACCGGATCCGGTCCCGCCGGGTGTGGCTGCGCGGGGAGCGCAGCGGCAGGTACGCCCTCGTGCTCAGCTTCGCCCCGCCAGGCCAGCCGCTTGACGACTCGCTGACCGTCGGTACCGAGACCCTGGCTGACCTGGCCTTCTATCCCGCCGCCTTGCCGCTGCGCGCGCTGGTCGCGGCGCGCGGCGACGCGACGCCCGGCGGCCCTCCGGCGGGCGGGACGGCCGCGGGCCTGCTGGCGTCGTGGGCGGCCGCTCTCGGCGCGGACCCCTGGCTGGACGGCTGGCCCGCCGTCGTCACGGCGAGCCCGGCCCGCGTCCCGGTACCCTGCCTGGCCGACGCCGACGGCGACGCCCTGCCACTGCATCCGGCGGCAGGCGCCTGCTGGCCGCTGTTCGCGATCTCCGGCGGGCGCCCGCTGACGGTGGCCGGCGAGTGGACCCCTCGCGGCCTGTGGCCGCTGACCGCCTGGGACGCCGACGGGACGGCGGTACCGCTGTGAGCACATGGCAGGACCTGGTCACGACGAGCCTTATTGGCACAGAACGGGCGGTGGTTCCCGTCCTCGAGATCCCCGGCTTGGCCCGGGCGGCCGCACTGGGGCCTGCCGGGTCCGGTGCTGTGCAGGGACTTGTTCCCGGGGCGCCTGGGGCCGATGCTACTGCGGCCGACGACGATCCAGCCGAGTTGCTCCTTGACCGGGCAGCGCTGATGACCGCCGCGCGCCGGGCGGGCCAGCGGCCCGGCCGTGCGGAGCCGCTGCCGGTGTGCGAGCCGGACCGCAGACCCGCGGTGGGCCGGGCCGCGGGCCGCCGCCTGGCGCGGATGCTGGCCGGGGAGCGCCAGGATCTGCTGGCCGAGTGGCTCACCGAGGCCACGGCCAGGGGCCTGCGGCCTCCTGCGCAGCTGCTCCCGGCCCTGCTCGAGACGGCCCGGGTCAATCCCGGGTCTGCCGGGTGGCGCCACCTGGTGGCCGAGGCCGGCGGCTCCCTGGCCCGGTGGCTGGCCGCGCTGAACCCCGAGTGGGAGCTGTCCGCACCGGAAACCGGGTCGGTACCGGGCACGTGGCGGCTCGGGAACGCCGACCAGCGCCGCGGTTACCTGGCCGCGCTCCGCGCCACCGATCCCGCCGCGGCCAGGGAACTCCTCGCGGCCAGCTGGGACGGGGCAAGTCCGGCAGAACGGGCCGGCTTCCTTTCCGTCGTCGCGGACGGGCTCGGCCCGGCCGACGAGCCGCTGCTCGAGGCGGCACTCGATGACCGCGCGGCGGAGGTGCGCGGCCGGGCCGCCGCCCTGCTTGCCGCTCTGCCCGGCTCGGCGCTTGGCAGGCGGATGACCGAACGCGCCCTGCGCTGCCTGCGCATCGAGCGCGGCGCCCGCGGCACGCGCCTGGTGACCGTCCCGCCGATCGAGCCGGACGCCTCGATGCGGCGCGACGGCATAACGCCCGGCCCGGTGGCGGGACGCCCGCGGCTGGCCGACCTGAACCGCTTCGTGGTCGAGATCCTCGCCGGGACCCCGCTGTGCGCCTGGACGAACGCGTTCGGCCTGACGGCCGCCCAGATCCTCGGCGTGCCCGCGGGCGACTGGACGCCGGTCCTGTTCGTGGGCTGGTCGCGGGCCGCCGCCGCGCAACGCGACAGCGGCTGGACGGCCGCGCTGATCGACCGAGCGCTGACGGGCTGGCCAGCCAGCACGCCGACCGTGGCAGAGGCGCTCAAGCGGCTGGCCAGGCGGGCCGATCCGTCGCTCGGCGCGCCAGGTGCCCTGGCCGGTCCCGGGCCCGGCTCGCCGCCCGCGGTCCGCAGCGCGCTGAACGTGCTGCGATTTCGCCATGACATGCTGAAGGAGCTCGAGGATGGCTACCGTGACGGCTGAACCCGGGACCGGCGCCGTGCTTCGCCCGCACGCGGAGCAGGAGTACGAGGCCGAACTGGCCGCGATTGCCGCCGCCGACGACCGGCCCCGGCCGTCCGGCTGGCGGCTGTCCCCGTGGGCGGTGACCACGTACCTGCTCGGCGGCGCTGCCGCCGACGGCACCGAGATCACGCCGAAGTACGTGGGCTCCCGCCGCCTGGTCGAGGTTGCTGTGGCGACCCTGGCCACCGACCGGGCGCTGCTGCTGCTCGGCGTCCCAGGGACGGCGAAGACCTGGCTGTCTGAGCACCTGGCCGCGGCCGTCTGCGGCGACTCCACGCTGATGGTGCAGGGCACCGCGGGCACCGCGGAGGAGGCGGTCAGGTACGGCTGGAACTACGCCAGGCTGATCGCCGAGGGCCCGTCACGCGACGCCATGGTGCCAGGACCGGTGATGCGCGCGATGGCGAGCGGCCGGATCGCACGGGTCGAGGAGCTGACCCGGATTCCCTCGGACGTGCAGGACGCGCTGATCACCGTGCTGTCCGAGAAGACCCTGCCGATACCGGAACTCGGCGGAGAGCTCCAGGCGGTCAGCGGCTTCAACGTCATCGCCACCGCCAACGACCGGGACCGCGGGGTGAACGAGCTGTCAAGCGCGCTGCGCCGACGGTTCAACACCGTCGTGCTCCCGCTGCCCGCCTCGGCGGACGTGGAGGTGGACATCGTCACCCGCCGGGTGGCCCAGCTCGGCCGCTCGATCGGCCTGCCGGACGCCTCGTCGGGTGCCGACGAGATCCGGCGCGTGGTCACCGTCTTCCGCGAGCTCCGCCAGGGCGTCACGCGGGACGGCCGGACCATGGTCAAGTCCCCGACGGGGACCCTGTCCACCGCCGAGGCGATCTCCGTCGTCACCAGCGGCCTGGCCCTGGCCGCCCACTTCGGCGACGGTACCCTCCGCCCGGCCGACGTGGCCGGGGGCATCACCGGCGCGGTGGTGCAGGACCCGGTGACCGACCTCGTCGTGTGGCACGAGTACCTGGAGGCCGTGGTCCGTGAGCGGGACGACTGGGGCGATTTCTACCGCGCCTGCCGCGAGGCCGCCGGGTAAGGAGCCGGGCGTGGTGGAATCTGTCGAGGTGTACGGGGTGCGCCATCACGGGCCTGGGTCGGCGCGTTCGCTGCGCGCCGCGCTGGCTGAGCAGCGTCCTGACGTGGTGCTCATCGAGGGACCGCCGGAGGCGGACGGGCTTGTCGCCCTGGCGGCGGAAGAGGATATGCGGCCCCCGGTGGCACTGCTCGGCTACGTGCCCGCGGAGCCCAAGATCGCCGCGTTCTGGCCGTTCGCGGTGTTCTCGCCGGAATGGCAGGCACTCAAATATGCGCACGCGGCGGGGATTCCCGTCAGGTTCTGCGACCTGCCCGCCGCGCACCAGCTGGCGATGCGTGACCGCGGCGCGCGGGAGTCCCGGACCGACCCGGTGGCCGACCTGGCAGACGCCGCCGGGTATGACGATCCGGAGCGCTGGTGGGAGGACGTGGTGGAGCATGTCGGCGGGCCCGCTGTCTTCGACGCGCTGGCCGAGGCCATCGGGCTGCTGCGGGCCGGGGGCCAGACCGATGCGCGGGACGCCATCCGCGAGGCGTATATGCGGAAGGTACTGCGCAAGACCTTCAAGGAGGGCTACCAGCGGATCGCGGTGGTGTGCGGGGCCTGGCACGTCCCGGCCCTCCGGGACCTCCCGTCGGTAACTGCTGACGACAGGCTGCTGCGCGGGCTGCCGAAGCTGAGGGTCGCCCTCACCTGGGTTCCCTGGACGTACGGCCGGCTCGCCTACGCCTCGGGGTACGGGGCGGGAATCCACTCCCCCGGCTGGTATGACCACCTGTTCAGCTGCGAGGGAAAGCCGATTGAGCGGTGGCTGACCCGGGCAGCCGGCGTGCTCCGGGACGAGGGCGTCCCGGCGTCCCCGGCCAGCGTGATCGAGTCGGTCCGGCTCGCCGAGGCGCTGGCCGCGCTGCGCGGCCGGCCGCTGGCCGGGCTTGAGGAGGTCACCGAGGCGGCCCGCGCGGTGCTGTGCGAGGGCAGCGACCTGCTCACCGATCTCATCCAGCGACGGCTCGTCGTCGGCGAGCGGCTCGGCTGCGTGCCGGCCGCGACCCCGATGATGCCGCTGCAGCGGGACCTGCGCGACCAGCAGCGCCGGCTGCGGCTACGGCCCGAGGCGGCGCCCCGGGACATCGACCTTGACCTGCGCAAGCCGAACGACCTGGCGCGCAGCCATCTGCTGCACCGGCTCGCGCTGCTCGGCGTGGGCTGGGGCACGCCGCGCGAAGGACCGGCGAACATCGGGACGTTCCGCGAGAGCTGGCGGCTGACCTGGCGTCCCGAACTGGACCTGGCCGTCATCGAGGCAGGCATGTGGGGCGGCACGGTGGCGGCCGCCGCCGCGGAACGGGCCCGGTCGCAGGCCTCCGGGTCGGCGTCGCTTGAGGAGCTGACCGTGCTGCTCGAACGGTGCCTGCTCGCCGATCTCGGCGATGCGCTGCCCGCGGTGCTTGCGGCGGTCAGCGAGCGCGCCGCGCTCGACACCGACGTCACCCGGCTGATGGCCGCACTGCCTGCGCTGGTCCGTGCGGCCAGGTACGGTGACGTGCGCGGCACCGACCCGGCCCGGCTGACCCAGGTAGCCGCCGAGATGCTCACCCGGATATGCGTCGGCCTCAGTGTCGCCGTCGCGTCCCTCGACGAGGCGGCCGAGCGCGCCATGCGGGACCGCATCGACGCGGTCCACTCGGCTACCGGGCTGCTCCGTGACGCGCAGAGCCGCGGCCGCTGGCTGGACGCGCTCGCAGTGCTAGCCCGGGGGGACGACCCCCCCAGACCCCCCCGCGCGGGGCTGGCGCCGCGCTGCTCCCCGCTGATCTCCGGGCGGCTGACCAGGCTGCTGCTCGACTCGGACCGGCTCACCATGGACGACGCGGCGACAAGGATGTCCCTCCGGCTGTCCGCCGCCGTCCCGGCCGCGGCCGCCGGCGGCTGGGCCGAGGGGTTCCTGTCCGGCAGCGGCCCGCTGCTAGTGCACGACGACAGGCTGCTCAGCCTGACCGACGGATGGCTGGCCGGGCTCAGCCAGGACGCCTTCACCGCCGTGCTGCCCGCGCTGCGCCGCACCTTCGGCGGGTTCGCGCCGCCCGAACGGCGGGCGATCGGCCAGAAGGCGGCCCGGCTTGACGGCAGCGGCCGGGTCCCCCAGGTAGCCGAGGATGCCGGCGACGACCTTGACGAGGACCGGGCCGCCGTAGCGGTGCGGGGCGTCGCCGCGATCCTCGCCGCCGCCTCGTCCGGCTGGGCGGCCCGGTGATCGGCCCGGTGATTGGCACTGCGAGCGGCACGGGCCACGATGAGCGCATGCGGCGCTGGCGGCTGGTACTCGGCGGCGCAGAATCCAGTGAGGGCGGCACGGGCGTCCCCCTGGCGGGTGACGACGCGCGCGCGGACGCGGCGCTCGGTGCCCTGTACGACTCCGACGCACCCGAAGGCCGTGCCCCGCTACGCCAGGCAGGCCTGGGCGCCTCGGCTCCAGGCGTGGCCCGCTGGCTCGGCGATATCCGCACGTTCTTCCCGGTCAGCGCGGTGCGGGTGATGCAGAGGGACGCGATAGAGCGGCTCGGCCTGACCAGGCTGCTGCTGGAACCCGAGATGCTCGAAGCGGTCGAGCCCGACGTGCACCTGGTCGGCACGCTGCTCTCGCTGAGCAGGGTGATACCCGAGCAGGCACGGGAGTCGGCCCGCGCGGTGGTCAGGACCGTCACCAGGGACCTGGAGCGCCGGCTCGCGCAGCGGGCCCGCTCAGCGGTGAACGGGGCGCTGAACCGGGCAAACCGGGCCGGGCGGCCGGGGCGCGCGGCCGACATCGACTGGGATCGGACGATCCGCGCCAACCTGCGCAACTACCTGCCGCTTCAGCGCACGGTCGTGCCAGAGCGCCTCGTCGGCTACGCAAGGAAACAGCAGGCGGTGGCCCGCGACATCATCCTGTGCCTGGATCAGAGCGGTTCGATGGCCTCTTCGGTGGTGTACGCCGGGGTGTTCGGTGCTGTGCTGGCGTCTATCCCGTCGCTGCGCACGTCGGTGGTGGCGTTCGACACCTCGGTGGTCGACCTGACCGGCCTGCTCAGCGACCCGGTCGAGGTGCTGTTCGGCGTCCAGCTCGGCGGCGGCACGGACATCAACCGGGCGCTCGGCTACGTCCAGGGGCTCGTTACCCGCCCGGCCAGCACGATCCTCATCCTGGTCAGCGACCTGTTCGAGGGTGGCAACCGGGAGGAGATGCTGCGCAGGATCGCCGACATGACCGCGGCTGGCACGCAGGTGATCGTCCTGCTCGCGCTCTCGGACGACGGCGCGCCCGGGTACGACCACGACACGGCCGCCGCCCTGGCACAGCTCGGCGTCCCCGCCTTTGCCTGCACTCCCGAGTCCTTCCCCGACCTGATGGCCGCCGCCATCAACCGCCGCGACATCGCCGAATGGGCGCACCGCCGGTTATTCCCTGCGGGCCAGCATCTGGCGTTTGGGTATTCCCTCGCGGTGCGTCAGGTCACGCTGGTCGAGGAGGGTGAAGTCGGAGGGCAGCAGCGTCGCGGGCTCGCCGGGCGCCAGGCACCACTCGGGAGGAAGTCCAGGGCGAACGCGCCGGGCTTCCTGGGTGAGCGCCTCCCAGCCGAGCAGCCCTCCATCGGCAACGGCCGTCACGGCCGCGCTGAAGACGGCGGCGTCCCAGAAGAGAGTACACAGCACGAGCGCGAATGACCGCGGCCGCGGCCGCCAGGCCGACAGGTCCGCGTGCACCAGCGTGACCAGGTGGTCAAGCCCGCGCCGCCGCGCCTCTTGGCCGAGAACCTCGAGTGCCAGGTCCGATACATCTACCGCCTCAACCCGGCGACCCTGTGCCGCGGCCAGCAGGACGCTGCCGGATGGCCCGCAGGCGAGGTCGGCCACCGACCCGTCCGGCAGCCCCAGCGCAAGCGCCCGAACCGCCAGCGGATGCGGCACGAAGGATGGCGCGGGGCCCTCGGCAAACCTGGCATTCCACCGGACCCGGTCCAGATGGTCACCCGGCACCCTGCCGTCACCCGAATCCCTCTGGTCACTGGCGGACATGGCCCCGCGTCCTCCGGCAAGGTAGTGGGTGTGGCACCGCGTACCGAAAACGGTAGTGGGTGTGGCACCGCATACCTATCCAGGGACAGGGTTATGGTGCGGTTGGGGTAAGTGGCGGGTTCTGAGGACGGGGAGCAAGGGGCGCAGGGTACGGCGGCTGGCACAGCCTTGCCAGACGCCGAGGCTATAGGCGGCGTCATCGAGCAGGCGGGCGGCGGCGTAGCGCACCGGGTCGAGTGGCGGGCGGCGGTCCAGCCAGTCAAGCAACGGCGGCGCGAGGACGAGCGCGGCCAGCGGGAGCCGCAGGCGGCGGACGGCGATCGCGGCGGGGACGGCGGCCGGCCACCAGGTCCGCGATATCGCGCTGCCCAGCGGCCTTGCGGCCGCGAGGGTCCCGCCGCCGGCCAGCCGTGCGGCCAGCCGCCAGGCGGCCGAGGTGGCGGGCAGCGGCCAGTCTTCGCCGGTGACCTGGGCCAGCCGCCGGGCAAGCAATGCCGTGCCCGAACCGGTCAGCACCGCACCCGCCGCCGGGTAGCCTGCCACGGCGGCAAGCCAGGCGGCCGCGGTCCATCCCGAGGCGGTCAACGGGCGGACCGCGCCAGGATGGCGCTGTTCCAGCAGCGCGGCTGAGGTCCCGTAGTCCTTGCGCCTGGCGAACCAGGCCCGCAGTCGCACCCGGTGCTGGTGCGGCATGGTGGCCGCGGGCTCGTACCGCACCCGCCAGCCGGCCTCGGCCAGCCGCCAGGCGAGGTCGACGTCCTCCCCCACTTGCATGTCTTCGGCGAAACCCGGCCCCGCGGCGATCCTTCGTACCACCAGGGCGGCGCCGGGCACGTACGGAACCCGCGCGGCGGGCCGCACGATGCTGGCGCGAGCGCCCATGTCGAGCGTGGAACTCACTCCCTCATACCGCGCGAGCCACGTCCGCCCGTCCTCGTGCGGGACGATGCGCGGCGCGACCGCGCCCACCGCGGGGTCGGCGAAATGCGGCAGCAGCGGGTCCAGCCAGCCGCAGCGGGGCACGCAATCGGAGTCGAGGAAGGCCACGAACGGAGTATCGGCCGCGGCAAGGCCGGTGTTCCTCGCCGCGGCCGGCCCGCCATTCACGTTCCGCCGCAGCACGCGGGCTCCTGCCGCGGCAGCGGCGCTCGCCACCGCGGCCGGGTCGCCCGAGCAGTCGTCGACCACGATCACGTTCGGCAGCTGCTTCAGTCCTGCCAGGCAGCGGGCCAGTTCGGCATGCCGGTCACGGACCGGGATGACGACCGTCACGTCGCCGGGATGCGGCCCGCGGCCCGCCGGGACCAGAGAGCCCAGGTCCGGGTGGGCGATCCCGGTGTCGAGCAGCCGGCGGGCAAGCGCGCGGGCCTTGGGATTGCCTGAGACGGGCGCGCCACGCCACCAGTCGGCCACCTGCCGCGCGCCCGATGGCGTCAGCCGCAGCACCCTGACCGGAGAGCCGCCGACGAGCACCGTCCCGCCGGCGAGCAGGCGTGCGGAGGGATCCGGCACCATGCGCAGCTGGGCGGGGACCAGCTCGTCGTCTGGCCCGGAGAGATCCAGTGCATCTGGTGCCCCCCGCGGGCTGATCCTCTTCAGCACGCGCCCAGACTAATAGCATGTCGGCATGCCTGCATGGCGGTGCGCGGCATCGGGCCGGCAATCCGTAACCGAGCTGACGCAAACGCGGTGGCCTGTCATCGAGCAGGGCCCGCGCAGGCTGCTCGTGGTGCCGGTGGGCTCGCTCGAGCAGCACGGCCCGCACCTGCCGCTCGACACCGACACGCGGATCGCCGTGGCGGTGGCGCGACTGGCGTGCGCGGGCCGAAGCGGCGTGGCGCTCGCACCCGCGCTCGCCCTGGGCGCGAGCGGCGAGCACGCGGCGTTCCCTGGCACGCTGTCCATCGGCGCCGAGGCGCTGACCACCTGCCTGGTCGAGCTCGGCCGCCACGCCAGCCTGCACTGGCCGGCCTTGCTGATCGTCAACGGGCATGGCGGGAACGTCGGCGCGGTCCAGGCGGCGATCGGGCGGCTCCGCCACGAGGGCCGGGCCGCTTTCGCCTGGCACGCGGCGATGCCGGACGGCGATGCGCACGCGGGCCGGGCCGAAACGTCGGTCATGCTGGCGCTGGCCCCAGAAGCGGTGCACATGGACGAGGCGCACCGAGGTGACGTCCGGCCGCTCGAGGAGATCATGCCCATGCTGCGCGAGCGGGGCGTCCGCGCTGTCAGCGAGAACGGCGTACTCGGCGACCCGGCCGGCGCCTCCGCCGCCGAAGGCGAGCAGCGCCTCACGCGCCTCGTCAGGGACCTGGCGCAGACCATGGACAAGCTCCTCGAACGGAGCGACGCATGAAAGCAGAGGGTCCAGCGATGGCCGCAGCAGCGGGGTCGCGGCTGGCCGTGGTGACAGGCGCCGCGCGCGGGATCGGGGCGGCCGTGGCCGTCAGGCTGGCCGCTGGCGGCTGGTCGCTGCTGCTCGTTGACGCCTGTGCGGCGCAGCCGCCGGCGGGCTACCCGATGCCGTCGCCTGCCAATCTGGCCGCCGTCGCCCGGGCCTGCCTCGGGGCAGGCGCCGGGGAGGTCGAGGGGCTTGTCGCCGACGTCGGCGACGGCTCGGTCCGAGACAGGCTGCGCGACGTGCTGGCCGGCCAGGCGCCGTCGGCCGTGGTCACGGCCGCCGGGGTGATCAGGGGGGACCCGGCCTGGGCGGTGCCCGACGACGCGTTCGAGCTGATGATGCGGGTGAACCTGTCCGGCGTCAGGCACCTGGCCGAGGCGTGCGTGCCGGCGATGATCGAGGCGGGCCACGGCAGGTTCGTCGCGGTATCCTCGGCGGCCGCGCTGCGTGCCATGCCGGGGCTGGCCGCGTACTCCGCGGCCAAGGCCGCGGTCGTCGGGTACGTCCGCGCGCTCGCTGCCGACCTCGCGGGGACCGGGGTGACCGCGAACGTCGTCTGCCCGGGCTCCACCCGCGGGCCCATGCTCGCCGCAAGCGCCGCCATCTACGACCTCCCCGACCAGGAGACCTTCGCCGCGCAGGCCCTACTGCGCCGCCTGCTCGAGCCCGACGAGGTAGCCGCCGCCGTCACCTGGCTCTGCAGCCCCGACGCTGCCGCCCTCACCGGCGCCGTCATCCCCGTCGACGCCGGCCTGACCGCCTGAGTGGGTCCGCCGCGAGTTGCGGGACTGCTACTGGAGGTTGGCTGGGTTGCCGATGGGGTCGCCGGGGTATTCGTGCATGGCCTCTAGGTTGTCGTGGGCGGGATAGGCGTCGGGGGCGGGGCCGTCGGCGAAGGCGCGCAGGACGTTCATCGTGACAGGCGGACGAAGGCGGGGGTGGCGCCGCCTATGCCGTGGGGCTGGTCACCGTAGATCGCCTCCACCCAGCGCATCGTGCCCGCGTTGAAGACGCCGGACCCGCCGGGGTGCGTGTAGTAGGCGGAGTCGCCATAGCTGCTGACGCCCTGGCAGACAAGCGGCGAGTGGGATAGCACCTGGATCGGCCGCTGCACCGGGTAAGCCGGGTTAACCCGGTCGTACTCGACGCCGACCAGGTTCCCGAAGCTGGCCCCACGGCGACGCCTGTTCCGGCGAACACCCAGCTGCGCGGGGAGACCACCACGTAGCGGGCGACCGCGGGATAGCCCTCGTAGCTGGTGCCGATAAGAGAGGACTCCGGGTCCGGGTCGGGCGGCTCGCGCCAGTCGCTGGCGACGACCGCGTTGTCCACCCCGAACATGGGGTCCTCGGCAAAGCTGGTCCTGTGGCAGATGACAAGCCTGTTCTCGCCGAGCCCGGTGGCCGCCAGCCCGGTCCGCCTGAACATCGCGTTGGCGCCGAGGAAGGCCACGTTGACCCCGTCGTCACGGGCCGGGGTCACGTGGGCCCGCTCGGCCGGGGTCCAGTACTCGTCGTGCCCGGGCGAGATGAGCGCGCTGGCCCCGGCCAGCAGGTCCGGCTCCGCCGCGATGTCCATGCCGGTCACGTACGCCAGCGGCAGCCCCATGCGCTCGGCGAGCTTGACCACGTTCCGCTCGTAGGTGAGGAACATGTCGGCGCCGTTGAGGTCGTACGGCCGGTCCAGGCTGACCGCGAGTGACCGGGAATCGTAGGAGCCGCCGGGTCCGGCGTACGGGTCGTAACCACCCCAGGTGTTGTACGCCTGCCAGGTCGCGACGGCGCTTTTCAGCACCACCCGGCCCGCGGTGGCCGGCGAGCGGACCGTCAGCGGAACGTACCGCTGCGCACCGGAGTCCGCGTCCAGGCGCAGCAGGTAGGCTCCCGGGGGCAGAACGCGCCGGTGCGGGATGGCGCGCTCGGTCGTCGCCGGGCCGGAGGCGTGCCGGGCAGGCGCCGCGGGCCGCAGCAGCCTGGCGGCCGCGACCGCGACGGCCCCGGCGATCCCGGCCGCGCCGAGGGCGAGGAACGCGCGCCTGCTCGCGTTGCCTCCGCTGGGGTCCCACTCCAGGCCGGGCCCTGCCGAGTCATGGCGAAAGATTATCCACCCCGGCGGTTACCACCCGACCAACGCAGAGTGTCTTCTTGGTATCGCACCGTTCGTTCTGGATAAAAAGAAAACCCCAGGTGGTACAGGCGGAAACCCGGCGCGGGCATGTGCAGAGGGGAAAGCGCGCTAGTTTGTGCCAGTCCCTATAATCGCTGGCCGCGGCCGTCACCTAGTGGCGGCCAGCACGGAGGATCACACATGACAGAGACAGTCTCAGCGCCGGAAACTCCGACCGCGCCGCCGCCGGTTATCCCGCGCCCGGCCACCGACTCCGCGGCGCTGCGCGCCATCGATGAAGCCGAGGACCACCTCCATGAGCGCGCCTTGGCGATCAGGGCCGACCCCGAATCGCACAAGCCGAAGCTGGTGCTGTCCAAGCACGTGCGCGGGACCAGCATCCTGGACCGGATCGCCGACCTGGTCAACAAGTTCTGCGGCTCGATGTACGTGTTCATCTTCATCACCGTCGGCATCGTCGCCTGGCTCTTCCTCGGCAATATCGTCGGCTTCGACAAGACGCCGTGGCCGCTACTGCTGACCATCCTCAACCTGCCGCAGCTGTCCATCATGATCTCGCTGCAGGTCAGCGCGAACCGGGCGCAGGCGGCCAGCGACCGCAGGGCCATCGCCGACCACGAGACGCTGATCGCGCTGCACGAGATGGCCAAGCAGCAACTCGACATCCTCAAGGGCCAGGACAAGGTCCTGGCGATCCTGGACAACTTCGCGAGCAGGGACATGCCGGGCCGGCAGGCGCAGATCCAGGACTGCGTGAACAAGATCCTCGCGACCGTCGAGGCTCAGCCTGGGGCGGGCCAGCCCGCGGCGAACTGAGTCCCGAACGCGGTGGACCGGTCCAGGCTGGAGGCGTTCAGCGACGGCGTCTTCGCGGTCGCGATCACGCTGCTCGCGCTCAATCTCACGGTGGCCGGGCCCGGCGGAGCCAGGCTGACGAATCAGCTCGGGAGCCACTGGCCTGCCTTCGTAGCGTACCTGATCAGCTTCTTCATGATCGGCATCATCTGGGTGAACCATCATGTCCTGGTCAGGACGATCAAGACGGTGGACAGGACGCTGCTGTTCCTCAACCTGGTGCTGCTGCTGTTCGTCGTGCTGATCCCGTTCGCCACCGCCACTGTGGCGGAGTACCTCTCCGCGCCGGAGCGATTGACCCACGGCGGGCAGGACACGCGGGTGGCGATGGCCGTGTACAGCGCGGTGTTCCTCGGCATGTCGGCTGGATTCGGCACGATCTTCGAGTGGACGCTGCACGGCGAGCGCGTGTACCAGCCGGTGCCGAGGGAAAAGCACTGGGCCGCGCGGGCACGGTTCGTCGGCGGCGGGCTCGTCTACGTGGTCGCGATCATCGTCGCCCTGGTGAACGCCATCGCCGCGTTCGTGCTGATCGCCCTGGTCGCGGTGTACTACATAGTGGAGCGCACCCCCGCCGCCGGGGCCGGAACAGAATCGGTGGATAAATAGTTGCCATCAAGCAAGTGATCGGGAGTAGACTGGGGTAACGTGCGGAGAGTCGTTGAATCTGGGCTGGCAGACAGGGCATCCGGGGCACCGGGAGTAGCGCCTACCGGGCAAGACGCCGGACAAGATGCAAGCCGTCAGGACAGGTACCGGTGGGTCGCCCTGTCCAATACGACGCTCAGCATGACGATGGCGACGATCGACGCGTCGATCGTGATCGTGTCCATGCCGGCCATCTTCCGCGGCATCCACCTGAACCCGCTCACCCCAGGCAACGTGACCTACCTGCTGTGGATGATCATCGGGTACCTGCTTGTCCAGTCGGTGCTCGTGGTAACGCTGGGCCGGCTCGGCGACATGTTCGGCCGGGTGCGCATCTACAACCTCGGCTTCGTGGTCTTCACGCTCGCATCGATCGCGCTGTCACTCGATCCGCTGGCCGGCACCCACGGCG
>Ga0335078_10008624_pt1 | contig 15143 bp, 15 predicted proteins | sample Lox_Sample_32_FD_206711 | JGI IMG/M metagenome (GOLD analysis project Ga0335078, IMG submission 206711) | Soil microbial communities from Loxahatchee National Wildlife Refuge, Florida, United States - Lox_Sample_3.2 | ecosystem: Environmental > Terrestrial > Soil > Wetlands | place: USA... | reverse complement strand
GGCATGCCGCCGCGCACTCCCCGCACAATGTGCAGGCATCCGTTACAAAGCGGGGATGGATGCACACCGTGGCTTCGTAGCCGCCCGGCGAATCTGTCACGCCGGTGACTTCCGCCAGCGTGAGCACAGTGATCGCGGCATTGTTGCGCAGGCGGCGGTAATGCATTTCCAGGCCGCAGGCCGGCGGACAGAGCTTCGGGAAATACTGGTGCATGCGGGCTACGCGGCCGCCCAGGCTGGCGGATTTCTCCACCAGGATGACGCCGCAGCCGGCGTCGGCCAGTTCCACTGCCGCGGTCAATCCGGCGATACCGCCGCCGATCACCAGCACCGGCTTGCCGGAGGCCGCATTCATTGGCCGTTTCTCCGCGGGGCGGCGTGTTGCCGCATCTTCATCGAACGCTCGCCAAAAATGGCGAAACGAAGCCATTGCATGGCAAAATCCAGGAGTTCTCCGTCGTCCGCGCGGAGCGCCTCGACGCGCGCTTCGTCCACTTCGAACAGTTGCAGGAAGCGGGTTTCAAAAATAAACCGCCGAAAGCGATCCAGATCGTAGCAGGCCATGTAGAACATGTCCTGCTGCTGCGGTGTCAGGCGGCTATCGCCGTCCCAGAAGCGGTCAAGCGTAAGTTCCTTGAATCCAGCCGACATCATCTCGAATTCTTCGATCTGCTGGCTGGCGAGCCACTCGCGCACCGACACGGCGCAACCCTCGCCATGACCTTGGCAGAGGGATTCGCGAACCACGAAGTGAAAAGGCTGGTCGTCTGCCGTGGGCGCATCGGGCGCGGCCGCGCCCAGCGGATACATGCGACATGCCCACGGGCGGTTGGAGTAAACGGTGCAGCCCTTCTCCGATAAGAATGGGCACTGCGTGCGCTCCCCCTCCATCTTCAGGGCCACGATCGGAAACTTCTGATTGGCGGGCTGTAGGCGCAGCGTGTGTTTCTCCAGAAGCTCCGAGGAATCCAGGCCCAACGCACGCTTCAGGCGCAGCAGGTCGTAAGGGGTGAGCACGATCGTTACGTCGCGGCAACATTGCGTAAAGCACGCCAGGTCCGGACCGCAGCGGAACGTGAAGCGGTCCTCCGGACCCATGCGGGGGCACTCATTGAGGATCGTCTCGGGAGTCACGGCAGCCTCACAGGGCATAAACTTCGGCCTCCTCCGGCTCGCTCACGATGCTGCTCTTGAGGGCTTGCCGGGACCAAACGGGCAGCGGACCCTGCTCTCCGGTTAGCGGATCCAAACGATAGCGGTAGGATGCCGCGACGTTATACTGGCTTTGCATCCAAACCCAGCCGCGCACGAAATACGGGCAATCGTCGTTAAAACAGACATATTGGAATTCGCCGCCCCAACTGGACCACTGGGGGTTGGTCCACCGCACCAGGCGATGTTCGCAATGCGGGCAGCGGGGGTGACGTTCTGAATTCATGACAGCGACCTTAGGCGGGAGGTTTCCGGTGCCTCCCGCCAGGTTCGGCAGCGTTCAGGCGCTTACTAGTTCTCGCTCCTTTGGCTGCGAGGCGAAGATGTGCAGAACTTGCCGCTTCTTCATCTCCCACGTATTGCTTTGGGAGTCATACCGGCAGTTCGCGAATGCGTGCCAATTCTCTTCGTCCAGTTTCGGCTTGTCGGCGCGGAAATAATATCCGGGCCAGCGCGTCTCCTCGCGGAAAAGCACGGTCTGGACATGCGCCTCGGCCTGCCACATGCGGTGCGTATTCTCCCAACAGCGCATGAGTTCGTGCAGATTGGCGGCGGCGAGTTTCACGGAATCCTCCTTCAGGAACGCCAGCAGCTCCAGCGCTTTCTTCAAGAGGGCTTCGTTGGTGGTGAATTGAGAGGTGATGCCGCCGGCGTATTCGTCCATGATCTTCTGGAGGCGGAACATGAACATCCGTGGCTTGATGTAGTTCGGGTTAATGTCCGGGTCGGTGGTGGCATTCTGATATTGCTCGAAGGTGCGGAGCGGCTGGAGGATTTCAGCCTTCAGCGCGTCCAGCATCGCCGGCTCCAACACCGGCATGCTATTGTGCTCGACCACGAACTTGATAGCGGCTTTGGCGGCGATGCGCCCCTCGGCGTGCGAACCCGAAGAGAACTTGTGGCTCGAGGCGCCCGAGGCGTCACCGGCGCAGAACAGTCCCTTGACTGTGGACATGTGGGCGTAGCCCCAGAAGTACTCGCCGCGCGTGTCCTCGGTTTGCAGGTCTTCGGGGCCGCTGAGCCACGCGCCCGACGCGCCGGAGTGCGATCCGATGAAGTACGGTTCGGCGGCGGCGATCTCCGAGCTGCGCTCCTCGGGCTGCACATTAGTGCCCGCCCAAAGTAGGGCCTGCGAGATCGTCATATCCAGGAAGTCTTCCCAGGCCTCGGATTCCAGCTCCTTCATTTTTTTCTTGTAGGCCTTAGGGTCGTCCTTGTAGGTGTCGGCGATCTGCTGGATGGCCTCTTCGGTGCGCATCGAGATGGGGCCTTTGCCTTCCATCACGTCCAGCATGCCGAGATAGTTGCGGAGGTTAGCGGGAACCGGCTTCACGCGGCCGTACGGGCCCCACTTTTCGAGTTCGGCCTTCCGCTCGATCATGTAGTTGCCACCCGCGGCGTTGGTCGCCCGCGATTTGAACAGCAGAAACCACGCCCCCACCGGCCCGTAGGCATCCTTGAACCGCACAGGGATGAACCGGACTTCCTGGCAGGTCATCTCGGCGCCGGCCTTGATCGTGAAATAGGCGGACGATCCCGAGTTCCATGGTGGATACCAGGCCCGCCCCATACCTTCGCCGGAACTCCTGGGCTTGAACACGTGCACCGCGCCGCCCATGGCCACCAGCGTCGCCTTGGATTTGAACACGTAGAACTTGTTCTCGCGGACCGAGAAGCCCACGGCGCCAGCGCAGCGGTCGCCGTCCATCAGCGGGCCCACGATGAACACGCGCTCGAAGATCTGGCCCACGCCGCTCTCGAGCAGGGCGTTCTTGGCGGCTTCGGCCACCACGACCTTGTACGACTCACCGTTAATCATGAGCTGCCAGCGGCCCTCATGCACGTAATTGCCGTTCTCGTCCTTCCAGATCGGCAGCCCCCATTTCTCGAACAGGTGCACGGTGGAGTCAACGTGACGGGCGATATTGGCTACCAAGTCTTCGCGCGTAATGCCCATCAGGTCGTTGCGCACGTAGTCCACGTAGTCCTTGACTGTGTTGGCTCCATCCTTCAACCCGACGTACTGATTGATGGCGGAGAGGCCCATGGCCACGGCGCCCGAACGGTCTACGGCGGCCTTGTCTACCAGCGTGACTTTCAGGCCGTTCTGCATGGCCCAGTAGGCTGCCTCGACGGCCGCGCCACAGGCGGCCATACCGCCGCCCAGAATGAGCAAATCGGTTTCTACGACAACGGTTTCAAAGTCGACCATCGCAATCATTTCTCCTTTCAGTTCCGCAACCGGAAGACGTCGGCCAGGCCGAGCGACGCCGGTTCAGTAAACAGTGCGGGAGAATTCAGGTCTCCCTTGGTTTCGAAGCCGCCCGCCGGCTCCGCCTTGCCCTCCGGAGTAGTCCGTATAGGGAACTTGAAACGCTTGACGGTCCCATTTCGGAACTTGACCGTCCACAGGATCGTGTCCGTGGAACGCATCGGCGTGGCCGAAGCGCCCAGCGGGACGAAATCCGCGTAGCTGCGGACCTCGATGGCTTGAGTGGGACAAATCTTGACGCAGTTGTAACACTCCCAGCACATCGTAACGTCCTGGTTATAGGCTTTCATCTTGTTTCTGTCTAGGACCATCAGGTCATTGGGGCAAATGTACTGGCACGCGGTTTTGTCCAGCGCCTTGCACCCATCGCACTTGTCCGGATTGACGTAACTTGGCATCAGTCCACCTTTCCTTCCGCGGGGCCAATTGCCGTGAAGGTCTTTTGGTCCTGCGTTTTATGACGTTGATAAAAACACTTGCGGCGGCCGAATTCACCGAACCTGCAGCGCTCGCGGAAATAAATCTCGCATTGCATACAGGTGGTCTCCGGATTGGAACTGGTGCTCACAATGGCGCCCGCCAGGTGATCGAGAAGCTCCGCCGTTCTTCTCAACTCTTCCGGAGCAAACTGCTCAAGCGCGATTCTGGCCCTGTGGTTGCGTGCTGTTTGATAGGCATCCATCAGCTTGCGGCTGGTCTCCGTCAGCGACAGGCGGAAGGAGCGCCGATCCTCCTGTGGCGCGGTTCGCCGCAACAGGCGGCGGCGGACCAGTTTGTCCACGGCCTTGCTGGCGGCCCCGCAGGTTACCCCCAGGAAAGCCGCGGCATCGCCGATGTTCAGTACATCCGTGTGAGCCACCAGGTAGAGAAGCTTAAGCTGAGAGAATGTCAACTTATCTTCGGTTACCTCGCGCAGCAGCCTCTTCTCGATTACCTCGCGCACCGACCAGGCGAATACACGCGCGCTGCTGAGAAACTCGTTGCTCAGTTCCGCGGTGATCGCTTCAGCCATACCTCTCAACGGATGCTTAACCAATTCGAATTTAAACCCGGTCAACAATTCGCACAAGATCGTAATTCGGAATAAAGTACCTGTTTGCCTGAAATCGCTCCCAGAATGGGTTTTATGGGTTTGCCGGCGTGATCGGCTACTCGTGGACACTCCGCAGCGGGCGCACCGGCACGATCCTGCGGTGGTTCACGTTACGATCTGCGTCAAACTGACAGCCCACTCAGCTGAGTCCCGGAAATGCCATATGGGAAATCCTGGATCGAATCCATAAATTGCCGACTTCCGCTCGGCCAAGGCCCGACTAAAGCGGCCGGAGGTCTCGGCGCGGGGTGGCACATTCCTTACTTTCAGTGAGATCAGAGAAGCGATGCCATCGCTGCGGTCGTCGGGTTGTTGAAGGAAATATCTACACGGCGGCGGCCGTCACAAGCTGCGTCCCGCCAGGAATGTGGGTAGTCTCCAGGACCTCAAGGCCCAGCGAATCCAACTCGGCGCGCAGCCTGGCGACCGGCCAGTTATGGCATCCACCGCGGGTGACGTGCCGCCCGAAAGCGGAGAGCACAACCTCAGGCGGCGATGGCGACTCCGAGCACAGGTACGCATCGTGGCAGACCAAAAGACCGCCACGCTGCAGGGAGTGCGCGGCTCTTTCCAGGATGGGCCGGAACTGGCCCCGGTTGCAGCAGCGTAACAGCCCCGAAAGGAGCACGGCGCCGTACGGGCCGTCACCCGGGGACACGGCATCCGCGTCCGCGCCGGTTCCCTCCCCGCCGAATGGATTCCTGGCCTGGAGGACCGTTTGCGGCCAGCGCCGGGATGTCAGTTCGCGGTAAACCGCTTCGCCCCACCCGACCAGAAGAACCGGACTGCGGGTGGCCAGATCCAGCCTGTCGAGCACAAACGGCGCGGCATACCGGGCGAGGCACTCGCACGCGGATCGGTGCAGCGCGCGGATTTCCTGTGGCTCGTCGTCTTCGCGGCCGTTCAGCATGTACCGGCCAACCGCGCTCAGGGGGGTCAGGTGCGCCGCTTCGAATAGCAGAGCGGGTCTCAAAGTCTGTTCAGAATCGGCCCGCAGGTAGCGCGAGGCCAACTCCAGGTTGCGGTATCGGCCGGAGCTGCATTCCAGAAGGCGCAGAGAGACCAGGCACTCCAGGACCTCCGCCAGCCCATGACTGTTCACCCCCAACATGCGGGCCAGTTCCGGGACGGTGCGCCACTCCTCGAGCCGATCGAATAGCGAAGCGGCCAGTGCGAAGCGCAACACCTGGCTGCCGACCCCCGCCGTGGCCAGCCGGAGTAGTTGGTCCGGGGCCGGCGCCGGCGCGAACCAGGGGCTCGCATCCGGCCTGCGGCACAGGTCGCGCTGAGAGTGCTTGAGCTTCTCCCGCAGACGCACGGCCTCGCCCACGACCAGCGTAGCCGGAGGGCTGATGCCCGCTCGCTCGACCTGCGCCGCGATCGAGCCCAGTGTCCCGGTTATCACCTTCTCGCCGTGCCAATAGGCCATCTGGATGATAGCCGCCGGGGTCTCCGGATCGCGGCCCTTCTCGATTAATTCCCGGGCCACCCGTTCGACGCTATGTACCGCCATCAGGAAGACCAGCGTATCGATGCCGGCCAGCGCGCTCCAATTGATGTGGCTATTCTCACGGTTCGCTTCATGACCCGTGACGATCGCCACCGCGGACGCCATGTCCCGGTGAGTCAGTGCGATGCCGGCGCTCAGCGGGGCTGCCAAGGCGGAAGAGACCCCGGGGACAACTTCGAAAGCAATGTCGTGCTCCGCCAGATACTCGGCTTCTTCTCCTCCCCGTCCGAACAGAAACGGATCGCCTCCCTTGAGCCGGACAACGGTCTTGCCTTCCCGCGCTTTGCCGGCCAGCACATCGTGTATCTCCTCCTGGCGGGATTCGTGCATCCCAACCGGCTTGCCCATGTAAATCCGCTCCGCCGCGGGATTTGCCAGGGCCAGAACCTCTTCCTGAATCAAGCGGTCGTATACCACTACATCGCAAGTTTCAAGCAGCTTGACGGCCTTTACGGTCAGCAACTCGGGATGTCCTGGGCCGGCGCCCACCAGATAGACTTTTCCGGGCTGCATAGATTCCGACATAATGATAACATGATCTCTAAGTATTAATCTATCCGGTTCGCTCCGGCAGGAGAGAGTGATGGCTGTAATTACTATTTCCAGAGGTTCTTTCAGCGGCGGCAAGCTGCTCGCCGAATGTCTTTCGCGGTCGCTCGGCTACCGATGCGTCGATCGGGAAGTCATCGTGGAAAGGGCCGCCGCGCACGGCGTTTCGCAGGAGGAGTTACGGGACGCACTACAGAAGCCGCCCAGTTTCCTGGACCGGCTCCAGCATAAGAAGTACCTGTATCTGGTGCTGATCCAGGCCGCCTTGGCCGAGGAGGTCCGCACGGGGCAGGCGGTCTACCACGGCAACGCCGGGCATTTGCTTCTGAAAGGCGGCCCGCATATTCTGCGTGTCCGGATCATCGCACCGCTGGAATTCCGTTTGAAGATGGCTCAGGATCGCCTCAAGCTCAGCCGCGCGGAAGCCTTGGATCACATCGCCAGGATGGACCAGGACCGGCGAAAGTGGACGCAATACCTGTACGGAGTGGATTGGGGAGATCCCGCTAACTACGACATCGTGCTGAATCTCGAGTTCATGGACATCTCCGAAGCCTGCACTACGGTCTCGGCCCTTGCCCGGCAGCGGTGCTTCGAATTTACGCCTGGTTGCCAGGCCGCCATGGACAACTTAGCTCTGGCGAGCCATGTGCGCGCGGAATTGGCGCTCGACCGCGCCACCGCTCACCTGGAAGTCGAGGTGGCCGCCCAGGAGGGCACGGTCTGTGTGCGGGGCTCGGTCTCCAGCGTGCCTGATGTGAGCGAAATTCGCCGCGTCGCTACCGCGGTGCCCGGGGTTGTGACCCTGAATCTCGACGAACTTACCTCCACCGTGCGCGCCTGAGGTAGCGTGGGGCGGATGATCGTTATGTGTCGTCTGCCTGCTGCGCGAGACCACAAACAGCGATGGTCTGCCCCACAGAGTAGATTGTCTTTAAACTACCGCTGCCACGCCGATGGTTGCTCTCTCCGCCGGCAAGTGGCGGACATCCTGCCCGGTAAAGATCTGCCGCGGCCGGGCGATCTTCTGCTCCGGATCCCGCATCAATTCGTCCCACTGGGCCAGCCATCCCACGGTCCGCGGGATCGCGAATAACACCGTGAACATATCGGGCTGAAAGCCCATGGCTTGATAGATAATCCCGGAGTAGAAGTCCACATTCGGATAGAGCTTGCGCGTGACGAAGTACTCATCCTCCAGCGCAATCTTCTCCAGCTCCAGCGCGATGTCCAGCTTGGGATTGCGGCCGGTGACTTGGAAAACCTGTTCCGCCGTCCACTTGATCACCCGGGCGCGCGGATCGTAGTTCTTGTACACGCGATGTCCGAAGCCCATCAACTTGAGTTTGCCGGCCTTGACTTGGGCGATGTACTCGGGGATGCGGTCCTTGCTGCCGATCTGGCCGAGCATGCGCAGTACCTGCTCGTTGGCGCCGCCGTGCAACGGGCCCGAGAGGGCCGCCGCGGCCGCCGCCGTGGCCAGGTACGGGTCGCACTGCGAGCTGCCTACCGAACGCATGGCATTGGCGCTGCAATTCTGTTCATGGTCGGCGTGCAAGATGAACAGAATCGACAGCGCGCGAGCCAGCACCGGATTTGCCACATACTTCGGCTCGACCATCTTCCAGAGCATGTTCATGAAATTCGCGGTGTAGTTAAAGTCGTTATCCGGATAAACGTATGGCAGGCCCCGGCTGTGGCGGTAAGTGTAGGCCGCAATCGTGGGAATCTTGCCGATTAGACGGACGATCTGCAATTTGCGATTTTCGGCGTCCAAAACGTTCCTGGCTTCCGGATAGACCGTTGACAGCGCCGCCACGGTACTGACCAGCATTCCCATGGGGTGGGCGTCGTAACGGAAACCCTCCAGGAATTTCTTGGTGGTTTCGTGGATCATGGTGTGATGCTTGACCAGGTGCACCCAGTCTTTCAACTGAGCTTCATCTGGCAGCTCACCGTTGAGGATCAGATAAGCTACCTCCATGAAAGTGCACTTCTCGGCCAGTTCCTCAATCGGGTATCCGCGGTAACGCAGAATGCCGCGGTCGCCATCGATGTAGGTAATGCTGCTCTGGCAGGAGGCGGTGTTCATGAAAGCGGGATCATAAGACATCAGGCCGAAATCCTCCGCGCTCTCCTTGATCTTGCGGAGATCCATCGCGCGGATAGTCCCTTTGTCTATAGGCAAAGTATAAGTTTTGTCCGTTCGGCCATCGGTAATCGTCAGAACTTCGTTTGGCATGTGATCACCTGATACAACACAATTAGGCTCGCGCCGCCATGGGGCCGTTGCGAGTTCCGGCGCCAGTGTCTTCCACAGCGAAATCGTCACCTACTGGCCCGTACAAGAAAAGTATGCTATAAATCTCTTGAAGCCACAAGTGGTGTTTCAGACCCGATGATCCGGAATCGGGCCCTTTCCCGTTCAGGAAGGGATATTTGGATGTCAACCTCTTTGCCCGCCGCCGGAGCCAGCGACCTTCGAGAAGAGGACCCATCCGCATCCCCGCCTTCGGATCCGCGTACTGTCCTGCTCATCTCGCGCGGAACTATGTCGGGTGCGAAGCTGATCGCAGAGTGCCTCGCGCGCGGCGGAGGCGTGCGATGCGTCACGCGCGAGGACCTGTTGACCGTCGTCAACAGTTACGGCGGACTGGCCACTCGCATTGCCAGCCAGATCGCCAAAGCCGAGCAGGCCTATCAGGAATTCAGCGAAGTCCGCCGCCCCTTCCAGATACTCATGCGCCGGGCGCTGCTCGAGTGTGCACGCCAAGGTCCTTTGGCATACTTGGGCTACTCGGGGCATCTGCTGCTTCCCCGCATCTCGCATTTTGTGCGGATCCGGCTGATCGCACCCCTGGAAATGCGCGTGTCTCGCACGCGCCAGGCGCTGGGTTACTCCGAGGCCCAAGCACGGGACTACATCCACCAGGTGGACCAGGAAAGGACCCATTGGGCTCGCCTGATGTATGGCTTGGACATTCGCGACCCGGCGGGCTACGACATGTGCCTCAACATGGAGCGGATGTCGCTCCCGGGGGCGTGCGATCTGCTGCGCAGAGTGCGCGAGCAGAAGGACTTTCAGCCCACACCGGAATCCTTGGTCCAAGTAGAGAACGAGTATCTCGCTACCCAGGTCCTGGTCGCGCTGGTGACCAACCCGGACACCCTGGACCTGGAAATGGGGGCTAGCGCCGACGGGGGCGTACTCTGCCTGGTGGGGCCGTTCCTCCCCAACGACAAGATGCGCATGGTGCTTTCTGTGGCGGGTTCCGTGCCGGGAGTGCAGGAAGTTCAGTACCAGCCGGGATATGAGCCGGCCTTTCGTTTTGCTTCGTGAGTGTGGGGCCGGCGCCTGGCAGATCGAGATCGGGAGAGTGAAACGTATGCCGGAATTGCACAGCAACAACCAAGTCCCTCCTCAGCCGGGTGATCCGCTGGCAGTCCTTAACCGGCTGGCGGAACTTGAAGAGACGCAGGCTGCCGCCATGCTCGAGCAGAGCAAACTCGCACGCCTCAGGACGGAAACGACATCGTCTCTGGCCCTGTATTCGTCCAAGACGGCCGATAATGCGGAAAAACAGACCGGCTTGGCGCTGGAGAGGACTGCGCTGACGCGCGAGCAAACCCGCCTGTCCACCCGCAGCACCGAGCTGGCTAACATCCGCACGGAGTTGGCTCACGAGCGCACCGCGCAAGCCGATGAGCGCACTCGTCTGGCGACGCAGCGGACCGAGATGGCGCACCAACGCACGGGGCTGGCGGAGTGGCGGAGCAAACTGGCCGAACAGCGGACCAACCTGGCGCGCGAGCGCACCACGATGGCTTCCCGGCGGGTCCTACTCGCCGAAGAGCGCAACCGATTGGCGGAGCGGCGGACCGGGCTGTCCTGGCAACGCAGCCGCCTCGCCAGCCTCCGCACGGATCTCGCGCGGAGCCGAACCATCTCCGCCGTCACCCGCACCCGCCTGTCGCTCCAGCGCACCGTACTGGCCCGCGGCCGCACCTCTCTGGCCCTGATCCGTACGGGGTTGGCGTTCCTCACGTTGGGGGTCACGTTCTTTCGGTATTTCGGCATTTCGAAGTGGACACTCTTCGATGCCGCGCTGGTTCTTTTTAGCGTCATCACCATATATTTCGGGACGAAAGGCTACCACCGCTCCGTCGCCGCCGAAAGGCAGGTGCAGGAACTGCTCGCCCTGGATCGCGGCATGCCGGGCGTCACCGTCCAATCCAGCGTCTGATCGCTTGACCCGTCATCGATCCTGTACCAGGCTCTCCGGCCCCTACCGGGTACTGGCTCTGCAGACCAAAATATGGTATATGTCTTTTCGGAGATAGAATAGTTTCAGACCTGATGATCCGGCATCGGGTTCCGTTCTTGCCAAGGAAAGGGCGGTTGCGATGTCGATCTTCTTGCCGGTCGCCGGAATCAGCATTGACGTGTGGGTCCTGGTGGGGGCCGGGGGTTTGGTCGGTCTGCTTACCGGTTTGCTCGGGGTCGGCGGAGGGTTCCTGCTGACTCCCATTCTCATGCTGATCGGAATCCCCCCAACTGTGGCCGCCGCTTCCGATTCCTGCCAAATCGTCGCGGCGTCCTCATCTGGTGTGGCGGCGCATTTCCGTTTGGGCAACGTGGACCTCAAGATGGGGATCATTCTGTTGTTGGGCGGCCTGGTGGGGGGCGGGTTGGGAGTCCAGGCGATCAAGGCGTTGCGCGTCATTGGCGACGCCGATCTGCTCATCACCCTCACCTATATCGTGGTATTGGGCTCCGTCGGCGGGTCAATGTTCATCGCCAGTCTGAAGAACCTCCAGCGCGGGCCCATGGCTGAGAAAGTGCATCGGGCCCCCGCGCGCGGCCAATTCCTCAGCCGGCTGCCCTTCCAGATGTATTTTCCCCGTTCCAACGTGCGGCATTCCGTCCTGGTACCGTTTGCCCTGTGCGTGCTGATGGGCGTCCTGTCGGCGATCATGGGCGTCGGTGGCGGCTTCATGATGGTGCCGATGATGGTCTACCTGTTGGGTATGCCGGCTCACGTGGCGGTCGGAACCTCGCTTTTCCAAATCCTGTTCACCTGTTCCGGCGTCACCTACCTGCAGGCCACCACGAATCACACGGTAGATATCGTCCTCGCCCTGCTGCTGGCCCTCGGTTCCACCATCGGCGCGCAGATCGGGGCGCGGATCAGCCGCCGGCTCCGCGGCGATCAGCTCTTGATCATTCTGGCATCGCTGGCGTTGCTCGTCGTCGCGAAAATGACCGTTGGAATCGTGGTCCGGCCCGCGAATCTGTTAAGCCCTGTAACGCACGCCAGCCTGCAGGAGAGGTTTGCGCCACCCCCACGCTCTCCCTATTACGCGGAGGTGCGCTGAATGCGTAACTGGTGGGTCCGGCTGCGCCCGGCAGCGTGCATGTTCCTCTGGCTGCCTGCCAAAGCCCTGGCCGAAGGAGGCCACCCGCTGGTGTTGGTGGCCGACAGCCGCAGGTTCCCGGCTTGGATCGCCTGGTGGAGCAATCTCTACAACGAAAGTCATCTCTACCTCGCGCTGCTGACGGTCGTCGTCATACCGGCGCTTGCGCTGGTGATGGGCAAAGTCACCGATCTGATCTTGTCGCGAATCGGGATCAATCTGAAGTCCAGAGTGCTGGCGGAACACTGAGGAGACGGATTCGATGGACTGGCTACACATTCTCATGCCCGTTGCCGGGGTTCCCATATTCTGGCCCGGACTCGTCATTCTGGGGTTGGGCGTCGGAATGATCGGCGGCTTTTTTGGCATGGGCGGCGGCTGGATGGTGACGCCCGGTCTGAACATTCTCGGGTTCCCGATGGCGTTTGCCATCGGCACGGATATCGTCCAGATGTCCGGGCCATCGCTGATCTCCACGCTGCGGCACGCCAAGTTCGGCAATGTGGACTACAAGCTGGGCGCCATCATGGTCGCCGGCACCGTGAGCGGATTTGAGTGCGGCGCCCAGTTGATAATGTGGCTGGAACGTATCGGCAGAGTCGACACCTACGTGCGCTCCGGCTACCTCATTCTGCTCACCCTGATCGCCTGCCTGGTCTTCACCGACTTAGCCAAGAAGCGCAGGAAGGACCGGGAGGCGATAGCCATGGGCCGGAAACTGGATGCGCTAGCCACGGGGATTGAGTGGCACAAGACCCTGCATAAGATCCGGATTCCGCCGGTGGTACACTTCCGCAAAGCGGGCATTCGCTGCTCAGTGTGGCTGCCGGTGTTGGTCGGCTTCTTTACCGGGTTGTTAGCCGGCATGCTGGGCATCGGCGGCGGGCTGGTCCGCATGCCCGCGTTGATCTACCTGGTCGGCTGCCCCACGCACGTGGCGGTGGGAACCGACTTGTTTGAAGTGGCCATCTCCGGCCTTTACGGCGCGGCTTCCTATACCTATAAGGGCCGCACGGAAATGCTGGCCGCCGTGATCATGCTTCTGGGCGCGTCGGTAGGCGCGCAGATCGGTTCGGTCGCCACGAAGTATGTCAAGGGATACGGAATTCGCCTCTTTTTCGGAATTGCGGTAGTCGGTTGCGCGCTATCGATCGTTTTGAAGTTGATTGCGGCCGCATACCCTGGCGTCCGGGGATTGCTCAACGGCGCCGCCACGCTCCTGATCCTGGGGTTTGTGGGAGCGCTTTCGCTATACATCTTTCTGCAATTCCTCCGCGGCGTGAGGCGGGAGTTGGCCATGAAGAAGCACATGGTGGAAGCCGGGGTCTGAGGAGGAGACTGTCGTGAAGAAGACAGCGGTTGTTTTGTTCGCGTGGTTGGCCGGTTGCGGTTTCGGACGCGTCAACCAGGGACAAGTGATCGAGTACCGGCAAGCCGAAGGATTGGTCACCCTTATCTCGGACTCCAACTACCGGGACCCGGCGCATCCCCGGTTCGACATCCTGCCGCCGGTCACGATTCACGTTCCAGCGGATCGCCGCGAGATGGGGCCCGCGCCGGAAGCCGGCAAACTGCTACAGCTCGATCGGCGCAACCGGCGTGCGGTGATCTTCGATTCCCGCGCAGGCAGCTTGCGCACGGTCGCGTTTCATCTCACCGCCGAGCAAACTGGCGTGGGACCCGGCGACGCGCGCCTGCGAGCGAACCGCTTCCCCGTCGTGGACCGCGCCCACAAGGCCATCACGATCTACTCGCCGAGGGACCGCACGATCATGACCTTCTCAGTAACCGAAGAGTGCTTCGCGTTACCGGACGACTCGTGGAAGATCGGAGACGAAGTCCGCTATTACTACAAGGATCCGCAGCGCGCGCTCCGCCTGATGAATGTCACTAAGACGGATCTGAACGAGGCTGCCAAGTGATGCTGGCTCCTCTGCTCGTTCCCGTGTTGCTTGGTACGGCCGCCACGATCGCGGAGACGCCCCTCACCTGCCAGGTCACGCCCCGCGTGATCGAGATGGACGCTTTCTATACCGGCGCCAACGTCAAGGTGGAAGGAATGGCCGCACCGGGATCGAAGATTGTCGTTCTGGTTACGGGTTCCGAAAGCGAAGAGAGTTTCAACAGAAAGGCGCGCTTCGGGCCGGTCTGGATCAACTCCGGCAAAGTACGGATATCGGGTGTGCCGCGGCTCTTCCTGCGGTTCAGCCCGGAACCTGTGGCAAATCTGCTCAGCCGCGAGACGATCGGCGGACACCTGCTCGACCCAACCTCAGTGATGGCGCGGATGTGCATTCAGCCGGCTCCGCCCGCCGCCGCCGACGATGCTGCCATTCGGCGGGATTATCTGGCGCTGAAACAGAGCCGCGGCACTTACACCCTTGGCGACCGCAGCGTGACAATGGGCTCTGACGCGGACTGCGCGTGGTACCGGCTGGAGTTTCACTGGCCGAAGAAAGCGCCTCCGGCGACCTATCGGGTTCACGTCTTCGAGGTCCGCAATGGCTCCATTGGCCGGCAAATCTCGGTTCCGCTTGCCGTGGCGCCGGCCGGATTGCCCGCCCGGATCGCGAACCTGGCCGAAGACCATGCTGCGTCCTACGGCATCGCCGCTGTCCTGATCGGCGTTCTGGCCGGATTCGGCATTGACCTGCTGGCAACGCGTGTGTTTAGGAGAAAGAGAGTGGTGGCTCACTGAGGGCAACGGCCGGCAGTTGGCTATGCTGTAACTTGCGGACTGAGAGCCGATAGCTTTTAGCTGATAGCCGGTATCGGAACAATCCTATGTGGCTGCGGCGGGGCGGGAAGAACGCGCACGGAACAGCGATTGAGGCCGCTGGCCGCGTGCGCGCCAAGTATGCCAGCTTTCGCGAACTGCTGGCGCTTAACAACGAATGCCTGGAGCTCATGGCCGGGCTGCAGGACGACCTGCAGTACGTGCAGCCGCGCCGCGATGTACTGGGGGACCGCATTGAGACGATCTTCCACCGGATCGGCGGCGTGGTTGCGGCGATCGAGCGCCTGACCGGGTTGCGCCATGATGCGCTGACGGCCGGTTTGCAGGCCCAGCAGCGGGAGATCGAGCGCTATGC
>Ga0335078_10008623_pt1 | contig 15145 bp, 11 predicted proteins | sample Lox_Sample_32_FD_206711 | JGI IMG/M metagenome (GOLD analysis project Ga0335078, IMG submission 206711) | Soil microbial communities from Loxahatchee National Wildlife Refuge, Florida, United States - Lox_Sample_3.2 | ecosystem: Environmental > Terrestrial > Soil > Wetlands | place: USA... | reverse complement strand
CTCGAAGCGATTCCTCTTTGCTCACCGTTTGCGATAGGCTACACCGGCTTTGCCCCCCTGATCGAGCGGCGCCGCATCTTGCATTCTACCGCGCCTCGCGGCAGGGGAATAGGAGAGGCTTCACCGTATTTTGAGAGTGGTCAACGCAAAAAGTGAAAAGACCAGGGCCACGATCCAGAAGCGGGCTATGATCTTGGATTCTTTCCATCCCTCCAGTTCGAAATGGTGATGAATCGGCGCCATGCGGAAGATGCGGCGTCCGCTGATTTTGAACCAACCCACTTGAAGGATCACGGAGACCGCCTCGGCCACGAAGATGCCCCCGATGAATGGCAGGAGCAGCTCTTGTTTGATCAGGACCGCTACGGCGGCGATGGAGCCGCCCAGCGACAGCGAGCCCACGTCGCCCATGAAAATCTCCGCCGGATAGGCGTTATACCAGAGAAATCCCAGGCTGGCACCCACCATGGCCCCGCAGAATGGTGTGAGTTCGGCCACTCCGGGCATATGCTCCACATCCAGGTAGTCTGCCCAGCGGGCGTTTCCGACGACATAGGTCAGGGCGGTCAAGGCCGAAGCCGAGATGATCACACAGCCGATGGCAAGCCCGTCGAGACCGTCCGTCAGGTTGACGGCATTTGACGAGCCTACCAAGAGAAAGATGACGAACACTAGAAAGGGCAGGAAGGCCAAGGGGTAAGTCCAGGGACTGCGCAGCAGGGATGAGATCAGAAAGTCAGGGTGAATGCGCTTGTAAAAGGGAAAGGTGAGGTCGGTGGAATAGAGTCCGGCGGCGGACAGCAGCATCAGGGCCACGCCGAATAAGAAGCTGACCAGGATTTGCAGGAGCAGCTTGCTGCGCCCGGTCAGACCGAGATTCTGGCGCTGCCGGACCTTCTGATAATCGTCCCAGAAGCCGATCGCCGCGAAGGCCAAAATCACCAGCAGCGCCAACCACACCAGAAGGTTGCTGAGGTCCGTCCACAGGAGGGTGGGCACTACGACGCACAGGTTGATGAGCACGCCGCCCATGGTCGGGGTGCCGGCCTTAGCATGGTGGGATTGCGGGCCCTCTTCGCGAATAAACTGTCCGATCTGGAACTTTTTCAGCTGCCGGATGGTCACCGGGCCGGTGAGAATAGAGAGCAGAAGGGCTGTGATGCTCGCGAAAGCGGTTCGCAGAGTGATGTAGCGGAAGAGATTCAGGGCATGGAAGTGGGGGTAAAACTTGAGATAGAGAAGATAGAACATGGAGGTCAGTGAAGAAACCGGGACCTTTTCATCGCGAACCCACCAGGGCGTTCGCTGCTGGGATCAACTGCTCCACAGCCCTTTCGAGGTGGACGGCGCGCGAGCCCTTCACGAGAACTACATCCCGCGGCCCCAGGATCGAACCACAGAAACGCCCTGCCTCTTCGGCCTCGGCAAAGAAGCGGGCCCTGTCCGGCGGAAAGCCGGAAGCGACTGCGCCTTCGACGAACAGTTGAGCATCCCCCTGCACGGCCAGAAGCCAGTCCACGCCGCTCGCGGCGCAGGCGCTGCCGCCGGCCCGGTGCCACTCGGGCGATGAGGGACCGAGTTCGAGCATTTCGCCCGCCACCACGATTCTTCGTTCGGCCGTCGGCCAGTCGCGAAGCAGTCTCAACATCTGCTCCAGGGCTCGCGGACTGGAGTTATAACTGTCATTGATCAAAGTTGCTCCTGCGGCCAGCTGGACAACTTCGGTGCGGCCGCCCACGGGCCTGAAATTCGCCAGCGCGTCCGCCATCGCTCCAGGCGACACCCCTAGCAGACGACCTACAGCGACGGCGGCCAACGCGTTCTCGACATTGTGGCGGCCGGGTAGCGCCAACCGAAGCTCCGCCTCGCACCCAAGTCCCTGCACTCTGAAGAGGCTTTCGAGCGAACCCTCGGCGGTCTGGCTCAATCGGAATCCAGTGGCACGATAATCGGCGCCATGCTCGAACCCGTAGGTTACAACTCTCCCTCCAAAGCCCTCGCGAAAACCGCGAACTCGGGGATCATCGTAGTTCAAAATCGCGCTCGCGGGCGGTACAAGATTTTCAATGAGCTCGCGCTTGGCCGCCGCAATGGCGTCCAGAGAATCGAAAAACTGCAGATGAGCAGGCGCTACGTTGGTAACCACACCCAGGGCTGGGGTGGCAATCTTCGCCAGCAGGGCGATCTCGCCGGCGTGGGACATTCCCAGTTCGAGGACTGCAAGGTCCTGAGCTCTCGTAAGGGACAGCAGGGTCAAGGGCACACCCAGATGATTGTTCAGATTGCCGGCGGATTTGTGCACCGCATAGCGCCGGCCGAGTGCAGCTGCGATCAACTCCTTAGTGGTGGTCTTGCCGGTACTGCCCGTGACCGCGATGAGCGGACGTGCCCACTTGCGACGAACCGCCCGGCCTAAATCCTGCAGAGCGGCGATCGAGTCAGCCACCGGAATCAGAGAAGGTGCGATAGCCGCGGGCGCGGAAGCCGCCCACTCGCGGTCAACCACGGCGCCGACCGCGCCCCGCCCCAGCGCCTGGACCACAAAGTCGTGGCCGTCAAAATTCGGGCCCTGGATGGCGAAAAAGAGCGCCCCGGCCGCCAGGGTGCGCGAGTCGATTGAGTAGCTTTGCGCGACGCGCTCCGGCATCCGCGAGGTTGAGCCGAGAATGCCGGCGGCTTCCGCCAGCGAGAGTTCCATTAAGAATGCCCTTTCGGCACCGAATCGATCATCCCACCGGGTGGGAATTAAGCCTGCCGGCGCCCGATCGCGGGACATAGCCCAAGCCTTCGAGCGCTTCCCGTGCTACCTGGCGATCGTCGAAGGCTATGGTCCGATCCTTGAAAATCTGATAGGTTTCGTGTCCCTTGCCGGCGATCACCACTACGTCTCCCGCGCGCGCCTGCTCGAGCGCCCCGCGAATAGCCGCGGCACGGTCAACTTCCAAGGTGCATCCCTTTCCAGTTCTCTGCACGCCCACCAAGGCGTCATTCATGATGGTGAGCGGGTCTTCGCTGCGCGGATTGTCGGAGGTCAGCACCACCAGATCCGCCAGCGAGCCGGCGGCCTCACCCATCAAGGGACGCTTGGAGCGATCGCGGTCGCCACCGCAGCCGAACACCACGATCAGCCGATGGTTGGTGAGCTCGCGAGCCGTGGTGAGAACATTGCGCAAGGCGTCGTCGGTGTGGGCGTAGTCGACGAGCACCAGAAAGGGCTGGCCGCTCTCCACGCGCTCGAAACGGCCCGGAACCAGTCCAAGAGCCTCCAGCCCGTGCTGGATCTTCTCCCCCGCGATTCCAAGTCCCTGCGCCGTAGCGGCCGCGGCCAGAATGTTCATCAGGTTCGATCGTCCGATGAGTGAGGACTCGATGTCCAGCGGCCCTTCAGGAGTCGTCAGCCAAGCCCTCAGGCCTGAGGCATTCTGGCTGAAACGCCGGACGCGGACCGCAGCCTGGGAACTAGTTCCATAGGTGATTAGGCGCGGATAGGGAAGCCCCACAAGACGTGCACTCCAAGGGTCGTCGGCGTTGATCACCGCCACCCCGGGAGGTGGCGTTCCGAGGCCCTCGAAGAGCCGCCGTTTAGCGCGGAAGTAGTCCTCTAGAGTGCCGTGATAGTCGAGGTGATCGCGAGTAAGATTCGTAAAAACGCCGACCGCAAAAGGGAATCCCCAGATGCGCTCCTGGGCCAACGCGTGCGACGAGACCTCCATGACAGCTGCCGAGGCCCCGGCCTTCACGAGGTCGGCGAGGTTGGAAGCCAGATCGAGCGACTCCGGCGTGGTGTTCGGAGCCGGCAGTTTCTTGCCACCCACATGGTACTCAATCGTTCCGAAAAGGCCGTTCGGAACGCCTGCAGCGTGGAAGATGCTCTCCAGCAGGTAGGCCGTGGTTGTCTTGCCGTTGGTTCCTGTGATTCCGACCAGGCGCAACGCCCCTTCCGGATGCCCGTAGAAAGCACGCGCTGCCGAAGAGAGCGCCCGCCGGATTTTCGGGACTCGCACCCACCTTGAGGCTAGATTCGCTGATCCCTCCTGAATGCCCGCCGAACCCCCGTGGCAGGCGCGCTCGCTCACGATAGCCGCAGCTCCCCGCGCAAGGGCATCGGGGATAAAGCGGTGGCCGTCGTCATTTTCTCCGCTGATGGCGAAGAACAGGCTGCCAGGCTCAACCCTTCGAGAGTCGTACGCCAGAGAGCGGATCTGCATCCCGGCGGCGCTTCCCAGCTCAACGCCTGGGTAGTCCTGGAGCAGGTCGAGCAACTTCATTGTTAAGCCCTATTCTATCGCGGTGAGAGCGTTAGCGCGCGAAACGCACCCGCAGCTTCGTTCGGGCAGGAACCTTTGACCCTGCTGGCGGGATCTGCCCGGCGGCCAGTCCGCTTCCGTCCACGACAAGGTCGAGACCGAGAGCCTGACACTGATCTGCCACCGGACGCTCGGCAAGGCCTGTAAAGTCAGGAACGGTGATCAGCGGGCCGCTGTCCAGCACTACGGTATCCGGCCCTCGCGTTCTGTCATTGTTCAGAGCGACCGGCTTGAGATCGGAATCTGGAACGTCGCTGGGAGCGCCGTCCGCAACCTCGGCAGGCGGCCGGTCCACTTCTACAGGCTTCGTTGGTCCGACCCTCTTTGTGATCAGGGGGACAGGGCGGTCTTCGGGCACGTTCAAGCGGGACAGGATTTGCTGGGTGATGTCCTTGAAGACCGGCGCCGCCACTTCGGCACCGTAGTATTGGCCGACGGGCGAATCGATTGAGACCAACACCACCACGGCGGGGTGCTGCACTGGCGCCATGCCCACGAACGAGGCCACGAACTGGCTGTGCGAGTATGCGCCTGAAGGATCGATCTTCTGAGCCGTTCCCGTCTTGCCGGCCGCCGAGTAGCCTTGCAGTTGAGCGGAACGCCCGGTGCCTTTGTCTACCACGGAAGCCAACATGTGCTTCATGATCTCGGCCGTCCGCTCGCTCACCACCCGGCGGGCCGGTCGAATCGCGGGTCCCGTCGCCACCAATCCCCGCTCGAAGTGATCGATAATGCGCGGAGGCATCAGCACGCCGCCGTTGGCAATAGCGCTGTATGCCGAGACGACCTGCAGCGCTGTCACGCCCACTTCTTGGCCGATGGAAAGGGCGCCGATCGACATGCCCGACCAGCGCTCGGGCGGTTTTAGCAAGCCTAGTTCCTCGCCGGGCAGGTCGATTCCGGTGCGCGAGCCGAATCCAAAGCGGCGGATGTACTCGTATAAGCGGTCCGGCCCGAGGCGCAGCCCGATCTTGACGGCAGCCACGTCGCTCGAATGAGCCAGGGCATCCTCTACCGTAATAACTCCTAAACCGCGCTCAGCATCGTGGATCACATGGCGTCCTATGGTTATAGAACCCCCTTGGCAATCAACCATCTCTTCAGGCGAGATGAGGCCCTCTTCCACGGCCCCCGAGAAGGGCACCAGCTTGAACATCGAACCCGGTTCGTAGACCCACTGGATGGCGCGATTGATACGGTTCGCGGGTTTAGATTGATCAAAGTGGTTAGGGTCGAAGGTTGGCTCACTCGCTATGGCGAGGATCTTACCTGTGGAAGGGTCCTCCACGACTGCCAAGGCCCCGGCGGCGTGGTGGTCTGCCACCGCCTGATCCAGGGTTGCTTGGACGATGCCCTGAATGTCGGCATCCAGGGTCAGGACCACGTTGGCGCCGGGCTGGCTCTTCCATTCGCTGGATTGAAAGACGTGCCCGTGCGCATCCTCGTTCATCAGAATCCTGCCTGGATGTCCGGCCATCAACCGGTTGAGTCCAGACTCGAGGCCGCCCAGCCCCTGATCATCCAGCCCCGCGTAGCCGACTACCGAGGCGGCCAACGGCCCTCGCGGGTAGGAGCGCCTCATCTCGGTTTGCAGGCTGATTCCCTTCAAGCCCAAGCTGCGAACCCGATCCGCCAGATTGTCAGGAACCCCCCGCGCCAGCCAGAGAAAGGAGCGGGAGTCTTGGATGCGGCCTTCCAGTTCCACGGCGTCCAGACTGAGGATCGGAGCCAGTAACCTCGCCACCAAGCCAGGATCCTGAATCTCGGGCGGCGAGACGCCGATCGACTCCGTTGGCACGGCAATGGCCAGTTCGCGCCCACGCCGGTCATAAATTGTGCCGCGTTCGGCCGGGAGCAGTAAGGTGTGCTGCTGCTGCTTCTGCTTGATGATGATCCATTTGACGTAGTCGATCACTTGCAAACCGTAGAGCCGGCCGAGGATCAGCAGAGTCCAAAGGCTGAGCAAGCCGCCGAAGGCGAAGATGCGGCGGCGAGGACCGGTTTGACCTGCCAGGTGGGGAGGTGGAGACGAGGGGCGCATCCGAGTTACGTGCCCTTCCAGCGGCGCACTTCTAATCGTCAAACTCTCAATGTCGCGGCCGGAGACCTGCCAGCGCCGCGCTCGGCGCGGGCCGGCTTTCGGCAAGCTGGGGCTCCTCGGAGACGGGCGGAGCGTCCATCAAGTCTTCGGCGCGCACCACCTGGCCGGGTCGTACGGGCTCAAGGCCAAGCTCGGCCTGGGCCTTTCCCTCGATGAAGTCCTTCTGGTCGAGGGACTGCTCCTCAGATTTCAGCCGGCGATTCCAGTTCTCGAGAGAAGTCTTCTGCTGCCGTAGTTGTTCGATCTCATAGCCGTAGCGCACACACTGGAAGTGCTGCCAGGCATAGGCGAAGCAGAGCACAAAGCTCAGGCCGATCAGCCCCGCCAAGGTGTAACACTCGCGATGCTTGGCGCCATCGACTTCCCGCACAATCCGGGAGTTGTCGATCCGCTTTACGAAGTAGACTTCGCGGACCGGGGCACGGCCCGCCGTCAGGGTTTGACGAGGTCGCCGCCGGGCGCCCGGCAAGGCTTGAGCAGCGGTAGCCATTTTCCTTACCTCCTAAATCCGAACGCTTCCGACCCTTTCCACCGCGCGCAGTTTGGCGCTGCGGGCCCGCGGGTTCCGGCGCAGCTCTTCTTCCCGCGGGCGCACCACTTTGCGGGTCAGCAAGTGTGCCCGGCCCTCGTGCCGCCAGGCGGCAAACGCCTGCTTCACCCGGCGATCTTCCAGCGAGTGGAAGCTGATTGCGACCATCCTTCCGCCGGCCGCCAGCACGGCGAGGCCTTGATCCAGGAAGCGGTCCAGGCTCTCGAGTTCGCCGTTGACCGCCAGCCGCAGGGCCATGAATGTGCGGGTGGCGGGATGAATCTGGTGAGGGCCCGGCCGGGAGGGGATCGCTCGCGTCACCACCTGCGCCAGTTCGGTGGAGGTACGAACCGGCCGGGACCTCATAAGGGCTCGCGCGATACGGCGCGACTGGCGCTCTTCGCCAAACTTGAAAATCAGATCGGCGAGCTCGCGCTCGCTCAAGGTGTTCACCAAATCGGCGGCCGTGGTCTCGGAGTCTGGGTCCATCCGCATGTCCAGCGGACCGTCGGCGCTGAAGCTGAAACCACGGCCGCCGTCCCCGAGCTGCAAAGAACTCAACCCCAGGTCGGCCAGCAATCCGTCGGCTGGTGGCAGGCCGCTGGCCGCGTGCAACGACTCGATCTCCGCAAAGTTGCCGTGCACCAGAGTCACCTTGTCACCAAAACGGGCCAGACGCGCAGCGGCCGAAGCCACGGCCGCCGGATCGCGATCGATGCCGAGCAGCCTGCCGCCTGCAAGCCGCTCCAGGATTGCCTCGGCGTGCCCGCCGCCGCCGACGGTGGCGTCGATGTAGAAGCCCTCCGGCCGCACATTCAGGAACTCCAGAACCTCTTCCAGCAGCACCGGTTGGTGGACCGCTCCCGCGCGCTCACTTGGCTCCTCACTCGCCACTCGCCGCCCACCACAGCCTTAAATGCCGAGGTCGCTCCAGGTCTTCTCGTCCTCTTCGGTGATCGGGTCCTTCTCCAGGTGCTCGGCGAAGCGTTCCGGCTTCCAAACATCGAGCCTATCGGGATAGCCCATCACGATCACTTCGCCCACCACGCCCGCGGCGGTCCGCAGCTGGGAGGGAAGCAGGATGCGGCCTTGCCCATCCATCTGCGTCTGTTGCCCCCAGAAGTTGGTCCGATCCAGAAACTTGTTGCGAGCCCGGCTCATCGTGGGCAGGGCGGCCAGCTTCTTTTCGGTTTGCTCCCACTGGGCAAAGGGATAGACTGATGCCTTGTCGCCGCGCAGGCTGGTGACATAGAAATTTGGTCCGTACTCGCGGTCAATGATTTCCTTGAACTCCGCCGGAATCTTGAGCCGTCCTTTGGGATCAACCGTCGCCTTGTGCGTGCCGCGAAACAACCCGTCTCCGAATGCTGAGTTAGACCACTTTTAGACACAATTCGCTACTTCGAGCCACTTTCTACCACTGAGCTCGTTCGGTGTCAAGCCTTTTTCTTTGCTAATCGGTGTGTCGGAAAGGTGTGCCCTGCAGGCTGTGGCTACCAGCACACAACCACTAGCAATGGTAGTTGTGACCCATCGTGCACAGACGGGTCTGCTTCTTGTAGGAGAGGGAGGGGTGAAATGTCTGCTAACAGAACGAAGAACAAGGAGGTCCCTGCATGGTGAGGATCAGGAGTTACCGCGGCGCTGCCCTTTCCGCAATCCGCGGCAAGCCGTTTGAGCCGGCCAACGTGACTTGCATATCCTGCGCGCGCATCCTCTTGCCTAAGGGCGTACTTCGATGGTCTTGGCGAAGTTTCCATTGCGCTCGGGTATAAAATGCACGGTCACCTTTTTATCCTCCAATCTGGCCAGATTACTCAGGGCCACGCTGCGTCCGTTCACCCGGATGAGGGTCGAACTGGTCACTCGGAAGTGGTAGTCGGTCTCACCTGGTCCCGATTCCGCAGAAACGCCTGCATCGGTCTTGGTGGTGCTGCCATCTGGGTTCTTCGTCACCATGGTAGCGCCGGTGATCATTAGGGAGGCCGGCTGTCCCGGACCGCGCTCGGTCACAATCAACAAGCCTTCGTCCGGCTTGACTAGTGAGATGGTTCCGGTGATCGACTCCGCCCTGCCGAACCCGCCTTTCTGCTCCGCGGCTTGGACCGCGCGCAGCGTGTCAGCCTCTGGTCTTGGCTGAGGCTCCGCGGCGAAGCTGCTCGCCACGAAGCTCAGCACAGCCAGCAACAATGGCACGCCCGGAATCTTCTTCCCGCTGCGCATATTAGAACCTCCGATTCGCAAGAGAAATGCCCCCACTGGCTGCAGATCGAGCACTCGCCATGCCAAAGACCTGGCTCAGAGCGAAGGGCCGGAACTTCCCACGTGGTCAAAGAGTTAGCGATCAATGGCCGCCAACGCCTGTGCCATCGCGCGGACCTGAGCCGGGTAATTACGGTGGTCCACCGTGTACTGGGGGTGTTACCCCAAGGCCGCTCGACGGGCCGGCGGGGTTCGAGTCTTGAGCGGACCCGCCCCCCACCGGCGGCGGCGAAGGAGGCGTCTCCATCCAGGCCGGCACCGGAATCCTGAACTCAAAACTCGATGCTGGAATAGAAGCACCCGGCGCCAGGAAAAAGGCGTCCGGCGGCTTCGACCCCGGGTTCGTCTCTTGCCTGCTCCGTTCCGATGCCGAGTTCGTGGCCGTCAGCGGTTCGGCGTTCTGAGTCTTGGGCACCTTGACCAGACCCACGAGATCGAGCGCGCGCTCCGGCTCGACGTTGCTCATAAACCATTTCCAGACATTCCCGGTGCGCAGGTTCTCAGCGCTCAGCAGCGTGATGCCAACATCGATTCCGATTACGTATTGGCTTACCCATCCGGTCGTAGGGTTGAAGGCGTCGGCGAACCCGTAGCGGCCGTAGATCTGCTTGCCATACTTCACCAACATGGCGCGCAAGGCGGGCAGGCAGATGTCGGGCGCGAACATCAACGACCCGGCGGCGGCGCTCGGCGTCACCGTGCCGTCGATGCGCGGGTCCTCAACAGATCCGCCCCAGTCCCGGTAACCGTCGACGCTGTCGGAAGCCGTCAAGCCCCAGACGTTCTCAGAATAACCGGGAAACTGCCGCGACAGCTGCTTGCTGAAAGCCTCCTGCTGAGCGCGGGTGGCCGCCACCGCATTGGCGAAGTAATTGACCCGGGGAACCACCTGCCCGTTCAGCGATCCCTCGTCGATCCGGTCGCGAAGGTCGATCCACGCCTGCGAATACTGCTGGATGAACAGCGGTCCTCCGCCCACGAAGGTGTAGTTCCCGACCTTCATGACGGGAAGCCGCCAGGTGTTCCAGGTGTAAGGCGGAATCGGATGGGTGGGCGAGCCAATTCCCAAGACGTAGAGAATCATGAGCTCGCTGTAAGTGTCCCAGCGATGCTTGAAAAACCCGCTCTCCGGCGTCCAGCCGTGCGAGAAATAGGTCTGGCTGCCGTCCATCATCCAGGGGAAATCGACCCGATCATAGATCAAAGTGGCGAGCTGAACGATCTCCGGGTCGTTGCTGAAATACTGGCGCACTGTGAGAATGCCGGCTAGCAGGAGTGCCGTGTCGATGGAGGAGACCTCACTCGTCCAGCGCCGCTGACCGGTCACCGAGTCCAGGTAGTGGTAGAACCAGCCGTGTTCCTGCGGCGCGCTGTAGGCGAAGTAGCGCAAGGCGGGTAGCACCCGCTCGCGCGCGGTCTCGCGGCTGATCAGCCGATGCTCCGCCGCAATGCAGAAGGCAGTCAAGCCGAAGCCGGTGGCGGCAATGCTGGCCACCCGCACGTGATTGGGGTTGTCCTCCTGCTCGCCATCCGCCCGCGCCCGATCCAAGGTCAGACCCGTGTTAGGATCCGTCCACTCCCAGAAATAGCGAAAGGCTCTACGGGAAATGTCGTCCACCAGATCGGTGTTGACTTGCGTCAACCCATTCGGAGAGGTGGGGGGGGCGGCCTTGGTTATGGCTTTTGGCTCGGGCGCGCTTCTGCGGTGGTGAGGCTTCTGCGCGTATACGACGACCGGCGCGAAGCACAAGAACCCAATGGCTAACCAGCCGGAACTACGGATTCTCGGAAGCGCGTTCATCAGACTGTAAAACAACGACTTAATTAAACTTACCGAGTAAGCTCGCCTCAGAATCTCCGGAACAAGACGACCCTGTCGTCCGTATCCTGCCTTAAAACATAGACATAATGGCCTTCGCTCAAGGCCGCCACCGGCCGAAAGAGCGGTCTCCCAAGAGACAGGTAGACAAGCTCATTGACCGGTAAGGCGCCATCAACATACGTTTTTCGCAAAAGGCGCCCTTTTGTCACCGTAATCTGCTGAAAATGAACAGGATAGCTTCCGTGGGTTCGCTTTCGGGTAAACGGCGATAACGCTTGCATATCAAAAGACTTAGGCCTCTTGGGTTCGCTTGGGTTCGTTTGGCTTCGTCCCCTTAACAGCAGGCGTCCCCCGGTTCGGCTCACAGACCGGCTAAACCCGAGTTGCCTCGAGAGAGCGCCGGCCAAGGTGAAGGCAAAAATCGCTGCTGCCGTCCGGAGTTCGTCAAGGACCGTCCGGGGCGTTGATGAGATAAGCTTTTTATTATCAGAAACATCGTAGGGTTCAGGGCGTAAGCTGGTTGTTTGCAACAACATCGTGGGATCGGCAAATCGAACCTTTATTTTCAACAAGATCGTGGGACTTGCCTGCATCTTTCAATATGGGTGGCCTGAGCCCGCAGCTCCAGTCAACTCATGTCACGCCTGACAACTACCGTAAAGTACAAGGTGGCATCCTGTCAAGGGCACTCATCCACGCTCGTCCGGCGTCAGCCTTCCAAGAGCGCCATCCAACCGGAACGCCCGCAACTTCCCATCCGTTTTGATGTCCCGCGTTACATCCTCGTTGCCGCAAAGCCAACGAGCTATGCTGGCTGCGCCTCTGGCCGTTCAATCGCCACCGCCCGCGGCAGTCTCTCCTGCAACAACCGCTCCGTGGCCGCGACCATCGGCTCCGCGTGGAAAAGACTCTGGATTACCGAGCCCGTTAGCAAGTTGCAGACCGCCAGCAGAATCATGCCTTGGTGATGACCCATCCAGGAGCGGACCAGCTTGAACGGACCTGGCTTCCCGTTCTGGGACGCCGGGTAGTCCGCGGCCTCGTAAAAGCCCAGCTTTCCGACCCACCCCAACTCATCCATGCGCCGCAGGTTCCCCACGGACTTGCCTGTATCGACTTCCAGCGCCAGGAACGAGGAGTACGGGGATATGACGTCACCTTGATAAGGCTCAGGCCGCAAGGCCAGGTCGGCCAGTCCGAAGGCAAAATACAGGTAGTGACCCAGTTCGTTGGTCCGGCTGCAGCCCGATTCCGAGACTCCCCAGGGAATGTCCTTCCTCTTGGCCGCTCGTCTCTGGCACTGTACGGCTGCGCGTACGCTCTCGTCGAGAATCGTCCTGGGGTAGCTTTTCATCCAGAGGACGGGCATCAGGTACTCAAACATGGTTCCTGACCAGGAGAGCAGCGTGCGCCCGCCGCGGCAGGCCGTCAGGGTCCGCCCCAGGTTGAGCCAGCTCTCCTGAGGGACGTCGCCCTTGGCGACGGCCACAAAGGCTGCCATCCGGGCTTCGGATGCCAGCAGCTCGTAACAGCTCTCTTCCAAGCGCTGCCCGCCGAGGTCGTAGCCGATCGAGAGCACCTTCCTCTCGGGGCGATAGAGAAAAGAGAAGTCCATTTCGCGAACTAAGGCGTCGCATTCTGCGGCAATTCTGCGCAGTCGTTCGCCGAAGCTCGACGGGTAGTCGTCAGCCGCCGCGCGCAGGGCTGCCGCTCGCGACTCCGCCTCTCGAATCCAGTACCTGACTTCTTCGCCCGCACCTCCGCCAGCTTCATTTAGACGTGCGCCGAGTTGCGCCAGAGCGCGCTCCGCCTCGGCCAGGTCGCCTATCGTGGCTCCTTTGCTCAGATGATCGCCGGCGATGCGCAGCTGCTCGACGGAAGCAAATGTGGCTGGCTCTGACGGCATGGCCCCTGCCGATTCGAGAACGAGCCGCACGTGATCGCGAAGGCCTTGCCAAAGGCTGGAGGCCGCCGCCCGCGTCACGGCCAGCTGCAGGCAGCCTTGCTTCAGCGTCCAGAGGCAGCAGACCAGATTGCCGCTGTCCACCGTCGACACAAAGAAGGGCTCAAGCGGTTCAAGACTGGCGGTGTCGTACCAGTTGAGGAAGTGCCCACGGTAGCGAGGCATTCGGCGCATCGTGGACAGGGTTCGTTCGGTAGCGGCCACGAATTCGAGGGTGTTGAGATAACCGAGCTCGAGCGCGCCGAGGCGCGCATTTAGCAGGAGACCGAGGTTGGTGGGCGAGATCCGATGGGCGACCGACGGGGGAGCTTCCTGCACGGTGTCGGGTATCAGCCAGTGGTTGTCTTCATGGCTCCATGACCGAAAGAAGCGCCAGGTTCGGAGCGCGGCCAGACGCAGAAACTGCTCATCGTCCGGGGCGATCTCATTGCTGCCGGGGCGGAGAGGCCGGTTCAGCCAGCGCGAGAGAAGGCCGGAACACCCCCAGATTACCAGGATGGGAGCCGCGCTCGGTAAGGCAGCCGGGCGAATTAAGAGCAGAAGCGAAGCGATGACGGCCGAGACGAGCGGGCTCACCTGCAAATAAAGATCCACCGTGGTCCGGTGCGGGGTCTCGCTCTCTGCTTCCGCCGCGGTCTCCCATTCGAGCAGTCTTCGCCGGGTGATGGTCAGGCGGACGAGAGTCCGCATAATGGCATCCAGAGTCACGAGCACTTGAAAGGCCAGGAATGCCAGCAGCATAAAGACGTTTACTTGGTCGGTTACAAAAGCTTCGGCGGTTTCGATGAGAAAGCCCGGAAGGTACTCGGTCCGGTACAAGCTTGCCAGGGAGAGTATCAGGCGTAGGTACGCTGGAATCAGCAGCAGCGCCAGTACGGCTCGTGTCCAGTGCGCCGGTCCCCCGGGCAGGAAGAACCATCCAGCCAGCAGCAGCACAAAGGTTGCGGGCTCTACCAGGCTGCGCCGCAGGTTATCCAAGATCTTCCACTTGGAGATCACGCTGATGGGGTTCTTCACCGTTATGCCAGAATGGTCCGGGACCCGCGGAAGCAGCCAGCGCATGATCTGCCAGTCTCCCCGCACCCAGCGGTGCTTCCGGCGGGTGTAGGCGCTGAAGTGCGAGGGGTAGTCGTCAATCAGTTCGATGTCTGAGACCAGGCCGGCCCGGGCGTAAGCTCCCTCGATCAGGTCATGGCTGAGGATGGCGTTTTGGGGGAAGCGGTCCGAGAGTACGCGCTGAAAAACGTCGACTTCGTAGATGCCCTTGCCGGTGAAGCTGCCCTCGTCCATCAGGTCCTGATAAACATCCGAGACTGCCCGGGTGTAAATGTCGAAGCCAGCTTGGCCGGAATAAATGCTGGCCAGCCGCGACCGATGGGCCGAACGAACGCTGATTCCGACCCGAGGCTGAAGGATGCCATAGCCTTCCACCACCGTGTTGGCGGAGGGATCGATCACGGCGCGGTGCAGCGGGTGGGCCAGAGTCGCAACCAGCCGCCGGGCGGAGTCTCTCGGCAGCTGAGTATCCGCGTCCAGCGTGATGACGTAACGCACCCCGGAGAGGATCGACAAGTCGCCTGTCTTGACCTGAAAACGGTCCGCCTTCCCCTGCAACAGGCTGTTGAAATCGAGCAGCTTCCCCCGCTTTCGTTCCCAGCCCATCCAGGTGCTTTCCACCGGGTTATAGACAAGGTCGCGATGAAAGACATAGAACCGGCCCGCGCCGTAGCCCCCGTACCTTTCGTTCAGACCTTCGATCAGGCTGGAACAGAGATCCACCAGACTGCTCCGTTCGCCTGCAGGCTGCGGGGAATCAGGGAAATCTGTCAACAGAGCGAAGTGCAGATTGCGATCCTGATTCCCCAGGTAGCGCAACTCCAGGTCGCGCACAATCTGCCGTACCTGCGGCTCACTCGTCAGCAGGGTCGGCACCACCACCATGGTGGTGAACTCGGCCGGGATTCCCGAGGAGAAATCAAGCTTGGGCAGCGGACGCGGCGGCAGGAAGAATGACACCGCCTGGTTGACGGCTTCGACAGCCGACTCTGTCGCTGGAATGAGGAGCAACAGGATCGCCCAGAGCAGAGGGACATGCGTTCCGAGGCCGTTGAGGATGAAAGCCATGAAAGCAAAGGTCAGGAGCTCGACGCCCAGCAGGTAC
>Ga0335078_10008622_pt1 | contig 15147 bp, 10 predicted proteins | sample Lox_Sample_32_FD_206711 | JGI IMG/M metagenome (GOLD analysis project Ga0335078, IMG submission 206711) | Soil microbial communities from Loxahatchee National Wildlife Refuge, Florida, United States - Lox_Sample_3.2 | ecosystem: Environmental > Terrestrial > Soil > Wetlands | place: USA... | reverse complement strand
CGATGAGCACGTTGCGCTGCGTGGGGTGGCCCTCGTCGTCCACATTGAGCGAGCCGCGGCGGCCGTGCATGGTTCCGTCGTCGATAACCGTACAAAGCTCGCTGGCCACTTTCTGCCCGACCCGTCCGCTGAATGCCGAAACGCCTTTGCGGTTCATGTCGGCTTCCAGGCCATGGCCCACGGCTTCGTGCAGCAGAATCCCCGGCCACCCCGGTCCCAGGACCACGGTCATTTCACCCGCGGGCGCTTCCGCCGCGCCCAGCATGGCGACGGCTTCCCGGGCGGCTTCGCGCGCGAAATGCTCCGGGGTCTTTTCATTCAGAAAAAAGTCCAACCCGACGCGTCCGCCGCCGCCGGCGCGGCCCCGCTGAGGCGATTGGCCGCCGGACCGGGCCAGCGTCAGCACGCTGAGGCGGGCCAGGGGCTGGCGATCGAGCGTCAGCACGCCTTCGCTGGTCGCCACCAGCACGTGGCGCAGATTGTCGGCATAGGCTGCCTGCACCTGGAAAATCCGCGAATCGTAGGCGCGGGCGGCTCGATCGGCGCGGCGGACCAGTTCCACGCGATCGGCCAGCGCGGTTTCCGTGGGCGCGGTGATCACCGGGTACAGGTTATGGCGCGCGCCTTCGTCGAGATCGAATTTCGCGACTTTGCTCGGTCCGGAAGCGATGTGCGCCGCGACGTTGGCGGCTTTGAGAATCTTCTGGGGCGCCAGATCGTCGCTGTAAGCGTACCCGGTGCGCTCGCCCGCGATCACGCGGACGCCCACCCCCATGGAGACTCCCTGGGCCGCGCTCTTGACGATCGATTCATCGATGCTGATCGAGCTCGTGAGCAGGTAGTCAAAATACAGATCGGCGTAATCGCCGCCTTGCGAAAGCGCTTCCGCCAGGTAGCGGTTCAAATCGGCGGGAGTGACCTGGAAACGCTCGGCAAAGATCGACTCGGAGAACCGCGGCATGTTCTCAGGCTAGCAGATCGTCCGCGAGGAGCCTCCGGAACAATCCCAGTGGCTTACCAATGGAGCAGTTGCCGCACATTGTGCGCCTGGCGCTTGCTGACGATGAGCTCCTGCCCGTTGGTCAGGGTGAGCATCCAGCGCTGGCTGCTGAGCGGCGTCATCTTGTGGACGTGGTTCACATTTACCAGCGCGTTGCGATGCACGCGCTGGAAGGTGGAGTGCGGCAGACGGGCCTCGATGGCGCGCAGCGGCTGCGTGGTCATGTAGCGCTGCCGGCCGGTGATCATCCAGACGATTTCGCGCTCGGCCTGGAACGCCAGCACGTCGTTGACATCGATCAGGTAGTATTCCGCTCCCGACCTGCCCACGATTTTGCGCCGGCCGCCGCCTTCCGGAATATCGCCCAGCCGCGCCAGCGATTCCGCGACCTCGGCAGTCTTACGCCGCATGGAGCGCACGCGCTCGAGAGCTTTTTCCAGACGCTCGCGGCCGACCGGTTTCAACAGGTAGTCCAAGGCTCCAGCCTCGAAGGCCTGGACGGCGTGCTGATCGTAAGCGGTTACGATTACCACCACCGGCAGAGCGTCCGACGGGAGCCGGTGGATCACATCGAATCCGCTCAAACCGGGCATCTGAAGATCCAGCAGCACCAGGTCCGGCCGTTCGACGCCGATCCTCGAAAGCGCTTCTTCGCCGTCGCCGGCTTCACCGACAATATCGATATCGGGGAAGCCCGCCAGCTCTTCCCGTAAGACCTGCCGGGCGATCGGCTCGTCATCGACGATCAGAGTTCGCAGCCGGTGCATCACCAAACCGCAATTAGAACACGAAGGCGATCTTGCCGACGAGGGTGCGCGGTTGCAGGAAGTGCGTGCCGCTGAAGGTGGACAGGAAATTGAAAAGCGCCGCTTTGTTCGCCAGGTTGGCGATTTCCAGAGATGCCGTGATCTTCTTGTGGCCCTCGCTGTGGAACAGATTGTCGGTGCCGATGCCGAGATTGAACACGTTGCGCGGCTTTACGCGGTCGGGATTGTGGTCGTCATTCTCCTGGCCGGTTTGCGGCAGGGTGAGCAGCGTCGACGTGACCCGGCCGCCGCACGAGGTGATCGGGGCGGCCGCGGTGGCGTAGACTCCATTGCACGCCAGCCCGACGGTCACCTGCTGGTTCGGATCGAGCGCCATAGCCGCGGCGGCATCGGGCACGCCGCTCACCACCAGGCCGCTGTCATACCGCCAGGTGAAGGCGATCCACTCGTTGTTTTTATGCTGATAGCGGAACACTCCCGTGGATTGAAGCGCCTGGTCGTGATCGATGCGGAAGACGCCGCCCGAAAGCGGAGTTCCCTGCGGAACCAGGCCTCCGTCTTCCGGGAAGAAATAGCGCGCGCGCGTGTGGCCGAAATCCCAATAGGCCTGGAAGCCATGCAGGCGCACGGTGCTCACGCGGCCATTTACACCATCGAGCTTGGAGTTATGCCAGGAAATCGGAAAGGTGATGGTGGTGTTCAGCAGGGTGGAGAAATCGAAGGCGTTGTGGGTGTATTTCCAGAAGTAATCGGCATCCAGCTGTACGTATTTGCCGATCGCCTGCTGAAATCCGGTATTGAACTGGTTGCGCATTCCGGGTTGGATCGCTACCGAATTCGACCCGAACACGGTCTGCGCCAGGCCGCCGGATCCGGTGGCGCTGGAAAGCAGCAGGTTTTCGTTGAAAGGGGTCTCCATGGTGCGGGCATAGGCCACGCGAAACACGGTTCCGGTTTGTTTCAGGTTGTACGCGATTCCAACACGCGGCTCCGGCATGGTCTTGTCCGTCAACCCGTTGTAGGTGTCGCCGCGGAACCCCACGGTAAACAGGAAACGGCCGGCCGTAATCTCGTCCTGCGCATAAATGGCGTACTGGTTGATGTTGCCGGTGCCATGAAAGAAGAACAGGCTGCCGCCGCGGGTGAGATCGTACGGCAGAAGAGCGGGCGAAAACGGATTGGCCGCATTCGGATTATCCGCGGTATTGGACTGGTACCCGGCTGCCGCGCATTGCGACGGATTGACCAGCGACGGAATGCCGACCCCCGCGCCGTTGGGAAAAATGCAGGGCGAGTTGAAAGTGGGATCGGTGATACCGAAATTGAAGTTCTCGAGCAGCCGCGTCTGCTTCAAATCGATGCCGTACTTGATGTTGTGACGGCCGGCCGAAGTCGAGATATCGGCTTTGACGCCCCAATTCAGAAGCTGGCGGCTCTGCGCCTGCGTGGCCGGCTGGTCGTCGAACAGGTCGGGGCTGGCATAGTAGTTGAACTGGTCTTTGCGGATGTACGGATTAATGCTGAGCAGGGTGTGGGCGCTGAAGGTGTGCTGGTAGCCGGGAGCAATGCTCCAGGTGAGCACGCGCTGCCGCTGGTCCTGGAGGAGCTGATCGTAATCGTTGGGAATCTGGATTCCGTTCCGCGCCGCAAACAGGTTCAGGTGGAAGGTGTCGACCGCGCCCGGCTGGAAATCGAACCGGTCGAAGACTGTTTCGTTGTCGCCGCCATCGTGAATGTTCACGAACTGCGGTGTGTCCAGAAATCGATTGCTTCCGGTGCCGTCGGCGGAGAGGAAATTGCCGACGTGGGCATTTCCGAGGCCCAGTCCGAAGCCCGCCGATACCATGCCGAAAGAGCCGTACGAAATATCCACGTCGCCGGTCGGATGGCCGATGCCGAGGCCGGATCGCGTGGTCACGTCGGCGATCAGGCTGGTCTTGTCGCCGAACTCCGCCGCGGGCGAGCCCGTCACCAGTTCCATGCTCTGCACCGCGCTCACGGGAAGCTGGGTGGAGAAGACCTTGCTCTGCTGGTCACTGATCGGCTGGCCGTCGATCACGAAGGTGACCTCGGCATGATCGCCCAGCGGATGGAAGAATCCGTTGGCATCGGCCGCCACGCCGCCGGTGCTGTAGGTGATGGCCTGGCTCAGCCCGCCGCCCGGATCGATCACCGGCAATTGGGCAAGCGTCGAACGGTCGGTGTCCACGTGGTCGGAAGTGGTGACCTCCAGCAGATCGCTGCCGGAAGCTTCCACCGTGACCGAGGTCTTCGCCCCCGCTACCGCGAGCGTGATGTCCATGTGGACGGGGACCGTCGAACGGACATCGACATCCTTGGAGAAGGGGTCAAATCCAGGAGCCGTGGCCTGCAGACGATAAGGATTCTGCGGAACGTTCTGGAGCTTGTATTTGCCGTCTTTGCCGGTGATGGCCGATTGTTTGTAGTTGGTGACCGGGTTCTGAATCGTAACCGTGGCCGACGGGACCACGCCCCCGCTCGAATCGGCGACCGTGCCCTCAACGGTACCGGCGTTTCCCAGCGACTGGCCAAAGACCCCGCCGCCCGGACACACACTGAGCAGGGCGAGGCACAGAATCCTCTTCATACCGCCAGTATCGGGAGGGCGGCCGGCTCAACCTAGACCAATCTCGCAGGCGGGCTGGCATTGCCGCAAGCGGGCTGAATATCGGCGTGAGCGGACAGAGGCGAATTCCGGCAGCTTATCCCGCCCCATTCTACAGGGGCAGGACGAGCATTCGGACAAAATCCTACTTCAAGTAAACCGTGTAGCCGCTCGAACAGTACATCTGCGAGCCCATAGCGGCACAAACGATCAGCGGCACCGGTCCGGATCCCACACCCGTGGGCACGGCCACGTTCACCTGCTGCACACCCGGATCGCCCGGCGCGACGCCGGCGTACTGCGGAGTCAGGTTGCCGAGGCTGGCGATCAGGACCGTAACCTGGGCGGAGGCCGGGATGCCGGTCGCGAAGATCTGCAGGAACGTGCCGGCGGCCGCGGGTGCAGCGGGCGAGTTGGGCGAGTAATCCTGGTTGAGGACGGCGCCATTGAAGATCGCCGGACCCGCCGGCGCCAGCGCCACCGTGAACGGAGCGCTGCTGTTGCCATCCACCGTCACCACCATGGATGTTGACGTTTTTGAGGAGCTGATCGATGGCGGCACTTGCACGTTGATCTGCGTCGCCGAGTCGTAAAGGATCGTGGCCGCCGTCCCGTCGAACGTGACCGCGACATTCTTGCCGGAGAGATTCGCTCCGATCACCGTCCCGAGCGAGCCGGCTACCAGCGGCGCCGGCAGCAGGCTGGCCGAGTTGATCACCGAGTTCACGGTGATCGTCGGCGTCGTAGGGGGCGGCGTGGGAGGAGGTGTCGGCGGAGGAGGCGCTTGCACCGTCACCGTCACCGGAATCGTCACCGGGACCGATAGGGGACCGTTGCCGCTGATAACCAGGTTGGCTGTGTAAGTACCGGCAGTTAAATTCTGCGGCTCTGCCCAAATCTCGATGGTGGCATTGTTATCGCCGTTGGGGTAGTCGACCAGCAGCCAATTGGACCCGCTCACGTAATTTGTGGTGATGACGTAGTTCAGGTTGCCGCCGCCGTCGTTGCCGATAAAGATCTCTCCGGGGATCTCGGTTGTGGGTCCGCCGGCGGTCACCGTCAGTTGAAACTTGCTCACACTGGTCTGGACATCGAGTTTCGGGAAGTATCCGGCCTGGCAATCGCCCACCAGGCTGCAATCGCTGCCGGGGATGGACGAGACAAAGCGCGGAACCGGAGCCACCTGCGACGCCGATGTCACCGCGGAAATCGGAGCGTAAGAGACCTTTTCCTGGGCGATGGCCGCCGACGTGACGTTGGAGACGCCGATGAAAGTCGGAAACTGGACATTCTCCCGGGCTCCCGGATTGGAATCGATCACTTCATACACGGCGTAGCCGCTGCCGTTGATGAGGGTCACGCCCGAGGCGGAATCGAGCAGGATGGGACCGGGCCCGGTGGTGGGGGGCAACGCCATCGGCGACCCGCCGGTTCCGGTGTTGTCGGCGGTCAGCACCCGGGCCAACAGCAAAGTTCCGCTGCCGGGCAGGTATTGTCCGACCTGTTGCGCGACACCCAGGTCGCCGCCGGATGTCGGGACGGCCGCGTCGTTGCCGGCCACGAAATCGGGCAGAAACACCTGCGTTTGCGCGGGAAAGCCGGAGTATTGGATCAGAAACCGCGTCCCGTTGTCGTCCCCCGCCCCGCGCGGCTGGAATGCGCCCGGGAAAGCCTCCGCGAATCGCGTGGAAGCGAGCGTGGTTCCGGCGCTGAAGAGATTGGTCACGCTGATGGTATCCGGGAGCGGCGAGCCGAAACAGGCAATTCCGGTGTCGTAAATCGTGCTGAAGAGGCTCGGCTGCACGTAGGCGACGATGATCTGTGCCTGCGTCAGCGGAACGATGAACGAAATGAATGCCGTGATCGGCGCCGGACCCGAGCCGGTTCCGGAAACCTGGGTGGCATTCACGCGGATTCCCGAAATCTTCAAACCCAACTGGCCGCTGGCCGGGATCGGCACGTTGATATTGAAGAACGCAACGCTGTTGCTCGATACGATGCCGGAAGTGGAAACCGGAACGTAGCCACTGCCGGAATTGGCCTGCAGAACAGCGTCGCGCGCGACGCTATCGGCATCCACGTGATTGGTCACCTGAACCGGCAGGTAGACCTGGAGGGTGCCGGTCAGCGCAGTTGGCGGGTTGGTGAAGGAGCACTGCAGAATGATGTCGCCCACCCTTTCGGTAATCCCCTCGGAGCGGATTTGCGGCGGTGACACAAAAGGCTGGCAGAAGGAAGGTCCGGTCTGAGCCTGTGCCAGGAGTGGGCTGAAAAGCAGAAAGCTGAGATACGCTGTTCGTAAATGCACAAATACCCCGATTTGGTGAGGCACCGGGACGCGTCGGCGGGCGAATGCCCGGGTAAATACCCTAGGCATTCTGTCAACTATTTTAGGCCGTTACTGTATGCTTCGCCAATAGGATTCCCGGGAGAAGGGTACTATTTGTGCACGGAAACACGGCGGGATTATAGCCGCCAGTTACCATTCGGAATACGGGGTTCCCTCTAGGCTGGTCTTGTTGGACAGGCTTTTGACGTCGAAAATGCCCGGCTCGGCCTGGTTGATGCTCTGGCTGGCATCTTCCATGACGATTTGCCACTGGTTGTTGCCGGTCATGGGGTCGACCGGGATCTGGCGGAGGTAGCCTTCGCTCACCAGGTCCTGCAGGCTCTGCGGGGCTTTCTCCTTGTCATAGGTGTAGTTATCGATCACCGTTCGCAGCGTAAATAGATTGTTGTGCAGCACGCTTTCCTTGGCGCGTGTAATCGATTTCTGATAGATGGGGATCGCCATGGTCACCAGGATCACGATAATGGTGATCACCACCATCAGCTCGACGAAAGTGAATCCGCGGCGGGCGCGGTTGGCTTTACGGCCAGTCTGAATAAGGTGTGCCATCGGGAGCTCTGTCGGTCGTCTTCGAATAGACCGCAAACACGTTCTGGCCGCCCCAACTGGTGGCTTTGGGGTCGTCGGCATCGCTGCGCAAGCCCCAGTCGGTGGTATGCGTGAACGGATCGATGGGGATGCGCCGCAGGAAGTGGATCTTCTTGCCATCCGGCCCATTGAGCTTCTGCCCTTCCACCAGGATGTCGAGCGATTCCGGATAGCAGTTCGTTCCTTCTTTGACCATGCCGAAATAGCCCTGGTCACAGTAATCCTTGTATTTATCGATGGCCGTTTCCATGGTCCGGATGTCGTAGCGCAGTTCGCGCTCGCGTTCCGCGCGGACTTTGGCGCGCGTCAGTGGCACGGCCATGGTGGTGAGGATCAACAGAATGGTGAAGGCGACAATCAGCTCCACCAGCGTCAATCCCCGTTGATTTTGGCGTTTGGCACTGAGACGGCACATAGCTCTATTGAATCCGGACGGTGAACTCCGGGTTTCCGGTGGCCAGGGTCTGCCCCTGGGAATTCCGCACCGCGATCGTTGGAATCGAAACCTTGGTCGGGCCGCGGCCGATCGCCTGGAATTTGAGATTGAGCAATACTCCGGCCGGCCCGCTCACCCCGGCCGTACCCGGAATGCGGTTCAGAACGATCTGCGCCTGTCCGAGATCCTGTTGAATGTTCTTGTTGAGCACGGGAGTCTGCCCGTCGGCGGCCATGAAATCCCCGGCCGTGACATCGTCGAGGCGCAGCATTTTGGAATCGTAGCGGATAGTCATGGGTGCGGCGACGATATCGCTTCCGCCTTCGATCACCACCGCAATGGAGATGGTGCTGTTGATCCGCGATTCCATCTGCGACGGATTGAAGCGGATCTTGACGCCCCTGGTTGCGTCGGGAGCCCTTCCTCCTTCAGTCGCCGATGAGGACGCCGCGGGCGCCGCGGCTGGAACCGTCGCCGGAGGCGTATTCAAAGGCGGTGCGGTCGCAGGCGGTGCGGCAGCAGGCGGCGCGGCCGCCGCCGGTATCCTTGCCGGAGGAGCTGTCGCCGGAGGAGCTGTTGCCGGAGGAGCCATTGCCGGAGGAGCGGCCGCAGGAGGCGCAACCGACGTGGTGGTGCTGGTGGGCGGCGGAGCGGCAGCCGGCACACCCGCCGGCGGCGCGGGGGTCGTGGTACCGCCCGGAGGCGCCGGCTCGTAGCTCAGGCTGCCCTGAATCTGGCTCCCGGGGTTAAGCTCGTCCGGCTTGGCCGGCCCGTAGTGCAGAGTGATGGTCTGGGTACCGGTGGCGATGGCGCGGAGATTATCGGGCGTGTAGTCGGGCCGTCTCATGATATGCGGAATCAGCACGATCATGAGGTCGTCGCGGCTATGATCCGACTGGTTCCCTTTGAACAGATTCCCGATCAGCGGAATCTTCATCAACCCCGGAATTCCGGTGACCGTATAATCTTCCTGTTGTTTGATCACGCCGCCGATCAGCGCCACTTCCCCTTCCTTGACGCGGATTTCCTCCTCCACCTTCCGCTGTCCGATGATCGGCTCCTGGATGCCGCTCTGCGTCTGGTAGCCGTCGATATCGGAAATATCGATCTTCACGTGCATGTAGACTTCATTCCGTTCCAGCACGCGCGCCGACATCTCCACATTCACGCCGACGTCCTGATAGTTGAACTGCGTGTTGACGAGGGGGTTGATGCCGACGCCGCCGATCCCGGGCTGGAAGCTGCCGCTGGCCACCGGCACGCGCTCGCCCACGTTCATCGTGGCCTTCACGTTGTCGACGCAGCGAATCTGCGGCGCCTGAAGGATTTTGCTGCGGGTATCGCTCATGGCGGCCTGCAGCAGCGCGCCCGGCAATGTCGTGGCGAAATCGGAACCGCTCAGATTGTGGAGCTGCGAAAGCGGAATCTGAAAACCGTTGGTGCTGGAAGCGGTTGAATTCGAATTGGTGGTGCCGGTAAGACCCGTGGTGTTGCCCGTGGAGGTGGAGTTGGAGGTGGAGCTCGTGGTCGAGGTCGTGGAACTGCTGCTGCTTTGCACCTGCAAAGTGGTGCGCGGAACGAAACTGACCGGCACATTCAAACCGGTGCTGGCGATGGCGGCGGCGATTTGTTTGTTGAAGGTGTCGGAAGCTTCCATCACCAGGAAATCCACCAGCACCTCGGAGCGCGGCTTGTCGACATCGCGGATCAGCTTCGAGCACAGCTCTACGCGGTCGGCTTCGCCGCGGACCACCAGCGCCCAGCCCGCGTTAAACGGAAAGACGCGCTGGATATCGCAGCCGGTGCGCAGGATGTTCTGGAAATCCTGCATTTCGGATTGTTGGGTGACGTTTTGCAGGTAAAAGACCTTCGTCACCATCTCTTCGTAGTCGCGCCGCTTGTTCTGGTTGTCGTTGAAGATGAAGACGGTGTTGGGCGAAAGCACCTTCACGTACGACTTGGTAATGGTGGCGACGTAGTCGAGGGCTTCCTGCGCGGTCGTTTTCGTCAAATTGATGGGGATGGCGGTGGAGGGCTCGTTATACTCCGGGTCGAAGAGTACGTTGATGTTGGCCAGACTGCCGATGGTCTCGAATATCTTCTTGGCTTTTTGTCCGCTGAGGTGCAAATCGAAGGGCGTGGGGTCGATCGGCCTCAACTCGGGGAGCGGCAGAATGCGGGAGATGCGTTCGGCATCCTCACGGCGGGCTTCTTCGTAGGGCGTGAGCGCGCGAATCTCGGGTGGGGCCTCGTGGCCGGTCTCCTCGACGCGCTTTCGCTCGCGCAGGATCATGGCCTGCGTTTCGCCCAGCTCCTGGCCCGCGATGACCGACCCCGGGTTGATCGCGACCGCTTTCTGGAACTCGAGAAACGCGTCACCCAATCGTCCGGCGCCGCGAATTCTCAAGCCCTCTTCCACGTGCGCCTGGGCGGCCTGGAAGCGGGCGCTATCGACCGCCATCTGGTACACCATTTCGGCCGGATCCTGCTCCAGCGCCTTTTTGTAATCGTCCAGAGCGGCATCCCACTCCTTCTTGGCTTCGTGAATCTTGCCCTGGCGGTAAAACTGATCGCCTTTGCGGCTTCGGGCATCCAGCGGGAGCGCCGGCGCGAGCAACATCGCGGCCAGCCAAACCGCCGTTAAGCGATTGAAAACAGACATGTTCCTCAATTCGGGACTACCTGTGAAACGCCTGTGCTAAGATGAAGTGCGCTCTGGCGCTCCTTTCGCATCTAAACTCATTGACGATGCAGGCCTTCCGGGCGTTGAGACCAAAACAGCCGGTCCCCATCCGACCGCTGAGAGGCCGTCTTGAAAGACAAAGACACAAGTATCAAGATCCTGAGCGATAATCGCCGTGCCGGGCACGACTATTTCCTGCTGGAGCGCTTCGAGGCCGGAATGGTCCTGACGGGGACCGAGGTCAAGGCCGCCAAGGATGGCAAAGTCCAATTAAAAGAGGCTTATGCGGCGGTGGTGAACAACGAGGCCTGGCTCCTCAACGCGCATATCAGCGAATACTCGCACGGCAATCGCGAGAACCACCCGGCGATCCGCAACCGCAAGCTGCTGCTGCACCGTCGAGAGATCGATAAACTGCTGGGACAGACGCGCGAGAAGGGTCTGTCCCTGATTCCGACCAAAGTCTACCTGAAAAACGGGCGGATCAAGTGCGAGATTGCCGTGGCGCGCGGCAAAAAACTCCACGACAAGCGGGAAGCGGAGCGCGCCCGCACGGCCGCCGACGAGGCGCGCGCCGAAATGCGGCGCCGGGCCTGATTCAGAAGCTCAAAGCTTCCAGCATTTTGTCCAGATCGGCGGCGAGGGCGGTCTTTCTCTTCTGCAGGTCGGCCTGTTTGTCGCGCAGCGCGGCCAGCTTCTGCTCGTGATCGTCGAGCTGGCGCGCATAATTCTGGACCTGCTGCTGTTGCCCGCTGACCCGGTTCAGGCTGTCGATATTCTGCCGGATGCGGGCCTCGTCGCTCGTAAGCGAGGAAATGTCCGTGCCCGCCGCCGCGAGAGCCGCGTCGTTTTCCGCGATCAGGCGCTTCTGGTCGGCGATCTGCTGCAACTGCCGCCGGCCGGCATCGCTCAATTCGCGATTGCGCACGTAGACGAGGATGGCGTCGGGAGTGAGCGAGGTCAGGTAATAGGTGTTGTCCAGGATGTGTTCTTCGGAAACGGTGAACGCCTGCGTGGCATTCGCCCCCAGCGCGACCTCGAACCGGTAATGGCTCGCGGTTTTCTCGGCGGGCTTCTGATTGAGTAATGTAAATCCTTGCCGTAGAGGGTGCTCGATGATCAGTGTTTTGGCCTTGGGATCGAGATTGCGGGCGGTGTAGGTGAGCTTCTCTTCGATAGCGGATTTGGTGGTCAGAACACCGCGGCTGGCGTGCAGTTCCCGAATCACGGCCGAGGTGCTGTCGAAGTGGGTGGTGACGCGCGTTCCGAGGTCGACGGCATAGGCGATCAGCCGCTTGTCGGCGGCCTTGAGGGTCTCCATCAGGGCTTCGCCGCCATAAGCGCCGCCGTCGTAGACGGTGATCGGGCCGCCATCGAGCGTTTTGGCGGTGCTGTTGGTGAGTTCGGCGGCATTGGTGGGATGCTCGGAGGTCTGCCCGGCGGTATAGATCAGGAGCTTGCGCGCATCGATCTTCTGCTGGAGAAACGGCAGCATGGCCGATTCATTTTTGCGGATGGTGACCGGCTGGGCGATGCGATATTCGAACAATTCTCCCAATTCGCCGGCCCCGGCTTCTTCGACGATGGAGCTCGGAGCGATGGCTTTGACCTCAGCCGGCGGAGCTGCCATGGCTTCAGTCTGCAGTGCGCCAACCCTGCGCGGCGCGGCCGCCGGCGGAGGCGGGGGCGCCCCTGCACGCCTGCCGGCAATACTACCGCCCCCTCCGGATCCGGTGGAAACGCCGTAACTTCCCGCATAGGTCACCGGGCGAGCCGCCGCATCGTCGGGCAATTCCGCCGTCGGCCGCTCGATGTATTTGGGCGCGTAGAGATTGCTCACAAACGAGATCGGCCGTCCCGAAACCAGCGACAGCGCCACCTTGGTCCAGTCCTCGCCGGTGGTGTTGTCCACCATCGCCCAGCCTTCCAGCGTCGGCTGTCCCGCGGCGGCGAAAATCATCCGGTAGCTCGATTTCCAGACCGGCTGCGGCACGGTATAGCTCGCGACCACATCATGCGCCTGCGAATCGCTGGAATCGATATAAACGCTGCGTTTGTCCTTGGATCGCGCCGCCGCCAGCGTTGCCAGGTAGTCCTTGAACTGCTGCTGGAGACGGGTATCGTCGAAGCGGATGCCGTTTACGGCCCCCAGGTCGAAGGTGCGGAGCTCGCCATCGTCCATCAGCAGCGTAATCTGCTCGCGCTCCGGCTGCTTGTCGCCCCCTTCCACCACGCGTCCATTGACGATAACCCCCGAAACCGGGCGATCGCCCAGTTTCAGTTCCACGCGCGCGCCTTTGAGCTGGTCGAGCATGGCGGCCAGCGCCTGCGAATCGCCGATCTGGAAGGGAAATTGCGCCAAGGCGTGCGAAAGCGGATCCATCGAGTCGTAGCGTAAAGCCGCCACTTTGCCGCCGCCCCGCTCCTCGATGACCAGCGATTTCAAGACGTCATTCATATCGGTGGCGTTGAATTCCAGCCGCGCCGATTCTCCCGGCGCCAGGTGGCCGGCCCGCTCGAAAAAGCCGATACCGTGCTTATAGAGGACAACCTGGGTTACCGGAAGATCGGCGGCGGCCAGCCATCCTCCGCAGCAGCAGAACAACATGGCGAATCGTCGGTTCATGACAGTCTCCAATCGGGACATGCCGCGGATGGGCTCCGCCTTTCACCCGGAGTGGGTCGCGGGTGGCAGTCCGCGGCGGACGACTAGTACCGTTCGTCCCCGCTACGTCAATAATGACTCACCGGGACGCAAAAATGTTTTAGAATCGCAACGAGAATCTCCCCGTATGGGACAGGATAACGGACGGATCCTGATCGTCGACGATCAGCCCTCATTGCTGCGGATGATGAGTATGTACCTGACGCGCCTCGGGTATATCGTGGCTACGGAAAGCAGCACCGAACAGGCTTGGGCGAACGTCGAAAGCGATCCCGAGGGAATCGATGTAGCGGTGTTGGACGCCACCATGCCGGGGATCGGCCTGGAGGAGCTGTCTCTGCGCATGTTGCATGCCAACCCGCTTCTGCGAGTGCTGGGCGCGAGCGGGTATCCTGTAGACATGGCAGCCATCGAAGCGGCGGCTCCGGGACGCGTGGCTTTTCTGCAAAAGCCGTTCACCCCGGAGATGCTGGCGGCGGCTGTGCGGAGACTGCTTGGCGCGCAAGAAAAAAGCGTTTGAGTTGAACCGGGAAGTGCGGGCGATCGCTCGCGAGCGGGTGGGCGCTATCCCACCCGCGGCGGTGATCGAACCCAAATCGCGGCGCAAAAAGCCCAAGCACAAAAAACGCGTAGAGGAGCAGGAATCGTGAATCAGCCGACGCGATTATCGCGGCGTGACATGCTGGCCATGAGTATTTTGGGAACCGTGGGCACCGCGGCCAAGTGGCCGATCCACCAGGTGCCATGGTGGCGCCCCAAACAGGTGGCCATCGCGGGCGCCGAATTTCAGATCGTGCGCACCCACATCAAGCATCGCCCGTCGCGGCGTCGTTATCTGTTAATCCACGGCGACGAAGAGACCGCCCGCGAGATCCTGGTCAAGCACATGGAGACCCATTCCGGGATCGCGTTTCTGGCAGAGAACAAAACCCGCACCATCCCCATCGATTCCGGGAAGATCGACCCCAACCGCATGTTCTCGCGGCGCGGCGCCGAACTCAGCCTGAAGAGCCTGAACCCCGCCTGGCCGCAGGAGCAGATCGACCGGGCGCTCGACTTGCTGGATCACGAGCGCGAGCCCTTCCTGCACACCGTTCTGCCGTCCGATGGCGCCCTCATGATCGCGCTGCACAACAATTCCCAATACTCGTTCGACAGCGAAGCCCCGGCAAGCGATCTCAGCGCGCGCAATCAGCCCGACCAGCCGCACGCCTTTTTCCTTTGCACCGATCCCGCGGATTACCAGTTGCTCGCCAAATCGCCCTACAACGCGGTTTTGCAGCAGCACATGCGCGCGCCCGACGATGGATCGCTCTCCCGGCGCGCGGCGGCGCGCCGTCTGCGTTATGTGAACCTGGAAGTGAAGCTGGGAGAACCGGCCCGCCAGCAGGAAATGCTCGACTGGCTGGAAAAGAACCTGCCGGAGTAACCCCAACCACGGAACGGCTTCTGCGGATTCGAGACGTTCGGATGTTTTCTACGGGTTGTACGAATTCGGATCGTGCGCTTCCGTTCGCTGAGGTGTCGTAAAGGTAGCGCAGACGAATAGTAATAAGGACAAGAGTCTCACGATTGTCGAATTTCTTAGTCCGGTATTTCCTTGAAGGTCTCTCGCCAACGGAGTCAATATACTAACTCGGTTCGATCCAGACGCTGTATGCTGCGATGGCCATCAGCCCATAGTGATCTGCATTTTCAACACCGGAGCCCAACATACACCCCGCCGTTGTTACCCGATATATATTTCATATAGCTCACCTTGACAAGTGACGCTAGCAGGATTATTCTCTCCAATAAGCGGGGAAGAATCTTAGACCCGCGGCAGCGTGATGCGGGACCTGTTCTGTTCTGAATTACTAAGTTCGGAGCGTGAAAACCAACCCGTATCCGCCGGTTGTTTCGCAAGTGGATGGCAGTTTCGGTTTGAAACGCGGCGCCGGATCTGCTGGAGCCGTCTCAAGATGTGGGATTGCGGATCGGGTACGAGCAACATGTTGGAATCTGGATCGGCTCTGGGACGGTCCGCTGCCAC
>Ga0335078_10008620_pt1 | contig 15149 bp, 11 predicted proteins | sample Lox_Sample_32_FD_206711 | JGI IMG/M metagenome (GOLD analysis project Ga0335078, IMG submission 206711) | Soil microbial communities from Loxahatchee National Wildlife Refuge, Florida, United States - Lox_Sample_3.2 | ecosystem: Environmental > Terrestrial > Soil > Wetlands | place: USA... | reverse complement strand
TCGCGCGGGAATCCGCGATTGCCTGCTGGATCGCATCGCCGGCGCGGTCGCTCGAAAACTCCCGCCCGCCCGTAATGCCTGTAAGCGCGTCGAAGGTGTCGGCGCGCTCCGCCTCAACAGCCGCCCCAGCCAACGACTGCGCCACCGTGTAAACCACAATCTGCTCCTGCTCCAGTTCCTCGCCAAACCGCCGTAGCGGCTTCGTAAAATCGAGGTCCGATTGCGCCGACATGGAATATCCGTGGATGCGAACGCCGCGCGTCAGCCAGACCAGGTTCTTGCGTCCTGAGAACTGCGCCATTTGTGAGCCGAGGTCCCGCAGGGCATTCACGGTCAGCTCAAAATCGACCTTGATCTCACGGTTGTCGACAGGTCTAAGGCGCACGAGATCTTTTAACGCCGCCTGGAGCGTCGGATCGATATCCCGCGTCCATGGCTCCGCGCCCGGCGTCGGTTCGGCGCCGGGTTTCGGCAGCGCATGGATGGGATGCAGCTCGCCGCGACCCGCCAGGATATATAAGTACAAACCGTCGCTCGATTCGAGTCCCTTCAAGGCATCCGCGACCTCGCGGCTGAGGATCGAGGCATTCATGACAGGGTCGTTGAGCAGGTCGATGAGGACCACGGTAACGTGCCGTGTGGCGGCGCGATTCGAATACTCATGCGCGTCCTGCTTGGCCAGGAGCGCTCGGGCTCCGGTGAACCGGAAAAAGGCGATGTCCTGGAGCTTCCCATCCTCAAAGATCTGGAAATCCGCGCTGCACAGTCCAGTCACCGGCCGCCCTTGCGCGTCGAGCGCCGCGACGTTCAGCTTGTTCAGGCGGCCTGGCGGCGCACTGGCTCCTCTTTCCGGCGCGCGCGCCGCGAGGAACAGAAGGCTGCCGGCCATCGCGAGTCGAAGATTCTGCCGCTTCATGGCGCCACCGTAACCCAGTTCGTTTGGTAGCCGGCCCGCAGCACGTGACGGCTGCTTTTCGTCGTGAACACCAGCGCCGCCACCAGGGGCGACTGCCCCAAGGGCCCCAGGCTAATCCCTGTGGATCCGGCCTCCCAACTGGGTCTGGCGAACAGCGGCGTCGCTACCCCGTTCACTTCGATCTTCTCCAGCATCAGGGAAATGTTGAACTGAGGCGGCCAGATCAGCAAGTGCTGCATCTGGACGATCCGTCCTTCAACCGTCGCGCCGGCCGGAATCAGGACCTCTTTTAAGTTGCGCGCCGGCTCGCGGAGTCGCGCGGTAAAGACGTCTCCGGAGGCCGCGGTATCCGTGTCGATGGCTGAGGTCAGCGCAAGGGAAAGCGGGATGCCCGCGGGGAGAGGGCTCGCGGGGGCCGCGGCTGCCTGAGCACCGCTGGGCGCCGCCGTGTCGTCGAACCGGATGCTTGCCTCGCCATGATATTCGCGGCAGCCCGAATATACCGCCGTGGTCCGTGTCTCAGTCCCGTCCGTCTTCACCATGCGCATGGAACTGCGGACGGGCAACACGAACTCTCCGGCTCCGACTTTCACCGCCCGGTACTCGACTGTGGTGATCGCCTCGCAACCCCCTGCCTCCGGCGGCATTTCGTTCGCATCCATGGTCAGCCGTCTGACCTCCAGCGAGTCCGCATCGATCCAAAAACCGCCGAAGAATGCAGTCGGAACCCAATCGGAGGCGTTGTGGAATCGATAGTGGCTGGACTGGAGCGGCACCCGATACTCGTAAGCGGCCAGCTTGATGCCATCATCCGTTTCTTCACCCGTATACCGGTACGCACCGTTCTGGAAGATATCCGCGAGGAACGTGCCCATCGTCCCGGTTTCATAGGTTCCGCCGCCGATTAAATCGAAGACACTGCGCGAGCCGAACTGGCTGGCGCCGGGCCAAGTGCCGATCTCGGTTTCCCCGGAGACCTTAAGATCCAGGCGCAGGCGGTCGCTGGACAGGAGCACCATGTCGCTCGATTTCTCTTTGTCGAACGCGGCGATTTCCGCGCAAGACAGCGGCGCGCCTGGCTGCGCGGCCCCCTCGAGACGCTTGACGCGCTGCAGAACTTTGAAGTGCTGGCGATCGACAGTCTGGACACAGACATAGTTGGGCAGGCGTTTCGCCCTGGCCATCACGAGGTCGCGCGCCCGCGCCAGCAACTCCGCGGGATCGGGAGGCTGCTGCGCGAGCAGAACTGCGGTCATGGCGGCAAGCAGAACCGGCCGCCTCATTCCCTTTCCTCCATCGCCAGCATAATCCGGGCCACTTCAATGATACATCCAAGCTCCTGTTTTGGAGCTGTTTTTCCGATTTATCCCGTAAGCGACTTGCGTCCGTGCTGGCGCGGCCAGCCTGCTCTTGCGCCACCGCCGTTTTGCTCCAGTATAATAGGACATGAATATATGATTTGATGTTACATCCATGAGAGCGGCATCCACGCACCGTCGGGATGACGCGATCCACGCGTAGCCCCCGAACAGGTTTCTCCGGGCGCGCCCGCGATGGAATGCACGAAAGCGCAGGCCCGGCTGCTTGTCCGTTCCCGAGGAGATTTACGTATGGACAAGATCTGGCTGAAAAGCTACCGCGCAGGTGTGCCGGCCGAGATCGACCTCAACGAATACACCTCGCTCAACGATGTGCTCGCCCAAAGCTGCAGCAACTTCAGGAACCTCCCGGCCTTCCGCAATCTCGGCACGACCATCACCTACGCCGAACTCGATCGCCTGAGCCGTCACTTCGCCGCCTGGCTACAGAGCCTTTCGCTGGCGAAGGGCGCGCGCGTCGCCCTGATGATGCCCAATCTCTTGCAATACCCAGTCGCGCTGTTCGGGGCCTTGCGCGCGGGAACCATCGTGGTGAATATCAACCCGCTGTACACCGCGCGCGAACTGGAGCATCAGCTTACCGACTCCGGCGCCGAAGTCATCGTCATCCTGGAAAATTTCGCCCACGTACTGGAAAAGGTGCTGGCGAAAACAGCGGTCAAGCACGTGGTGACCACACAGGTTGGCGACCTGCTCGCACCGCACCGGCGGCTAATGGTGAACTTCACGGTCAAAAGCGTCAAGAAGATGGTGCCGCAATGGCATATCGGGGGGGCTATCGCATTCCGGACCGCGCTTGCACGCGGCGCCCGCGCGCGGTTCGACGAAGCCGCGCCGTCGCAAGCCGATATCGCCTTCCTGCAATACACCGGCGGTACCACCGGAAAATCCAAAGGCGCCATGCTCACCCACGGAGGGCTGGTAGCGAACATGCTGCAGGCGCGGGCGTGGTCTCGCGGCATCCTCGAAGAAGGAAGCGAGACCATAGTCACGGCCCTGCCCCTATACCATGTCTTTTCTTTGACCACCAACTGCCTGCTGTTCATCACGCTGGGCGGCATGAATCTGTTGATTACGAATCCGAGAGACATGCCAGGGTTCGTGAAAGAGTTGCGCAAGACTCCCTGGACGGTGATCACCGGCGTCAACACGCTCTTCAACGGACTGCTGACTACGCCGGGTTTCGATGCCGTGGATTTCAGCCGTCTGAAATTTGCCCTGGGCGGCGGCGCCGCCGTGCATCGCAGCGTGGCCGAGCGCTGGCAGGCAGTCACGCGGCGGCCCATCTTGCAGGGCTACGGGCTGACCGAGACTTCGCCCTTCGTTACCTGCAACCCGATGAACACGGAATACTCCGGCTCCATCGGACTGCCGCTGCCCTCTACCGAAGTCGCCATTATGGACGACGATGGCCGCCCACTGCCGCCCGGCAGCGAAGGCGAGATCTGCGTCAAAGGTCCGCAGGTGATGGCGGGCTACTGGCGGATGCCCGGCGAAACCGAGGCCGCATTCACGCCCGACGGATGGCTGCGCACCGGCGACATCGGCGTCATGGATGACAACGGCTACGTGCGGATCACGGACCGGAAGAAGGACATGATTCTGGTTTCCGGCTTCAACGTTTACCCGAACGAAATCGAGAACGTCATCGCCGCCGTGCCGGGCGTAGTCGAATGCGGAGTGATCGGCGTGCCCGATGTCATCGCGGGTGAAGTGATCAAGGCGTTTGTCGTCACAGAAAACCCGAGCCTGTCGGCGGACCAGATTGTGGCCTTCTGCCGGCAGAATCTGACGAATTATAAAGTGCCGAAAATGGTCGAGTTTCGGAGTGAGTTGCCGAAGACCCCCGTCGGTAAGATCCTGCGGCGGGAATTGCGCGCCATCGCCGTAGCGGATCAGGCCGCATCGGCTCCCAGACCTGCTGCCAGCTTCGCGGCCAAGTTGTAAAACACGAGCCTGGCTACTTGCGCGGCAGGTTATAGCTGAACGTCAGCTTCAGCACGATGTGATCGCCGGAATACTCGGCCGGGAACGGCGGAAACGGGTGCGAGGCGTCGATCCCGGCGACCGCCGCGCGCTCCAGCGCCGGAACGGAATGCAGCACGATCACCAGCTTCGGGATGCTGCCGTCCTTGGCGATCACGAATTGCGCTTCCACTTTTCCGCGCAGGCCCAACCGGGCGCTTTCCGGATACACCGCGAACCAATTCCGGCGCACGGCGGCCAGCACCTGCCACAGGTAGGGCCGGAAATCGACGCCTTTGGCATCGCTGAGCAGTTCGAGCGAACTGGCCTGGCGGCCGGGTGAAGGCGGCAGGTTCACACCGCTGCCGATCCCCCCAATCCCCGAGTCACTGGTGTCGTCGCCCACCGCGATTCCGCCTTGAACGCCGCCATGCGTGAGTTCCCGGATAGCTCCGGCCACCGACGTATCGGGACGCGCGATCCTGCCCACTCCGCCCGAGGGTGGCGGGGCTGTGGGAGTCTCGAATGCCAGCTTCGGTTTCTCCTGCTCCTGGATCTGAGGGGGCTGGACAGTCGGAGGACCCACCGGCAGGCCACGGGGCGGCTGGAAACTGCCGGCTGGAATCTGCGGCGGCTCCGGCAATGGCGCCGGCGGAGGTTGCGGCGGGCTGCTGATTTTGGCCTCGGGCCGCGTAGTGGACGGCGGCGAATTCGGAATTTGAATCCGCGGGCGCGGTTCTAAAGCCTCCACGGTGACTTCCTTGGCGATGGGGCCTTTGTTGGGCGCTTTCTGGGTCAGCTCCGTGGGCGGTTCAATCAGGGGAGTGATCTGCTCCGCGCGCCGCGGGGACTGCATCAGGCTGCGGGGCATCAGGGCCAGTGCTACGATGGCCGCCACGTGCGCCGCTACGGAAAGGAGGCGCGCCTTGCGGACACGTCCGGGGTCCTGCTCCCAAATGGTCAGCAGATGCAATTCCGCCGGGTCTTCCACCGAGGAACGAACTAGAGTTTCCATCCGCCCGCCAACGACTTCGAGACTAGCTGGGAATGTTCTTCGATTTTATCAAGAATAGACAAAGCTATCCTCAATGTTTGACGCGCCCGAGGCCCCGAAGTTTTCGGCGAATTTCGCTTCTCCACGCTGTCCAGAAAGGCGTCGAACTGTAACTGCAAGGGCTCGGATTTCTCCACCGGAACCTGCTCAAAGGAGACTTGCCGGCCGCCGCCGACCGAAAACATAAGCAATTCCTTACGCGTATAATCCAGCGAGCAATACTGTTGCGGCTGGAAGAGGCGCAGCTTGCGCACGCGCTCCGTGGAAACCCGGCTGGCGGTCAGGTTGGCCACGCAACCGTTCGCGAACTGCAGCCGGACGTTGGCGATGTCGACTTTGGGAGACAGAATGGAGACGCCCGCGCCGCGAATCTCCTCCGGTTCCGCGCCGGTCAGGCTCAGCACAATATCGATGTCGTGGATCATCAAGTCCAGGATGACGTCCACATCCAGGCTGCGCGGGCTGAACACGCTGAGCCGGTGGATTTCGAAGAACAGCGGCAGAGTGACGCGGTCTTCCAGTGCGATCACCGCCGGATTGAAGCGCTCCAGATGGCCAACCTGGAGCACCCGCCCGCATCGTTCGCCGGCCGCTACGAGCCGGTCAGCCGATTCCAGATCCGGCGCGATGGGCTTCTCCACCAGCACGTCGATGCCGTGCTCCAGCAGCCAGCAGCCGACCTCCGCGTGGGCCGCAGTGGGGGTGGCCACAATGGCCGCGTTAACTTTGCCGGCCAGTTCCCGGTAATCGGCGATGGCGGCGCGGGTAGGATCGATATCCACCACCGCGGTCAATTCCGCGCGTGCGGATTCGCGGACCACGCGGCAATGGTTTTGCCCGAACTGTCCCGCGCCAATTACCGCGACTCTATGCATCGGGCGCCTGCCCTACCACCGCGATCCCCGCGTCGTCAGCGCGCGCCAGCATCTCCGCGCGATCGAGCAGCAGCGTGCGGCCCGCATCCACCGCCATGGCGGTCGTCCCGGTTTCGCGCATCACAGCGATGGTGTCCAGTCCGGCGACGGGCACATCGAAGAGCAAATGCCTCCGGCGATTCGAAACTTTCACCAGCGTCAGTGGGCGGCCGTTCACCAGGCTGGCCGCACGCCGCAGCAGGGCGTCGGTGCCTTCCATGGCTTCGAGCGCCACGCAGGCCCGCTCGCAGACGGCCACGCTTTGGCCCACGTCGAAGCCCGCCAGCGCGACGGCCACTTTCCGGCCATACGCGATGTCCGCTTCCTCGCGAGCATCCGGCTGGCGCCGCGTCATGGCGCCGCGATCGGCCAACAGCGCTTTCAGCAGCGCGGTGGAATCGCGAAGCTGGATGCCCTCATCGGCCAGCACCTGCGCCACTCCGCCGATTAGCCCGTCGGTATTCTTCGCCGGCAGCGAGGCCAGCAGTTTGATGAGCCGCCAGTCCGGCCGGATGGAGGAGAAGATCTTGGCGTGCTTCACCTGCCCGGCCATCACCACTTCGCCGATACCCTCTTGCTTGAGGATTTCGATCAACCGGCTAAGCTGGCCCAGCGAGATCCAATGACATTTCGCGGCCAGGCTTTCCACTTCCGGCGCGGCTTCTTCCTGAATGGCCAGCACCACCACTTCGTGTCCCAGGCGGCGCGCGCTTTCGAGCGCCAGGAGCGGAAAGCGGCCGTTACCAGCGATCAGACCGTATTTCATGCTTGTGGGGCGGGACTCCAGTCCCGCGGACGACGTCCACGTCGGCCTTCTGCAGAGCGGGTCCTGGAGGACCCGCGCAGACCTGGAGGCCTGCCCCACATCTACTTAATCACTCCCCGCTTCGATTCGCCGATGAACGCCAGCAACTCGTCTACCTCCGGACACTCTGCAATCTCCGCGCGAATCCGCTCCACCGCCTGCGAAGTATTCAGCCCGGCGCGTGTCAACAGCCGGAACGCGGTCTGCAGTTTCTCGATGGTGGCGCGCTCGAATCCGCGGCGCTCCAGGCCGGTATGGTTAGCCCCGAACACCTTGATCCCGCGGTCGCTCACCGTGTTCGAGTACGGCAGCACATCCTGCGTCACCACGCTGTATCCGCCGATAATGGCGTGCCGCCCCACCCGGCAGAACTGATGCACGCCGGTGGAAGCTCCGATCACCGTCCAGTCGCCCACCGTCACATGCCCGCCCAACGTGACGGCGTTCGCCAGCACCACGCGGTTACCGACGTGCACATCGTGCGCCACGTGGACGTAAGCCATCAGCAGGTTGTCGTCGCCGATGCTGGTGACCAGGCCGCCGCCTTCGGTGCCGCGATGAATGGTGACAAACTCGCGGATCTTGTTGCGGTTTCCGATGCGCGTTTCGGCGCGCTCGCCGCGGTATTTCAAATCCTGCGAGGCCACGCCGACGGTGCTATATGGGAAAAAAACATTGTCCTCGCCGGCGCGCAGGGGCCCTTCCATGAAGACATGCGCCATCAGCCGCGTTCCGGCGCCGATCTCCACATCGTCGCCGACGATCGAATACGGCCCGATCTCCGCGCTATCGGCGATGCGCGCCGCGGGCGAGACAATCGCGGTGGGATGAACCGGCATCGCTCAGGAAAGCGCTTCCGCTTCTTCCTTGTCGGCCAGCTTGCACATCATTTCCGCCTCCGCCACCACCAGCCCATCCACGGTGGCGGCTCCGGTCATCACGGCCACGCTGGCCTTCCGCTTGAGGATTTTCATCTCCAGGCGCAGCGTATCGCCCGGAACCACGGGCCGGCGAAACTTGGCGCTGGTGATGGAAGCCAGCAGCACCAGCTTACGGTGTCGGTCCGCCACGTGCTTCAGCACCAGCACGCCGGCAGTCTGCGCCAGCGCCTCCACGATGAGCACGCCCGGCATCACCGGGAAGTCCGGAAAATGGCCCTGAAAGAAGGGTTCGTTCTGCGTGACGCACTTGATGCCCACAATGCGCTCGGCCTCCAGCTCGATGATGCGGTCGACCAGCAGCATGGGATAACGGTGCGGGAGTATGTCGCGAATTTCGTTGATATCCAAAACGGGCATGGAAGTCGCTATTATAACAGCCGTGGATTCTTTTCTCTTTGAGGCACGCTCCCGGCAGAAACAGATCGTCGCGCTGATCCGGGAAATGGTGGAATGCGAATCGCCCAGTGACGACCCGGCCGCGGTGAACCGGTTCGTGGATCTGCTGGGAGATGTCGCGCCCTCTTGCGCCCGCGTCAAGACCGTTCCCGGCGGCCGCTTCGGACGGCATGCGGTGTGCGAGTTCGACCTATTCGGGAAGAAGAAACAGGGGCAGATTCTAGCGCTGGGCCATTCCGATACGGTATGGCCTCTCGGCACGCTGGCCCCCATGCCATTCCGGCAAAAAGACGGCCGGCTTTGGGGTCCGGGCGTGCTCGACATGAAAGCCGGCATCGCTTTCTTCATTTACGCCATGCGCATTCTGCGCGATCTGGAGGTGCCCGTGGCCCACAAGGTGGTCATGCAGATCAATTCCGACGAAGAGGTCGGCAGCGAGTCGTCGCGCGCGGTGACTGAGAAGAATGCGCGGCGCAGCAAAGCGGTGCTGGTGCTGGAGCCGGCCAGCGGATTGGAAGGCAAGCTCAAAACCGCGCGTAAAGGCATCGGCGATTACACCGTTACCGTGCGCGGCAAGGCTGCGCATTCCGGCCTGGATTTCGCCGCGGGCTCGAGCGCCGTTTTGGAACTTGCGCGGCAGCTCGGGAAGATCGCCGCGTTCACCGATCTGCGGCGGGGCATCACGGTAAACCCCGGCTTGATTTCGGGTGGCACGCGGGTCAATGTAGTGGCGGCGGAAGCCAGGGCCGAGGTGGACATGCGCGTCCCCAGGCTGCGGGACGCGGCCGCCCTGGATCGCAAGTTCCGCGCGCTGCGGCCCGTGGATAAGCGCTGCACCATCGAGGTGGCCGGCGGGCTTAACCGGCCGCCGCTCGAGCGCTCGCCCGCGGTTGTTCAACTCTTTCGCAAGGCGCAGGCGCTGGCCGGCGAGTTGGGCGTGACGTTGGACGAATCGTCGGTGGGCGGCGGCTCGGACGGCAACTTCACGGCGGCGCTCGGCGTTCCCACGCTGGATGGCCTGGGCGCGGTAGGCGAAGGCGCGCACGCGCTGAACGAGAGCATCCTGGTGGATCGCATCGCGGAGCGCACGGCGCTGCTGGCCAAACTGGTCGCGGCGCTATGAGGCTGGCTCCACTGCTGGCTTTGACCCTCGGTGCGGGCGTTGCGTCCGCCGCTAATCTCGATGCCGTCTTTGCGCCGCTGGCCGATGCGAAAACCCCCGGCGTGGCGGTCCTCGTTCGCCAGAACGGCCGCACGATCTTTCAGCGCGGCTATGGCGTGCGCGACCTGCGCACATCCACCCGCATAGATGCCCAGACCGATTTTCGCCTGGCATCCTTCAGCAAACAGTTCACCGCCATGGCCATCATGCTGCTGGTCGACGATGGCAAGCTGCGGTACGACCAGCGGCTGACAGAAATCTTCCCGGACTTCCCCGCGTACGGTAAAGCCATCACTGTCCGCCACCTGCTCACGCACACTTCCGGGCTGCCGGATTACGAAGACCTGATGAAGCCCGATCGGTGGACCGCCGGGCATCAGATTCAGGACCAGGAAGTCATGGGTCTGCTGAAGCAACAAACGGCCGGTAAGTTTGCGCCGGGGACAAGCTGGGCTTACAGTAACTCCGGATATGTGGTGCTGGGATCGATTGCCGCCAAGGTATCCGGCGAGCCGTTCGGGGAGTTCTTGCGGAAGCGCATCTTTCAGCCGCTACATATGAGTCACACTATGGCTTATGTGAAGGGGACGAACACGGTCCCCAATCGTGCATTTGGGCACACCAAAGAGGGGGACCACTTCGTCGAGACCGATCAGAGCTCCACCTCGGCTACGCTCGGCGATGGTGGCATTTATTCGAACCTGGAAGACCTGGCGCAGTGGGACGGCGCCCTCGGAAGTCACACCCTTCTGAGCGACGTGGAGATGCGCCCGGCGCTGACGGCGGTCAGACTCAACGACGGAAGCGCGCCGCACTGGCCGGTGAAGCCTGACGATGATAACCTTCACCCCGGCCAACCTGTGGTCTACGGATTCGGTTGGTTTCTCGATCCTTTCGAGGGCCGCGCGCGCATGTGGCACACCGGCAGCACCATGGGGTTCCGCACGGTGATCGAGCGCTTTACCAAAGACAAGTCGACTATCGTGGTTTTGTGCAACCGGACTGATCTCGAACCGGAGAAGCTCGCGCTCGAGACATTTCGCGCACTTACCCAGTAACTTCCCAATAGGTCTGATAAACCTCATCGCCGATCGCGCCGAAAGGCCGCAGCGTGAGTCCGCCCGGCGCAGCGGTCAACTGCCGTCGCGAAAGCTTGGGCCGAGTGTCGCCAAGGGCGAACATGACCTGCGGGCCGCGCAGTAACGCCACATGGTTGGGGTTCTGCGCGTCGACTGGTTCGTACCGGAAGCTCTGATCGATCTCCAGCTCAATCTTGTCGCCGGCCTTCCATTTCCTGCTGACCGGTACAAATCCGGGCGTCAGCCCTGAGCGCTCGCGCCGGCCATTCACCGAGATAGCGGTGCCCTTCCCCGCCCACGCCGGAATCCGCAGATGAACCGTGAAGTCGTCTGGCGGCGGGGCGGTCACTGTAAGTGTAATGCCGCTGCCCGCCGGATAGTCCGCTTCCTGCAGGATCGAACAACGCGCCGCGCCCTGCTTCCAGCTCACGCGTGACGGCACATACAGATTGACATAGATGGCATTGGGCGCTTTTAGATACGAGCTGATGCCATAATCCGCGGTAAGTTGCGGAAACGTTCCCGAACAGCAGGGCCATTTGTCGTCCTTATCCCAACGATACCGGGCGTCTGGAATGATTCGATCGTAGCTCTTGCGCGCGGAAGCATGGTAGTCGGAGTAGTAGAAGGTCGAACCATCTTCCAGGATCGGCTGGATGCCCAGGGCTGCGTTGTAGAGTACACGCTCCATGCTGTCGCCGTAGCGCGACTCGCGCGTGAGGGCCAGCAGATAGCGCATCAGTTTGAAATGCGCGTAACTACCGCAGCCTGTCTCGAAGTGCCGGTGACTCGTGCGCAGGCTGTCGCCCAATTCACCCTTGCCCGGCTCGACGAAGGATTCATTCGGTCCCCAACCGCCGGTGGCGAAGCTCTGATCTTTCAGGATCATGTCGACCGCGTTCTTGACGGCGCGCAGATACTTCGCGTCTCCCAGCTTCAAGTATCCCTGTATACCCGAGCTCAGCGCATTCACGTGGCTATACGCGTGCAACCCGGCGAGCACGTTGCGGCCCGCCGCCAGGGGATCGAAGAAGCCGCGATCCAGCAGATAGCGCTTGCCTAAGTCGTAATACTTGCGGTCGCCGGTGCGCTCAAACGCCAGGAACAGATTCTCCGCGAAGGTGTAAGTCTCATCCCAGGTGTAAGTCTCATCCTTGTGCGGACGCTCGAGCATTTCTTCGGGAGTCAGGGCGCGATCGGCCATGTGTGGCAGCGCCGCGCGCGTGGTTTCCGCCAGAACATCTAAAGCCGTCGCATCCGCGGCATAGGAGTGCGCATCGATCAGCCCGCAGACCAGCTTGTCGTAGGTATAGCCCGGATACCGCAGATCTACGAAGAACTTACCGGATGGGTCCAGCGTCTCCGCGTAGCCGCGAACCAGGCGCTTCACCTTGGCGCGGGTGGCCTCCGAGAGGTATTGCCCGAAGTGCGCGCCCGGGCAGAAGTCGTCGTACCAGCCTCCCATGTCCGCGCCCGGAGCGGGCAAGCCCGAGCGCTGCCGGTAGATCTTCAACATCCGGTCGTCGTCCAGGCGCAGGAAAAAGGAGTGATTCGTGTCGAACTGGCGGCGCAGAGGGCTGTCCAGGAGTTCCACCTGGGAATAATCGAAGACGGAAAGAGGAGCGGGGCCTCCCGCGCCTGCGAAGGCCGGCGACACAGCGGCAAGTTGCAGCAATTGTCTTCGAGTAAGCATGCCCTTTAGATCTCCTTTACGACCGTATCGGCCGCCAGCACATCATGATTGGCATTCAGCAGGACGCGCTTCGGTTTCTTGGGCAGGCGCAGCTTTATCTCATTCGAAGTCTCGTTTCCAACGAGAGCCACCTCGCCCGCGCGTATCACGCGTCCATCAAAGTCAAGGTAAATCGGCACCCCCATGACGAACCGGGAAGACACGCCGCTCTGTGTAACTTTCGCTGTAAACAGGAATTTGCCGCCGGGCTCCGGCGTCAGCGAGTACTCCATGCGGTAACTGGGGATCTCCGTGCCGTAGACCCACTCGCGGAAGAACCAATCCATCCTGCCGTTCCTCTCCAGATCGAGTGACGGCTTCATGTGTTTCTCCACCACGGCCTTAAACGACTCCGTTGAGGCGTTCTGGTTCAGATAAGTGGTCACGAAGTCGTGCATCATGGCGATGAAGTCCTTATCGCCGGTCTCGCGATCGTACATCAAGTAGCGCAACATGTGCAGTATAAAGCCGCCCTTGGGATAGACCAGACGGTTGTAGGCGCCGCCGGTTTTGAACGTGTTCAGCCGGAGGCCCATCCAAAGGGGCCCCGCGTCGTTGGGGCGATTTCCAAAACTGTTCTTGTCCAGGATAGTTTCCCGCGCGCGCTTCCAAAACTGGTCGAATTTACCGGACTTCGGCTCCGTCTGTTGCAGGAAGACACTGGCGGAGAAATCCGCAAAGCCCTCTGATAGCCATTGGTCGTGATAGGAGGCCCACCCCACCATATGTCCCCACCACTGGTGCGCCACTTCGTGCGGTGTGACCTCCTGGATGAATTCCGCGAATCGAAACGCGCTGCCTCCCATCAGCATCCAACGCTGCGTGCTGTCTAGGAAGGCGCTCACCGGCAGATAGACCAGCGTGGGCCACGACTGGCCGAAATTGAAAGCCGGCTGCTGGGTGATGGCGATGCGTCCGTAAGGCGCCTCACCGAACCAGATCGAGTAGCAGCGGATGGCGTTTTGCGCGTCGACAAGGGCGCTCTCCGCCATGGCGCTCGGGGTCAGGTTAATCCGGCGGGAAGCATTGCGCAGGTAATCGGGCGTTTCGCTGGTGGCGTAAGCCTCGATCTCATAGTGTGTCGTATTGTCGTAGACGGACTTCTTCTTATACAAACCGTAGTTGAAACCGGCTACGGCCAGCGGAACTTCCGAGACCCAGTGCGACGCCATGTAGTCGTCTTCCCGCCATTCCTTTTCCAGCTTGCCTACGCCCACCAGCGTGTACTGTCTGGGAACCTTAAAGGTCAAATCGTAAGTCGCGCGGTCGGCGAATGCGTTCAAGCTGGGATACCAGCTCGTGCGCGCGCCCACCGAAAAATTGCCTGCTCCCTCTTTTTGGACGACTTTGTCGCCCTCATATTCGATCCCGATGTTATAACTTTGGCCGGCCACCAGACCTTCCGGCATGATTACATAGAAAGCTCCGTCTGCCTTGCGGCTTTCCTGAATAAATGAAATTTCCTTTTCCTTGTAAGTCACGCGCGTGACGCGCAGCCGCGGCAGCAATCCGAAGGCGATCACGCGCACGCCCGCCAGCATGGCCTTGAGCTCGACCACGCATGTGGCCGACAAATGGTCGTTCTTGCCGATGGCGGTCTCGATGCGGTAATGCTGGGCCGCGACTGTGTGGCGGTTCTCCGTGGAACGGGCCGTGCCGGCCTTCCACTCCGCCGCGAAATGCGTGAGATACCAGATGCCGTCCTGCGCGCCGCCAGGATCGAAATTGATCAGAGCCACCTCCTCCGGAGAAGGCATGAAGGGCATCGCGCCCCTGGTATTCACGATGAAGCGCAGATCGGAGTGCTTATCGCCGTGGATGAAAGCACGAAAGGAACCCCGTTCATTCGGGTTGTACAGCTCGCCCAGGATCTCCGCCTCATAGTTCTCTATGTCTTCATCCTGCAGCATGAATTCCAGCATGCTGCGCGGCGTTTCCGTACGGCGGCGGGCCCGGTTGCGGAACTCATGCCACGCGTTTCCAGCCGGTGACGCCTGATCGGTGGCCTGCGCCTGGCGCCTAATCTCGTCGAAGGTATCGTCGGTGAACCAGAGGACCACCGAACGGAAGGATTCGTCAACTGTCTGTTCGCCGGAAATCCGGCCAAGGTAGCGTGCTTCGAGCGCAGTGGCTGGATCCAGATGAAACACGCCTTCGCCGGTGAAGACGCCCGCCGCCACGCGCCCGAGCACCGGCGGCAGAAAGCTGAACTGCCCCGCGGTGAAAGCAAATATGGCGTTATCGCGCCTCAGCGTCAGGTTCGCGACGCGCAGCGCCGCGCCCGGCATGGCGTTGCGCAGCGCAACGTAGTGCGGATCGGAATTCGCGAGGGGCGAGCGTTTGCCGCCAACTTCGACCGCGGTCTGTTGGGCGGCAATCTTCATCGCGACGGCAACGGTCACGGGAAGTTCGGCGACGTCGATGGCCTTTTCGGCATCGTCGAAGCCATCGTGCTGGATCGTAATCACGTACTTACCCGGCGCGACATCGGCGAACGCGAAATGGCCTTGCGTATCGGTGAGCGCGTTCTCGGCCTGCGCGGTCTCGGAGTTCTTCAGGATGACGGCGGCATCAGGAACGGCGGCGCCGCTGGGGTCTTTCACTACGCCTTCGACGGTCGCGCCGGAGAGCAGCGCCGGGACCAGAAGCGCGAATGCGGCGAGTTTAAACGCCATTGGGGCATTGTACCCTAGTATTACTGTGTTAAAAACAAACATTTTGTTGTAGAATTGTTTTCGTGGGATCACGCCTCTCTTCGCCAGGCCCACAACAGAGGCGCTTCGCGGCATATATCGAGGGCCTGGCA
>Ga0335078_10008619_pt1 | contig 15149 bp, 9 predicted proteins | sample Lox_Sample_32_FD_206711 | JGI IMG/M metagenome (GOLD analysis project Ga0335078, IMG submission 206711) | Soil microbial communities from Loxahatchee National Wildlife Refuge, Florida, United States - Lox_Sample_3.2 | ecosystem: Environmental > Terrestrial > Soil > Wetlands | place: USA: Florida... | reverse complement strand
GTGGCGTTTCACATAGAATGTCGAGATTCACCGCAAGAGCGTCCCTCAACCATGAAGAAGAATGTTGTCCGAGCATTTATCGAGATCGCCTTCATCGTCTTTCTCTTTTATTCGAACCTGCTGATGGGCGAATTCGAGCGCTCGGGTATGGGGCGCACAAAAGGTTTGGTTTGGGCGCTCGCCGATATGTTCACGGCGACAAATCTCGTCATCGCCGCCTTGGCAGCGCTGGTCGGATATCTGCTCTTCGAGTTTCTGCGAACCAGATTTTGATCAGACTAGAACTCGTCACTGGTGTCCCGTAAATAGGGAGGGAAGGGCCCGGCTTCCAGCCGTGCCGTTAAAGCGCACAAAAGCTGTGGCTTTAGCCCCTGAGGTTCGCTTGTTTTCTCGCGAAACATCTATGAGACGGGTTCTATTCCGTGGTGTAGTTGATTTCCATCCGCCGCACCTGCAGGCTTGAGGCATAAAGCGCGATCGCGGCAACAACCAATAGTCCGGTGATCGCCAGCGGCGCAGAGACCGGATCGGAATTTGATATCAACATGGCAAGCAAAGGCGGCATGCCGGGTGGAACGGGTATGTTCACTGGGCAGAGAGCCTTGAGGTAATAAATCACGCTGAATTGCTTCAGCAGGGCAGGCAGAAACGGATCGATCCATTCCCACACCAGAATCACCGCAGTCGGAATGATCGGATTCTTGAACAACATTCCCGCAACCAGGAAGAACGCTCCATACCCGACGCAAGCCAAAACAGTCACACCCAGGTAGGCAAGAGCATTCTCCAAACCGTGGTTGTGATACAGGTACAGATCACGCACCGCAGGCGAGAGGTGCCACAAGAAAGCTACGTGTTGCAACAACTCGCTACTTACAAAAATGACAGATGTCGCCAGCAGTCCAGCGATGAACTTTCCTGCCACTAGCACTTCGCGCCGAACCGGTGCCAGAAAGTAAAAGTGCAGGCTGCGGTCAAGAACCTCCCCGCGAAACAAATTCATAAAGATTCCCAGGCAACCAAAGAAAACCGCCAGCCGCAGGAAAAAGAACTGGAAGACGCCGGCAAACATGATCGAATCGCGGCCCATGTTGTAGCCGTCGTCGAGCCGAACATTTGCCACCCGGCCGTCGACCAGGCTCACGTAAAGGTCGTTGGCCCCGTCCGAGTAGTGATATTCGTCGTGCGTCACGACATGCCTATCCGACCCTGATCCCACATGCTCATTCCAGTGAAAAACCACAGGCGCCTTGCCTAGGCGGCTGATCACTTCCTCCTTCACCATTCCGTTTTTCACAGCTTGCAGGTCCTGATACGTAAGCGCTTTTTCGCCTCGCCGCGCAATGCTCGCGCTTCGATGAATCTGCGTGGAATTGACGATGGAATACGCAATGAAAATCATCACTGGCATCAAGGCAACAGCGTAAATCCATAGCCCGCGCTTCGCGAAGAAGGTCTTCTTCAACTCCAGGCGGATTACGCCTTTGATCTGCTCCCACCAGATCCTCTTCATCGCACCACCTCTTCACTGCCAATCAGGTATTCGTAAACTGAGAGCACATCGTCATCCGCTGGTGCGACCGACTCAATCTCAATCCCGTCCAGCGCAATCTTGTTCAGAGCCAGATAGAAGTCGTCTGCGCTGCGCGTCTTCAGCAGCAGGCCGCGCTCGTCCTTGTGGATCGAAATCTCACTCGCATGGTCCGATGCGAGAACTTTTGCAGCCAGTTCCCGCGGCCGATTGCACCGGATCAGAATCTGCGTCGGATGCTCCGAGATTTCGTTCCGCACACTCTGAATCGCGCCCTCCGCGACGACATACCCGTTGCTCATCAGGATGACCTGATCGGAAATCACATCGACTTCGTGCAGAATGTGGCTGGAGATGATGACGTAACAGCCGTCCGCAGCCGCAGAGCGGAACAACGCAATCATCTCGGCGCGCGCCAGCGGATCGAGTCCATTCAACGGTTCGTCGAGAATCAGCACCTTCGGATTATGTGCGAGCGCCTGCGCCAACCGAATTCGCTGCCGCATTCCCTTGCTGTAACCGGCAATCACGCGATGTGCCGCTTCTGCAAGATTCACACGCTCAATCGCTCGAGCCGCAAGCTGTTGCGCCTGATTCGCATCCATGCCAGTCAGCCGCAGATACGAGTAAATAAATTGCAGTCCGGTCAATCCCTTTGGAAACGCGTCGAATTGCGTACTGTAACCAACGATCTTGAACAGATTCTCCGGATCGTTCGTCTTATATCCAAGGACTTCGACTCGCCCTCGTGTAGGTCGAATCAGCCCCGTAATCACGTTCATCAGCGTCGTCTTGCCCGAGCCATTCGGGCCAACGAGACTCGTTATCCCCGGCGGAATCGACAAGTTCACCCGGTTGACGCCGAGAATGTCGCCGTAAAACTTCGACACGTCTTCCAGGATGATGCGATCGTTCACCGGATCACCTCGTAAGCGCGTACCTTGCGCATCAGCAGCGCGAGGCAGATTCCGCAGTAGGCCAGCAGCGCAATGCCAGCTTCACTCGCTGGAAAGGCTCGATCAGCATCCATCTGGAACAGAGAGTTCCAGACCGTCGTCATCAAGTACGCAATGTTGACCAAATGGCCCGAGTCAATGCGCAACACCGCGTTGATAGCTTGCGCGAACCCGGCTCCGAAAAATAGCATCGCCAGCAACAATGCGCCTGCCACGATGCGCCACTTCACCCAAGCCGAGAGCGCCATGGCCAACAACGAAAGAATCGCGATCCAGATCAACGACGACACAATCAATGCGCCCGCAATCCAAAGATGATCCCATGCCCACCGTGGCCCAGCGAGCGAAGCCTGAACGATAAACAGAACCAGGCCCGGAACCCATGTAATCTGTGATAAGAGAATTCCAAGCACCGAAGCCTTACCCAAAACATATTCCGAGCGCGAAAACGGCCGGCAGAAATACAGCGGCAGTGCGCCGTTGGCCAGATCCCCGGAAATCAGCCCCGGCCCCGCAAATGCCGTCAGGACGAATGCCAGCCATCCCTGCACATTCATGAAATAAAAAAAGAACTTGTTGTCGATGACCAGAAGCCCACTGGGCGCTCCGATCTGCTCCAGAAACGCCAGATTGTGCGCCAGGTAAATCGCAGCCAGGCACAGCAGCGGATAAAAGAAAGTTGCCACGAAAAACGCTGTCAGGAACTTCGACCGGAAGAGATTCCGCCTTGCGTAGCGAAACAATACCAGCCAGCGCGACCAGGTCGCAGTGAGCGCGCCCGAGTACGATGCGTATGTGCGTCTATAAACGGCCATCGATACTCCCCACATCGCCTGCCAGGTGCGGCATCTCAGCTCTCCATGGCTTTGAGGAAAATATCCTCGAGGGTGTCCCGCCGGAAATTCAGCTTGCGGATGCGAACATCCCGTTCCGCCGCCAATCGGAAGATGTCCCGGCTCTCCACCCCATCGGGCAAAATGATCTTCATCCGGTTTGACCGGATCGCACATTCACAGCCCAGTTTCTCGATCGCATCGCCGAAGTCGCCGTTGGCCCCGTAGAACTCGACCTCCAGGAACCGCTTATTCGATCGGCGCTCCTCATCCAGATCGGAGTAGTGCACGATCCGTCCCTGCTTCAGGATCATGACTTCATCGCATGTGTCTTCCACATCACGTAGCAAATGCGAACACAGCAGAATCCGCACTTCTCCGCTTTCGCGCATTTCGCGAATCATCCGGATCATTCGCTGGCGTGCGGAGGGATCGAGCCCATTGGTAGGTTCGTCCAGGATCAGCAGCTTTGGCCCGTGAACGATCGCCTGCGCGAGCTTCGCCAGTTGCTTCATGCCGAGCGAATAAGTCCCGACCTGGCGGTAACGCGCTTCGGCCAAACCGACGTAGAAGAGCGCTTCATGAGCGCGCTCCAAAGCGACTCCGGTGGGCAGACCGGACAACTCGCCCATCATCTGCACCAGCGATACCGCACTCATCTTCGAGATGAAGGCATCATTCTCGGGCATGTACCCGATCAGAGACCGGATCTTCTTCGTGTCCGTTCGAATGTCATATCCAAAGACGCGGGCGGATCCGCCGTGGGGTTGGTAGAAGCCGAGAAGTGTATTGATGAGCGTCGATTTGCCGGCGCCGTTCGGGCCGAGAAGCCCAATTGCGCGGCCGCGAAGAGAAGCCGTCAGCCCGCAGAGGATGTCGCGGCTGCCAAACTGAACGGAAAGATTCTGCAATTCAACCAGCGGAGCAGCCGGAGCAGCCGGCGGTTTCGATGCAATCTCGCCGTGTGCTGCTCCAGGTTGTGCCGTCGTACTCATTGAGTTGGTGATTCTGCTTGGGGCGTCGCGCCGCCGAACATCATCTGCGGGAGGAAGGGCCCATTATGACCCATTGTCATCAGCGTGCCTAGGTCGAGCCCCATAAATCCGCTGTTGCTCGCGACCACGATCCGGTCGCGCTCGCCATAGGCGTAGATCAAGCCGGGAGCAGCATTCGCCTTCAACGCGTTGATGGATTGCTGTTGCTGCGCCGTCAGCGCACCACTCGACTTGAGCTGGTCAGCGATCGGACCCACCACCGGTCCAATGTTGTGATAGAAGATGCCCGAGAAACCCGTGTAACCATCTTCCGGCAGCAACGACTGGAACGTCTGCGAGTGCGTTAGGTCATAGCCCGATCCCCGAATCTGGATTGCCCGCGAGATCGTGGCCAGGTCCGGCGCCGCGATCAAGTAGCTGTCGACGAACGCGTAGTCAACTTCGGAATTCGTCGTATCCGAACTGCGAATCGTGTAGTAGCTGAGCGACCCCACTTCATGCTTGGTCACCTGTAGCGAATGGCCCTGCTGATTTTCACGATTGAAGCTGTCAGTCAACTTCTCAATTGTGGACTGCAGCGTTGCCGGATCATACACCTCGAAGATCAGCTTCCAGCACGGGGTTGGAAGGACTGGACCGTCAAAAGCCATCGTGACTTCACCGCCCAGCGGCGCCGCGATGTCGTCCAGAACCTTGACCCCAGTTTTTGCCTCAAACTCAGAGAGATGCTGTTCGAAGTCAGTATCACCGCTTCCAACCACATTGAAGAGTTCTCCGAGGATGTCCTTGGGGTTCTTGATGACGACCGAAGTGACCATGCTGGCCTCAGGCGAGACGAATTCCAGAGACCGCATCGAGGCCGGTGCCGCCAGCCACGCAGCGACTCCTTGCCGGTCGGAGGCGAACGTCAACGCCGCTCGATTCTCCGGTTTGCCGTTCACTTCGCGATGCTGCATCGTCAAATAACGCACGTCCTGGAATCCCGGAGGCAGGTGGTTCTTGTCCTCTTCGCTATGTACGTTCTGAACGACAATTTGTTCCATGTTTGCGCAGAAAAGCCACTCCGCTCCCTGCTGGTAAGCCTGGACAATCGAATCGTGGAAGGCAGACGAAGCAAACGCGCCATCGCTTCCACCTTGCTTAACCCGCGCCACCGCCGCCTGCAGCCCCGAGGCCTCCGGGCTGGCCACGAGCATATCGTTATCGAGATAAACCAGCAGCGGATGGCCGGCTACTGAACCCGCCGCGGATGGATCATGCACGATATGCATTGCCGGTTGCGTGCGATCCGAACTCATCCGCCGACTTTCCTTCTGTAGGAAGCTATCCAGACCGGGCTGGCGCACGCGCGCCAGGATCACTGGCGACGTGTACGTCGTCCCGCTCTTTCCAGCGGCGAGAACGATTTCGTCTCCCAGATAGCTGTCGAACGTCTTCAGTTCATTCAGCACGTCCTCAAGCTTCGGCCCGCTCCCCTTTTGCTGCTGCTTCCACCAATCGCGCAGGGCCGGACTCTGACGTAACCGGTCGTGGAAGAGCTTGCCGGCCTCATCGAGAGTGTTCGAGAGATTCGGAATCGCCGCATATACAACGGTGTTGTCGGGAACATAGGGCAACAGGTCGGAGTTATAGCGCAACCCCGGACCCGGAATCGCCGCGAACTGCTTCTGCAGAATCGAGAAGTCGCCCAGCAACGCCAGATACCGCGCCGCATCTTTGCTCCAGGAGATTTCGTTGGGGATGGGAACCTTCGAAACCAGTGGGCTCGAAGTCTGTTCGTCACCAGGATGCAATTCCGCGCTGTGGTCGCCGTAGTCCATGCGGACAATGCCCTCGATCACGGCAACGCGCGATCCCTTGATCCCATGGTTGACGGAGAAAATCGTGCCCTTTACCGAAACTAAAGCGTCATCAGTCGCAACATACAGATGGCCGGTGTGTTGCTTTGCTGCCTGCACGATCACCTGCCCGTCATCGAGATGAATCGTCGTGCCCTTCCACGCGCGAGAAACGGAGACTCCCGCGCGCTCTCCCATTTCAACCAGAGAGCCGTCAGTCAGTCGCAGCACGGCGTTCGATCCTTTCGCCGTACGGACCTCATCTCCGCTCGAGATCTGATATCCCGCCGGAATCAACCGCACCTGGTCGCCATCCACAGCGTACAGTGAGCCGTTCACGCTCTGTACGGCCGCCTGCACCGGATGCTGCCCCGGCAGCATGCCATCGCGAAATGCCACGACAGTCACAACGAAGGCCGCTACGGCTGCTGCTGCGAATGCCCAGCGCCACATCGTCGGTCTCTGAGCCGACGCCACGATCTCGAACGTGACCTGCTTCTCTCCATCGCGGGCGCGTTCCAGCGCATGCCGGCATGCGACACACGCGTGCATGTGATCTTCAAAAAGCAAAGCCCGGGGCGTTGCGAGACTTTTCTGCAGATATCCCGGAATCAGTGCCTGAAAATCCTCGCAGCTGCGCAGCTTGCGTGCGCTCAATCCCGCTGCGGATGATTCGCCCGCAATCGACTGCCACACACGATCGCCGGCTTGCTCAACGATTTTGTCATCCACCTGTTCGTTGCGGATGTTCGATAGCAGACGGTCGAACTTTTCGTTTTTCATGGCCTGTCTCCTAAGTAGCTGCCTAATTCCCTGCGGAGTTGCCGCCGGGTGCGATGAACAATCACCGCGACCAGTACGGAAGAAATCCCTAAAGCTTCTGCGATCTCCCCGTTCGTAAAGCCTTCGAGAAAGCGCAAGGTAAACACCTCTGCGGATCGCTCCGGCAGTTGCGCGATCGCCCGCGCCAGTGCACGCCGCAACTCCGGAGTCTCATCGTGCGGCAGGTCAACAGTCAGTTCCACGGTGCGCTCCGCCTGCCTCGACCGGATCACATCAAGCGCGGCATTAATCGCGGCCCGCCGCAGATAACTCTCATGGTTGTCAACCGCCTCAGCGTGATGCCCTCGCCGCATCAGGCGCAGAAACACAACCTGTAGCACGTCCTCGGCGTCCGCCGCATTGCCGGTGATTCGGTACGCGGTGCGGAACACCATGCCGTGATGCGCCTCGAAAGCGTTCTCGAGTTCAGTCGGGATCGCGATAACTGGCTCTTCTCTGATTGCGGCTAGCAGATTACGCCTCCCGTGTTGCCTTTTCATAACTAAAGACGCTCCTCTATGCCTGATTATTACGAGCGCCCGCGAAAATTTGTTCGAAGATGTAACCGATTGAAAACAATGATTGTTTCGATCGAGCGAAATCTCATAGTGGAACCTAATTGGGGAACGTGGTCGGGGATGCCCCACGTCTCGCCGCTTTTGCGAGACGTGGGAATTTCGGCAGTCGCGAAGTTGAAAAAGATTCTGCTGAATCCACAGTGGGAAGTTCGCTTAGAAGGTGACACTCACCCGGACAAACCTACTTCAAGTACTCCCCATTCTGCACTTCGTATTCAACGCGGAAAGGCTTCTGCTTTTTACGATCCTGCCAGCCTTCGTGCGCGATCACGGCATTCGCCTGTGCGAGCCGTTCTGAGGGCAGCGGATGCGACCGGAAATATCCTTCCAGACTTTGAATGGCAAGCTGCGAAAGCTCTTCTTCCGGACTCCGCGCATGAATCACATACTCGGAGTGTAGCTTACTGAATTCCTCGAAGATGCTCACCGCCCCATAAGGTGAATATCCGCCAAGCACTGCGAGCCGCATGCCTTCGCGGTCGGCTTCGAGTTCTTCGTCCTTGTTGTAACCTGCCTCCCAGATCTGGAGCGGGATCTGGACGATCGAGCCCAGGATGTCGAGATTCAGATTCCGCAGCCGCGCCTCCACCTGCACGCGCTCCGCACAGTGATAGTGATCGATGTGCTCGATCTCGTGTCCGAGGATGTTCGCAAGCTGATCTTCGCTGGTCATCAGATCAAGCAGCCCTTCGCCGACGAACACTGGCCCGCCCGGCAGGGAAAAGGCATTGATCATCGAGCGATCCGGCACAAGATGAAACGAGTAGGGAAGCCTCCGGTGGGCATTTGCAGCGACGGCGTTGCCCACCTTGCGCACGTAGTTCTCGAGGCCGTGCTCTTCGGGAGTGAGTCTGTCTTCTGGGATCGCATATTGCTGTTCCAGTTCCCGGCCGACTGTGATTTCTTCTCTGTCGGAGAGCCGCGTCAGCCGCATAGGCGCGCGCGTCAGATCGCGTTGCGTGTCGGCCGCGATGGCCACCACGGCATTCGCGGTGACCGGAGTGGATTCATGCCGCCGTTGGCTAAAATACAGGGCAGACACACCAACCAGCAGCACAACGACGAATACGATGCCGCGCTTCATAGCAATTGCCGGATCTTCTCACGGTACTTGGTGTACAGGAATCCAGCGAAAGACATGGCTGCCCCGACACAAATCCAAGTGATGTACCGATCACGCCAGGTCCACCCACCCCGCCACATGTCGAAGCATACGATCTTGCCGAAACTGGCTAACAGGAGAACGAGCCCAGTCAAGCGATAGCTCCGCTCATTGATCATGAAGGCAAAAATCAGAATGCCCAACGCCTCTACGCCCCACGACATCGTAATCATCTCAGCTCGCATCTTCACCGCGAGCATGAGAGTCAGCAGCAGTACAGGCGAAAAGAACATGAATTGCTCCGGATGCCGTACGATCGCGCCGATCCAGTTGCTCGACGGCTTCGACTTCATGCGGTCTCGCCAACGGAACGCGAACGGCAAACAGGCCAGCAGAGCGGCGATGGCGGACCCTAGCACGAAGAACCGCCCGGTCCAATTTCCCTCAGCAAAGTAGCTCGCGCCAAAAAGATTGTGCATGATGCCGCGTGTGCACGTGCCTACGGTCAGAAGCAACGCTTGATGGAGGAAGATAGGCCGGTCGAGTACGAACGATACCGCAAACAGAACCAGCACGATAGTCGCCCACGCCGTCACAATCCACTCATTCTCAAACTGGAAGTAAGCCAGCGCGGCCACGGTGCCAGTCCCAAGGTAGGCAAGCAGCAAGTCGAAGCGAAATGCCCGGTCTTGCTGGGCGTCTGGCTCGCTAAGCTGTGCATAAACGAAGAACAGAATCAGCGCAATCGGCAGCACCGTGAGCATCCGCGGGCCCCAAAACTCACCGGGGGTGCCTGCAGTCAAATTGGAGAAGAAGATTCGGCCGAACGAAGCGGTCAAGGCAACGTAGGCCTGGAAGCGGAACTGCTTCGTCTTGCGCCAGAGGCCATATTCGAAAAGAACGAGTCCGAATACTGCCCACCCGACGGCAACGCTCACGGGCTTCAGCTCGTACCATAGGAGCAGCGAGACCAGAGTGGACGCGGCCCACGAGTAAATGTGGTGGAAGTCGCGCTGGCGTAAGCCTTCCGGCATGCGGATAATCCGCGACATCGCGTAGAACATCACCGCGACAAGAGAGAGTGACAGCAGCCGGATACTGACGCCGTGCCAGGTATCGAGCACATACAGGTTCACGCCGATGGCCCGCAACATCGCCAGCGCTGACAGCATGTGCGCCTGCCAGCGCAGGTCTTCCAGTTCAAAGCGTCGATCCACCACCGCCAGCACAAAGGCAAACACGGCCCAGATCGCAGGAAGCCACGTCGGCATTTCCCGCCACGCAAGGTAAGCCAGCAGCCCAGTTGCCGCGAAGGTGTGCAGATAGGACACAATGCGGCGGGATTCGGACCCTGCGACCGTTGCTGCTCGCGACAGGAAGTACAGTCCCGCAGCGACGATCGCAATCGTCGCCAGCCGTAGCGAAAAGTAGAGCCACAGCGGCTCCTCCAGATCCATGTTGAAGGTGAACGCACGCACCACCGCGCACGCAGCCACCGCGTTCGCCTGCCATGCCAGTTGCGCGTAGCCGATCTTGCGCATGACCAGCGCCAGCGCGATCGCGAATGCGACCCATGCCACGGCAATCCAGGGTTCCGGCGTAGCCTCGTATATGACCCACGCCATTACCCCGGTTGCGGCCCACGAATAAAAGACGCGTGCCAGATTCATGTGACCGGCGTCGGCCACGCGGATGCGGCGTGCGATCCAATACGCTCCAGCAACGACTGGTAGCGCGCCGAGAGCATGCCATGGAATCGTGTGCCAGTTATGAATCCCTTGCGGATCCGCCGTCACAGCCGCGACAATTGCCAGCCCGGTAAGCAGGTGCGCGTGCCACGCTAACGCCGGATACCCGATCCATTGCCCGATTTCAAGCAATGCCACGGCAAAGGCAATCGCCGCCAGCGGCTGCCACAGTTCCGGGACTTCGTAATAAGTCAGCGCCGTGAGAAGTCCCGTACCGCAGAAAGCGAATAGCCAGCGCAGAGTCTGCTGATCCTTCCTCTCGTCGGTCGTTGCGAATTTCGCGGTGATGTAGAAAGCGGCAGCGATGATCGGCAAGGTAATCAGACGGTTCGTAACATGCGTGTACTGCGGGATGTCGCTGTGCAGATTAACCACAGCGACGCGGAACAAGCTCAACAGTCCGAACGCGGCGTACTGCACCTGCAGGTGGAATGACTTCAGCCTTCGCCCGAGTACTGCCAGGGCCAGCATGATTCCCGCGAACGCGATCGCCGTCCAATCGCTCGAACACAGCGCCCAAGCCGCACAAGCGGCCGCGAATCCTCCGATGTAAGAGTGAGAGATGAGTAGCTGCTCATCCGGCGCATCGTCGAAGAACTGCCTCCATCGCCATCCGATGAAGAGCTGATTGAGATAGAAAACGGCGCCGCATAGCGCGAACATGACGCCAAGATCCAGCACGAGATCTTCATTCAGGCGGCGCCGGACCATGAGTTCCTGAAAATCGATGAAGACCAGGTGCAGGGCCACCAGCAGGCCGGTCAGCATTCCCACACGGCGGAAGACGACTTCGCTGAACATGACTCCCGCGACGAGAAATACTTCCGCGCCAACCATCCACAAGATCGCGAGATGGTTCCCCGAGTACTTGAAGAAAGGCGCGGCGATCATCAGCGCCGAACCAAGAACGCTCAGCACGACGAATGCTTCTCTACGCCTCCGCGTTATAGGAATCTGCCCAAACGTGAACTCAGCCGCGCCAACTATGAGCAATGCCAGGAACGCCATTTCAGGATGCACCGACTGAAACTTCATCGCTCCAAGCAAGAGGCCGGTGTTGATGATCGCTGCGGCTGTGGACATGTGTTCCGCGACCGATGTCTTGGGTTTGCGGATCACATAGGAGAAGCGATAGACGATCCAATAGAACAGCAGGATCACCGTGCTGGCGTGATACTCCTCGAATGCGCGTCCCTGCGCACCGTTCGGGCCGACAATGCGATAGAGCCAGTAGAGATGATTTCCGTAGCTCGACAGGATGCCAAAGACTTCGAGCTCGAACCATCCCATCTTGATGACAATCGCGACGAGCCCAATCGCGAGGATGACGCCTGCCGGGAGGCTATAAACCCTGTCCTGGCTGAGCGCAATTGTGCTGTAAGCCAGCATAAATGAGAGCCCGGTGACGACCTGCGAACGGTAGCGCAGCGTGTGCACGACCATGGCAAGCGCCACGACGAGCATCAGGATGAGATTCGCAGTATCGGAACTCATCACTTGCATCGCTTCCACATGCTTCAGCGCATAGGTGGTGAAGAAGAGCAGCGACCATCCACCGCCGATCAGGGCGTAACTGAAAACGCGGTAGCGATTGCGTTTCTCAAGGAAGACGCCTCCCACCAGAAAAGCCGCACCCACGGCGTAAGAGACAGCCACCCGAAACCCAGCACCCAGCTGTCCGAGTTCGTAGATGCCAAACGAAGCGACACCGATTACGACGAGCACGATACCGATCTTGTTCAGCCAGTTCGTTCCGAGCAGTTCTTCAAACGCGAAGACAGATTTCATCCGCTGCTGCGCGGTTACTCTTGGCGGCGGAGCGCTTGCCGCAGTTGGCCGTGGCGCAGACGTCGCGGGCGAACGCAACGCCGCAACCTGGACGGGCTCGGCTACGCGAACCGCCGTCGGATGAACAACCGGCGGATGAGCAGCGGGCGATGTCGGAATCGGCGGAGCACCTGGCAGCTTCGGCGCAACAGGTGCAGGAGTCGATGGCTGAGTGCTGATCGCTGGAGATGGTGGCGCCGGTTTCTCAGCCGGAGGAACTGGTGGCACAGCAGGGACCGAAGGTTTGTGTTCTGTCGGAGCTACAGCTAACGGAGGAATGATCGGCTTCGCCGCAGGCTTTTCTTCGGTTCTGTGTGGCGGCTGGGAAACGGCAATGCGTTTTTCCACGGCCGGTTGTTCTGGCCTTGCTAGAGGCGGTGGCGCGACTGGACCCGGTTTCTCCAAAACAGCTTCCGAAGGGGCTGGTGCTGTTTCGATGGGCTTGTGAGCAGCCGGAACTGCCGAGGTGTGCGGCGTAGCTGCCGCTGTTTCGACCTGCTTCTTCAAGTCGAGCAGATCGCGGCGCAGGCCGTCGGTGACCTCCATGCTCAGCTCGGTGAGCTTGAGAAGTTGTTGTCGAAGCTTGTATTGCCGCCAGAGAAGATAGATCGTTGCGAACGGAGTAGCGGCGGCCAACAGCGCCAACACTACGAGTATGAGCTCCACTTATCGGCACTCCCCCCGTGTGTAACGTGACCCGTAAGCCTAAATAGTAGAACGCCGAGAGCGTCCGATCTTGCACTTTATTTCCGCCTGCAAACCCGGTAGTAACTAGCGTTCCTTGTCTGTGACTGGATTCGCCCACGGCTTCATGCCAAGATGACCAAAACTCCAACGTCAGCAATAGCTTGTCCCAAATCTCAGACTATGAGTGAGAGCCCCGCTGTCATCGATCCAACGTTAGAAAATCGAGCCACCGAACCCGCTCCGGCCAACGCACCCGACCCCCATTGGCAGCGCGGATTCTGGTCGCTCATCGTCACGCAATTCCAGGGTGCGTTCAACGAAACCGGACTGAAGCAGTTGGTCATCCTTCTCATTCTTGCCATGGGGATGGAGCAAGCCCGGCGCGATCAACTGGTGCTCGTCGTAGGTGCTTTGTTCTCGACTCCATTCATCCTCTTCTCGATGACTGGCGGCTTCCTCGCCGACCGTTTCAGCAAGCGCACGGTCACAATCGGCACAAAGCTCTTCGAAATGGCCGTGATGGTGCTGGCCATCGTCGGTCTCGCGCGGCAGAACCTGAATCTGGAAATGGCGGCGGTGTTCCTGGCGAGCACGCAGGCGGCATTGTTCGGGCCGTCGAAATACGGGTTGCTCCCGGAATTGCTTCCCGAACCCAAGCTCTCGTGGGGCAACGGTGTGCTGGAGCTCGGCACATTTCTGGCGGGGATTGCCGGAGGAGTTGGCGGCGCTTTTCTGGCCGATCACTTCCAGGGACGTCAGGGATGGTCGGGGTTGATCTTCATCGGCTTGTCTGTAGTTGGTCTCGTCTTCAGCCTCGGAATCACGAAAGTTGCCGCCGCAGATCCAACGAAGAAGTTCCGCGCCAATCCGATCGGTGATCTTTGGCAGCAGGGAATTCTGATCCGCAAAGATCGTGTGCTGTGGCTGGCGGTTCTGGGCAACACATATTTCTGGTTTCTGGCGATGTTGCTGACGGGCAACATCCTGTTCTACGCCACAGACGTTCTGCATATCGGCTTCACGCAAACGGGATTTCTGCAGGCTGCGGTCGCGATCGGCATCGGAATTGGCAGCCTGGTCGCCGGCTACGTTTCCGGCGGCAAGGTCGAGTATGGATTGATCCCTCTCGGCTCGGTCGGCATGACCGTGTTTGGAATCCTGCTTTCGCGGCATGGAATCTCGTTTCACGCGGTGCTGGGACTGCTTGCCGCACTTGGCTTTTTTGCCGGATTCTTTGCCGTGCCGATCAACGCGCTGATTCAGCATCGGCCTGACGAGAAGGATAAAGGCGGAGTCATCGCTGCGGCGAATCTGCTCTCTTGGGTCGGAATCGGCGCGGCGTCGGGCGTTTACTACATTTTCCAGCACTACCTGCACTTCAGCCCGCCGGCGATCTTCCTCTCCGCATCGCTGATGACGGTGGCGGCGACCATCTACGTTCTCTATCTGCTGCCTGATGCGTTACTGCGGCTGCTGCTCTGGTTCGCGACGCACACGCTGTATAGGATTCATCTGCAGGGCCGCGAAAATGTTCCGGCAAAAGGCGGGGCGCTCATCGTCCCCAATCACGTTTCCATGGTCGACGCGGTTCTGCTCATCGCATCCATTGACCGGCCGATCCGCTTCATCATGTTCCAGGGCTCGTATGATCACTGGCTGGTCAAGCCGTTTGCCAAGATCATGGGCGTGATCCCGATTTCGTCGCAGTTCCGGCCGCGCGAAATGATTCAATCGCTGCGCAACGCCACGCAGGCTTTGAAAGATGGCGAAGTCGTCTGCATCTTTCCCGAAGGCCAGATGACGCGCATCGGGCAGTTGTTGCCGTTCCGTCGCGGCATGGAGCGCATCGTAAAGGGCGTCGACGTGCCGATCATTCCGGTAAATCTCGGCGGCGTGTGGGGGTCGATCTTCAGCTTCGAGCGCGGGAAGTTCCTGTGGAAGCTGCCGCAGCGGATTCCGTATCCGGTTACCGTGACGTTCGGCAAGGCCATGCCCGCGACCACGAGTGCGGTGGACGTGCGGCAAGCCGTGCAGGAACTTGGCGCCGATGCATATCACGCTCGCAAGCGTTACATGCGCACGCTGCATCGGTCGTTTGTGCACACGGCGCGGCGGCATCCGTTTCGCTTCGCGATGGCCGACGGTCGCACGCCCAAGGTCACGTTTGGTGCGGCTCTCACGCGAACAGTCTTCCTCGCGCGGCGATTGCGTTCGGTCTGGGCCGAGCAGGAG
>Ga0335078_10008618_pt1 | contig 15153 bp, 13 predicted proteins | sample Lox_Sample_32_FD_206711 | JGI IMG/M metagenome (GOLD analysis project Ga0335078, IMG submission 206711) | Soil microbial communities from Loxahatchee National Wildlife Refuge, Florida, United States - Lox_Sample_3.2 | ecosystem: Environmental > Terrestrial > Soil > Wetlands | place: USA... | reverse complement strand
TGGCTGTTCAGCATCGACATGTCACGGTAGATGCGCTCGAACCGTGATCCGTCCACGGCGGCGCTGGAGCCGGCCGTGCGGAAGATCTCTGACTGGAAGATCTCCCATGCCTGAATGATCGCCTCCCGGCCGATGCAGCCGATCCGCATGTCCTCCCCGTACGTGTACGGGATCCCGTCCTCGGCGGCGCGGCGACAGGCCTCCATGTGCTGGTCGACGGCGTTGTACATGGCCGCCTCCGCGGTCGCGAGCTTGGCCAGCGCCGAGCCGAACCAGCGGTGGAACGTCTCGTCGCCGATGCGCGGCACCATCGGCGGCAGCGGCGTGAGCCTGGAGTGCATCATCTCCTCGTACTCGTCGAGCGCCGCGTATGCGCCGCCGATCGCCACCGCGGTGAGGGTCAGCGTGAAGCAGGCCATGGCCCGTCCGCCGTACATCGGGTTTCCGTGCAACTCGACGCCGGGGGTCCCGCGGCCGGCGACGTCGAAGTCGACCATCAACGCATCCTCGATCGTCCAATGCGCCGGGATCCGGCCGCGGTCGAACGTGATCGTGTTGGAGGCCGATCCCTTGAGCCCCATCAGGCTGCCCCAGTCGTCGAGGATCGTGAACTCGGTGCGGGGTGCGACGAACAGCAACATGCGCTCGGTCGGCCTGCCGTCGTCGCCGGCGATCAGGGCCTGGCCCATGTAGTGCGTCGAGAGCGGGATGCCCGAGCAGTAGCCAACCTTGCCCGTCAGCTCCCATCCGGGGGCCGCGGCGTCGCGGACGGCTGGACCGATCGGGGCGGCCACCGCGGCACACCGGAAGTCGCCGTCGCCGAAGATCTCGTCCTGCGCCTGCTCCGGCCACCACGAGCCGACCTGGAGCGCATGGGCGGCGGCCAGGGCGATGCACCAGCCCGCCGAGATGTCGCCACGGGACAACTCCTGGACGACGCGCATGAACGTCGGGGCGCCGAACTCGTACCCGCCATACCGCCGCGGGATATAGCAGCGGTAGAAGCCGGCGTTCACGCAGGCGTCGTGGATCTCCGGCGACGGACAGGCGCGCTCCTCGGTTTCGGCCGACTGCTCGCGCAGCAGCGGTCGCACCGCGACGGCGCGCTCGATCATCTGCGCAGCGGTCAGATCGGGCTCCGGCGGCGAGATGGCCGCCTGCGCCCCGGCGTCGGCACGGGTCGCCATCAGGCCGGTACAGTAGCATCCTACCGCCCGATCGTCATACAATCTTCGTTTCGGACGCACGGCGGCGTGGGTTCGGACGCGCGGTATGAAACGGAGGACAAGTGCACTCGTTCCCACGACCCCAGGAGCCTCATCTCGTCGCCGCCCGCGAGCCGGCGGAAGGCACCTGCCCCGAATGCGGCAGCGGCGACGTCGCCGACTACCGCGTGCTCAGCGAGGGTGGCTGGTGGGACGTGCGCAAGTGCCAGGCGTGCCTGCATTCGGTCTCGCGCCGGCGAGCGCCGGCGTTCGGGTCCTATCGGCCGCTCGGATTGGAGATCTAGAACATGCTCGGCGTCGACATCGGCGGCACGTTCACCGACGTGGTCGCCGTCCGGGACGGACGGATCACCGTCACCAAGGTTCCCAGTGAGCCGGCGGATCCGGCCCGGCCGGTCGTGGAGGGAAGCCGTCGGCTCGGCGTGGAGGGCAGCGCGGCGTTCAACCACGCGAGCACCGCCGGCCTCAACGCGGTCATCACCCGCCGCCTGCCGAAGGTGGCGTTCCTGACCACCGAGGGCTTCCGGGACATGCTGGTCAAGGGCCGGCTGTGGCGACCGCTCGACGCGCAGACCGACGCGAGCTGGCGCCGGCCGTTCGGCGACGCGGCCAGGCCGCTGATCCCGCGCTACCTGCGCCGGGGCGTCGCCGAGCGGATCCTCGCCGACGGCCGCGTGATGAGAGAGCTCGACGAGGACCATGCCCGGCGGCAGCTGGCGGTGTTCGAGCGCTGTGACGTGCAGGGCGTCGCCATCTGCCTGCTCAACTCGTACGTCAACCGCAGCCACGAGGAGCGCCTGCGCGAGCTGACGCTCGAGGTCCTGGGCGACGTCCCGGTCTCGATCTCGGCGGAGACCTCGCCGCTGGCCAAGGAGTACGCGCGAGCGTCGACGACGGTGATCGACGTGATGATGAAGCTGATGTTCAGCGGCTACGCCGGCGAGCTCGACGAACAGTTGAGGGCGCTCGGGTTCACCGGGGAGCTCAACTTCGCCGACTGCGCGGCCACGCTCATACCGTGGCGCGATGCGCTGGCGCAGCCGTTCCGGATCGTGGTCGCCGGACCGGCCGCGGGAACGACGTCCGGTGCCCGGCTGGGCGAGGCGATCGGCGAGGGCAACCTGATCTGCTGCGACGTCGGCGGCACCTCCACCGACGTCTCCCTGGTGCAGGACGGCCGGCCGTTCGTCAACGACACGTTCTCGCTCGAGGACGACCTCATCATCAATGCCCTCTCCACCGAGATCTCCAGCGTCGGCGCCGGAGGCGGCAGCATCGTCTCGATCTCGCCGGCGGGCGACGTCCTGGTCGGCCCGGCGAGCGCCGGGGCCGACCCCGGTCCGGCCTGCTACGGGCGGGGCGGCACAGCACCGACGATCACCGATGCATGCCTGCTGATCGGCATCCTCGACCCCGATGGCTTCGCCGGCGGGGAGCTGCGGCTCGACGAGGAGCAGGCCCGGACGGCGTTTGCGTCGCTGGAGACGCCGCTGTCGCTGCACGACCGCGTGGCGTACGCCTACCGGATCGCCGTGCACAACATCGCCGAGGAGGTCACGAACGTCGCGATCCGCCACGGCGTGGACCTACGCGACTTCACGCTGCTGGCATACGGGGCCGCCGGACCGATGCTGCTGCCCGCCGCGCTGGAGCAGCTGCAGGTCAGACGGGTCGTGATCCCGCCGCACCCGGGACTGTTCTCGGCACTCGGGCTGCTGGCCACGGACCTCGTCTACTACGACAGCCAGAGCGCGTACATGGTGCTGACCCCGGAGGCCGCGCCGCGGATCGCGGAGATCTTCGAGGCGATGGAGGACAAGCTGCGCAGCCGCACCCCGGCCGGCAGCGACAACGTGAAGGTGAGGCGCAGCTTCGACGGACGGCTGCTCGGACAGAGCTGGGAGACGCCGCTGGTGGAGCTGGCCGAGGGCCCGATCACCGAGGCGACGGTGCAGCAGATGATCGACCGCTTCCACGATGAGTACGAGCGGCGCTACGGCAACCGCTTTCCGATGGTGCCGGTGCAGGGCGTCACCTACCGCGTGCAGCTCGTGGTCCCGGTCGACAAGGTCGAGTACGACCGTCTCGAGTTCGGCTCGGGCGGCGCGGTCACGCCCGCCGATCCGCGACCGACGCGGACGCTCGAACTGCGCTACCTCGAGGACGAGCCGTTCGACGCCCCCGCGTACGAGCGCGATGCGCTCGCCCCGGGAATGCGCCTCGCCGGCCCCGCGATCATCCGCGAGGGGCTGTCGACGACATTCGTGTCCGCCGGGCAGCGGGCGGAGGTGGGGCGACTGGGGGAGATCTCGATCGAGGCCGCGCTTTGATCCGCGATCTCTCAACCGAGGAGTTCGCGGGCCGCTACGGCGCGGACCGGTTCACGGCGACGGTGCTCGCCAACCGCTTCCGGTACATCGTCGAGCACGTCTGCGGCCGGCTGCTGACGGCCGCGTTCTCCCCGATCCTGCGCGACTTCTACGACTTCGCGGCGACGCTCACCGGACCGCCGGCGCTCGATTACCCCACGCCGGCGATGAGCAACAGCATCGTGCTGTTCACCGGCACGATGACGGACTCGGTCCGCAACACGATCAACGAGTACGGACCCGAGCGGCTCGGGCCGGGCGACGTGATCGTCGCCAACGACCCCTACCGGACCGGAACTCACGTCAACGACCTTCTCTTCTGCAGACCCGTTTACGACGGCGAGCGGCTCGCCGGCTTCGTCAACCTCAAGGCCCACCAACTCGACATGGGCGGCGTCGCCCCGGGCGGCTTCAGCCTCACCAAGCACAACGTGTACGAGACCGGACTCGTCCTGTCGCCGCGCGCGCTGTACCGCGGCGGCGAGCCGGTGCGCGAGACGTGGAGCCTGATCTTCGACAACGTCCGCTTTGGCGAGATCCTGTTCCCGGACATGCAGACGATCTGCGCCGGCCTGATGCTCGGTGAGCGGCTGCTGTCGGAGACGCTCGGCCGGTACGGCTTCGACGCGATCCAGGGGGCCATCACCTATGTCTGCGACGCCGCCGCGGAGCGCATGTCCGAGGCGCTGGCGGCGATCGAAGACGGCGAGTGGGAGGGTGAGGACGCGGCGGACTGCGACGGCGTCGACGACACCGAGGAGTACCGCGTCCACGTCAAGGTCACCAAACGCGGCGGCCGCGCCGAGGTCGATTTCTCGGGCACCTCCCGCCAGGCCCGCACCTGCATCAACGCCACTGCGCTCGATGCCAAGAGCACCGTCGGCGTGGCGTTCAAGTACCTGTTCGATCCGCGGACCCCGTTCTCCAGTGGAGCCTGGCGCAACATCGACATCGTCCTGCCCGAGGGCACGGTGGTCAGCGCGATGCCGCCCGACGGCGCCGTGTTCCTGTACTACGAGCAGAGCCAGGTGATGATCGGGGCGCTGCTGCGCGCGCTGGCCAAGGCGGTCGGCTCGGCGGCGATCGCCGGCGACCGCGGGACCACCGACATTCACAACGCCAGCGGCGTTCACCCGAGCGGCATGCCGTGGGTGTCGGCCGCGCAACTCGGCGGCGAGCTGGGCCCGTTCGGCGCCACCGAGCACGGTGACGCCGACACGTGGATGCTGTCCTACCAGGCCAACGGCATCGTGGGCGCAGTGGAGGCGATCGAGTCAGACGTGCCGGCGGTGCTGCTCCGGGAGGAGCCCGTCGCGGACACCGCCGGCCCGGGCTTCAATCGCGGCGGGCTCGCCGTCATGCGCGACTCGCTATGGCTCCAGGCGGCCAGCCACAATCTCATGTCGCTGCACTACAAGCGACCGGCCGGGTTCGGGGTCAACGGCGGGGGCGACGGGCGGAACGGCGGCGTGTGGATCTGGCCGCCGGACGGTGAGAGGCCGGCGAGCCCCACGACCGGCGAGGACGCATACGCCGACTCGGTTCCGCTGGCCGGCCTGCTGAACCCCGCCACGAACGCCCCGGACCCGAGCGGGCGGTTCCTGTATCCGTACCGGCAGTCAAGCTGGCACACCGACCCGCTGACCGTGCTGCGCTACATCAACCGCGGCGGCGGAGGATGGGGCGATCCGTTCACCCGTGAGCCCGGGCGCGTGCTGATCGACGTGCGCGACGGCTACGTGACCGTGGCCGGGGCGGCCCGGGACTATGGCGTCGTGGTCGTCGGGGATCCGGATCAGGACCCCGAGGGCCTGGTCGTCGACGAGGCCGCCACCACGCGGCTCCGAACGGCCGGGGGAGCGAAATGACCGGGCGCGCCCCGTCGGATCGTGCCGGTCCCGATCTGTCGATGCGGGTCGGCAGGGTGGCCGCGCCGCTTCGCGAGCAGGTGCTCGACGTGCTGCGTCAGGCGATCCTCGATTTCCGCCTCAAGCCCGGCCAGCGCCTGATCGAGCGCGAGCTGATCGAGCAGACGGGCGTGTCGCGGACCACCATCCGCGAGGTGCTCCGCCAGCTCGCCGCCGAGGGACTGGTGACGACGATTCCCCAGAAGGGCGCGATCGTGGTCGTCCCCTCCGCCCAGGAGGCGGCCGACCTGTACGAGGTGCGAGCCGCGCTCGAGGCGCTCGCCTGCCGCCGGTTCGTGCGCCGCGCCAGCGATGACCAGGTAAAGCAGCTGCGCAGAGCGTTCCGGGAGATCGAGCGGCTCGCCAAGCGGCGGGACTCCGATGTCCAGGAGATGCTGGCCGCGAAGGACGACTTCTACGACGTCCTGCTCGACGGCGCCGGCAACAAGGCGATCCGCGAGACCCTTGACGGCCTGCGGGCTCGCGTCAGGCTTCTGCGGGCGACATCGCTCTCGCAGCAGGGGCGCAGTGCCGGCACCGTGTCCGAGATCCGCGACATCGTCCGCGCCGCGGAGGCCCGGGACGAGGACGCGATGGCCGCCGCCTGCGAGTACCACGTCTACCAGGCGGCTCGCAGCGGGCTCAGCGGCCTGGCGGAGCTCGACGACGAGGCGGCCGACGTCCTCGAGGCGCTCGGCGGCTGACCGCGCCCCGGCGCCTACGCGGCCGCGGCCGCCCCCCACAGCTCGCGAGTTGCCAGGCGCGCGCCCTCGGCGAGGGCGGCGAGCTTGGCCCACTGGATCTCCGGGTGGACCCGGTGGATGAACGCTCCCTGGGCGAAACCGCAGTCGGTCCCGGCCAGCACGTTGTCCTTGCCGACGACGTTGGCGAGGCGGACGAGTCGCTGCGCGACGAGCTCCGGATGCTCGACGACGTTGGTGTGATGGGTCACGACGCCCGGGATCAGCTTCTTGCCCTCGGGGAGGGGCACGTCCTCCCACACCCGCCACTCGTGCTCATGGCGCGGGTTGGCCTGCTCCATCGCGTAATAGCCGGCATTGACCTGGAGGATCAGGTCGATCGTGTCTCGCAGCGGCGGGTCGTAGGCGTGGGGGCCATGCCAGCTGCCCCAGCACACGTGGTAGCGGATGCGCTCCGGCGGGAGACCCTCGAGCGCGTGGTTGAGGGCATCGACACGCAGCTGCGCCCAGCGGCGATAGTCGTCGTCGGTCTGTCCGAGGGACAGCATCGAGTCCCATTCGTGCATCAGCACGGCGTCGTCGACCTGCAGGAAGAACCCCGAGTCGACGATCGCGCGGTACTCCTCGCGCAGGGCGTCCGCGAGGCCGTAGACGAACTCCTCCTCGCTGCCGTAGTGCTCGTTCCGGAGCCAGTAGGCGCTCGCGGGGGCGACGACCGGCATGAACGCCTGCACGTCGTCGTGTCCTTCGAGCGCGGCGCGGAGGTTGGCGATGTCCCGATCGAGCGCGGTCCGGTCGTACGTGATCGGCCCGGTGCACACCCATTCGATCCCCTGGTTCGACGCCGGCTCATCCTCGCGCTCTGACGAGTCCGCGGCACGGTTGCTCTCCCGGACGGCCGCCTCGTCCAGCGCGTCGAGCGCCGCGTAGGCCCCGGGGAACTGCTGGCGATCGCGGCTCGGCGGCATCATGCTCGCGCCCTCCACGGTCATCACACGCGCCTCCAGGCCGCTGACCCGCTCGTAGAGATAGGTGATCCAGCTGGCCTTGCCCATCTCGCCGTCATCGACGATGTCGATACCGGCGTCGATCTGGCGGTTGACGACATCCTGCACCGCGCTGCGCAGCGTCTCGGTGTAAGCGGCTTCGTCATAGCTCTCGCCGCGCTCGCCCGCGGCCAGGAATGCGAGCAGCTCCGGTGGCCTGATCAGGCTGCCGGTGTGCGTGGCGAGGATCTTTCCCATCTGCTCTCCTAATCGTCCGCGTGCCGTCGGCGCTCGTGCCGCAACCGTGGGCAAGCAAACACGAGTCGTCGCGGAAATGCAAAAGGGCGTTCGCTGATTGAGAAGACTTCTCGCGCGCATGTCCACGCGCTGCTGCACCGCCTCGGATATAACGGGTCGCAGACGTGCGCCCATGGGCGGAGGAGGAGGACGAGGATGAAGGTGAGTTTGTTCGAGCAGGTGCCGTACCGGTACCTGCCCGCTGGCTTCGAGGATCGCTACAGCTCGGTGGTGACCACGCCGTACTTCGATCTGGTCGAGCCCGAGCGGATGCAGGAGTCGCTCCAGTCCGGGTACGCGGAGATGCTGCATGCTGCCCGTGCCGGCTTCGACGGCGTGTGCGTGACCGAGCACAGCCAGTCGACGTATGACATCTCGCCGAACCCGAACCTGATGGCGGCGGCGGTGGCGTACGGAACGCGGGCCGAAGGCCTCGACACGGCGATCACCGTGCTCGGGCGCTCGCTCGGCAAATCGCGAGAGCCCCTGAAGGTCGCCGAGGAGTACGCGCTGCTCGACAACATCAGCGGCGGGCGGCTGATCGCAGGCTTTCCGGTCGGCCTCAGCTACGACGCGAATCAGAACGGCGCGATCCCGGCGATCGAGACCCGCGAGCGCTACAACGAGCACCGGGAGCTGATCCTCAAGGCGTGGGCCGAGCCCGAGCCGTTCGCGTGGAACGGCCGGTTCGAGAAGTACGGGCAGGTGAACCTGTGGCCGCGGCCGATCCAGCAGCCGCATCCCCCGATCTGGATCCCGGGCAGCGGGTCACCGGGCACGCTGGTAGACATCCTCCGCCGCGATTATGCGTTCGTCTACCTGAGTTGGAGCGGGCCCAAGCTCGTCGGGCGCCAGGTGTTCGACCGCTACTGGGAGTTTGCCGAGAAGCAGGGGCGCGACCGTAACCCGTACCGGCTGGCGTTCCTGCAGGTTGTCGCGGTGTCGGAGACCGACGCCAGCGCCGAGAAGGAGTACGCGCCGCACCTGGAGGCGCATTACCGCGCCGGGCTCGGGACCGTCCCCGTCTCGGGCTTCGCGGTACCGGGCTACGCGGAGCCGGTCGGGATCGAGCACATGATCCGCAACCCCGGCGACCTCGGGATGCTCGCGAAGATGCGGAACATCACCTACAAGGAGATCGTCGACACGCAGGTGGCGATCGTCGGCAGTCCGGCGACGGTGGCCGACCAGATCGAGGAGATGGTCAGGGACTTCCGGATCGGGAACCTGCTGGTGATGCTGCAGAACGGGTCGATGCCGCGCGAGCTGACCGAGAAGAACATCTCGCTGTTCGCCGAGCAGGTGCTCCCGCGGCTGCGTCCGATCTGGGACGAGGAGGGATGGGAGAACCACTGGTGGCCGCGCGGCGCCGAGGCTCGCAGCGCGGTCGCGGTTTCGGGGGCGGCGGCCGGAGGGGAGGCGCGATGAGCACCGGCACCGCCGAGGTGCGCGACGAGGTGGTCGAGGTGTGCGACGGCCGGATCAGCCTCCACGTCAAGGTGGCGGGCGAGGGTCCACCGGTGGTGTTCTTCCACCCGCTGCCCGGGCTCGAGTGGCAGCCGTTGCTCGACCGGCTGGCCGAGCAGCACACCGTGTATGCGCCGGAGCATCCGGGCACCACGCCCGGCGACCCGCAGGCGATCCGCGAGGTGCACACGATGTGGGAGCTGTTGCTCGCCTACGAGGAGGCGTTCCGGGCGCTGGGGCTCGACCGCCCCTCGGTGGTCGGGATGTCGTTCGGCGGGATGGTCGCCGCCGATCTCGCCTCGAGCTTCCCCCAGGCGTTGAGCCGGCTGGTCCTGATGTCGCCGATCGGGCTGTGGCGCGACGACGCGCCGATCCGGCTCGTGGAGATGATCACGGGCCCGCCCGAGGAGCTTCCGAGGTACCTGTTCAAATATCCCGAGAGCGAGGCGGCGCGGGCGCTGATGGCGCTCCCCGACGATCCCGACCAGGTCCCGACGGCGATCGCACAGGGCGCGTGGAACGTCGGCTGCACGACGAAGTTCGCGTGGCCGATCGCCGACCACGGGCTAGCTCGGCGACTGCACCGGATCGCGGTGCCGACGCTCGTGCTGTGGGGCCGCGACGATGCGCTGGTTCCGGCCGTCTACGCCGAGGAGTTCGCGAGGCGGATCGAGGGCAGCCACGTTGAGGTGGTCGACGACTGCGGCCACGCGATGCAGGGCGACCAGCCCGAGCAGACGTTCAGCCTGGTCACGGACTTCCTGCGCTGAATTCCGAGAGTGGTGCGCACACGGCCGGCGCTGGCAGGCGCGGGGATGACCATCAGCAGGCAGTGGTTGCCGGGTTCTCGCAGGGCGCGTGCGTGGTAGCCGAGATGGTGGCGCGCCGCACCCGGCCATGGGCCGGCGCGGCGATCCTGACGGGGACGCCACTCGGACACCAACGATCGCGCGATCGACGGGCCCCGGCGTTTGCTGCTCGATTGACCGGTCCGCGTGGCGCTTACATCGGTCGAGTAGGCTCGGCGCCCGAGCGAGGACCGAGGCGAATCTCGGGCTGAAAGGAGAAGAGGATGCGATTCGGAATTGGCGGTGTCTGCACCGAGGAGACGCTTCGGCCCGCAGAAGTTGCTCGGCGCGTGGAGGAGCTTGGCCTGGAGTCGCTGTTCCTCGGCGAGCACACCCACATCCCGTGGTCACGGGAATCGGCCTACCCGCTCGGTGAGCTGCCCCGGAACTACTGGCGGACGCTCGATCCGTTCGTGGCGCTCGCCGATGCGGCGGCGGCGAGCTCGCGAATTCGCCTCGGAACCGCGATCTGCCAGCTGGCGCAGCGCGACCCGATCATCTGCGCGAAGGAGGTCGCAAGCGTCGACGTGCTCTCGGGCGGCCGGTTCGAGTTCGCCGTGGGCGCCGGCTGGAACCTCGAGGAGATGAGGAACCACGGCACGAACCCGCCCGAGCGGTTCGCGATCATCGAGGACCGCCTCAAGGCGATGTACGAGATGTGGGCCGAGGACGAAGCCACCTACGACGGTCCCTACGTGCAATTCGATCGCATCGCGGTATGGCCCAAACCCGTGCAGAAGCCACACCCGCCCGTGTTGCTGGCCGGCAACGGCCCGAGCGCCGAGAGGCGAGTGCTCGACCACGCCGACGGCTGGGCGCCGGTGGCTCTGCCGGATATCGCCGACCGGGTCAGGCAACTGCAATCGGACGCGGCGGCGGCCGGCCGGAAGGTTTCGGTGACGGTCGTCGCCGTTCCGCCCAGCGCGACGGAGTTCGAGGAGCTCGAGGACGCGGGCGTCGACCGCTGCCTTCACTGGGTGGACTCGATGCACGCGGACGACTTCGGCGCGCAGATGGAGCCGTTTCTGACGGCCATCGAGGAGTACGGCTGGGATCGCAGCGAAGCGATGCCGGCAGGGTGAGGGAGTCGATATGTACAAGGTGGTTTGGATCGCGCGTTACCGCAACGACATGACGCTCAAGGAGAACGTCGTCATCGCCCCACGGCTCGTCGGCACGTAGGTTGGCGCACGCAAGATGGAGCCGCCAGAGCCGGTCCCGCCGAGTCTCGAGCTGATTGCCCGGTTTCGCGCGACGCTCGCGCAGCCGCTCGAGCTTGGGCAGACGCCCTGGGGGCGACGGCGCGTGATCGGGATCACCGGCGGTGAGTTCGACGGGCCGCTTCTGTCGGGCAAGGTGCTGCCGGGCGGCGCGGATTGGCAGGTCGTCCATGAGGACGGGACCGCGACAATCGATACCCGCTACACGCTCGAGTGTCACGACGGGGCGCTGATCTACGTGGCCACGCGCGGGTGCCGCCACCTCCGCGCTGCGGCTCCGAGACCAGGTCGTATATGACGCCTACGTGCTGCGGTGACTTGTCAGCTGATGACCTGGGTGACCGACGCGTTTATCAGTTCCCAATCGACGTCGACACCGAGACCGGGTCCGGTCGGCGCGTGGATATCGCCGTGGGAATCGATGACCGGGAAACCGGCTAAGCCGTAGCTCAGATGCTCGAGGGTGTGGTCGCCCGTCCGGTTGAACGGCAGGACCTCGAACCACTCGCAGTTGTCGATCGCCATGGCAACGTGAAGGTTGGCGACGTTGTTCATCGCGTTGTAGCCATCGTGGATCTCGCACGGGAGGTTGAACGCCTCCCCGAGGTGGGCGATCTTCATCAGTCCCGTGATCCCTCCCTTGATGACGACATCGCCGCGGACGTAGTCGGTCGCCTCACTCACAACCCAGTGGGAAAGCTCCTGGAGTCCGCCCGGCGTCACCTCGGTCGCCATCAGCGGAATCCGCAGATTCTGCTTGAGCCGGCGGTAGCCGTGGATGTCCAGCGCCGGGAGCGGATCCTCGTACCAGAGGTAACCCATCTCCTCGATCTCCCTCCCAACCTCCAACGCGTCGGCGTAGGAGTAACTCCACGTCGCGTCGAGCATCAGCCTCATCTCCTCGCCGACCTCGTCCCGGACCCGCGCGCAGGCGTCGACATCGAACGAGATCGGCGGCGGGGCGTCCGTGCGCCACGGCGCCCGCGGCGGATGAAGCTTGTAACCGCGCCACCCTTGCTCGCGCCAGTAGGCCGCCTCGTCGGCGTAATCCTGCGCGCTCGGGTGGTGGGCCGAGGACAGGTACACGGGGAGCCTGTCCCGACAGTTGCCGAGCAGCCGGTGAATCGGTAGGCCGGCGGCCCGGCCGGCGATGTCCCACAGGGCGACGTCGACGACGCCCACCGTGATCGGGTTGATGAAGTGGCCGAGGTTGCACAGCCGGCGCCAATGCCGCCCGATCTGGAGCGGATCCGCTCCCACCAGCAGCGGCTTCACGAACGTGACGATCTCGTGCGCGATCGCCAGGGGGCCGGGGCCCGGATAGCTCAGGAAGTCGGTGCCCTCTACTCCCTCGTCGGTCGCGATCCGGAGAACCCCCATGGGAAGCTTCCCGTCGCGGGTTCCGAACACCGCCAGTCGAGGCGACGAGCGCTCATGCATCGCGATCGTGATATCGGTGATCCGCAAACCCGAGCACCCTCAGCCAGCCGGCCGCGGGCCGGCTTGCGCTTCCTCAGCCGAGCACCTTGACGGCGCTCGCGAACCCGGTGCCGACCGACTGCTGCACCGCCATGTGCAGGTAGCCGAGCGCTTCGAGTTCGTGCGCGCGCGCGAGTGCTCCTGCGTCGACGGCGCGCAGGCCGCCGCTCTCGACCAGGTCGCGGACGGCTGCCTTGGCACCTTCGTCGTCGCCTGCGAGGAAGACATCGAGTGGCTCTCCGGCAACGGCTCCGGTCGCGAGGGTGCTGGCGAACGTGGTATTGAAGGCCTTGACCACGTTCGCACCCGGAGCATTCTGGGCGATTTCGGCGGCGGCCGACCCGGCGTCGATGCTGAGCGGCGTGAACGACGAGAAGTCGACCGGGTTCGTGATGTCGACGACGGTCTTGCCGGACAGCTGATCGCCGTAGCGGCCGAGCACGTCGTCGATCGCGCCGTATGGGATGGCGAGCACGACCACATCGCCGGCGAGCGCGTCGCCGACGGTGCCGGCGCGGACGTCCCCGGACAGCTCGCCCGCCAGGGCCTCTGCCTTACCGGGCTCGTGGCCGAGGAGGGTGACCGAGTGACCACCGGCCAGGGCGCGCGTCGCGATGCCCCGGGACATGTTGCCGGTGCCGATGATGGTGATGTCCATGGCTCGCTCCAATTGATCTCGTCGAGGGCGGCGGAATCATAGGTGGGGCCAGCCGGGCTGAGGGAATTCATGTCCACACAATTCCCCGTACCGCGTATCTGAGCGTCGTCGACGGATACGTGTTGTACCGCGCGTGATACAGGGCGGCAAAGCGGCCGGCGTGCGGGAAGCCCCACTTCGCGCCGATGCCGGCCACCGTGGCTTCGTCGACACTGGAGTTGACGAGATCGTCGTGAGCCCGCTCGAGCCGGGTCTGCTGGATGATCTGGTGCGGGGTGGTCCCCAGCGATCGTTGGAAACCCTGCTGGAGCGCTCGGATGCTGACGCCCGTCCGGGAGGCGACCTGCGCGACCGTGAGCGGCTCATGGGCATGCTGCTCGATGTATTCACGGGCGCGCCGGACCGTCGCCGGGCCGACGCCTCGCGCGCGCGAGTCCAGTTGCGCGCGGAGGTCGTAGTCGGCGCTCAGGAGGAGGCCTGAGAGGATCGCCTGGACCAGGGGAGCGGTCATGATCGGCTGGCGGAACAGCGACTCAGGATTGAAGAGGCTCGTGGCGAGGGTGCAGACCAACCGGTTCCAGTCGGCCGCGCCGCGATGGGAGAGGTCGAGCGCGAGCGCGAACGCGATCGGCCCGGTGACAGGCCGATGGAGCAGTTGCTCGAGCGCGTCCTCGAGCGCGCGCCGCTCGATCTTGATCGCGAGCATCTGCCCGGGGGTGCGCCAGCCCGCGAAGCCGGTCGGCCTGTCGGGCCGGAAGATCATGCCCCTCGTCGACGTGGCGACGATCTGGTGCGATCCGCAGTACGCGCGCGTCTGCCCGGCCGTGACCAGGTTGACCTGGTAGGCGTCCACGTCTGGTTCGGCATCGACCCGAACCTCGACGTCGTACGACAGCCAGCCAAGCGTGATCGGACCGAGCGACGCCGCGTCGAGGCTCATCGCAAAGGTACGATGGTCGCCCAGGATCGTCAGGCGCTGCTCGTGGTAGACGCGCCCGGCGGCCGCGTTCGCCTCGACGGGATCGCGGCTCCGCAGGCTGACCTCGTGTCGCGCGCCCGGCCGCTCGTCGGTCGGACGACGTTCAGCGCTACCCATTCTGTTGTCGCGATGTTAGGCGTCGATCGGCACTATCGCGGCTATCCAGATTGCGAAGCCTACGATCCGCATTGCGTAGTTTTTCATCTGCGGGGACTTGCTGCAAGCTGGTCGAACCGGTTTGCTTGCGCCGAGCCGGGCGAAGAGCCTGGCCGGGCGAAGATTCAAACGCGGATCGGCATGAGGGCCGGTCGGGAGAGGAGGAGAGGCACCCATGTTTAGGTCTGAGCGCGCGCGCTTCGGCGCGGGCGTAGCAGCGGTAGCCATGATGGCTGTGGTGATCGCCGGATGCGGGTCGAGCTCGTCATCGTCGAGCGCGGCAGCGTCGAGCACCCCCGCCGCCGCGTCGTCGTCGAGCACTTCCACGTCGTCGTCGTCCGGCGGGTCGGGGGCCCGGATGGCGATCTTCTATTACAACCCGAGCCCGTACGGGGTCGCGTCGCTGAAGGGCGCGCAGGCGGAGGCCCAGAAGCTGGGCGTCAAGCTCGACGCCTTCGACGCGAACAACGACCCGCAGATGCAGTCCACGCAGATCCAGGACGCGATCACCACCGGCAAGTACAAGGCCTTCTGGGTCTGGGGCCTGAACGACGTCGCCCTGACACCGATCATCAACAAGGCGCTCTCCGCCGGTATCAAGGTCGCGGCCGCCGACTACACCTGGGGACCGCTGTCCTCCCAGAACGTCCTGACAGCCTCAGCCAACCCGAAGCTCGTCACCACCGTCGGCCAGTCGATCGGAGCGGAGTCGACGAACCTGATCGCCGCGATGAACACGGCCTGCAAGAAGCAGGTGGGGAGCGGCCATTGCAAGATCGCCTTCCTGCCCGGGCTCGCCAACTACCCGACCGACACCGTCCGAGAGAACGCGATGACGGCGTACTACAAGGGCAAGTCGG
>Ga0335078_10008617_pt1 | contig 15153 bp, 12 predicted proteins | sample Lox_Sample_32_FD_206711 | JGI IMG/M metagenome (GOLD analysis project Ga0335078, IMG submission 206711) | Soil microbial communities from Loxahatchee National Wildlife Refuge, Florida, United States - Lox_Sample_3.2 | ecosystem: Environmental > Terrestrial > Soil > Wetlands | place: USA... | reverse complement strand
CCCATGGACGCGGCATAGACGACGTTCGCATCGTGCGGATCGACGACGATCGCGCCGATGGTGCGCGTAGCGCGCAAACCGGCGTATTTCCAGGTCTTGCCGGCATCGACGGACTTGTACATGCCATCACCGGTGATCATGTCGTTGCGGATGTCGGTCTCGCCGGTGCCGACGTAGAGGATTTTGGCGTTCGAGGGCGCCACCGCAATGGCGCCGATGCTGTCGCTCGCCGACGGGAACTTGCCGTCGGTGAGGTTCTGCCAGCGCACGCCGTAGTCCGTGCTCCGCCAGACCCCGCCGTCGACACTGCCCATGTAAAACAGGTTGCTCTCGCCCGGCACTCCCGCAACGGCCACCGCGCGGCCGCCGATGTTCGGTCCAATGCTGCGCCAGGCGAGCTTCCCATCGAGGAACCCGTGGGGCGTCGCGGCGTGGACGGGGAGCGCGGCGCCGAAGAGCGCCGCCAGGGTCGCGATGGAGGTCGTGCCGCGGACGAGCCGCGAAAGGGCAACTGCGTTTGTCACTCGGGTTTCTCTTTTGATTCGCGTCCCCGTGAAATCCGGACGCTCGATCCAACCAGCTTAACCAAGTCGACTACACGCTGCAATTTGCGGCCCGCGCCGCCGCCGCGACGAACGGAGCGAAAATCGCGACGAGGCCGTCAGTGTCCGCCCGCGTGCCCGACACCCCATACGTAAGCGGCCACTGCCGCAACCTCTGCCTGCGAGAGCTGCGCGCCGCCTTTGGGCGGCATGGGGCTGCGGTATTCCTTCGGGTGCGGCACGCCGCCGGCCACGGTCCGCTCGATACCGCCATAGCTTCCATCGCTCCAGAGCCACTGGCCCGAGGTGAGATCGGGCCCGAGCGGGGTGCCTTTGGCATCGGCTCCGTGGCAACCGGCGCAGGTACCGGAGGCGACCTGTCCGTGGAAGATCCGGTAGCCGAGCTCGACCATCTCTCGACTGGCGCCCTGCGGCACGGGTAACCCGGCGGTGGGATGAATGCCTTCGGGCGGCAGCGCCCCGGCACGCGAGCTCGATGGGCCCCCGAGTGCGGTCATGTCGGGACAGGGAGCGATGCCTGCGGGCTCATCGGCGGAGCCAGGGCTGTCTCGGTAGACGATCTTGTAGATCCGGCCGTGCACATCGTCGGAGACATACAGCGCGCCGTGAGGCCCGACGGCCAATCCCGCGGGACGATGCGCCGCAGCGCCCGGATCCTTCACGGCGCCGGCGAAACCTTCGGCGAAGATGACGCACTGGCCCGAGGCCTTGCCGTGAGCGAGTGGTTGGAAGACGACGTCGTAGCCCTGTTGGGCAAAGGGCGCGCGATTCCAGGATCCGTGGAACGCGAGGAACGCGCCGCCGCGGTAACGCTGCGGAAACTGCGGGCCGCCGTAGATCGCGACGTCATTCGGTGCCCAATGCGCCGGGAAAGCGGCGATCGGGTCGGCTTTCCGGGCGCAGAGGCCCGTCTTTTTACCGTCGCCGCCGTACTCGGGCGCCAGAACGAGCTGCCGCCTGACTCCGTCGTAGAAGCAATACGGCCAGCCATAGTCGCCGCCCCGCACGACCTGCAGCAGCTCCTCGGCGGGAAGGTAAGCGCCTTGCGCCGACGTGAAGAGCTTCGGCCAGTTCTGTCCGAGCTGATCCCGGCCCTGTTGAGTCGCATAGACGTTGTGCCCCGTTGCGCCGATCGTGATCCCGTCCGCATTGCGGATGCCGGTGGCAAAGCGGGCCGCGGGCGAGAACCTCTGCTGCAGCCGCTTCGCGCTGAAGCGCCAGATTCCGCCGCGCGTCGCGAGCTCGGGGCAGGGATACCTACCGGGTGATTCGAGCATCCGATTCTGCCGTTGGCAGGAGTTGCTCGGGCTGGCGGAATCGACATACATCCAGCCATCGGCATCGATCGCGAAGGGATGCATCGGATGATCGCCCGTGAGGGGCAGGCCGAAGACCACGGTCTGCGCGCGACCCGTGGGCACGATCGAGCCCGGCGACAGTCGATAACGGACGATGCGGTCATGCTCCTCGGCGTAGAGATACCCGTCATAGAGCGCAATCCCGGTGCCGCCGTGCCCGCCCGCGGCCGGCGTCGCGCCGAAGCGCCGGATCACATCCGCCGTGCCGCGACCGCTCGTATCCTCGAGAGCGATCAGGAAGCCGCCGGGCGGCGGTGGAGAGTTGGCGTAGTAGCGGCCGCTCCAGGTGTTGACGTAGAGAACGCCATCCGGTGCCGCGACCATGTGGCGCGCGTGCCCCAGGTGATCGGCGAAAATGCTGGCGCAGAATCCGGCCGGGAGTTCGAGCCCGGTGTCGTTGGCGCAGGCGACAGGCTCGTGCTTCGCTCCCTGTGCCTGACCGATCCGCGGCGACACCAACAGCAGACAAGCGGCCGCCGTGCTCAATACCGATCCGCAAAGCGCTGCTGCAGTTCGCATCGTTCTCACCCCGGCAGGAAGACCGTCAGGATATCTCAACCGCACCCGCCGAGCTCAGCTGCGCCGCGGGCAGCCGCGGGCGTCCAACCAGCTGCCGATGGCATCCAGCGCCTCGTCCTGGGCCTGCCCGTCCGTCCGACCGCTGCGCGCGGGAACATGAAAGGAGTGATCCGCATCCGCGAGCACATGCAAGCTGGCGCGGGCGCCCAAGCGTTCCACGATGGATCCGAGGAGTCCGAGGTTCGCGAGCTCGTCGCGACTTCCTTGGATGAAGAGCATGGGGATCCCGACCTCCTCGAGGTGCGTCGCCCGGTCGGTAGCGGGTCGACCGGCGGGATGGAGCGGATACGCCAGAAAGATGAGTCCGCGGACTCCAGCCAGCGGAGCGCGCGCCTGCGCCTGCGAGGTCATGCGGCCCCCGAACGATCGGCCGCCGGCAAAGAGGGGCAGATCGGGTGCGAGGTCCGCGGCCACGGCGACAGCGGCGCGGACCGACGCCTGACAGAGCGCGGGCGGATCCGGCCGCCGGCTCCCCCGCTCCATGTAGGGGAACTGATAGCGCAGGGTGGCGATACCGCGCGCCGCGAGCCCGGCGGCAGTGCTGCGCATCGATGGGTGCTCCATTCCCGCGCCGGCCCCGTGCGCCAGAACGAGTACCGCGCGCGCCGAATCGCGGCCGGAAAACAGGCCCGACACCTCGTGGTTGGCACCGACCCGGATGCTCAGGCGCTCGTCTGTCGTCATCTCATCCGCTCGCTCGAACCGCCGCTATACTATCCATACATCAAAGCTGGGGGCGGGCGATGTGGCTGATTCCACGGCTGCCGCCTGCCCGGTGCGAGGTCGCCGTGAAGTACACCGTTCTCATCGCGCGCTCACTCATCAGTCTCTTCGGGATTGTGCTGCTGGCGCTCGGCATCGCTCTCTGGACCGGGCATGCTCTTTCGCTGCTCGCCCTGCACACCATGCTCGGTGGACTCTTCGTGATCTGTCTGTGGGTTCTCGCGGCTCTCGGCTTCGCCGTCCCGGGAGCTCGAGGCTGGGCGCTCGTCGTGCTGATCTGGAGCCTCATCGTTCCGGCCATCGGCGTCACGCAACTGCAGCTGCTTCCCGGATCCGATCATTGGGTGATCCAGACGGTGCATCTGCTCGTGGGCCTCATCGCCATGGGGCTCGGGCACGCGCTCGCCCGCAAGCTGGGCCGGCGCCCCGTTCCGGCGGCGGCCCTTCCCGAGAGCGCCTAGGGTCGCCGTCGCGACGATCGTCCAACAGCCGATCAGGGCCTGAGAATCTCATGCTGCGCCGTGTTGTCGCGCTCCTCGGGCTCTCCGTCAGCCTTGCCTGCGCGCAGGTACCCCAACCTCACTACGCGCCGACTCATTGGCCGATTCACGACGGCGTCTATCACATCCGCAATTTCCGCTTCGGCACCGGTGAGACGCTGCCGGATCTGCGTCTCCATTACCTCACCCTGGGTAAACCCAGGCGCGATGCGGCAGGACACACCCTCAATGCGGTGCTGTTGCTGCACGGGACCGGTGGCGATGCGCACACGCTTCTCAATCCGGTCTTCTCCGATGTGCTCTTCGGTCGCGGGCAGCCCCTGGACATCGACAAGTACTTCATCATCCTGCCGGATGAAATCGGACACGGTGAGTCGAGCAAACCCTCCGATGGTCTGCGGATGAGATTTCCGCGTTACACCTACGATGACATGGTGCGCGCGCAGCATGAGGTGCTGTTGCATGCCCTCAAGGTCGATCATCTGCGGCTCGTTCTCGGTACCTCGATGGGCTGCATGCAGTCCTTCGTCTGGGGTGAGATGTATCCGCGGTTCGTCGACGCGCTCATGCCGCTCGCCTGCATGCCGATCGAGATCGCAGGCCGCAACCGGATGTGGCGCTACATGGCGATGGAGTCGATCCGCGACGATCCCGCCTGGGACGGCGGCAACTATTCCCGCGAGCCGATCGAGGGCCTCGAGGGCGCCGCCGACATGCTCATCATCGCGGGCTCCGCGCCCCAGCAGATGCAGAAGGATTTCCCCACTCGCCGACAGGCGGAGGCTTACGTCGAGCATAAAGTGCACGAGATCGTCTCCCACATCGACGCCGACGACTTCATCTATCAGTTCGATTCCTCGCGCGACTACGATCCGGAGCCCCACCTGGGCTCGATCACGGCGCCGCTCCTGTGGATCGACTCCGGCGATGATTTCATCAATCCGCCGGAGCTTCAGGGCATCGCGCGCAAGCTGGTCCGCCGGATACCGCACGGGCGCTATGTGCTGCTCCCGGCCTCGATGCATACCTTCGGCCACGGCACGCACACCCATGCCGCGGTGTGGAAGCGCTATCTCATCGAGCTGTTGAAGGAATCGGCCAAGCGCTAGCGAGCGCCGGCCGCGAATCGCCCTGCAACCTGCCATGCAACTCATCGGAATGCTCGATTCTCCCTACGTCCGCCGCGTGGCGATTTCGCTGCAGCTGCTCGGGCTCGCGTTCGAGCATCGCTCGCTCTCGGTATTCCGTACCTTCGATCAATTCCGCGCCATCAACCCGGTCGTCAAGGCGCCGACCCTGGTGTGCGATGACGGCACCGTGCTCATGGACTCGACGCTCATCCTCGATTACGCCGAGACGCTGGCGGCTCCCCGTTCCCTGATGCCGCGTGAGCTCGCAGAGCGGCGGGCGGCGCTACGCACCATCGGGCTTGCGCTCGCCGCCTGCGAGAAGAGCGTGCAACTCGTCTACGAGCGCAACCTCCGACCGCCGGAGAAGCAGCACGAGCCTTGGGCGGCTCGGGTGATCGGTCAGATCCACGCGGCTTATGGGGAGCTCGAGACGGAGCTCGGGCGGCGGCCGCAGGATCCGAGCCGGCGGATCGGTGCCGCCGAGATCGCCACGGCCGTATCCTGGCACTTCACCGAGCGCATGTTGCCGGGGATCGTGCGGGACGCGTACCCCGGCCTGCGCGCGCTGTCGTCCTGGGCCGAGCAACTGCCGGAGTTCGTCGCCGCGCCCTACGGCGACGGCACCGTCCGCGCCCGCACCTGATCAGCGACGGCGCGGCTGTTCGACGGCGGCGAATTGGGCCCCAATCGGGACTCGATCGCGGCCAGATCGCGGGTGATATCCGCACAGAGACCACCGTGAGGCCACCGTGAGCTGCCTCGGTATCTGCACCCCGATACCGCAGCGCACTTTCCTCGTATCCGGGGTGAAGGGCGCGAGGAGGCGCGGTTCGAGCTTTGGGACGATCAGCGGGCCTCCCTGGCGGCGCTGGTGCGCGCGGTTCCGTAAGGGATTTCACGTAGCGCCAGGCTGCGCGCGTTCGCCTATGCTGGTTACCATGCTTCCTCTTATGCTTGACCGTTTGCGGGTTCTCCTCGTCGAAGACCCCAGTCTGATGCGCGACAGTCTGGTGGCGCTGCTCAGCAGCGAGCCGGGAGTCGAGGTGGTCGGTGAGATCGCCAACAGCGCGCAGGCCATCAAGCTCGCGACCGCGGCGAGTCCGGATCTCGCCCTGGTCGACTTCGCATCGGCGGGCGGCACCGACATCATCGCCGCGCTGCGCGAGCGCTGGCCTTCGGCGCACGTTCTCGTCCTCGCCTCGCTGGAGAACGAGCGTCTTCTCAAGGCCGCATTGCACGCGGGTGCCGGCGGCTACGTGTTGAGAAGCGATACCCGCGCGGAGCTCATGACGGCACTGCACAAGGTTGCGGCAGGCCAGCCGCACGTCAGCCGCGCCATTCGCGAATGGATTGCCACCTTCGATGCCGCGAGCCGCGCGAGCCACGCCGCGGCAGACCGCGTGGCGCTGCTCACGGATCGTGAGCGCGAGATCATGCGGTGGGTGGCCTCGGGTCTGCGCACACGAGAGATCGCGCAGCGCCTTTCGCTCAGCCACAAGACCGTGGAGAAGCACCGCAGCAATCTCATGCGCAAGTTGGGATTGCGCTCGGCGGCGGCCGTCGCCGCCTTCGCGACCGAGAAAGGATACGGCAGGGCGTAAGACCCGGGTCTGACCGGCTAGGGCAGCACTTTGATGCGCATGTCGCGGATGGCGATGCTCCCCGGGTGATTGCCCTGAATTCCGATCAATCCTTCCGGCGCGCGTCCGTAGCCGGGATAAGCCTTGAATTTCGATGCCGCCACGCGCTTCTGCCAGTCGGCGCTGCCCAGGCGGTAGTCGACGACCTTGCGGCCGTTCATGAAATACTCGACATGCGAGCCGCGCACCACGATCCGCGCCTCGTTCCAGTGGCCATACGGATGCGCGACACCGGCCGGTGCCGGATACAGCGCATAGACCGAGCCGGCCGCCGTCAGGCGGCTCTTGCCGTCCTCGGCGTGCGCATCGTCCAGCAGCTGGTATTCCGGTCCGGTCCAGTAGATCTCATCGTACTCGTGCGTCGCGCGATAGAAGATTCCGCTGTTGCCGGCCTTGCCGATCTCCCACTCGAGCTCCAGGTCGAAGTCCTTGTAAGGCCGTGTGGACTCGAGGTCGTCCACCGGTCCGCTCTTGGAAAGCACGCCATCGTGCACGCTCCAGCCTGCCGGCAGGCCCGGATGCTGCCAGCCGCGCAGACCCGCGACGGAGTTGCGCCGGATGAAGGAGTGCCAACCGCCGCCGCCGTTCAATAGATCCTGGCCGGTCTGCTTGGCGCCGCGATGGGCCGCCGGAGGGTTGTCCGCGGCAGCGGCCACATCGTCCGCACAGCCCAGCGAGAAGGCCAGCGAGAAGGCCAGCGAGAAGGCCAGTGCCAGCGAAAGGCCGATCGGCCCGAGAGTGCGCATCGCGCGCGCGCGTGACGGTGTCATGAATGCTCCCTCAAGCCAATCCCAACTTTCTCAGAAGCTCGACGGGCGGCCCGTCGAAGCTCTTCAGCGGCTCGTTGCCGACGTACCGCAGGTCATTGCGGCCCGCGACCGTGGTGTAGAACCCGGCGGTCGTCAGGTTGCGATAGGTGGCGAAGAACTGCGCCGGCTTCCTGAGCGGCGCCGGCGCACGGCTTGCGTCGCAGACGGAATCGCAGATCGCGCGCTGCTCCTCGCCCTGCAGCCTGGCGAATGGCCGCGCGGCCCGACGGTGCGCCTCGCCGTCGATCCAGATGAATCCGCTCAACACCACCTCGCGGTCCTGACGCTGCTGTGGATAGGGGGCGCTGATCCACTCGTCGATGAAATCCACCACGCCGACGGCGGATGCGGCGGGTGAGTGCTCATCGGCCGGAATGATGAGATCGGCGAGCGCCGCCGCCAGCTGCCGCTGCTGCGGATTCAGCGTCAGCGGCCAGAACTCCCCTTTCTCATACGCCTGGATCAGGTTCGGGTCGGAGCCGTAGCCGTCCATGAAGGGCACGTACTGCTGCACGTCGCCGCTCGCCCTCGGGTCGGGCTGAAACTCGGTCGGATCGGTGGCCCGCGCGCGCAGCGCCGGCACGCCCGCCGCGGCGGCCATGATGAGCTTGATGGTCGTACGTCTGTCGGTCATATCTCCCGTCTCCGCATCCGCTCCAGGATGTGATCGGACATGCGCCATGACAACGCCATGATGGTGAGCGTCGGGTTCTTGTCCGCGTTGTAGGGAAAGACTCCGCCGTCGGCCACGAAGAGGTTGGGCACGTCCCAGGTCTGCGACCAGCGGTTGGTCACCGACGAGCGCGCGTCCGCTCCCATGATGGTGCCGCCGACTTCGTGGATCATCTGGCCGCCGGAGGAGATGGCTTTGACCGGATCGGTGATGACGGGCGTTTGCACGCGTCCCCCCATCGCTTCCACGATTGCCCCGAAGGTCTCCTGCATGTGAACCGCCTGGCGCTGCTCGTACTCTCCCCATTGCCAGTGGAAGCGCAGCACGGGTATGCCGAACCGATCCTTGACCTCGGGGTCGATCTCCGCGTAGCAGTTGTCGTTCGGCACCATGGCTCCGCGGCCGTCGAATCCGACGAAGGAGCCGTAATAGCGACGGGCATCTTCCTTGAGCTTCTTGCCGTAGCTGCCGCCGGTCAGCCACTCCAGGCCGTAGAACGTGTAGGGAGAAGGCATCTGCTGGCCGCCGCCGTATTCGATGTGATAACCGCGCGGGAACGGCAGCTTGTGGGCGAGCTGCTCCTTGTACAGCCACCACGGCGCGTACACCTGCAGCCCACCGGCGGCGTTCTCGTGCAGCGGCGGCAGGCTCTCGAGCAGCGGTATCTGCCCGCTCACCGAGCTGCCCACCGTATCCAGGATGTAACGTCCCACCAACCCGCTGGAGTTCGCCAGCCCGTTCGGATGCGACCCGCTCTTCGAGTTGAGGAGGATCCGTGCCGTCTCGCACGCGCTCGCGCCGAGGACGACGATTCGTCCCGCGGCGTGCTCGTGGCGGCCGGTCGTGGCGTCGATGAAGCGCACCCCGCTGGCGCGGCCGCCCTTGTCCACGGTCACTTCGTACACCATCGCGTGCGTGATGATGTCGAGATTGCCCGTGGCGAGTGCCGGTGGCAGATGCACGGTGGTGGACTGATAGTTCGCGCCCACTGCGCAGCCACGCCCGCAGTCAGTTGCCCAGAGGCAGGGCGAGCGCTTGCGCATGGCTTCGGCGAGAATCCTCTGCGCGCGCGGGTTGCCCGGATGGAGCTTCCCCGGGATGGTGCGATGGTCCTGAGCGCGCGTCAGCACGGCCCTCCGTCCCGGCAGCACCGGAACGCCGACCCGGGGCGCCCGCTGCCTGAAGAGGTGATCGCTGACCAGAGGCGCCGGCGGCGGCAACAGCGTATCGCCGGGTCCCGCCGGAGTATTCTCCAGCGATTCATTGCCGCCGTAGACGCCGACCAGCATCTCCACCTTGTCGTAGTACGGCGCGACGTCGTCATAGGTGATCGGCCAGTCGAACCCGAGCCCATCGCGGCTGCGGGGCTTGAAGTCGTAGGGACCGTTGCGCAGCGAGATGCGTCCCCAATGGTTGGTGCGGCCGCCCAACATTCTCGCCCGCCACCAGGTGAAGCGGCCGCCCCACTTGTCCGGAACCGTGACATAGGGCTGTCCCGGCACGTCCCACCCGCCATCCACCGTCGCATCGTAGAAGCCGAAGTCCTTGTCGGGAGTGACCGCGCCGCCCAAGGGCGCCAGGTCGGGTGTCTGAAACATCGGCGTCTCGTGGGCGGGCGTATAGCGGCGGCCCGCCTCGAGCATGAGCACGCGCACGCCCTCCATGCACAGGCTGTAAGCCGCCTGACCTCCGCCGGCACCCGAGCCGACGATGATGACGTCGTAGGGACCGCGTTGAGTGCTCGCCGTCACGAATGGCATCGATCGCTGCTCCTTCGAAGAAGTGGTGTCATGTCCGGTAAGCCTCCCGGCCGAACCCCTGCACCGGGATTCCCCGCTGCGCCAGCACCTCGTGCTGCAGAGCGTACATCGCCGCCGCGGCCTCATCGATGGCCCGGGCGAATGCCAGCGAGCCGGCGAGGATGGGGCCGAGCAGCGCTTTGTCCTGCACGCGTGCCTTCGGATACTCGTGCTCGATCACGAGGAACGCCCGCTCCGGGTCGAGCTCGAGGAGCTCCCGCGCCGCGAGTTGATGATCCAGCCAGTCGACCGAGCGGTTCTGCAGATAGGCGAGCGGATCGTGGCGGGCGGTGCCCGGCAGCTCGTGCTCGCAGAAGACCGTCTGCTTCTTCCAGGCATTCTGCCGCTCGGCGGGGTCGGCGCGCGGCTCATCGCCGTCGCGATCGCCCCGCTGCATCGTCTGCCCGCCATAGCCCCAGCCGGCGATGCCGCGCGAATCGATGACCTGACCCTTGACGTGAAAGCGCTGGATGAGGAAGGCGTAGCCCGAGTCCTTGAGATACTGGAACACCGAGCGCGAATCCTGTCCCATGAGGATGGCGTGCGAAGGATCGTAATGGATGCGGAACTGATCGCCGACGCCGTGGCGCTCGCAGATGCGGTGCAGCGCGATCCACGGGCCGGGCGCGTAGGCGAGGTTGTTGTGCCAGGAATCGGTGACGTTCCATCCCGGCATGGGGCACTGCTCGATGAGATAAGTGAGCCCCCGCGCCTTGGCCTCCTGCAGCAGCGGAATGAAGAGCGCCTCGAACATCTCGAGATTGGCGTCCATGCCGATCTGCGGATTGCGCCCGACGAAGCCCACGACCGCATCGCAATCGAGCAGCACCGCGGCGTCGAAAACGCGCAGCATGAGCTCGTGCTTGAGGCGGCGGGCGCCTTCCTCCGGCGCCAGCATGTTGTCGAAGTAGCCGAGCTCCGAAAGCCCGACTCCGGTCGCGCGGGTGGCGCGCTGCACCCGCGCGGCGCGCGCCGCCGTGAAAGGCTCGCGCAGGTCGAGCGTATTGGCGACCGGATCGAGGAGAGCGGCCGCGGGCACGTCGCTTTGCGAGGGATGCAGGGCGCACGACAGCTCGATGTGGGGGGCGCCGATCTCCGCCGCGAATGCCAGCCACTCCTCGATGGCGAGATCCGGATCCGCCTCCCGCCGCTCCCGCGGTGTCAGCTCCTGCAGCGCCGCGGTCAGGATGCTGAGCTTCATCGGCCGCGGCCGGAATGCGCCGGCGGCGGTTGCCGCCGCGGCCGTCATCGCGCTCTTGCCTTCATTGCTGCTGGGCAAGGACATGCGTCACCTTCTCGTTGCGGAACGCGAGCACGAAGAGCACGGCGACCCCGAGCGCGAACACCGCCGGGTAGGTCCAGATCGTCACCCAGTCATGGCCGCCGGCCACGGCGTAGCGGTCCATGATGAAACCCGCGGCCGAGAAACCGATCAGCATGCCGACGCCATAGGTGGCGAGCGTAATGAGTCCCTGGGCGGCCGCCTGCCGCTCCGGGCCGGCGCGGCTGTCGGTGTAGATCTGGCCGGAGACGAAGAAGAAGTCGTAGCACGGCCCATGCAGCGCGAGGCCGACCAGCAGCAGCCACTCGAGCTGCCCGGCATCCCCCACGGAGAAGAGCGCATAACGGACCGCCCATGCCACCATGCCGATGAGCAGCGTCATCTTCATGCCGTATCGCTTGAGGAATAGCGGCAGCAGCAGCATGAAGAAGAATTCCGACGCCTGTCCCAGCGTCTGAATGCCGGTGGCGTGGGCCACGTGGATCTCGTTCAGAAACTGGTTGGTGCCCTGATAATAGAACGCGAGCGGTATGCAGATGAGGATCGAGGCGAAGAAGAAGACGGCGAAATTGCGCTCGCGCAGCATCTCGAGCGCATCGAAGCCGAGCAGGCTCCCGAGGCTGCGCCGTCCCCCGCGGGCATCGAGCGGCGGCGTGCGCGGCAGGGTGAAGCTGTAGACGCCGAGGAAGAACGAGCTCGCCGCGCACATGATGAAGGTGTTCTGCAGCGCACCCCGTGCCGCGGTGGCATCCCATCTGAACGCGTAGCTGATCATGAGGCCCGCCACGATCCATCCGATCGTTCCCCACACGCGCACCTGCGGGAAGTCCCGCGCCGGTGCCTCCATCTGCCGGAACGACACCGCATTGACGAGCGCCAGCGTCGGCATGAAGAGGATCATGTACGCCAGCAGGTAGGGATAGAAGTGCGCGAAATCGTGGGCGCGCGCGAGCATGAGCATCAGCGCGCCGCCGACGATGTGGATGAGGCCGAGGAGCCGTTGCGCGTGAAAGTAGCGATCGGCGATCAGGCCGACGATGAAGGGCGCGATGATCGCGCCCCAGGCCTGCGTCGAGAAGGCGAGGGCGCTCTGCTCCCCGGTGGCGTGCAGGTTGTATTTGAGGAAGGTTCCGAGGGTGACGAACCATCCGCCCCAGGTGAAGAACTCCATGAACAGCATCACGCTCAAGCGCAGCCTCATGGTGTTCTTCAGCACGAGCGAGCCCCCTCAGTCGAAACGCACGAAGCCGGGCGGTCGCGGCGGACGCCGGGGTGTCGCCTGCAGTGGCATGCCTTGCAGGTTATTGCAATGCAATTTCGCTGTCAAAGACGCTGGAAAATTCATTCCGCCCGCGGGCGCCCGGCATCAACCTGACGGCGGCGGCGCGACCTGCCGCCAGACTCCTCCGGCGGCGTGACTCGCGAGCATCGTCTCGACGAGGACATCGCTGCGATAACCGTCGGCGAAAGTGGCGAGCGCGGCAGGCCGGGCCTGCGGCCGCGCTCCGTCCCGGATCCAACGATACGCATCGGCGATCACGTTGCGAAACGCGTCCGCCCACGCTTCCTGATGACCGGCCGGAAGATGGGCATAGGGCGCGGCGTCGGCGCAGAGGATGGCAGGGTCTTTGCCGATGATGGTGCTCGGTTGGCCGAATCGGCCGACCCAGAGCTCGTTCTGCCGCTCCTGCAGCCAGCGGAGCGAGGCCTGGCGTCCGCAGAGTTCGAGCTGCAGATCGTTCTTGTGCCCGGGAAGCACCTGGCCGATGGCCACGCAGCCCTTCGCGCCGCCGCCGAAGCGCAGCAGCACCGTGGCGAGATCCTCGCTCTCGATCCGCACGCGGCGCGGTCGGACCCGCGCCGGGCGGCGGCTTCCCGTGCGCGCGAACGTTCCGCCCGCCGAGCGGGCCACCTCGCGGTGCCGCACCACGGTGCCGAGGTCGGCCAGCACCGCCTCGATCCGTAATCCCGTCACGTGCTCGGCGAGGTCGCACCAGTGCGAGCCGATGTCACGCAGCGCGGAGCTCGCGCCGCCGCGTGCCGGGTCGAGCCGCCAGGAATACACCCGCTCGTCCGCGAGCCAGTCCTGCAGGTACTGTCCGTGCACGTAGCTGAGCGGGCCGAGCTCGCCGCCGCGCACCATCGCCCGGGCCTGCTGCACCAGCGGATTGCCGCGATAGTTGAAGGTCACGACGTGTGCGACCCCCGCGCGCCGCGCGGCCTGCCAGAGCGTGCGGCTGTGCTCGGCGCTATCCGACAGCGGCTTGTCCGAGATGACGTGTTTGCGGGCTTGGAGCGCCGCCAGCGACACCGCGAGGTGCAGGTGATTCGGCGTCGTGTTGTGAATGACGTCGATGTCCGGGTCGGCGATCAGCTCGCGATAATCGCCATACGGGCGCTCGATGCACCACTCGGCTGCGCGCCGTCGCGCCGACGGCAGACTCGAGCCGGCCAAGGCTACGACCTCGACGTCGCCGAGGCGCCTCACGGCCTCGATGTGCTGGGCGGCAATGAAGCCCGGACCGATGAGACCCATCTTCAGCTTTTTCAAAGCAACCCCCTCCACCGTGCGCTGCACCGGAGTGTATTGCGTCCCGTGCGGCCCGCTCGGTTCGCCGCCAGCGGGCGTCGCTTCGCCGCATTGTAGTCGAACGGAAACATTCGCGGCGTAGGGTGGCACGTTCGATGCGCGCCGGCAAAACGCCTGTTCCAGAAGTCTTGACAGCGAAATTTTCATTACAGTATGCTTCGCGGCCTCTGTGTTGGGGAGAGAATGCCGATGAAAACCAACAGAGTATCCGGCGGCAGCGCGCGTTCCGGGCGCCCATCGGCCGCAATGACCGCTGACCCGTATCTCGCTCTCCGCTCGCGGCCCTCGCGGACCGGCAGCGTCGCCGCCGTGGTCGCCGGCATCATCGGCGGCGCCGCGTTTGCCGCGACTCCACCCGCTGCCGCGCAGACCGCCACCGGCGGCTCGCAGACCAGCGGCTCGGCGCAGACCTCGCAGAACCTTCAGGAAGTGGTGGTGACCGCCACCGCGACGCAGGTGCGCAAGCTCGATGCGAGCTACAACGTGGTCGCGGCCGATGACGAGCTGATCAAGGAATCGAATCCGCTCAGCTCGGCGGATATCCTCAAGATTGCCCCCGGCATCTGGCCGGAGGCCTCCGGCGGCCAGACCGGCGCCAACATCGAGGTAGCCGGCTATCCGAGCGGCGGTGATTCGCCGTTCTTCACCAACATGATCCAGGGCATGCCGCTCTACGGCGCGCCGAACCTCGCCTACATGGACTCGAGCTCGCTCTTCCGACTCGATGACACCATCCAGCGCGTCGAGGTGGTGCAGGGCGGCCCATCGGTGGTCTTCGGTCCGGGCCAGTTCGGCGGCACGGCCAACTACATCCTCAAGACCGGCAGGAACTCGCCGGGCGGCGAGGTGGGCGCCACCTACGGCACCGAGGGCTCCTGGCGCGGAGACGCTTACGACGGCTTCGAGATCGGCGACGGCTGGTACGGCAGCGTCGGTGGCTACTACGAGGTCTCGCACGGCGTGCGCGATTCGCAGTTCCCGGCCCTCGACGGCGGTCAATTCACCGCCACGCTCGAGCACGACATCAGCGGTGGCACGGTCGTGGCATGGGCGCGCGTGCTCGATGAGAAGGACGAGTACATCACGCCGATTCCGCTGATTCAGAACTCCGACGGCTCGTTCTCAGGCTACCCCGGCTTCGATCCGCTCACCGGCACTTTCAACGGCTATGCCAACCAGAACATGACTCTCGCCAATCCCAACGGCGGCTTCATGAATGCGGATCTCGGCAATGGCCGCGGCAGCCGCCTCGATTATTTCGGGATCAATTACGATCAGCACATCGGCGGCCTGACCCTGCACAACGGCTTTCTCATCGACGGTGGCGGCCTCGATACCAACGGCTGGTTCTCCGGTCCGAACCCGCGGCCGCTCAGCATGTATCTCTACGGCTGCAATGTGGCCGAGCCCGCCGGCTGGTGCAACGGCACGAGCCCGGTCGACACGAACAACCTCAACGGCGGCAAGGGGTACGACCCGGCTACCTACGACATCCAGGCGCTCTATG
>Ga0335078_10008616_pt1 | contig 15153 bp, 12 predicted proteins | sample Lox_Sample_32_FD_206711 | JGI IMG/M metagenome (GOLD analysis project Ga0335078, IMG submission 206711) | Soil microbial communities from Loxahatchee National Wildlife Refuge, Florida, United States - Lox_Sample_3.2 | ecosystem: Environmental > Terrestrial > Soil > Wetlands | place: USA... | reverse complement strand
GCGGAAGTGACCAACAGCCAGCGCTGGCCCGGCTTCGGATCGGCGAGCCGCTTGCAATCGATGGCGTTTTCCATCGTATCGCGCGACGCGCGGTCGATAAGGATGCTATCCTTCGGCACACCATAGCGTTCCAGAAAGCCGGCCGCGAAATTGCCCTCGGGAATGCCGGTACCCAGAAGGTTGGGGCTGCCACCGGCGAACACGATACGGGCCGTAGGATAGCGGTTGCGCAGATCGATCGCCGCGAGCAGCCTGCCCACCCCCGAACCGACCGTCGTCGTATGGCGCCACCGGGAAACGTAAGGATTGAATACGCCGCCGCCCAGAACGACAATGCCATCCGGCGCACCGCCGACCGCATCCCACTGCGGATAGCGGTTTTCCAGCGGCAATAGCAGCGCGGTGCCGAGCGGGCTAATGCCGGCAATCAGCAAAAGCAACGCGCCGATGACCGTCAGTCGCCTCCCGCATCGTCCATATCGCGTCGGCCAAAGCAGCAATCCCACAATTATTGTAAGCATGACGGCGTTGGAGGGGACTGCCAGAAATCCAGCGGTCTTGGACAGAACGAAATACATGGAGCCCTCCGTTGGCGCCGGGTTGCCGGCTTCGGCGCGAGATTAATGCTAATATCCCAACTGGAAGCATTTTTTCTCGGGTCGACGCGAGGAGGTGGCCATAGAAAGCAGCGTTCGGGTTAAAACGCCGTCGCAAACCCGGTTCTTGCAGGTCCCGGCGGAAAGGATCGCGACCGCTGGCGCGCCGGAGTTTCGTCTGGTAGCGGCCTGCTGCCGCTGGCCGCCGTCGCAGTCGCGCGACGGCGTCGTCCGCGCCGCCGCCGCCGCCGTAACCGACTGGCCGGCATTCCTCGGCCAAGTGAACCGGCAGCGCGTTGCCGGGCTCGTCCACAGCGCGCTATCGGCTGCCGGCGTTGACGTCCCGTCCGCGATGGCGCGCCGGATCTCAGCGGATGCGCAGCTCATCGCACGGCAGAATTTGCTGCTGGCTGCCGAGACAGTACGGCTGCACCGGCTGTTCGAAGATGCCAACATTTCGGTTCTGGCGCTCAAAGGCGCCGCACTGGCGCAGCTCGCCTACGGCTCGCTCGTCACCAAGCATGCCAGGGATATCGACTTTCTGGTTCCGCCCGACTGCGCCGAAGCGGCGATCGCGCTTCTTGAACGCGAAGATTATGCGCTGGCCTCGCCGGCGCAATCGCTCAGTGTTGCACAACGGCGCGCGCTTGTTCGATACGGCCGGGAGGTCGAACTGGCGCACCGCGGCAACGGCATCCGCCTCGAGCTGCAATGGCGCATTACGGATAACCCTTGCCTTCTCAAGGGCGTCGATGCCCGTTCGAAAGCTCAGGACGTTCGCCTGTTCGACGGCGCCTTGGTTCGTACGCTGGCGCCATCGGATCTGTTCGCCGCGCTCTGCGTGCATGGCGCCGTTCATGCCTGGACGCGGATGAAATGGCTGGCGGATCTCAACGCGCTGATGGAAACGAGCCGTGCCGACGTGGAAATACTCTATCGCCATGCCCAGGCGATCGGCGCCGGCCGATGCGCCGGGCAGGCGCTGCTGCTTTGCCGCGATCTGTTCGACTTCCGCATGCCGGCATCCATTGCCGCGGAAATCGGAGAAGACAGAAAGATCGGAAAGCTGGCGTCGATCGCGCTCGCCGCCATGACGGCGCCACGTCCGAGGACGGACCCCGCGCGCGGCCTGATGAAAATCGCCCGCAACTACAGGGACGAATTTCTATTGGGCGAAGGATGGGATCATTTTTTCGCGCAATGCCGCAACATTGCCGTCGGACCCGCCGACGTCATCGGCTGGCCGCTGCCGCGCGGACTTCATTTTCTTTACCCGCTCTTGCGCCTGCCGCTCCTGCTGTGGCGGCGCGGCAACGCGGCGCTGCGCCCGGGGCGTGACGTTCGACGCTGACCCGCGCGGCCGTCAGGGCTTGCGCGCAAAGACAAACAGGCAGGTCCGCAGGAACGGCGGCATCGCGGCGTGAAAATATTTGCCGAGCGCGTAGAGCGGCGTGGAGAATTGCAGGTACGACGGCTCCGCCTCGTAGCCGTAGGCGATGCCGACAAGATGCGCCTTGGCGAGCGCGCGCCGGAGCTTCCCGACGGTGTTCACCGCATACCAGGCGGGAAAGATATCGGCCTCTTTCCTGTCCCGCTGCACCGCCTGCACGATTTTCACCCGTTTTCGTTCGGGAACGAGTCTGGCCAAGAGGCCGACATAGCCGATTCGATTCGTGGTCCGGGCGCAAAATATCCCTTCCGGCTTCAACACGCGTGCGACCTCGGCAAAATAGCGATCGGGCTCGCGGATATGCTCCAGAACGAAGTCCGACACGATGAGGTCGACGCTCGCATCGGCGATCGGCCATGCCGCGCCCTCGACGACAAGACGAAATTCGTCGATGCCCGGATTGCCCGCGGCATTTCGATCGACATCGATGCCGATCACTCTACGGCATTTGCCGCGAAGATTCCGCAACTCGCGGCGGTACGGTATCGGGTCGTCGATCTGATTTGCGCCGCGGCCGCAGCCCACGTCCACCACGGTCATGTCGGATCGCAACAGCGCCCGCAAACGCGAATAGAACAGCACCGTGCCGTCGACGTCCGAGAAGCCGCCGAATCGGCTCTCCGGATAAAAACGCTGCAGCGGATTCACGCGAACAACCCCTCGCCGGGCGAAACCCGGCAACCATGTGATTCGCAAGGCGCCGGCGGAGCGCTGCCAACCGGCGGCGGAACGTGACATGGCATAACTAGCCCGTTTTTGCACGAAAAATGCCGTAAAAATCGCAAGAGAGTGGACGCCATGGGTCGCCACCTGTAAAATTACAAATTAGTTCCGCCGGGGATGGGCGGCATAATCGCCAGGACAATCGATCGTGGCCAAGGCCAATCGTCGCTTACGGACGCCGTCCTCGCACGCGCGGTTATTCTCCCGCATCGTGTTTTGGGATGCCGCCTGGGCCGCGCTCAGTCCGCTTGCCGCCTTTTATCTTCGCGGCGGCGCGGTTCCCGGAGCCACCAACGCTCCCGACAGCAGCATACAGAGTATCGCGCTCTACTGCGGCGTTGCTTTTTTTGTCTCGCTGGCTGTCTTTCAATGGTTCCGAACCAGTTCGCCGCTCTTTCGGTTCTATTCGATCCGGGACGCGCTTGAACTGATAAAAGCCTGCATCGTGATTGCGGCGGTCTCGGCGGTTCTGACCTTCCTGTTGACGCGGCTTCAAGACGAACCGCGATCGATTCCGATCCTGCATTTCATGCTGTTGGCCTCGGGCTTGCTGACCGGGCGAGTTCTGCTGCGGCTGCGCGCGACGCACCGCGACACCCGAACCGCGGGTGCGAGCAGCAAAAAGCCGGAACACGTCCTGATCATCGGCGCTTCGCGACTGGCGTGGTTTTTCACGAAGATAATCGAGGATCTGGTCCCGGGGGACTACCAGATCGCCGCGATCCTGGACTCCCAGGCGCAATTACGTCATCGGTCGCTCAATGGTTATCCTATTATCGGCACGCCGACGGAACTGGAAAAGGTCATCGCCGATTTCGTCGCGCACGGCGTTTCTATCGACACCGTGGTGCTGGCGGCGCAACCCGACGAGCTCCCGGCCGGTGACTGGCAGGAGATTTTGCGCGTCTGCAATGCCCTGAACATCGAGCTTGAAATTCTGCCGGAGCGATTGTTCTCGGCACGGTCCGCCCACGCGGACGCTCCGCTTCCGCCGGAAGCGAAAATCCCGGAAAGCGCGCTGCCGGCGTCCCTGCGCGGCCCCTTCTGGAAGATCAAGCGAGCGCTGGATATCGCAATAACGATCGCCTCGACGCTGGTGCTGTTGCCGGTAATTTTCATTGTCTGCCTGCTGGTCATGATCGACGTCGGTGTGCCGGTGGTGTTCTGGCAGCAGCGCCTCGGCCGCAACAGCACGGCTCTGCACTTGTACAAGTTTCGCACGCTGCACACGCTGTTCGACCGCCGCACCAAGGAAAGGCGGGAAGCGCAGTCGCCGTCCGCCGTCGGCCGCTTTCTGCGGGCCACCAGGCTCGACGAGTTGCCGCAGCTTTGGAACGTGCTCTCCGGCGACATGTCGATCATCGGCCCGCGGCCGCTCTTGCCGATCGATCAGCCGGAAGACGCCACGCTGCGGCTCGCGGTGCGGCCCGGATTGACGGGTTGGGCGCAAATCTGCGGCGGGCGGCTGATCTCGATCGAAGAAAAGAATGCGCTGGACGAATGGTATATCCGTCACGCCTCGTTCCGCCTCGACGGTTACATTGTATGGCGCACGATCTGGATGATGCTTGCGGGGGAGCAGCGCGACGAGATCGCCATCCAGGCGGCCCTGCGCGACCGAGCGCCGAACGCGCCTAGGCTCGAGGCGGCGCCGGTGGAGGCGCGAATCGAAGAAGCTGCCGGCTTGTCGAACGTGCCAAGCCCCGCGGATGCGGCGGCGCCGGCAAAGCCACGGCCGAGCCTTCTCTACGACGCCGAGGCGATCTCATCCTGAGTTGCCGAACCGCTCGGCGTCTGCATCCGTTGCCAGGTTCTGCTGCCACCCTGACGCCACGCCCAGGCGTGGGACACCATCGTCTCAAGTTCGAAATGTCTTGGCCGCCAGCCCAGTTGCCGCTCTGCCCGGGACGCGTCGGCGACCAGTTCCGGCGGATCGCCGGGCCGGCGCGGGCCGATGCGCACCCTCACCTCGCGATTGGTGATCCGCCGCACGCGCTCGACCACCTCGCGCACCGACCAGCCGCGTCCAGTGCCGAGGTTAAGCGCCGCGCTGTCGGCACCTTCCAGCAGCGCACGCAGCGCGGCGACATGGGCGTCGGCGAGGTCGCTGACGTGGATATAATCGCGAATGCAGGTGCCGTCGGCGGTCGGATAGTCGTCGCCGAAGAGAGTGAATACGGTTCCCGTGCCGCCGGCTGCCTCAAGGATAAGCGGGATGACATGCGTCTCTGGCACGTGGCACTCGCCGATCTCCCCATCTGGATCGGCGCCGGCGGCGTTGAAATAGCGCAATGCCATGAACGTCAGCGGAAAGGCCGATGACGATTCGCGCAACATGCGTTCGCAGACCATCTTGCTGGCGCCGTAGGGATTGATCGGCGCCTCCGGGCAATGCTCGTCGATCGGAACGGCCGCCGGCGTGCCATAGACCGCGCACGTGCTCGAAAACACGATGTGCCGCAGGCCGGCCTCCTGCATGATTTGCAGGAGCGCAGCCGTGCCGCCGACGTTATTGGCGTAATAGGCGGCGGGATTCTCCTGCGATTCGCCGACATAGGCCAGCGCAGCGAAATGCACGACGGCGGCGGGCCGATGCCGGCTCACCGCCTCGCGCAACCGCGCCCGGTCGGCAAGATCGCCGACTTCGAGCGGCCCCCATTTGACGGCTTCGGGATTGCCACGCGACAGGTTGTCGTAGGTGACCGGCACAAAGCCTGCCCGATGCAAGGCCTTGCAGGCGTGGCTCCCGATAAAACCGGCGCCGCCGGTGACGAGAACGGAGATCATGCAGATCGCTCGATGGCGGCAGGTCCTAAGGGTGCAGAGCCTTCGTCACTGACGGCTGACGCCATTAGAGCATGATCCGGAAAAGTGGATGCCGGTTTTCCGACAAGATCATGCTCCAACAAAGCACCCTAGGCCATGATCCGATTCAACCTAATCGGATCATGGGTTAGGAGATTGTGTTGCGTCTGGACGCGAGCAAAGTTTCGTAGGCGCTTACGAATTGCTTGGCAATGTTCGGCCAAGCGAAATCTCTTTGCACGAAGTCCCTTCCCTTTCGGCCCATCGCCGAGAGCGCCGATAAATCCAGCGAGGTCGCCTCGCCAAGGCCTTTGGCGAGGCCTTCCGGGGTGGCGGGTACGATCCAGCCGTAGCCCAGCGTGGCGATCATGGGCCACGGCACGCCGGTCGTGGTGAGAACCGGCAAGCCGCGCGCCAAAGCTTCGCCGACCGCCACGCCGAAGCTTTCGGAAAGACTCGGCAACACGAAAAGTTCGGCATCGGCAAAGGCGCGTTCCTTTGCCTCGCCGTCGAGGGGACCGAGGAAGCGGACCACCTCGACGAGGTTAGCGGCAGCAACCTCCCGTTCGAGAGCGCCACGATAGCCGGCCTCGTCGGGACCGGCGATATGCAGCCGCCAGCCCGGCGGGCGGACGGCGGCCCACGCCTGTAGCAACAGCGAAAGCCCCTTGACCGGGTGAAGCCGGCCGACAAACAGCGCGATTCTCGGCGCCGGGCTGCGACGCACTTGCCGATCGACCGCGGCCAGTTCGACGCCGTTGGGGATGACGCCGACAGGTACGCCGAGGCAAAGCGCCTTAAGATTTTTTGCTTCCACCGCGGCGGTCGCGTGATGAAATACGGCGCGACGCAGGTCGCGCCGCTGATAAATCCACCACGCCAGCTTTTTTTTCAGCTTCTTATGATTAAGCGCCCAGGGCTCCAGCATGCCGCGAACGCTCACGAGGCGCGGAAAATTTCGCTGCGCGGCGAGCTCGGCGATGCGGTGATTGTGAGCGAGCCAGATGCCGTTGTCGTGCACGATGTGCGGCGTGCCGAACCGCTCCACTGCGCCGGCAATGGAACCGGTCAGCGCGCGCAGGCGCGGATGCGGCGACAGCAGCGGTGTTTGCGCCGCCGACATGTCACTGGCCCAAAGACCGACGTCCACGCCGCAATCGGCAAGCGCCAGCGCCAATCGCGACACCGAGAAGGCCGGTCCGCCGTAGCTCGGGAACAGGCTCGTCGCCGTGAGAAGAAGCTTCATCGCCCCGCGGCGAGTTGGCGGGCCGGCGCGGATAGCTGGCGGTTTCGCCGCAGCCACAGCTCCCACGCCCAGCGCCAGACGAACGCCGCTACTGCGGCGGCGGCCGCCCCGCCGCTGATCTCGACGATCGAGCCGCCGGGCTGAATGAGCGCAACCCCCAAAAGGAAGAACAGCATGAGTTTGCCGAGATCGCCGCGCGCATCCGCGTAAGCCGCTTTGTAATCGAGCCAACCGAGCAAAAAGCCCAATATCAGGAACCCGATCGCCACGCCCGAGGTGCCGAAATTGATGTCGAGCTCCATTACGTTGCCGACGCCCCAAGACGTATCCTCGTTGAGGTGCAGACCGGTCATGTCGGCAACAATGTGCCCGCTTCCGCCATAGATCGGCTTGTCGGGCCATAACGCGCGCGGTATCAGCGCTTCTACGCCCTCCCAAATCGACCGGCCGTAGAGATAATCCACCTGCTCCTGCTGCAGGCGCAGCGCCGCCATTCCGACGAAGTAATTCTGGTTGAGCCGTTTATCGAGGGCGTCGAGCTGACTGTCGTCGTTGGGGTCGAACCAGTGGAAGTTCGAGAACATGTCGACAACCGCATCGACACGGGTGCCGAATCCGGCGCCGCTCCACGCAACGTCGCGATACTCGTTGCGATGCTGAAAGTAGTTTACGAAAATCGTCAGACCGAGAAACGCGGTCAGCGTTCCGACTGCGGCCAATTTCAGCGTGTTGCGTGCCGAGACGACGAGCGCAGACGCCACGTTGATGACGGCCGCCGAGCCATAGCTCATGAAACCGCCGAGCAACAAGATGAGAACCGGATAGATCATCGTGGCAACGGCCCAGGTTGCCATCGCTTTGACGTTCACGCGGCTCAGTGCCCATCGCAGGCCCGATAGCGCGCCCAACATCCACAGAGCGCTGCCCCGGTCGATGGCTGCCCTCAGGCTGGGCAAATCGCTAAGAAAGCCCAGGCCAAAAGAAACGATCAGGCCGCCGATCAGACAAAAATACCAGAACTCGCGCCGCTCGACGTAGACATAGGCCGGCCTCTTTCTATTCAGCAAGCGGGCGACGACGACGCCGGCAACGAAACATAGCGATCCGATCGCTGCGAGCCGAATTCCGATTTCGATAACGCTCTTGTTGAAATCGAAAGCATTCGTGAACAGAAAAATGGATGCTCCCGGAACATGAATCAACAGCAGACCCGCCAGATAGGCCAGGGGAAGGCCGAGCGAGAAGCGGTCGCGCCGTAAGAGCCAGGCGAGCCAAACGTAGGCCGCCATACAGATCAGTATCCAGGGCAGCGTTCCGGACACGAGCGCTAACCTCTCAAATCCGTTCGGGCGAGTGCGTCAGTGAGACCATGCATCCATTCGCCCGATCGCCGCCATTCGAGCGCAGGGATCGCGGAGAAACGGTATCCGTGCTGTTCGAGCAGACTAATGCTCCGTCGAGCGGGACAACTGCCCGGATCTCCAGCCCAGCTCAATTCAAAGAAAATCAGGCCTATGCGGCCGGCCTTGATCAATCCTTCGGCTCCCTTGAACACCTCATATTCATGCCCCTGAACATCCACCTTGAGCAGGTCGACATATGGGATACCACATTCCTCGCAAAAGTCATCAAGGCGCACCGTTGGCACGCGGCTCGGATCGTCTTCCCCGGCATCCCCCCAGATAAAATTCATGCCGCCGTTGGTCCCGCTTTCTCCAAGGCAGCGGTTCAATTTGGCATAGCCGTTACTGTTCGACACCGCGGCCTGGTGGACATGCAGCCTGCCAAGCCCGTTCATTGCGGCGGCTGCTTCGAGTTGCGCCGCTATTTCGGGAGTCGGCTCAAATGCATGGACTGTCGCACCGGGCGCGGCCGCTAGCGCGGCGAAACCGTAGATGCCCAAATTTGCGCCGACGTCGAATATGAATTTGGCATTACGTGCCGCGCGTTGCCAACAGCAAAGCATATCCTCTTCGAGGAAATACGTGCCAAAAAAATAAAACTGCCGTTGCAGGTCCTCTTGCAGATCGCAAGGCAGCTTAAACCCGCCAAACTCGAGCTTAGCCAAACGAGCCGTATCGTGGTCCCGAATTACGGCTGGCCAAAGCGCGTTGATAACCCGGAGTTTCCCCTTACGGAGAGGAAACCGACGCGCATAAGTTATCAGGAGTTGCTCTAGGATTGTGGATCTCCGGTCAGGATTCCGCTTCTGTCGCAAAAAACCGCTTTGTCGCGCTTGCCAGCCGACGCTCGAACGCCGAGAAGGTATATTGCTCGCGCCAGCGCGAATGCCCCGCCGCGCCCAGCTTGCGCGCGAGATCGCGGTCCCGCAACAGCATTACGATGACTTCGACAAGGCGTTTGCTGTCGCCGCGGCAGACATTATAGCCCGTGGTTGCATCAAGGTTTATTTCCTGGCCGGCGTCCTCGGTCGACGCGACGACCGGCAGGCCCCGGCGCATCGCTTCGGCATAGACCAGGCCGAAGCCTTCGGCGAATCCGAGCATGGCGAACACCGTGGCGCGCCGCCAGCAGGCATCGAGCGCCGCTTCCGGAACGAAGCCGGTGATTTCGATCGATTGCCGCGCCGGCGAAGCCGCCGCCAGCTCGCGAACCCGGCCGAGCGCCGGGCCGCCGCCGACCAGAAGAAGCCGCGCTTGCGGCACTGCCGCGGTTACCTCGGGCCACGCCTCGATCAAGAGATCGTGGCCTTTGGCGAACAGTTCGTCGGCGCGTCCCAACAGCATGACGGTCGGCGGGCCATCCGGGGGACCGATCCGGGGCGGAGGCTCATCGTCGTCCGTGCCGAGCGGACAGACGACGACATTGGTGCCGGCGCGAATCGCTCCTTCGGCGCGCGCCAGCGTGTAATCGCTGTTGGCAAGCACGAGGGTGGCGCCGGATAGGGCGCGCAAGTATTTTGCCGAGGACGCATGCCATATTTCCCAGCCGTGCAGCCACACCGCATAGGGCCGCCGGAACGGCAGGTCGAAATGGGCGCGTGCGGTGCCGGCGAAATCGTAGATCACGTGCGTGGCACGCCGGATCGCTGCCAGATTCGCCAAAAGAAACCGCGACCGCCGATCGGCAAATGTCCGCACTTTGATCGTACCGATCGAATAGTCCGTCGCGTCCTGGCAAGCCAATGCTTCGATGGGACGGCTTCGGCTCAAGCTTACCGCGGTCATGCGAGCGACCGCAGCAATCCCGCCATTGCCGGGCGCCAGCGACTGGGTCGATAACAACAGGCGCGATCCGGCGGTTTCGCTCATCCGCGCCGCTAGCCCGCGGCCTTGGTTGCGGTCGCGAACAGGAAGGCCCCGCGCTGGCTCGCCAGACGCCGTTGACGCGACAGCGGGATGAGTTTGAGCGCGTGGCGGCGGAGCAAGCCGGGCAGCGGCACGACGTCGGCATCCTGACCGAATATGGCGGTCTCGACGGTGTCGAAGAAGATGGCCAGCAGATCGGCAAACTCGTCCTTCGTGTAGAACCGCGCCGAAAACCCGTCGGTCGAGCGCCATAGCGCCTCGTCGAGCGAGCGCCCGTACCAAAAGCCCAGCAAGTACCGCGTCACAAATGTGATATAGGCCGGCATGCCCTCCAGATTGTAGACCATGAGCCGGGCCTCGCCGCCCGGCCGCAGCACGCGGGCAATCTCGCGCACGATGCGTCCGGTGTGCGACGAATGATGGATGACGCCCCAGGACCACACCATGTCGAATTCGGCCGACGGCAGATCGAGCGCCTCGGCATCCATTTCACGCACGTCAGCGCCGAGCTTTTTTAGGTCGAGCCGTGTTTTCGTCGCTTCGATCGAAGTCGGCGACAAATCGATTGCCGTCAGGTTGGCGCCGGCGCGCACCAGCATTTCCGAATGCAAGCCCATGCCGCAACCGATCTCGAGCACGCGCTTGCCGGCAAGCCGCGTCAGGCTCATCGCCTCCGCGAACGGATTCTCGTCCGCGGAAAATAGCCGCGCCGCATGCATAAAGCGCCGGTCGATATCGTCGAACCACGGCAACGTAAGCGGCACCAGAGCCGATTTGTCCGTCCAGTCGTAGCTCATCGTATGCGCCGTCCACCAGCTTTTGTTGCCGCGCTGGACCGCCCCGCCATCGAGCACGCTCTGCCGCTTTTCGGAATATTTCATGGACCGCTCACCGGATAGTGGCCAGCCGATCGAGCACCGCCTTCAGACGGTGCACATAGGCGTATTGTCCGTCGATGCAGCGTCGATAGCCGGCCTGCGCGATCCGTTCGCGCGCCGGCTCGTTGCCGCAATAGAACTTCACCTTGTCCACGAATTCGCTTTCCGAGCTGAAAAAATCCGCCTCCTTGCCTTCGGCGAAGAATTCCCGATGCTCGTCGGTACGATCGGCGAGCAGCATGCTGCCGCAGGCCGGAATTTCGAATGTGCGCGTCGTGTGTTGGTCCGGACAGACCTTGCGCAGCAGGCCGAGCCCGATTTTCGCGCCGGTCACCGCCCGCGCATAATCGTCGCCATAAACCTCGTCGCCCTGCCACGCTTGCGACAAGAATTCGTCGCGGTGGAAATGGAAAGCGTCGCGACCGGCGAGCTGCTTCAAGATAATTTGACGCCGCAGGCTCCATTTGCCGTCGCGCAAAAAATCCCAATATCCGCCGCGAATCTTGAGGTCGGCGCCTATGGCGGCGATATCGTGCAGCAGCCGCTCCCGCCGGGGCTCCCATCCGCCGAGAAAGCCGACGCTGCAATGCCACCGCGGATCACTCGATGGCAGCGGTCGGTGTGCTTCATCGCAAAAGCCAAGCGGCATGTAGATCAACGGCTTATCGAGCGACACGTAATCGCGGCGCTCGTAGGATTTGCAATAGACCAATACGTCGAACGCCGCGATCGTCTCGTCCATGATTCGCGTACGCTTCCAAGACAGGTAGAAATAGGGATCGGGCGTGAAATGAACGAGCGTCGCGCCGGTCTTGCGCAGGGCGTCGACAGTTTCCGCGTGGAGGAACTGCTGTTTGTCGGCCCATATCAGGTCCGGAACGAGGTCGCGCGCCGCGGCGATGACAGACCGGTTGATCTCGTTCACAATCGAGCCGCACTGGAACCGTCGCTGCAGTTGACGCTTGGCCCAGGAGCCGCGCTGCCACGGCCGGCCGGTATGAACGCCGCGCACGCTATGACCGAGGCGCTCCAGGGCGCGCAGTCTCATATGCGCGGTCTGGCCGGGATCGATCTCGCCGAGATAGAGGATTTTCATCGGCGACTTTCTTGAAGTGGAATCGTTTTGAGCACGAAACGGGGCGACGGACGGGTCGGGTCAAATGACCCGAGAATGCGTCCGATGCTCGGGTATGAACACAAAATTGTATACGTAGTCGGGATTTGTCTCGGGCCTTCCGATTTGGAGCTTAGGCACTTCCGCCCGGTCGACGGGCGCAAGCCCTTGCCTTGTGCATGCCCACATTCGATATCCCATCGGATCGAGAACGTCCCAGACCTCGTCGAATACATGCCGATTGTGATACAACACGAGTTCAACGAGCAAGCACGGCCGGCTCGCCGTCAACATCCCTCGGGCGCCACGCAAGACCGCTGGTTCATGTCCTTCGACATCGATTTTTACAAATGCAACATTGTCGAAGCCGAAACTGTCAAGCGTACGTACCGGCACATCGATTTGGACAATTCGATTAATGCCCGGATTGTCCGTCAGAGTATTTGCAGGCTCAATCGTTCCAATGCCGGTGTTATCCGGATCGAAACGCATTTTTGCCGTACCAGGCGCATCCGACAGAGCAAATGGATGCACCTTGATGTTCGCAGTCTTATAGCGAGCTAACTGCCTTAGACAGATTGGGTTGGGTTCGAAGACATGAACTTGGCGCGACAACCGCGCCATGTAATAGGCGAACCAGCCCCGATTGCCGCCGACATCGATCGAAATGGAATTGCGGCGGCAGAATTGCGGCAGCAGCCAGTATTCCGGCTCGAAGTTCCGGTTTCGTCTTAGAATGTTCAGATTGAGCCACAGCTTTGGCGCTGCATGTTCAAGGACTTCACTGATCTTATGTCTCAATGCCACGTCAGGCCCACTCACAAACGGCTGCGATCTGGCGTGCCCATTCCGTTGCGTTCGGCACCACGGGCTTGGGCTGACGTTCCAGGAGGCCTGAGTCGATGTTGCCGATCATCCGCTCAATAGCCCGAGCCAGTTCCTCCGGGCCCTCTACGATGCTCTCCACCCAAGGCGGTTGATTCAGTATTTCCGAAACCCCCGATTGCCGATGCAAGATTACCGGCGTTCCACGCGCCAGGGATTCAAGTGCCGGCAAGCCATAGCCTTGGATCGCGGGCATCAGAAAAAGACCTGCTTGCGTGAACAGTCCGTCCAACATTTCATCCGAGACGTGGCCATGGAAAACGACGCGGTCGGTCAATCCAAGACGACTTGCGAGCTCACGCAAATGCGCGGCCTCTGGACCGTCGCCGACTATGTCCAGCGCCCACGGCCTCCGCCTACTCAGCGGCCGGTCGGATTGTTCAAGCGCGGCGAGAGCGTTGAGCATCCAATCGATACGCTTGCTGCTCTCCAACCTCGATACGGAGAGGAAGCGGATCATTCCGGATTTGGCGTGCGTCGCACGACGGACCGTGGGCGACATGGTTATGCCGGGGCGAACCACGGTCGCACGCCTCCCGTACAGCGCCTCGATTTCGTCAGCTATGGCGTTAGTCGTCGCAATCACGGATCGGGCCAGATTCACGCCCCGCTTGTTAATGCGGTGAACCACCTCACCACGCAACATTCCGAGCCAACCGGCGGCTGGCGCAGCTTTCTCGAAGCATCGATTGCGGAGGGAGAAAGCATGCTTGCTGACATCGCGCGGCAGCAAACTCGGCGGGTCGGTCAAATGCAAATGGAAGTGGCGCGTTGCGGCTAGACCGGCATAGAATGCGCCTTTAAGATCGAAGAATAACGGCGCTTCGATGTCGCCGCTGGCGTCTTCGCGAAAGTAACGCGCCAGGCTTCGCGCCTCCGCGAACGGGTTGCGTGGCGGATCGAGCGACTGAACAGCCATCGGCCATTGGGCATGCGCGGCTAAGTCGATGCTGCAGCTGAAGCATAAAACCGTGTGGGTCCGGCCTGTGGCACAAAGAAAACGGGATAGCTCCAGAATCTGCCGCTCCACGCCGCCGAATGCGTGGATAGCTGGCACGAAGATCACGATGCGGCCGGCGGTCACGCCGCACGCCTCGCGCGCTCGTCCATTCTCCGGTAGATGCGTAATAGATTGCGTGCGGAATTCTCGATGGCAAAGTCCGAATTCTGCAATTCGCGCCGACAATAATCCAACGGCGGACGCTGCCTGACGGCATGATCGAGAACCGCCACCGCCCAATTATCGAGAGATTCCCCCAGCGGCATCGACATATAGAGTTTCGGCACTACGATACATTCTCGCGGCACCGCCGTGCTTGCCAGTACCGGCAGTCCAGCGGCCTGCGCTTCGACCGCCACCATGCCGAGGCCTTCCTCGACCGAAGGAAACAGCAGCAAATCGGCCGCTCGCATCAGACGTGGAATGTCATGGCGAACGCCGATGAAGCGCACCTTGTCCTCAAGCCGCCAATCGGAAATGTGGCGCTCCAGCGCGGCCCGCTGCTCGTCACCCGCGCCGGCCACCAGGTAGCGCACGGAACTATCGCGCGCGATCGCCAGGCGCACGACATTAACAGCGAACCAGGTATTCTTGTGGTTTTGCGGGTCGTTGAAGCTGAGTGCACGGTCGAGCCGTCCAACCGAAAGGACGACCTTAGAATGAGACGGCCAATGGAACTCCTCGAGCACTGAAGCGCGATCCGGTTCGCGAACGGCATTGAACCTATCAATGGCAAAGCCGCAATGAACGACCGAGACGGGCGGCGCCAAAGCCCGGCCCGGCTCAAAGCCGTTTCGGCGAAGAATTGCGGCCGACGTCCCGCAAATATCTGTTGCCAAAAGATTTACGAGCTTTACGCCGGCGCGCGCCGTCAGCTGCCGTGTTGCGCTCACGTTGTAATTGGCTAAGAGTCCCACGGTCGGATTGTGCACGTGGCTGATGCGGACCGGCGGCAGAAGGCCGGCACCGGCAAGAAAATGCCAGCCGCTGATGTAGTCCTGATGATCGTGGATCGCATTGTATCCTCCGCTCTTCAACAAGCGTCGCCAGCCGCCGGCGAACGACGCTAAATTCGAACGACCAAATCGCAGGTATAAGACGCGCGCGCCAAGAGCGCGGGCCTCGCCGTCATAAAGTCCCTGATTGCCGCTTGTTGCGACAATATCCAATCGTGGCGCAGATGGATC